>Ga0210388_10000049_pt1 | contig 171861 bp, 165 predicted proteins | sample IncBWC19OmetaG_FD_155485 | JGI IMG/M metagenome (GOLD analysis project Ga0210388, IMG submission 155485) | Forest soil microbial communities from Barre Woods Harvard Forest LTER site, Petersham, Massachusetts, United States - Inc-BW-C-19-O ...
GGTAGTTGGTCGGGGAATAGCTGGCGCTCACGCCGACCGAATAGAGGTTGACCAGGCCCACGTTGTTCCAGGTCACGGCGCTGGGGTTGCTGTCGTTTGTTGCGTTGAAGACGATGCGCACCACCAGCAGGCGGTTCGCCCCCGTTCCGCCGGCCAGGAGCGCGCTGTAAGTGGTCCCGTAGGTGTCGTCGGTAAAGGCCGCGCTGCCGTCCATGGACGGCGCCGCGGTGCAGGTCCCGGTCGTCTGCGTCGGACTGGCCGTGGGCGTCTGGCTGAGGGTCGCCGTGGCGGTCCGGCTGGGCGTGGACGTCGGGGTCCTGCTGGGGCTCTGGGTTTCCGTGGCGGTCCGGCTGGCCGTGGAGCTCGGCGTCTTGCTTGGGCTTGGCGTGTCCGTGGCGGTCGGGTTGGCCGTGGATGTCGGGGTCCTGCTGGGACTCGGTGTTGCCGTGGCGGTCCGGCTGGCCGTGGAGCTCGGCGACCCGCTTGGGCTCGGTGTTGCCGTCGCGGTCCGGCTGGCCGTGAAGCTCGGCGACCCGCTTGGGCTCGGTGTTGCCGTGGCGCTTGCGGAACGGCTGGGCGTGAAAGTCGATAGTGCGGTCGTTGCGGCGGTCGCGGTCTGCGTGGCCGTCACGGTCGAAGTCCGGCTGGACGTCGGCGTCGCGCTTGCGCTGGCGGTCTGGATCAGGGTTGCTGTGGCGCTCTGGGTCCCTGTCCACGTCGCCGTGCCTGTCTGCGTGGAGGTCCTGCTCTGGGTCTGTGTCGCGCTGGAGCCGGACGTGGGCGTCGCGCTCAAGGTGTAGGTCCCCGTCAGGCTGGCGGTCGCGCTTCCGGTCGCGGTCGCGGTGGAGCTCAAGGTATCCGTTTCCGTCCGGCTGGGTGTCGCGGACAGGGTCGTCGTTTCCGTCGGACTCATCGTGGCGCTGCGGGTTGCGCTCGCCGTCGCGCTCATGGTGCCCGTCTCCGTGGGGCTCGGCGTCGCGCTGTGGGTCAAAATCGGCGTCGGGGACGGGGAGAAGGACAGGGTCGTCGTCAGGGTGCCCGTGGCGCTGACGGTGTCCGAGACCGGTGGCGTCCGGCTGGGGCTCGCCGTTGCCGAGGCGGTGGAGTCCTCGGTCGGCGTGACCGTGCCGCTCGGGGTCGAGTTCGGCGACGGGCTCGGGGTTCCGCTTGGCGTGGAGGAGGCGCTGGCCGAGCGCGTCGCCGAAACCGTGGCGCTGGCAGTGGGGGTCGGGCTCAGGCTATCGGTGGCGGAAGCCGTCGCGGATCGGGTCGGCGAATTTGTGGCACTGGCGGAAGCGGACAGGGTCGGGCTCGCCGTGGCCGTACCGGTCGCGGATGAGCTCGGCGACGCCGTGGAAGTGGCCGTGGCGGAGGCGGTGAGGCTGGCGGTGACCGTTAAGGTGCCGGAGGGAGTCGGCGATGCCGTAGGACTGACGGTCAGGGTCGCGGTGCGGCTCGGGGTCGCCGAAGCCGTCGCAGTGGCGGTCCAGGTGAGGCTGGGTGTGGCGGTCCGGCTGGGGCTGTCCGATGCGGATGCGCTCAGGCTGGGACTTGCGCCGGGCGACGGCGTCCATGTCGGGGTTTCCGTCGCTGAAGGGGTCAGCGTGGCCGTGCGCGAATCCAAGGGGCTGGGCGTCCGGGTCGAAGTCTGCGTGGATGAAAATGTGTTTCGCGCCGTCGGCACAGGCAGGGGCGAATTGGTCACCGATGGGGTCGGGAAAACAGGATGCAGAACCCTGAAAAAAGGGCTCTCAGGGTCGTTGGCGTTGGCTCGGCTCGGACTATTCAACCAGAAGGGGAACGCCTGCATGAAACCCGGCATTCCCAGTAGGATCAAAACGACTATGAAACGTAGTTTCACGGGACATTCCAAGATGCGGCTTTATGCTTGGGTCCGGCGCCCGGTCCGCCTGAAAACGGATCCGCTTCAGGTCGCGGAATTCGCGGACGCGGACAGCACGTACCACTCGATGTTGAAGAGGTTTCCGGAGCCGCCGGTGTACACCAGGTAGAGATTGTGGGTCCCGCTGGCGCCGCTGAGCGGGCACTGGACCTGGGTCCAGGTCTGCCAACAACCCGTGACGGGGACAGCGCAGGTCCCGATCAGGGTTCCGCTGGTGCTGTCGAGGCGGATCTGGATGCTCCCCCCGGCGCCCGCGCTGGCGACACGGGCGATGAAGGTGACCATGTTGGCCAGATTGACGTTGTTGTAGACGGTATAGGACCCGCTGAGGATGCTGCCGACGTCCTGCCCGCCTTCGGAACAGGTCTCGTTCGCGACCCCCGAACCTGTGCTGTAGCTCGAGGCCATGGTCGGCGTGTACACCGGGAAGCTCGTCCCGCTCTGGGGGGCGAGGGCCACCTGGCCGGAGTTCAGGCCGGTGACGGTGTTGTTGAGCAGGATCGTGCTTCCCACGCAGGTCCCCAGGTCGGCGGTGGCGCTGCCGACGGCCATGCCGTTGAGGCCCGGGGAGTTGATGGTGTTGTTCTGCAGGACGTTGTTGGTGCCCGCAGAGAAGCCCACTCCGTCGAAGAGGGCGTCCGTGATGGTGTTGTATTCGATGTAGGCGTTCTCCACGACCCCCACGGACTGGCCGTCGCCTCCGTTGCCGATCATCATGGCCTGCTGCTGCTGGTTGTAGCCGTTGCCGCCGCAGCGCAGGAGGACGTTCCCGGTCACGGTGGTGGACAGCAGGTCCGACCCGTTCACCCCGAAGCGCATCACCCCCAGCCCCAGGTAGCGCGCGGTGTCGCAGAGCAGGTTGTTCTTCACGGTGGTGCTGACCCCGCCGTAGATGCCCATGCATTTGCCGGCCCAGGGGGCGATGGCGGTGTTGTTGGAGTAGGTGATGTTGCTCATCATGGTGTAGTAGGTGCTGCCGTTGTAGTTGACCGAGTTGATGGCCATGGCGTCGTCGCCGGTCCCGCGGACGAAGTTGTTGGTGTAGGTCAGGTTCTCCCCGATGCCGCGGGGGTCCTGGACGTTGTTGAAGTTCCCCCCGTCGGCCCAGGTGCTCAGGAAGCGGCAGTTCTCCAGGATCCCGTTGTTGCCGCCGCACCAGACCGCCGAGGTCACGTGCTGGGCCCAGACGTCGTCCACCAGCCAGTTGTCGCCGCTGAAGTTGATGGCGCCGTTGTTGTTGTCGCCCGCCCGGTCGACCGCGTTGCAGTCCAGGGACAGGTTTTCCATGGTGCAGGAGTAGCAGGTGACGATGTTGGCGATGCCCTGGGTGTTGCCGGCCGGGGTCTCGCGGTAGATCGTGCTGTACCACTCGCCGGCGCCCTGGATCGTGATGCTGGTCCCGTTGAGCCCCCCGTTGATCGCGCTGATGTACCAGACGCCGGCCGGTATCCAGACGCTCTTGCCCTGCGCCTGCGCCGCCGCGAAGCAGTTGTTGATGGCCGTGGTGTTGTCGACGCTGCTGTTGCCTGACACCGCGTTGTACGGCGAGGCGGCGATGGACAGGGAGTTGGCGGGCTGGGTCAGGGCCGCGGGCGGATTCTCCACGTCCACCACGTCGATGTCGTAGTAGCTGGCGTTGTTGGAGGAGTCCATCTGGAAGGAGAAGGTGCTGCCCGGGGCGATGGGGGCGCCGGTGACGAAGGCGTGCGTGTCATTCCAGAAGTCCCAGGCCTGGCCGTCGGAGGGGGTCTTGTCGGTTTGTGAGCCGTAGGTGGTGCCCTGGTAGACGTAGTTCTGCGTCGAGGTGACCGGGAAGGCCTGCCGGAAGCTCCCGTTGACGTAGAGATCTATGGTCGAGGTGATGCCCCCGCCGCCGGGGGCGTCCGGTATGCTGGACCTGAGGTTGATGGCGCTGATGTTCTGCCCGGTGTTGTTCGTCCACTGGACTGACTGGCCGTCCGAGGTGAGCGCGACGTAGGAATGGCCCGAGGCCTCCAAAGCCGGGCTGGAGTACTCCGTGTTGGGGGGGGTGGTCACGGCGACGATCGTGGCGCCCCCGCCGAGGGTCCCGGCCTCAGCCTCGTAGCTCGTGAACGAAGTCGTGGCCCCCACCGTGGACGCGGTGGTGCAGCTCCCGGGGGTCGCCGTCGCCGTCGGGGTCGATGTTGGCGTGCCGGGGGTGGGGGTGGCCGCGGAGCAGCCCACGCCGAAGATCTCCAGTGTGTGCCCGTTCCAGTTGGAGCCGTTGGTCGGGCTCAAAGTGTAGGTGAAGTTGTAGCTGCCTTCGGTCGTGGTCCTGATGTTGTCGCCGTAGATGTCGTTGTCACCGCTGGAGCAGTTCACCTTGGCGTATTCCAGGTTCTGGCCGCCGCCCGGCGTGATCCCCGAGGTCCCCCCGCAGCTTCCGGCCACCAGGAAGTCCGTGATCAGGCTGTAGGGGGCCGTGGTGGACAGCCCGCTGGTGTAGCTGCCGGGCGAGGATTGGTTGGCGTTGTCCTGGTGGGCGCCCAGGGGATCGCCCTGGTTGACCCCCGTGTACCAGACCGCGGACAGCGTGAAGTTGGTGGCCGTGGCGAAGCTCACCGCCAGGGTGTTGCTCCCGGAGGCGGGGGCGACCATGTACCAGACCTGGTAGTTGGTCGGGGAATAGCTGGCGCTCACGCCGACCGAATAGAGGTTGACCAGGCCCACGTTGTTCCAGGTCACGGCGCTGGGGTTGCTGTCGTTTGTTGCGTTGAAGACGATGCGCACCACCAGAAGGCGGTTCGCCCCCGTTCCGCCGGCCAGGAGCGCGCTGTAACTGGTCCCGTAGGTGTCGTCGGTAAAGGCCGCGCTGCCGTCCATGGACGGCGCCGCGGTGCAGGTCCCGGCGGTGGGGGAGGGGCTGCTGGTCGCCGAGGGGCTGTCCGTACGGGAAGGGCTGCTCGTGGGCGTCGGGCTGTCCGTGCGCGAGGGGCTGCTCGTGGGCGTCGGGCTGTCCGTGCGCGAGGGGCTGCTTGTGGCGGTCGGGCTGTCCGTGCGCGAGGGGCTCTGCGTCACGCTGTAGGTCTGGGTAGGGGAAACGCTCCACGTGGCCGTCCGCGTCAGGCTGGGGGTCGCGCTTCGGGACAGGGTCGGGGACGGCATTGGGGTGAAGCTCTCCGTGGTGCTCGGCGTCGCGCTGGAGCTCAGGGTCGGCGAGGCGCTCACCGTGGAGCTCCGGGTCGGGGTTGGGCTGCGGGTCAGGCTCGGTGTAGCGCTGTCGGACACGCTGGGCGTCGCGCTGGCGGTGACGGACGCGGTCCAGCTCGGCGTCGCGCTCCGTGTGGCCGTCTGGGTCGGGCTAGGCGTCGGACTGCGGGTCAAGGTCGCGGTCGCGCTCGTGGTCCCGGTTCCGGTCAGGCTCTGCGTGGGACTGGAGGTCCGCGTCGCGGTCCCGCTCACCGTGCCTGTCCCCGTCGGGCTCTGGGTGGAGCTGCGGGTCGACAAGGGCGTGGAGCTCAAGGTCGCCGTGGCGCTGGCGCTGGAAGTGCTCGACGGCTGGGGCGTGAAACTGAGGGTCGCCGTTTCCGAAGCGGTGGAATCCGCCGTGGAGCTGGGCGAGGCGGTTTGCGTCGTGTCCGGCGACGGGCTGAAGGTGGCGCTCACCGTGACCGAAAGGGTATTGGAGGAGCTCGGCGACAGCGTGGGGCTGGCCGTCAGGGTCATGGTCCGGCTGGCGCTTGCGGTGGGACTGGGGGACCCCGTCGCCGAAACCGTCGCGCTGGCCGTCGCGGTCACGGAAGGGCTGGAGGTGGGCGTGAGGCTATCGGACGCCGTGGGCGACAGCGTCGGACTTTCGGTCACCGTCGCGGTCAGGCTGGGGGAGGACGTGGGGCTGGCTGAGGCGGTCAGCGAAGGCGTCGGGCTGGCGCTGGACGTGGGGCTGGCCGAGGCGGTCGCCGAGTCCGTCGGACTGTCCGTCGCGGTCCCGCTCGGGCTGGCGGAGGGCGTCGAGGTGTCGGACGCCGTCGCCGAAACCGTCGGGCTGCCGGTCGGGGTCCCGGTCGAGCTCAAGGTGGCCGACAGCGTGGCAGTTTCCGTCGGGCTGTTGGTCGGAGTGGCTGTCCGGCTGGCGCTCTGCGTCGGCGACAAAGTGGCGCTGTCGGAAGGGCTGGGCATCTGCGTCAAGGTCTTGGTGGCGGACGGGCTCACCGTGTCCGTGGACGAACGGACAGGGCTGAGCGTCAGACTCGGCGTTTGCAGGGGCGAAGAAGTGCGGGTGGCTGTCGGAGACGAAAGAACCGGAACTTTGGTCGGGGTGGAAACGGGAAAAATCGGGTGCAGAATTCTATAAAAAGGGCTCTCCGGATCATTGGGATTGGACCGGCCCGTCGGTCCGCTCAGCCAGAATGGAAAGGCCAGCACCAAGGCGGGCATTCCCAGCAAAAGAAGGATAGCAATGAAACGCAGCTTCACGACACGATACTCCGGGGCTCCGGTATGTGTGTTTTCAGTTACTTAATTATGGATAATGATAAGTTTATTCAATGGATCCATCCGGACCCTCCTTAATTTGGCCTACATTATGATGAAATGCCGTATGTTTTTTTATTTGTGAATTATTACGTCAGATTTTATGGAAAATATGGCCATCAAAACTGAAAAGGATTCAAACGAAAGAACCTCAGGCCTAGGGAGTATCTTCGCCGGCATCTACGATGATCTTTGTGGCAGTTTTCGAGCCTGTCGATTTTTTCGGACGCACCGTCTTCATCCGGATTTTTTTGCGTCTCGGACCGTCGTTGCGCGCTTCGCCATTGAACTACAGCGACTCCGGGACCGTCCCCCTTCCCCGGCGTTTCAGCTGCGCACCAGCAGGTTGACGCTCTCCACATGCGGGGTCTGCGGAAAAAGATCCACTCCCTGGCAGGTCTGCAATTGATAGCCCCCGGCGGCCAGGAGCTTGACGTCGCGGGCCAGGCTGGCCGGATCGCAGGAAACATAGACCAGTTCCGGGGGGGCCTTTTGCACGAGCAAGGCCGCCAGACCCGGCTCCAGACCCTTGCGGGGCGGGTCCATCAGCAGCACCTGCGGCTCGAAACCCGGGGGAAGGGCCTGCCAGGCGCGCAAAGCGTCAGCCACGGAGAAGGTCAGCCCGGGCAGTCCATTGGCCAGGGCGTTGGCTTGGGCGTCGGCCACGGCCGCGGCGTGGTTCTCCACGCCGTGCAGGCGCAGGCCCAGGCGGCCCAGGGGCAGGGACAGGGTGCCCACCCCGCAATACAACTCCAGCACGGATTCGCCGGGTTTCCAGGCGCGCAGGCCAAGGATGGCGCCCAACATGGCCAGGGTCTGCTCCGAGTTCACCTGGAAGAAGCTGGTGGCCGACAGCCGGTATGCCAGCCCGCCCAATTGTTCGTCCAAGGCCTCGGGCCCGGCCAAAACCTGGGTCTCCGCCCCCAGGATGACGTTGCCGGTTTTGGTCTGCAAATTGTTCTGCACGCTGACGATGCCCGCCTGCCCCACCCAGGCGCGCGCCACAGCCGCGGCCTCCTCGGGGATGGCCTCCCTGGTCACCAACACGACCATGGCCCTGCCGCGGGCGTCGGCGCGCACCATCACATGCCTCAGGCTTCCTTGGCCGAGACCCTGGTCGTATGGGCGCAGGCCCAGTTCCGCGAGGTGTTCGCGCACGAACAATAGGGCCGCGTCCACGGAGGGCTGCAGCAGGCGGCAGCCCTCCTCGGGCAGGGGGACCACGTCGTGGCTGCCTTCGCGGTAGTAGCCCAGGCGCAGGCTCCCGTCCGGTCCGGACGCCACCGGCACCTGGGCCTTGTTGCGGTAGCGCAGAGGGTGGGGGGCGGCCAGCACGCCGGCCACGGGCGGGGACTCCAGGGAGCCGATGCGCCGGAGGGCCTCCCGCAAAAACACGGCCTTGGTCTCGGACTGCGCGGGATAGGCCAGGTGCTGCCAGGCGCAGCCCCCGCATTCGCCCGCCACGGGGCAGGGCGGCTCGACGCGGTCCGCGCCCCGGGCCAGGATCCGCTTGAGGCGGCCGCGCGCGTAATGCTTGTGCTCCTCCACCACCCGCACCTCCACCCTGTCTCCGGGCGCCGTGCGGGGCACGAAAAGGGCGCGGCCGTCCTCGAGACGGCCTACGCCGTCCCCGCCTGCCGCGAGGGAGAGGATGTCGGTGGTGACGATGATGGTTTCGGCTCCGCCAAAAACGCTGTCGGAAGATTCAAAAAAGGGGGCCGCCCGCGCGCGGCGGGCGGCCCCCTTCAGGCGCGCACGATCCTAGCGGTAATAGTAGCCCTCATGCCAGCCGCCGCCGTCATAGTAGCGCGGATGCCAGCGCCGGCGCGGGCCGTAGCCCGGGCCGTACCAAAAGCAGCTGCTCGCGAAGGCCGCGATGCACGCCAGGAGCACCAGAAGCTGGGCGTTCTTGAGCTTCTTCCTGTCCATAGCACACCTATTAAGGCGGGGAACTCCGGGGTCCGGAGCCGAGCGGCTCCAGCTCAACCCCTCTTCAAAAAATCTCTCAGGCCTGCAGCAGGCGCCTCAGAGCGTCGTTGACCAGCGCGGGATTGGCCTTGCCCTTGGACAGCTTCATCACCTGTCCCACCAGGAAGCCGAGCACCGCCTCCTTGCCCGCACGGTATTCTGCCACCACCGCGGGATTGGCGTCCATGGCCGCCCGCGCGAAGCCGTCGATGGCCGAATGGTCGGTGACCTGGACCAGGCCCAGGCGCTCGACGATCTTCCCGGGGTCGCCCCCCCCGGAGGCCATCTCCTCGAACACGGTCTTGGCGATCTTGCCGCTGATCACCTGGGCGTCCACCATGCGCAGCATCTTCGCCAGGTTTTCCGGGGGGATGGGCGTCCCGCTGATGTCCTTTTCCAGGCGCTTCAGGGCCGCCAGCAGCTCGCCCATCACCCAGTTGCTGGCCGCCTTGGGGTTCGCCCCGGCCTTGACCACGCCCTCGAAATAGGCGGCCAAGGCGGAGTTCTCGGTGAGGACCTGGGCGTCGTAGGGCGGCAGGGCGTAGGTCTCGACCAGGCGCCGGCGCATGGCTTCGGGCAGCTCCGGAAGCGCCGCGCGCACCGCCGCGATCCAGGCCGCGTCGAGTTCAATGGGCACCAGGTCCGGCTCGGGGAAATAACGGTAGTCGTGGGCCTCTTCCTTGCTGCGCATGGCGCGGGTGGCTCCCTGGTCCGCGTCCCAGGAGCGGGTCGCCATCACCACGGTCCCGCCGGCCTCGATGAGCTCCACCTGGCGGGCGGCCTCGCTGACGATGGCCTTGCCCACGTTCTTGAAGCTGTTCATGTTCTTCACTTCGATGCGCGTGCCCAGGGGGGCTCCCGGCTTGCGCACCGAGATGTTGGCGTCGCAGCGCAGGCTCCCTTCCTCCATGTTGCAGTCGCTGACCCCCAGGTAGCGCAAAATCTCTTTCAAGGCCGCCAAATAGCCCTCGGCGTCCTCGGGGCCGCGCATGTCCGGTTCGGACACGATCTCGATGAGCGGCACGCCCGCGCGGTTGAAGTCCACCAGGCTTCCCTCGCTGCCGCCGATCTGGGCCGCGCCGGTGTGCAGGAGCTTGCCGGCGTCCTCCTCGAGGTGGATGCGCGTGACGCCGAAGCGCTTGCGCACCGCGCCGCCGGCCTCCTCCACGTCCGCCTCCAGCCAGCCCTTGCCGCAGATCGGGAGGTTGAACTGGGAGATCTGGTAGGCCTTGTCCAGGTCCGGATAGAAGTACTGCTTGCGGTCGAACTTGCTGTAGGGGTTGATCTCGCAGTTCAGGGCCATCCCCGCCTTGGCGGCGCGGACGACCACGTCCTGGTTGAGCACCGGCAGGGTCCCGGGCAGGGCCAGGCACACCGGGCACACCAGCGTGTTGGGGTCCGCGCCAAAGCGGTTGGCGCACGAGCAGAAGATCTTGGTCTTCGTGCTCAGCTCGGCGTGGACCTCGAGACCCACCACGATTTCATAGTCCTGCAGCGGCATGTCTTCTTAGGCCTTCACCTTCGCGTCCCAGGCCTCGTCGCTCAGGGTCACGAGCTTCTTGGACTGGAAGCTGTCCATGTCGAAGCCCTGCTTGTCGACGTCGTTGGAGCCGCACTTGAGGCAGCTCAGCTTGACTTCGAGGTCGCCGGCGTCGGGCTGGGTGTAGCGGGTGATCTCCTTGCCTTCGAACTCCCATATCTCCATGGGCTTGTAGTCGGTGACGAGCGCCTGGAACTTGGCTTTGGCGCCACAGGAACGGCATTCCATAGAACCTCCTTGATGGTTTGATTGCTTAGGCCGGATTGGGCCGTCTATCCTTCCATTCGTGCGCCTGTTCGTACGCGTGGGCCGCAGCGAACAGGGTGCCCTCTTCGAAGGCCCTGCCGATGAGCTGCAATCCTATCGGCAGGCCCCCTTTGTCGAAACCGCAGGGCAGGCTCAGGGCCGGCACCCCGGCCAGGTTGACCGAGATCGTGAAGATGTCGCTCAGGTACATGGTCAGAGGATCGTCGGCCTTCTCCCCCAGCCGGAAGGCCGTCGTGGGGGAGGTCGGGGTGGCGATCAGGTCCACCTCACGGAAGGCCTCCTCGAAGTCCCGGACGATCAGCGTGCGGACCTGCTGGGCGCGCTTGTAGTAGGCGTCATAGAAGCCGGAGCTCAGGCAGTAGGTCCCCAGCATGATGCGGCGCTTGACCTCGGGCCCGAAGCCCTGGGCGCGGGTGCGCATGTACTGGGGCACCAGGCTCTCGGCCGGCGCCCTGAAGCCGTAACGCACGCCGTCGAAGCGGGCCAGGTTGCTGCTGGCCTCGGCCGTGGCCAGGAGGTAGTAGACGCTCAGGCAATGCTCGGTGTGGGGGAGGCTCACCTCCCGCACCGTGGCCCCCAGGGACTGCAGGCCGGCCACCGCCTTGCGCACGGCCTCGGCCACCTCGGGGGCGATGCCGCCGACGAAGTACTCCTTGGGCAGGCCCACCCTCAGGCCCTTGACCCCCGCCTTCAGGGCCTTGGCGTAGTTCGGCACGGGCCGGGGCACGCTGGTGGAATCCATTGGGTCGTGGCCGGAAATCGCCTGCTGCAGGATGGCCGCGTCCTCGACCGTGCGGCCGAAGGGGCCGATCTGGTCCAGGGAGCTGGCGAAGGCCACCAGGCCGTAGCGCGACACCAGGCCGTAGGTGGGCTTCAGCCCCACCACCCCGCAGAGGCTGGCCGGCTGGCGTATGGATCCGCCGGTGTCCGAACCCAGGGCCCCGAAGCCGAAGCCCGCTGCCACCGCGGCCGCGCTGCCGCCGGAACTGCCGCCCGGAACTCGGCCGATGTCCCAGGGGTTGTGGGTCGCGCCGAAGGCGCTGTTCTCGGTGCTCGAGCCCATGGCGAATTCGTCGAGGTTGGTCTTGCCCAGGACGACCGCGCCGGCCTCGCGCAGGGACCCGACCACGCTGGCGTCGAAGGGCGGCACGTAGGGCTCCAGCATCTTGCTGGAGCAGGTGGTGCGCAGGCCCTTGGTGGAGAGGTTGTCCTTCAAGGCCAGGGGGAGGCCCAGCAGGGGCCCGGATTCCCCGCGCGCGCGCCGTTCGTCCGCCGCCTGGGCCGCCTTGAGCGCGCCTTCCGCGTCCACCGTCACGAAGGCGTGCACCAGCGGCTCCTTGGCCGCGATGCGCGCCAGGGCCGCCTTGGTGAGCTCGACCGAGGACAGCTCCTTGGTCTCCAGCTTCTTCGCCGCCTGGGTCAGGGACAGTTCATGCAATTCCAATGCTCACCTTCAAGCGGCTGTCATTCGATGATCTTGGGCACCCGGAAGCAGCCCTTGGACCTGTCCGGGGCGTTGGCCAGGGCCTCCTCGCGGGACAGGCCCGCGTGGACCGCGTCCTCGCGCCAGACGTTGCTCAGCGGCAATATGTGGGCGGTCGGCGGCACGGCGCTCAAATCCAGGCCGGCGATGTCGGCGGCGTGGCCCAGGATGGCGTTAAGCTGCTTCTGGTAGAGGCCGCGCTCCTCGTGCGTGATCTCGAGGCGGGCCAGCCGGGCCACGTGGTCGACGTCTTTTTCGCTCAGGGCCATCTCAGTCCTCCCCGTTGTCGGGCGAAAGTTTTTCCAGGTTCGACTTGGACGCGATCATTTCCTTGCGCCCGTAGTTCATGAAGCTCACCGTCAGGCGCTGGTCCGGTCCGTCCGGCCGCGCCTTGATCACCATGCCCGTGCCGAAGACCGTGTGCCGCACCCTGTCCCCCAGCCGGAAGTTGAAGGCCCGGTCCATCTCGTCGGGCGGCAGGTCCTCGAGGAAGGGCACCGTCGTGCCGCCGCCCGCCGTGTGCGCGTCGCCGTCGCGCAGGGCCTGGAAGCCCTCCATCAGGTCCGGGGGGATCTCGTCGAGGAAGCGGCTGTGGGGGTTGTAGGCCCGGTTGCCGAAGCTCCGGCGGCTGATGGCGCAGCTCAGGTGCAGCTTTTCCCGCGCGCGGGTGATGCCCACGTAGCAGAGGCGCCGCTCCTCCTCGACCCCGCCCTCCTCCTGCACGGCGTTGGCGTGGGGGAAGAGGCCCTCCTCCAGGCCCGCCAGGAAGACCACCGGATACTCCAGACCCTTGGCGTTGTGCAGGGTCATCAGCGTGACCTGGTCCGCGTTGTCCGAGGTCTTGTCGAGGGTGGAGGCCAGGGCCACCATCTCCAGGTAGGCCGCCAGGGTCTTCTCGCGGCCGCGCTCCTCGAAGTCGAGGGCCGAGGCCACCAGTTCCTTCACGTTCTCCACGCGCATCTCGGCTTCGCTGCTGCGCTCCGCCATCCAGTAGTCGAGGTAGCCGCTGCGCTTGACCACCTCCGACAGCAGGCGGGCGGGCCCGGAAGTGGCGACCTCGGCCCGCAGCTCGGAGATGACGGCCGTGAACTTCTTCAGCTCCCTCACGGCCTTGGCCTGCAGTCCCGGCACCTTGTCCGCGTCGGCCATGGCCTCGAACATGCCCAGGGTCTTGGACCAGGCGTGGGCCTGCACCTTGTCCAGGGTCAGGTCGCCGATCCCGCGGGGCGGCATGTTGATCACCCGCTTGAGGCTCAGCAGGTCGTCGGGGTTGAGCAGCAGGCGCAGGTAGCAGAGGCAGTCCTTGACCTCCATGCGGTCGTAGAAGCGCATGCCGCCGACGATGCGGTAGGGCAGGGCCTCCCGGCGCATGGCCTCTTCGATGGCCCGGCTCTGGGCGTTGGTGCGGTACAGCACCACGAAGTCGCCCAGGGGCCGGCGCTCGCGGCGGTTGAGCCACACGATCTGGCCCGCGATGTAGCGCCCCTCCTCCACCTCGTCGGGGGCCTGGTAGAAGGTGATGGGCTCGCCCAGGGCGTTCTGGGTCCACAGCTTCTTGTCCTTGCGGCCCTCGTTGCGCTTCACCACCGCCCAGGCGGCCTCGAGGATGCGCTGGGTGGAGCGGTAGTTCTGCTCCAGCTTGACCACCGTGGCGTCCGGGAAATCCTTCTCGAAATCCAGGATGTTGCGTATGTCCGCGCCGCGGAACTTGTAGATGCTCTGGTCGTCGTCGCCCACCACCACCAGGTTGCGGCTGGCGGCCGACAGCATGCGTATGAGCTGGTACTGGGCCGGGTTGATGTCCTGGTACTCGTCCACCATGAACCAGCGCAGCCGCTCCTGCCACTTCTTCAGGGTAGCCTGGTCCCCCCGCAGCAGGTCGACGCTGTGGTTGATCAGGTCGTCGAAGTCCATGGCCTGGTTGGACTTGAGCTTGGCCTGGTAGAGCTTGTAGACGGAGGCCGCCAGCTGGTCGGTTTCGCCCTCGGCCTGTTCGGCGTATTGGCCCGGGCTGAGCATCGCGTTCTTGGCCTGGCCGATGCGCCACAGCAGGGCGCGGGCCTTCACCTGCTTTTCGTCGATCTGGATCTCGTGCATGCACTCCTTGACCAGGCGGGTCTGGTCGTCGTCGTCGAAGATGCTGAATTCGCGGCTGAAGCCCAGCTTCGGCGCCTCGACCCGCAGGAACCGCACGCAGAAGGCGTGGAAGGTGGACACGAACATGCCGTCCACCGCGTCGCGGCCGATCAGCTTGGCCAGGCGCTCCTTCATCTCCCCGGCGGCCCGGTTGGTGAAGGTCACCGCCAGAACGCTCTTGGGGTCTACCTTCTTCTCCTGGATGAGCCAGGCCACCCGGGTGGTGATGACCCGGGTCTTGCCCGAACCCGCACCGGCCAGGATCAAGAGGGGGCCTTCCCCGTGGACTGCGGCCTCCCGCTGGGGCTGGTTCAGGGTGCTGAGGTCTGGGCTGCCGGAAATCACGGCCATGCGGGCCCTAAGAAAAAGCGGAAGGCAGGCCGCCAAGCCCTTTTTGGGGCCTGACGCCTGCCTAAGCCGAAAATATATTTTTTTTAGCGGCCGTCCATCAGGCGGCGCAGGGCTTCCGCGTCCCGGTCGTCCCAGAATCCGGAATCGTCGGTCACCTTCAGGTCGTGGACGTAGGCCCGCTTCAGGTAGTCCAGCAGTCCAACCACGGTCAGGTGCAGTTCGCTGCCGCCGATGCTGGTCTGCATGCTGGCCTGGCTCTGGTGGAGGAATCCCAGGCGCGGACTGCGCTCCTCGCCCAGGGCGGGCGCCTGGCCTATGGGAAAGGATCCCAGGCGGGTCAGGACCCCGGCCTCGTCGAAGGTCAGCCAGAGCGGGTCGGTCTGGGGATGGACCACGACCTTGAGCCCCGCCAAAGCCAGGGGAGGGGCCATGGTGCGCCCTCCGCCCATGCGGGAACGGAACACGTTCTCCCGGTCCATGAGGTCCACCGGCCAGCCCTGTGTGGCTGCGATGTCCTGGAAATCCTCCCGCAGCTTCACCAAGCTGGAAGGGTCGCTCAAGGTACCGCTGTAGCGCACTGTGACTCTCATGCCGGCCTCCTCCTGCTGTTAGGGGAGCTTGTTCAAGCGAAGAGCGAAGAGCGTTTGTAGCCTATGGGGCAAGAATAGCACATAGCACAAAGAAAGAAACGTCCAAAAAAGGGCCAAACCGGGTTCTGCGCTGTCACTTTATTTAACAATACGCCGCTACCTGGGGGGCGCAATTCAAATACTATAATTGGAAAAAGCACCGCTTATCATTTTCTTTGACGGGAGGGCTAGGTATCAAATCGGCCCCCGGATCGCAGAAAAGCAACGATGCCCCCGCCATCGAAATTTCCGTCGTGGTTCCCGTTTATAATTCCGCGGCGACTTTACCCGCCCTTGTTTCGCGGCTGGGCGAGACCTTGGCGGGAATGGGCCGCCCTTGGGAGCTTATTTTTGTCGATGACGGCTCCGAAGACCCCTCCTGGGAAACCCTGAAAAAACTGCGCCTTGGGCACGGTTCCATGACCCTGGTGCGCCTGACCCGCAACTTCGGCCAGCACAAGGCCCTGCTGTGCGGGTTCAAGCACGCCCGCGGGGCCGTCGTGGTTACCATGGACGACGACCTCCAGCATCCGCCCGAGCAGATCCCCCTGCTGCTGGAGGAAATCGGCAAAGGGTACGACCTCGTCTACGGGATCTATCGCAAGCGAAAACATTCCGCCTTCAGGAACCTCAGCTCTTCCCTGGCCAAGCGCCTGCTATGCTTCGCCATCCCCGGGCTGGACCGCCGCTATTCCTCGTTCAGGGCCATCCGGCATTGGGCCGCCAGGAGCGTGGCCGACCTGAACACGCCGTTCAGCTTCGTGGACGGGTCCCTGACCTGGTTCACCCGCAGCGTGTCCGGCGTGGCCGTCGACGTGTCCGAGCGCCGCGACGGCCGCAGCGGCTACGGGTTTTGGGCGCTGTTCAGGTACAGTTTGGACATCCTCAGCAGTTTCTCCGACCTCCCCCTGCGCCTCGCGGTCCTGTCCGGTTTGAGCGTCTCCGCCCTGGGGCTGGCCTACGGCGGCGTGCTGGTGGTCCGGCGGCTGGTGTACAACGACCTCGCCCCCGGCTACACCTCGGTGATGGCGGCCCTGCTCCTGTTGGGCGGCATGATCCTGGCGTCCCAAGGCATCAACGGCGAATACATAGCCCGCATCAACCACAAAACCAGCGGCCGTCCCGGCCACGCCCAGCGCGAATTCCTGGGCGCGGAGCGGCCGCGCCGGAGGCGGAAGCGTTGAGGAAAGTGGCCATACTCCAGTCCAACTATATCCCCTGGAAGGGCTACTTTGACCTCATTCACGACGTGGACCTCTGCATCTTCTACGACTGCGTGCAGTACACCCGCCAGACCTGGCGCAACCGCAACCAAATCTACGTGGGAAGCCGGAAGCGCTGGCTTAGCATCCCAGTCCGGCACGCCGGCCTGCACACCCCCATCCGCGACATCCTCATCGACAACCGCAAGCCCTGGCAGCGCCGGCATTTCCAGGCCTTGCGGGAGGCCTACGGAAGCTCCCCCCACTTCGAGGAGCTGTCCGAGTGCATCCGCCCCTTCCTGGGCGAGGACGGGCGCACCCAGGCATGGGAACGCCTGTCTGAATTCAACCAGGCCTTCCTCGCGGCCCTGCGCTCCTACCTCGGGATAGCCACCGAATGCGTCGACTCCTTCCCCCTGGCCTTGAACGGCCGCAGCACGGCGCGGGTCCTGGACGCGCTGCGGAAGGTCGGCGCGAGCCACTACGTCAGCGGAGCCGCGGCCAGGGCCTACCTCGACGAGGAGGCCTTCAAGCGCGAAGGGATAGACCTGGCGTACAAGGACTATTCCGGATACCCCGCCTACCCGCAGCACAACCCCGCCTTCGACCACCAGGTTTCCATCCTCGACCTCCTGTTCCGTGTCGGCCGCGGGGCCCCGCATTATATTTGGGGATGGAGGGCGTGACCCGCGTCTGGGACGAGTTGGCGGGGAAGATGGGCGGCCAGCACGACCCGCCCGGCTCGCTTCCCGCGCGGGTGCACGCCGAGTTGAGGCGCAGGGTCCTGGCATGGACGTCCCGGCTGCCCGGGGGGGCGAGGGTCCTGGACCTCGGATGCGGCAACGGGCAGCTGGCCAGGCTCCTGGCGGGCCTGCGGCCGGACCTGGAGATCACGGGCATGGATTTCTCCGAGGCCATGCTGGAGGCGGCCAGGGCGGCCTCCAGCAGCGCCGGCAATCCGGTTTGGATCCGGGGCGACGCCACGGCCTGGCCGCTTCCTGATCACAGCCTGGACGCGGTGCTGTGCATGGACATGGTGGCCCACCTGGATCCCGACGCGGAGGTGCCGGCCTTCCTCTCCGAGGCGAAACGGGTGTGCCGCGGCTGGATGCTCCTTGAGGTCAAGACCCCCTGGTCCCTGAGGACCCTCCTGGGGCTGCGGCGGGCGGCGGACCGCGTACTGGGGAGGGGCCCCCGGGAATTCCTGTTCGGCATAAAATCCCAGGCCTCCCGCATACCGATCTACGTGCACGACCCCAGCGCCCTAATTCAGCCCTTTGAATGTTCAGGCAAGCTCAGGCCCTGGCCTATCCTGCCCTGCCCCTCCCAGGTCTATGTGCTCCGCCTGGGTCCATCCGCCCCGCACCAGGGTCAGGCATGAAATCCAAGCAGCGGGCCAGGCCCAAACCCCTTAAAACGAATTCCGCGGCGGGGAAATCCCCGGACTTTTCCGCCTGGGAGCTCGCATGGGCTCTTCCCCTGCTGGCCGGAAGCGCCACCCTGGCCTGGCATCCCTGGGGGCTGCTGCTGCTGGGGCTGAGCCTGGGGATCTTCCTGGCCCAACGGCGGCCCCGCGGCTCCGCCGCCCTTCCGGCCCCGCCGGCCGAGATCCCGTCCTCGTGGAAATCCCTCGTTTTTCCGGCGGCCTGCCTGGCCGCGGCCTTGGCTTGCGGCACCTGGCTTTATCTCTTTTTCTGCAACAACGGAATCCTTTACGACCGGTCCTGGTATCCGGTGTGGGGCCTGACCGCCCTATGCGCGGTCTGCCTGGCCTCCGCCGCCCTCTCCTTGCCCGCGCGCGTCAAGGCCGCCAAGCCCGATCCCGCGCCGCCGGCCCAGCCGCTCTGGCGGACCCTGCTGTTTTGGGAGTCCTGCCTCCAAACCGCCGTGGGGCTGATCTTCAACCCGGCCCTGGGGGCGGCGGGCTTTTGCGTGGCCCTCTATTGCGCGCCGCCTCACCGGCCGGGAAGGCCCAAGCCAAAGACCTGGTTCTGGCCGGCGCTGGCGCTGGTGGGGGTGCTGGGCCTTTTCCTCCACGTCTGGCAGCTGCGCGCCATACCGCAGGGCATCAACCAGGAGGAGGGGGTCACCCTTGAGACGGCCCGCACGATTTCCGAGGACCACGGACAGTATTTCTGCCTGAACTGGGTCACCTTCAGCGGCGTGACCCTCTACCACCATCTGGTGGGATGGTTCTACCGCCTGTTCTCGGACAACGACGTCGCTCCCTTGCGTTCCCTCAGCGTGGCGGGCTGGGCTGTGCTGGCGCTCTACTCCTCCCTGTTGTCGGCCGAATTCTTTTCGCTGGAGGCGGCTCTCGGGACGGCGGCCTACGCCAGCCTGTCCTTCGCCTGCATCCACTACGGGCGTTTCGGCTTCTATTTCATCTGGGCCCCCGCCATGGCGGCGGCGGCCCTGTACCACGCGGCGAGGGCCCTCAAAAGCCCGCGGGCGGCCCTGCATTTTTCGTGCTGCGGGGCCTGGTGCGCCCTGGCCCTTTACGGCTGGATCGCGGGCTTCGTCATCCCGGCCCTGCCGCTCGTATACTGGCTGGCCGTCCTCGGCTTCGACCGCAAACTATGGAAGCCCCTCGTCCCGGGCCTGGCCTGCGGCCTGGCCGCATTCCTCAGCCTGGCGGCGGCCTCGATAGCGGCCCATCTGCACTTCCCGGGCGGTTTGGGGAGCCTTTTCCAGGGGAATTCCGGGCTCATCGGCGACCAGGGCAACTTGAGCAGCAACCTCCTGCGGCAATGGGGATACCTCTTCTCCACGGGCACGAGCTCCGCCACCCACTACCTGCCGGGCCTGCCCTTGGTGGATTTTTCCGTCCTGCCTTTCTGCGCCGCGGGCTTGGCTGTCCTTTTGACCCGCCCCTTCAGCGGCCGCAGCCTGCCCCTCCTGGCGGCCTGCTTCCTGGGCCTGCTTCCCGCCTGGATTTCGGACCCCACGGGCATGAATTTCGGGCGGCTGATCCTTCTGCTCTTCCCCTTGGGCGTCCTGTTCGGCCTGGGATGGGCCGCCCTCCTGGAAGGCCTGGGGGATCTGCCGTGGAAGGGATTGGCGGCCTTCGCCCCGGCGCTGGGCCTCCTGCTCCTGGCGGCGGGGTCCGGACGCGGGGCCTGGCTCTATTTCCACGACTATAAATCCAGCTGGGCCGCCTTCTCGGACAACAACGGCCTCTCCACCGTGATGGCCCGCGAATTCCTTGAGGGGCACGCGCCCCAGGAGGGCCTCTACTACAGCGAGAATTTCGACCAGAACCTTTCCCTGATGCTGTTGATGCCGCCGGGGACGAACCGCCAGCCCTGGAGGGACGCGCCGGACGTGCTGCGGCTTCTTTGCACCGAACCGACCATGGACCGCTACCTGGTGACCCCTGTGCGCGTGGATTGGCTGCCCTGGTTGCGGACGCAGGAGCCAGGAGTCGAGGTGAAGTACATCGAGAACCCCTGGGGCCGGAGCTATTCGAACAATCCGATGACGAGCGATGTCGGCCCGGGGGATGTCGCCGCCATCCGCCTGGGCTGGAAGGCCATCAGCCCCAAGGCCGGTCTGAAACGGACGGGCCCCGGCCGCTGGGAGGGCATCCTTTGGCCCCCACGGACCGACGACTACGTCCTGAGCGCGAACAGCGGGTCGCTGCTGCTGGCCGGCAAATACCGGATCGAACCCGGCCAGCAGAGAAGCTTTTTTCTGGCGGCCGTGCCCTACAGCGTCGTCGTGACCGGTTCGCCCGGCGATCCCGGTGTCCGGGCGAGCATACAGAGGGTGTACAGCGAGGAATGGGACCAGCCCCTGTTCCATGCCATCGACGCGCACGGACTCCGGAAAACCCTGTGCGCCGCCGACGCAAAAACGGGAGATCCCCGCCTGACCTCGCTGGTCCCGGTGGTCTCCGAACGCTTCGACACCTGGAGCTACGAACCCTTCGAAACCCTGGTCGTCCTGCCCATGCGGGGCGACTGGGAGGGCAGCCTGCGCGTCCCCAAAAGCGGCCGCTACCTGTTCACCGTGCCCAACAAATTCCAGCGCGATCTGGAGCTGAGCCTGGACGGCAAGCCGTGTTTTTCGACCACGGACGGCATCGTGGACATTGAAAAGGGGCTCGATCTAAGGTCCGGACGCGCCGTGTCCGTGCACATCCACGCGGATTACATCCCCCCGGCCAGCGCGATGCGCTTCCTGGTGCAGGGCCCGGACGGGACCACGCGGGCCGTTCCCCAGGACTGGATGACGCCCGCACCGCTCCCCGAGCCGAAGCCCAGCGCGGAGACGCCAGCCCATGCCAAGCCCTGACCTGAGCTTCCATCGCAGTTGGGTGGGGAGGGCCGAAGCCTCGGCCCTGGGCGGCGCCTTGGCGGCCGGCCTCCTCGGCGGCGGCGGAACGATCGGACGCCGCGTGGAGAGGGATCTGGCCCGGCGCCTGGGAACGGGCAGGGCCTTCCTCATGCCTTCGGGAAGCGCGGCCCTGGAACTTTCCATGATGGCCCTGGGTCTCAAGGCCGGCGACGAGGTCATCCTCCCCAGCTTCAACTTCGTTTCCGGGGCCAACGCCGTGTTGCGGCAGGGCTGCAAGGCGGTGTTCGCCGACGTCGATCCCCTCACCCTCTGCCTGGATCCCTCAGACGCCGAGCGCCGCATCACGCGACGGACCAAGGCCATCCTTCTGGTGCATTACGCCGGGGTGGCCTGCGCCATGGACGCCTTCCTGAAGCTCAAAAAAAAATACGGATTGGCCTTGATCGAGGACGCGGCGCTCGCCTTCGGCGCCTCCTACCGCGGCAGGCCCCTGGGCGGCATCGGCGACCTGGGCTGCTTCAGCTTCCACGCCACCAAGCACCTGACCTGCGGGGAGGGAGGCGCACTGGCGGGCTCCCGCCGCGACTTGATCAAGAGAATAGAAATCATCCAGGAAAAGGGCACCGACCGCTCGGCCTTCCTGCGCGGGGAAAGGGACCGCTACACTTGGCGCAGCCTGGGCTCCAGCTACCTGCTTTCCGACCTGCTGGCGGCGATGCTGGAGGCCCAATTGGGCAGGGCTGCGGCCATACACCTCCGCCTTGTGTCGGCGTGGAAGGCATATCAAACCGGCCTGGCGCCCTTGGCTGAAAAAGGGCTGATCAGCCTGCCCCGGCCGCCGGCCGAAGCCGCCGTCAACGGATCCATTTTTTGGATGCTTTTGGAGGGGCCCTGGAAGGGCCGCCGGCCGGAAATCCTGAAACGGCTCAAGGCCGCCGGCGTCCCCGCCACCTTCCATTACGTCCCGCTGCACCGTTCGCCGTTCGGCCGCGCGCTTTACGGCAAACAAAAGGCGCCCCTGCTGGCCGTCACGCGCCATGCGGACAGGGATCTCATACGTCTTCCCATGCATGCCTTGCTGAAAAAAGCGGACTGCCTCGCCGTCTGCCGGGCGGTGTCCGGAATCTTAAGCTGAGTCCGAAATTTAAAACGGGTACCAATCGTTCATCCCAATCTTACCAACAGCTCCCTCTGCATCCCCGCCGCCATGCCGGGGCCCTCGTAGATGAAACCGGTGTACACCTGGACCAAAACGGCCCCCAGATCCAGCTTGCGGCGCAGGTCCTCCGCCGTGAACACGCCCCCCACTCCGATCAAGGGGACGCGGCCGCGGGTGTGGCGGGCCACTGCCCCCAGGCAGGCGTCCGCCTGGACCCGCAGGGGACGCCCGGACAGGCCGCCTTCGGGATGCTGCCCGGCTCCGAGGCCGGCCCTGGACAGGGTCGTGTTGGTGAGGATGAGGCCGTCGGCGCCTCCAGCCAGGGCGGCGTCCCCCGAAGCCAGCAGCTCCCTGGGGGCCAGGTCGGGCGCGAGCTTGACGAACAAGGGGGGGCGGCGGCCGGGCCTGGCCTTGAGCGCGCGCGCCAGCACCGTCACCAGGGCGCGGATGCTGCGCGGCCCCTGCAGGGCGCGCAGGCCGGGGGTGTTGGGCGAGCTGACGTTGACCGCCAGATAGTCGGCGTGGGGCGCCAGGCGCTGAAGTGAATAGTGGTAGTCCTCGGCGGCCTCCTCCAGGGGCGTGATCTTGCTCTTGCCCAGGTTGATGCCCACGGGATGGGACGGCCAACGCCCTTGCGCGCGGTAGGCCTCCAGGCGCAGGGCCACGGCGTCGGCGCCCGGGTTGTTGAAGCCGAAGCGGTTGATGAGGGCCTCCTCCGCCGGGTAGCGGAAGGCCCTTGGGCGCGGATTGCCGGGCTGGGCGTGGCGGGTGACGGTCCCCAATTCGACGTGGCCGAAGCCCAGGTGCTGCCAGGCGTCCACGGCCCGGGCGGACTTGTCGAAGCCGGCGGCTAGGCCGACGACGTTGGGGAAGCGCAGGCCGCAGACCTCGCGGGCCAGGCGCGGGTCCTCGCAGCGCAGCGCGCCGGCGAAGAGGGGGAGGACGGGGCGGGCCAGGCGCAAACCCGCCATGGCGGCCTCGTGGGCCGCCTCCGGGGGCAGGGTGAAAAGAAGCGGACGCAATAATTTGTACATAAGCTTGGCCTCAAGGGCCTCAGCGGCCGCCCTTGTGGTAGTCCTGGAGGGCCCGCACCCGCATGCCCGCCTTCTGCATCGAGGCGATGCCGTGCACCGTCTCGGAGGCCGCGGACAGGGTGGTGACGCAGCTCACCCCTCCCATCAGGGCGGCCCGGCGGATATGGAAGTCGTCGGAAAGGGCCCCCTTGCCGGCCGGGGTGTTGATGATGAGGTCGATCTTGCCTGCCTTGATCAGGTCGACGATGGTGGGCCGGCTCTCGAGCACCTTGTTCACGACCTCGACCTTGATGCCGCGGGTGCGCAGGGCGTGGGCCGTGCCGCGGGTGGCGAAGAGCTTGAAGCCCAGGCGCTCCAGCTCCCCGGCCACCAGGCTACCCTGGCGCTTGTCCTTGTTCTTGACGCTGAAAAACACGCTGCCCTTGAGCGGGAACTTCAGGTTGGCGGCCAGCTGGCTCTTGGCGAAGGCCAGGCCGAAGTCCATGTCGATGCCCATGACCTCGCCGGTCGACTTCATCTCGGGCCCCAGCACGCTGTCGGCGCCGGGGAACTTGTTGAAGGGGAACACAGCCTCCTTCACCGAGTGGTGCGGGGTGCGCCAGTAGTCGGCCTTCAAATCCAGCTTCAGGGAGCGCAGGCCGCGGCCGCACATGACCCGCGCCGCCACCTTGGCCCAGGAGATGCCGGTGGCCTTGCTGACGAAGGGCACCGTGCGGCTGGCGCGCGGGTTGACCTCCAGGACATAGACCCTCTCGGCCTTGACCGCGTACTGCACGTTCATCAGGCCCTTGACCTTGAGGGCCAGGGCCATGCGCACGGTGTAGTCCTTGATCGCCGCGATCTGGTCCTCGCGCAGGGTGAAGGGCGGGATGACGCAGGCGCTGTCGCCCGAGTGGATGCCGGCCTCCTCGATGTGCTCCATGATGCCCGCGATGACGACGTCGCGCCCGTCGCAGACGCAGTCCACGTCCACCTCGATGGCGTCCTCAAGGTACTTGTCCAGCAGCACCGGGTGCTCGGGCGCCACGCGCGCGGCCTCCACGAAGAAACGCTCCAGCTGCTCGGGGTCCTGGGTGATCTCCATGGCGCGCCCCCCCAGCACGTAGCTGGGTCGGACCATGATGGGGTAGCCGATCTCCGCGGCCACGGCGCGGGCCTGGGCCAGGGAGCGCGCGATGCCGTGGGCCGGGGACGGTATCCCCAGGCGCCCCAGCAGGGCCCCGAAGCGCTCGCGGTCCTCGGCGATGTCGATGCTGTCGGGCGTGGTCCCCAGGATGGGCGCCTTCTTGGCCCACAGGGGCACGCTCAGCTTGAGCGGCGTCTGGCCGCCGAACTGCACCACCACGCCCCAGGGCTTTTCGCGCTCCAGGATGTTGAGGACGTCCTCGCGGGTGAGGGGCTCGAAATACAGGCGGTCGCTGGTGTCGTAGTCCGTGCTCACGGTCTCGGGGTTGCAGTTGACCATGATGACTTCGTAGCCGTCCTCGCGCAGGGCGAAGGCGGCGTGCACGCAGCAGTAGTCGAACTCGATGCCCTGGCCGATGCGGTTGGGCCCGCCGCCCAGGATGACCACCTTCTTGCGGGCGGTGGGCGGGGCGTCGGATCCGGACTCCCAGGCGGAATACAGGTAGGGCGTCTCGGCCTTGAACTCGCCGGCGCAGGTGTCGACCTGGAGGAAGGAGGGCTTCAGACCCAGCTTCAGGCGGTGGACGCGCAGGCTCTCCTCGCCCACGCCGGACAGGTCCGCCAACTGGCGGTCGGAGAAGCCCAGGCGCTTGAGGCCCTCCAGGCGCCCGCGGTCCAGGGCGCGTTTCCAGCCCCGCGCCTTGATGGCGCGCAGGGCCTCGGCTTCGGCGTCGAAAAGCTCGCGCAGGCGGCCCAGGAACCAGGGGTCCACGCCGCTCAGGGAGTGGATGCGGGCGTCGCCCAGGCCCAGGGCCATGGCGTCCTTGATGTAGAAGACGCGCTCGGCGTTGGGCCGGCGCAGCTTCTCCTCGACTTGAGTCTTTTTGAGGGGCTTGCCCGCGGGGGCCATGCCCACCCAGCCGGCCCGGCCCGTCTCCAGGGAACGCAGGGACTTCTGGAAGGCCTCGGCGAAGTTGCGCCCGATGGCCATGGCCTCGCCCACGCTCTTCATCTGCGTGGTGAGCGTCGCGTCGGCCTCGGGGAACTTCTCGAAGGTGAAACGGGGGGCCTTGACCACCACGTAGTCCAGGGCCGGCTCGAAGCTGGCGGGCGTGCCCTTGGTGATGTCGTTGGAAAGCTCGTCCAGGGTGTATCCCACGGCCAGCTTGGCCGCGATCTTGGCGATGGGAAAGCCGGTGGCCTTGCTGGCCAGGGCCGAGCTGCGCGACACGCGCGGGTTCATCTCGATGACCACCAGGCGCCCGCTGCGGGGGTCGACCCCGAACTGGATGTTGGAGCCGCCGGTGTCCACGCCGATCTCGCGGATGATGGCCAGCGCCGCGTCGCGCATGCGCTGGTATTCCTTGTCGGTGAGGGTCTGTGCCGGGGCCACCGTGATGCTGTCGCCGGTGTGCACGCCCATGGGGTCGAAGTTCTCGATGCTGCAGACGATGACCACGTTGTCGGCGCGGTCGCGCATGACCTCCAGCTCGAACTCCTTCCAGCCCAGGACGCTCTCCTCCACCAGGACCTGCGACACCGGGCTCATGGCCAGGGCGTAGGCGGCCTTGGCGTCGAAGTCGGCCCGGGTCTGGACCACGCCCCCGCCGGTGCCGCCCAGGGTGAAGGCGGGCCGCAGGATCAGGGGGAAGCCCAGCTCCCGCGCCGCGGCCTTGGCCTGGGCCAGGGTCTTGACGGTGCGGCTCTTCGGCACGTCCAGGCCGATCTTGAGCATGGCCCGCTTGAACAGCTCGCGGTCCTCGGCCTTGGCGATGGCCTCCTCGTTGGCGCCGATGAGCCGGACCCCGTAGCGCTTGAGCACGCCCGACTTGACCAGGGCCATGGCCGTGTTCAGGCCCGTCTGCCCGCCCACGGTCGGAAGCAGGGCGTCCGGCCGCTCCAGGGCGATGATGCGCTCGCAGGCCTCCGGCGTGACCGGCTCGATGTAGGTGCGGTCCGCGAAGTCGGGGTCGGTCATGATGGTGGCCGGGTTGGAGTTCACCAGCACGACCCGGTAGCCCTCCTCCTTGAGCGCCTTGCAGGCCTGGGTGCCGCTGTAATCGAACTCGCAGGCCTGGCCGATGATGATGGGGCCGGCGCCGATGATCATGATGGTGTGGATGTCCGTTCGTTTGGGCATTTCTTTCGTTACCTCGGCTTCGGAGTCAACGGTTCGAAGATTGGCGTCAGGCCGCGCGCCGGCGGCCCTGTCCCCAGGCCTTGGGGAAGGCCCTGGCCAGCGGCTGGGGCGCGGCGCGGCGGCTGCGCATGATGTCGATGAAGCGGCCGAACAGGTAGTTGGCGTCGTGCGGCCCGGGGCTGGCCTCCGGGTGGTACTGCACCGAGAAGACCGGCAGGCGGCGGTGGGCCAGGCCCTCGATGACCTGGTCGTTGAGCCCGTTGTGGCTGACCAGCACCGCGTCCTGGGGCAGGGTGCCGGCCACGGTGGCGAAGCCGTGGTTCTGGCTGGTGATCTCCACGCGGCCCGAGGCTCGGTCCCCGACGGGCTGGTTGCCGCCGCGGTGGCCGAACTTGAGCTTGCCCATGCGGCCGCCGAAGGCCAGGGTCAGCATCTGGTGTCCCAGGCAGATGCCGAAAAGGGGCACGCGCGCCCGGATCAGGCCCCGCACGGTCTCGGCCACCTTCGCCACGGCGTTGGGGTCGCCCGGCCCGTTGCTCAGGAACACTCCGTCGGGATTGAGCCCCAGGATGCCCGGGGCGCTGGTGGAGGCGGGAACGACCGTGACGCGGCAGCCCCGCGAGACCAGGTTGCGGAGTATGTTGAATTTGATGCCGCAGTCCACGGCCACGACGTGCAGGCGCTTGCGCCCGCCCGCGGCGCGCCCCGCGGGCGCGTGGCGTCCGGCCAGGCCCTTGTCGACCAGGTCCAGCTCCGGCGGCCGCAGGCCCGGGATGCCGGACTGCAGGCCTTCGGTCCAGGCGTAGGCCTTGTCGGTGCTCACCCGGGAAACCCAGTCCACCCCGTCGTAGGAGGGGCTGGCCTTGGCCTTGGCCACGGCCGCGGCCTCGGGCACGCGGCCCTGCAGGAGGACCCCCCGCTTGGCGCCGTGGTCGCGCAGGTGCTTGGTGAGCCGGCGCGTGTCCACGCCCGCGATGCCGGGCACCTTGAAGGACTTGAGGAAGGCGTCCAGCGAGCCCTGGGAGCGGAAATTGCTGGGCCGCGTGGGGAGCTCGCGCAGGATGAGCCCCCCCGCCCAGATGCGCAGGCTTTCCATGTCCTGCCGGTTCACCCCGGTGTTGCCGACGTGCGGATAGGTCATGCAGACCATCTGCCCGGCGTAGCTGGGGTCGGTCAGGATCTCCTGGTAGCCGGTCATGGAGGTGTTGAAGCAGGCCTCCCCGAAGCCGTCGCGCAGGGCGCCGAAGGCCGTTCCATAAAAGACCGCGCCGTCCTCGAGGGCCAGGGTCGCGGGTTGCCGCTTGGTCATGCTGTGCCTTTCCTTAGTCTCTGAGGTTCAGAAGGTCCAGGGCTTGCCGGTGATGCGCTCGTAGGCCTCGACATATTTGGCGCGCGTCCTGTCCACGACGTCGCTGGGCAGGGTGGGCGGCGGCGGCGTCTTGTTCCAGCCGGCGGCCTCCAGCCAGTCGCGCACGAACTGCTTGTCGAAGCTGGGCGGGTTCTCGCCCTCTTTCCATTGGTCCGCGGGCCAGAAGCGGGAGCTGTCCGGGGTCATCACCTCGTCGATGAGGATGAGCTGGCCGTCGAGCATGCCGAACTCGAACTTGGTGTCGGCCAGGATGATGCCGCGCGAGGCGGCCCAGGCCGCGCCGGCCTCGTAGAGCTTCAGGGACAGGGCCGCCACCTTGGCGGCGACGTCGGCGCCGAGGATCTCCGCGGCCTGGGCCGGCGAGATGTTCTCGTCGTGGGCGCCCTGCTCGGCCTTGGTGGAGGGCGTGAACAGGGGCTTGGGGAGCTGGGAGGCCAGCTTCAGGCCGGAGGGCAGGGGGATGGCGCACACGGTCCCCTGGGATTTGTATTCCTTCCAGCCCGAGCCCACCAGGTAGCCGCGCACGATGGCCTCCACCGGCAGGGGCTTGCAGATCTTGCAGATGATGGCCCGGTCCTTGACCTGGGCCAGGTCGGAGGGGTCCTCCAGCCAGCCTTCGGCGCTGGTGGACAGCAGGTGGTTGGGGGTCAGCTCCGCGAACTTGGTGGTCCAGAAATTCGAGATCTGGGTGAGCACCTTGCCCTTGTCCGGGATGGGCTCGTTCATCACCACGTCGAAGGCGCTCAGGCGGTCGGTGGCCACCAGCATCAGCGCCGCGGGCCGGCCCCCGCGGGCCGGCAGTTCGTAGATGTCGCGGACCTTGCCCCGGTTGAGGAGTTTGGCCCCCTTCAGTTGGGTCTCAAAAACGGTCTTCAATGGACTCTCCTTTTCGTCTATGCGGGCCCTGTGCCCGCTATGCCAAGATCCCTTTTCCGTCCTCGTAGATCCAGCGCCCGGCGACCATGGTGCGCTTGACCCGGCCCCTGAGGGCCAGGCCGGCGAAGGGCGTGTTGCGGCTCTTGCTGTGGAACTTCTGCGGGTCCACGGTCCAGGCCTCGTCCGGCGCCACCAGGCAGAGGTCCGCGTCCGCGCCCTGGGCCAGGGTGCCCTTGCTTCCCTTCAGGCCCAGCAGCTCCGCCGGCTTGGCGCTCATCAGCTCCACCAGGCGCGCTGCGCTGATGTGGCCGCCGTGGACCAGGACCTCGAGGCCCAGGCCCAGGCTGGTCTCCAGGCCCACGATGCCGAAGGCGGCCTTGTCGAATTCCACGTCCTTGTCCAGGCTGCTGTGGGGGGCGTGGTCCGTGGCGATGCAGTCCAGGGTCCCGTCCTTCAAGGCCGCGATCACGGCCAGGCGGTCGCCTTCCGCGCCCAGGGGAGGGTTCATCTTGCCGGCGCTGTCGTAGGGGTGCTCGGCCAGCCAGGCGTCGCTGAGCGCGAAGAAGTGGGGGGCGGTCTCGGCGCTCACCGCCAGGCCCTGGGCCTTGGCCGTGCGCACCAGCTCCAGGGACTGGCGGCTGGACAGGTGGCCGAAGTGGATGCGCCCGCCGGTGGCCTCGGCCAGCACGATGTCGCGCGCGGCCATGGCCGCCTCCGCGGCCCGGGGCCATCCGCGCAGGCCCAGCTTCAGGCTGACCAGGCCCTCGTTCATGACCCCGTTGTTGGACAGGGCCTTGTCCTCGCAGTGCTGCATGAACAGCACCTTGAACATGGCCCCGTATTCGAGGGCCCGGCGCATCAGCTCAGGGTTGGCCACGCCGTCGCCGTCGTCGGTGAACAGGACCACCCCGGCGCGGGCCAGCTCCCCGATCTCGGTGAGCTCCAGTCCCTGGCGGTCCTTGGTCACGGCCGCGGAGGGCAGGACGTTGACCACGCCTTCGGCGCGGGCCTTGGCGCGCACCAGCTCCACGATGGCCACGCTGTCCGTGGCCGGCACGGTGTTGGGCATGGCCACCAGGGTGGTCACCCCGCCGGCCGCCGCCGCCCGGGTTCCGCTGGCGATGCTCTCCTTGCCCTCCTGGCCCGGCTCGCGCAGGTGCACGTGCATGTCCACCAGCCCGGGGAGCAGCCACAAACCGGCGGCGTCCAGGCTGCCGGCTCCGGCGGCCTTGGCCCTGGCCTCGGCTTCCGCGCCCAGCGCGGCCACCTTGCCGTCGACGACCAGGAGCGAGCACACGGCGTCCACGCCCGCGGCCGGGTCGATGAGCCGGGCCCCGCTGATCAGGAACGAGCCTTCGTCGCGCTTCATGCCGCCTCCGCGTCGATGCCGGCGAGCAGGTACAGCACCGCCATGCGCACGGCCACCCCGTTGGCCACCTGGTCCTTGATCGCGCTCTGGGGCCCGTCGGCCACGCCGCTGCTGATCTCCAGCCCGCGGTTCATGGGGCCGGGGTGCATCACCAGGCAGCCGGGCTTGGCCAGCGCCAGTCGCTCGCTGGTGAGGGCGTACATGCGGCTGTATTCGCGGGTGCTGGGGAAGAGGAAGCGCTGCAGGCGCTCCAACTGCAGGCGTAGGACCTGCACGGCGTCGGCGCCCTCCAGGGCCTCCCCCAGGTCGTGGGTCACCGTCACCGGGGCGCCCGGCCACAGGCCGGCCAGCGAGGCCGGGCAGAGGGTCGAGGGCCCGCAGAGGCGGACCTTGGCCCCCAGCTTGAGCAGGCCCCACACGTCGGAGCGGGCCACGCGCGAGTGCAGGACGTCGCCCACCACCGCCACGGTGAGCCCCTCCACCCGCCCGAAGTGGCGCTCCAGCGTGAAGAGGTCCAGGAGGCCCTGGGTGGGGTGCTCGTGCATGCCGTCGCCGGCGTTGACGATGCTGGCCTTGCTGCGCGAGGCCACCAGGGCCGGGGAGCCGGCGTGGCCGGTGCGCATGATCAGGACGCCCAGGTCCATGGCCTCGAAGGTGGCCACGGTGTCCAGCAGGGTCTCGCCCTTCTTCACCGAGGAGTCGGCCACCTTGATATCCAGCACGTCCGCGGACAGGCGCTGGGCGGCCAGTTGGAAGCTGGTCGCGGTGCGGGTGCTGGGCTCGAAGAAGAGGTTGATGACGGTCTTGCCGCGCAGGGCGGGGACCTTCTTCACCGGGCGCAGGGCCACTTCGCGGAAGGCGGCGGCCTGGTCCAGGATCAGGCGTATCTCCTCGGCCTGGAGGCTCTCGAGGTCGAGCAGGTCCTTGCGGTGGAGGCGCATCATGGCAGGTCCTCCCCTTCCAGGATGGCGACCTTGTCCTCGCCGTCGGTCTCCTGCAGGAGGACCTTCACGCGCTCGCGGCCGCTGGTGGGCACGTTCTTGCCCACGAAGTCGGCGCGGATGGGAAGCTCGCGCAGGCCGCGGTCCACCAGCACGGCCAGCTGGACGCGGGACGCGCGGCCGTAGTCCAGCAGGGCGGTCAGGGCGGCCCGCACGGTGCGGCCGGTGTACAGCACGTCGTCCACCAGCACCACGGTGCGGTTCTCGACGCTGAAGCCCAGGGAGCTGGAGGAGGCGGGGCGGGCGGGGCGGGCGGCGGTGTCGTCGCGGTAGAAGGTCACGTCCAGGGCGCCGACATTGAGGGGCTGGCCCAGCTTCTCGATCTTGGCGATGCGCGCGGCCAGACGGCGGGCGATCACCTCGCCGCGGGTCTTGATGCCCACCATGGCCAGGCCTTCCAGGCCGCGGTTGCGCTCCAGGATCTCGTGGGCCATGCGCGTCAGGGCCCGGTCCAGGTCCTGGGCCTCCATGAGGACGGCTTTCGGGCTCGAATCAGCCACGGCCGCCCTCGGGGCAACAAAAAAGGACAGAGCCCTGTGGGCCTGTCCTGGTCGTAGGTTTAAGCGCGCGCTGGTGCATGGACCTCTCCTTGTCCGCCTCACAGGGCGGCCTTTAAAGGGGGGCTTGGCTTCTCTCGCGGAAGGAAGAATGCCAGGACAGGCGGGAAAAGTCAAGCCCCGTCGAAAGGGGAGGCCTGGTCCTCGTCCTCGGCCTCGAAGCCTCCATTTTTTATCACGTCCCGGTACCACAGCGCGCTGTCCTTGGGGGTGCGTTTGTAGCTTTGGTAATCCACGTGCACCAGCCCGAAGCGCAGGCCGTAGCCGAAGCCCCATTCGAAGTTGTCCATCAGGGACCAGTGGAAGTAGCCGCGCACGTCGGCGCCCTTGTCCATGGCCCGGCGGATCTCGGCCAGGTGGCGCCTGAGGAAGTCCACGCGCCGGGCGTCGTGGACCCGCCCGTCGGGGCCCAGCGGCTCGGGCTTCAGGCCCAGGCCGTTCTCCGTGATGTAGATGGGCAGGCCGTAGCGGCGGTGGAATTGCAGAAGCACGCTGCGCAGCCCGGGCGCGAAGATCTCCCAGCCGGGCATGTCCGGCCGGGGAGCCTGGGGCGCGGCCGGCACCCCTTTCCAGCCCAGCGGGTCCTGCGGGTCGTCCAGGACGCGGTCGGGGCTGTAGTAGTTGACGCCGATGTAATCCAGGGGCTTGCGGATGATGTCCATGTCGCCGGCGCGCACCTCGGGCACGGCGGCGCCCAAGCGCTTCCAGGGGCCCTCCGGGTAGCGGCCCTGGGTCATGGGCAGCATCCACCAGTCGTTGCCCATCTGCCAGCAGCGCTCCGCCGCGGCCAGGGCCCCGGGGCGCCGCTCCATGGGCCAGGGCGCGGCGGCCAGCAGCACGATGCCCGCCTTGGCGTCCGGACGGCGCAGGTTCGGGCGCAGGGCCTGGAGCCCCAGGCCGTGGGCCAGAAGGACGTGGTGGATCACCTGGCGGAAGGACTGCTCGCTCTCCTTGCGGCCGGGCGCGTGGATGCCGAGGCGGTAGCCCAGCAGGCTGAAGATGCTGGGCTCGTTGAAGGTGGCCCAGAACTCCACGCGGTCCCCGAAGCGCTTCGCCACCGCCTCGGCGTAGTCGCGGTAGCGCAGGGCCGTGTCGCGGTTGAGCCAGCCGCCGGCGCGCTCCAGGGGGCTGGGGAGGTCCCAGTGGTAGAGCGTGCAGTTGGGCTTGATGCCGCGCTCCAGAAGCCCGTCGATCAGGCGGCCGTAGAAATCGAAACCCCTGGCGTTGAAGGCGCCGGAACCCAGGGGCTGGATGCGCGGCCAGGCCACGGAAAAGCGGTAGGCCTTCTGGCCCAGGTCCTTGAGCAGGTCGAGGTCCTCGCGCCACAGGGTGTAATGGCGGCAGGCCTCCTCGCCGCTGGAGCCGTCGGCGATATTACCTCGCACCCGGGAGAAGTCGTCCCACACGGAGTCGCCGCGTCCGTCGGCGTGCGCCGCGCCCTCGACCTGGTAGGCGGCGGTGGCGCTGCCCCAGACAAAATCCGGGGGGAAATCAAAACGGCGCTGGGGCACGGCATTCCTTGGGATGGGGTTCATGGTGCCGGAGCCAGGGCCAGGTCCAGGTCCCGCGCGGCCACTTCAAACGTGAGCCCCGACGCGAGGCCGGGGCAAAGCAGGGGCGGCTCCTGGGCGTAGCGCAGGCGCAGCCCTTCGGAGCACAGGGACAGGGTGAGAGGCTGCCAGAGGCCCGCGCTGTAGTTCACGGCGCCGACCCTTCCCTTGAATTGCTTGTCCACCCAGATCAAAAAGTGCAGCTTCCCTGCCGAGGGCGGGGCGAAACGCACCAGCAGCGGCAGGGGCCCGCCTCCGGGGGCCGCGGGTATCTTCATCATGAGGGTCCAGGTCTCACCCTGGTCCAGGCGGACCAGGGGACCGCTGTCCACGAAGCGGCCCGGGACGGCCTGCAGGTCCAGCCCTCCGGCCGGCCCAAGCCAGCCTGCATGCTGCCTGAGCTTGCCGCAGGGCGCGGGAAGAGCGGGGGCGGGGCGGCGGGACCGGCGCGCGCTTGCGGCGGGTACGGATCCCTCGGCGCAGGGGGCCTCGCCCATGACACGCAGGGATTGCCAACGCAGGAGCGGACCTTCCCCATCCTCGGCGCTGCGCAAGAGGAGCTGGTGCGGCCCCGGCAGAAGCGTCAGGGCCTCGGGGGAACGCCAGTCCGCCCCGGAATCCGCGGTCAGGGGGCCCAAGTATCGGTCGTCGAGAAAAACCTCCGGTGCGGAGTCCGGATCCTCTCCTGCCGTGCCTTCCACCCCCTCCGCCTCGGCCCAAACCAGGCCCGCCGCGGCCAGGTGAAAATCCAGCCGCCGCTCATGGGGGCCGGAGGGGCCAAGTTGGCCGGCGCCCCCGCGTGCCAGGGCGGCCGGGCCTCCGTCGCAAGGCGAAGCCTGTGCGGCCGGCGCCGTAGAAAGGGCCAGGGCGAGGGCCAGGACCTGGGCTTCAACGCGCATGGCCGCAGGCCTTGAGCAAATCCGCGGCCTGGGGATAGCCGGGGTCCAGGCGCAGGCAGGCTTCAAAGGCCTCCGCGGCCTGGGCAGTCTCCCCGGCGTTGAACAGAAGGGCCCCCAGGTTGAACCAGGCCTGGGCGCTTCCGCCCGCCTCCGCGATCCCCTGGCGGGCCAGCGCCATGGCCTGGTCCTTGTCGCCCAGGAGGTATTGGGCCTTGGCCTCGTCCGACCAGGCCTCGTTGGAGCGGGGGTTCAGCTGGACCGCCTGCTTCAAGGCGGCCGCGGCGCCCTTCATGTCGCCCTGGAGCCCGAGGCAGAGGCCCAGATTGGTCCAGTCGCCGAAGGAGCTGGGAAGGTCCTGCAGCGCGCGCTGGTAGGAGAGCACGGCCGCCGCGTTTTGGGATTGCGCCATCTGCGCCACGGCCAGACGGCTCCAGGCGCGCTCGTCGTCGGGGGCCAGGTCCGCGCTGGCGCCCAGCAGCGCCCCGCTCAAGGGCATGCCCACGGCGCTGGATTGCAAAGCCGTCCCGCTGTTCAGCAGGGCGCTGGCTTCCGCTTGGCGCAGATCCAGGCCCAGGCAGGCGAGCACGGCCAGGCCGGCCCAGAGGGGCCAGCCGCGGGCGCGGCCATGGATTTCGACCCCGTCAAAGCCCGCCGCCGCGGCCAAAGCCAGGAGCACCAGGCCCGCGCTGGGCACGATGTCCCAGGGGAAATGGAAGCAGCCCTGGATGCCGAAGGCGGCCAGCACGCCGGCCACCGCCGCTCCCTCCGGGCCGCCCCTTTGCGCGGCCGCCCGCAGGGCCAGGGCGAAGAGGAGGACCCACAGCAGAAGGCCCGGGAAACCCGTTTCCGCGGCCGCCTGCGCCCAGTCGTTGTGCGCGTCGGCGGTGAGGCGGAAGGGCTGGGAGCTTTCGCTCCACAGGCGTTCCCCCTGGCGCCGCAGGTATTCCATTTCAAAGGCCCCGCCGCCCACGCCGGTGATCGGATGCTCCCGGGCCAGGTCCAGGGCCACCGATCCCATGAACACGCGGCTGCCCCAGGCGTCGGAATGGATGTCCGCAAGCTCGTCCAGGCGGTCGGAGACCCCCTTCCAGCCCGATCCCAGGGCCAGGATGATCCCGGCCAGGACCGCGCAAAGGGCCATCCAGGGGATCAAGCCGCGCCAGTGCGGGCGGGCGCGGAGCAGCGCCAGGCTGGCCAGCATTCCGCCGCAGGCCGCGGCCCAGGCGCCCCGCGCGAAGGTCGTCAAGAGCGCCAGCAGCATCAGCCCGGCCGCGATCTTGGCCCAAGTCCGCGCCTTCCCTTGGGCCCTTTCCGCGCAAACCAGGGCCAAGGGCAGCAGCATGGCGAGCCATCCGCCCAGGAAATCCGGGTTCCCCAGGGTCCCATGGGCGCGCCGGCCGAAGCCGAGGTCCAGAGCTCCGGCGGAGAAGGGATCCCAGCCCAGGGGCGCGAGCAGGGCGTACACCGATCCCAGGGCTCCCGCGGCCAGGAGCGCGAAGGCGGCCCTCTTCCTCAGGCCGCCGTCGCGCAGGGCCGCGGAGGCCGCCAAAAAAAGCGCCAGGAGGGGTATTTGCGCGGACAGCCAGGGGGCGTCGGGAGGCGCGTCGGGCGAACAAAAGTGGCAGAAAAAACGCCAGGCGAAGTAGGACAGGCCCAGCCAGAACACGGTCGAGGACGGAAGCGGCCGGTCCCACAGCCCGGCCAGGAGCGCCAGGGTCCCCAGAGCCAGCCCCAAACGCTGGGGGAGCTCGTAGGCGTCCTCAAGACGGGTGAAAAACAGGAGGGAGCTGAACGCCAGCAGGCCCAGCCCAAGACGCAGGCACAGGCCCTGCCGGCCGGGACTCATGCGGCGCCCTTCAAAACCTTCCGGGCCGCGCGGAAGTCGGCGGGCTCCGGCGCCTGGGCCCGCACCATGCGCTTGGTGATGGGGTGGCGGAACTGCAGCTGGTACGCGTGCAGGGCCTGGCGCTTGAGGACCTTGTCCAGGGCCTCGCGCAGCCCCTCCGGCAGGTGCGCGGGGACGCGGTTGTAGCTGCGGTCGCCGACCACGGCGTGGCCGATGCTGCGCAGGTGGGCCCGGATCTGGTGGGTGCGCCCGGTCTCCAGGCGGCATTCCAATTCCGTGGCCTGGGCGAAGCGCCGGCGCACCGTGAAGTGGGTCACCGCGGCCTTGCCCGAGCCGGGCCGGACGTCCATGCGCTTGCGGTCCGCGCCGCGGCCCAGGGGCGCGTCGATGGTCCCGCTGTCCTCCGGCAGGTCCCCCCACACCAGGGTCAGGTACACGCGCGTGACCTGGCGCGCCGCGATCATGGCCTGCAGCCCGCTGAAGGCGGCCTCGCTCTTGGCGGCCACCAGGCAGCCGGAGGTGTCCTTGTCCAGGCGGTGCACGATGCCCGGCCGCATGCCCTTGGCGCCGGCCTTCAGCGAGCGGCCGCAGTGGTACAGCAGGGCGTTGGCCAGGGTGTCGTCAAAGTGCCCCGCCCCGGGATGGGTGACCAGGCCGGCCGGCTTGTTGATGACCAGAAGGTCCTTGTCCTCGAAGAGCACGTCCAGGGGGATCTTGGTGGCCTTGATGGAGGTAGGCGCGGCCTCGGGCAGGGCCACGTCGAGCGCCTCCCCGCCGCGCAGGCTGTATTTGGCCGGCCGCAGGGCCCCGTCCACCAGCACCGCGCCGGCGTCCATCAGGACCCGCAAGCGCGAGCGGCTCAGGTTCTTCGCCGCCAATTCGGCGGCCAATCATTTGTCGAGGCGCTGTCCCCGCGCCTCGGCGGGCACGGAAACGCGCAGGCCTGAGGGCCGGCTCATGGGCGGGCCGCCGCGGAGGCCTTGGGGCGCAGGGTCAGGAGCATGGCCAGGGCCGCGCCCACCGCCACCAGGCTGATCCACTGGCTGGGGCTCAGCGCGTTGGACACCAGCACGCCGCGTTCGTCGTCCCCCCTCAAAAACTCGATGCCGAATCGCCACACCGCGTAGAGCAGGACATAGAGCCAGAAGACCTGCCCGGCGAAGGCCTTGCGCTTCCAGAACCAGCTCAGGAAGGCCGCCAGCAGGAGGCAGAAGCCGGCCTCATAGAGCTGCGTTGGGAGATGGGGGATGTTGTCCCCGATGGCCGGGAACACGACGCCGAATTCCTGGCTGGGGCGGCCGTAGCAGCAGCCGTTGAACCAGCAGCCCAGGCGCCCGGTCACCTGGCCCAGGGCCAGTCCCGGCGCCAGCGCGTCGCCGTAGCTCCACACCGGCAGCTGGTGGACCTTCAGGTAGGCCAGGGCCGTGGCGAAAGCGCCGGCCAGGCCGCCGTAATAGACCAGGCCCCCGCGCCAAACGGCCGCCATGTTGAGCAGGCGCCCGGCCAGGCCGGCGGGCGCGTCCGGCCCCCAGAACTCGGGCCACTCCACGACGATGTAGAGGATGCGGGCGCCGACCACCGCGCCGAGCATGATCCACATGGCCAGGTCCATGAGCTCCTCGTCGCTGCGGCCCTCGCGGCGGTTGAAGCTGCGCGCGAGAAAGAGCCCCAGCAGGAAGCTCACGGCCATCATCAGGCCGTAGGTGCGCAGGGTGAAGGGTCCGAATTGGAAAAGGATGGGATGCATGGGGGCCTGAACGGAAGGAAGCCGGGCTCTATTGCTCCGGCGGCCGGAGCTGGGAGGCCTGCAGGGGGCGCAGCGCGCGCCAGATCAGGAGACCGACGCCGACGCAGACCGCGCTGTCGGCGACGTTGAAGACGGGCCAGGTGTAGACGCCGCGCACCCCGACTTCGATGAAGTCCACGACCTCGCCGAAACGGACCCGGTCCATGAAGTTGCCCAAGGCGCCGCCCACGATGAGGCCCAGCCCCAGGCGCGAGAGGCGGTCCCGGCGCTCGACCCCGCGCAGCATCCACAGGGCGGCGCCGCAGGCCACCACGGTGACGCAGTAGAAAAAGGGCCGGCGCCAGGAGGCGGAGGCGTCCGCCAGGAGGCTGAAGGCCGCCCCGGTGTTGCGCACATAAGTGAAGGCCAGGCCCGGGAGCAGGGGCAGGCTTTCACCCAGGAAAAAGTGGGCCTGCACCAGGACCTTGGTCAGCCAATCGAGGGCAAAGACCGCCGCCAGGGCCCCGGCGAACAGGTAGTCCGGGCTCACGGGTTCCCCTGGTACTCGTGCACGACCTTCAAGATGAAACCGATGGCTTCCCTGATCTCTCCGCCCACCCAGGGCAGGCCGCCCGCGTGCATGAAGGCCTTTTTCAGCAGGCCCACGGAAAACAGGGCGAAGACCAGGCCGGTGAGGGCCCCGCCGACCACCATGCCGATGCCGCGCGCCACGCCGGCCCAGAAGTTCAGCCAAAAACTGCGGCGCGGGTTGTTCATGATGGCCACCCAGGCGCCGAGGTTGACCCGCTCCAGGATGTCCGTGACCTTGCGCAGGGCCTTCCAGTCGAAGTCCCCCGACTCGGGCGGGAGCGCGACTTCGGCTTCGGCCGGGGGCGCGACCGGGGCTTCGCGCACCGCCATGGGCCGCGCCGTCTCTTTCAATGGAATCTCAATCTCGCTCATAGGGGCAACCTGAAGCCGCCGAGGCTCTTGAGCACCTGGTGCGCCGAGCCCAGGTCATGGTGCTGGGTGATGCGGTTGGGGACGGCCACGACGTGCAGGCCGGCGCCGAGGGCCGCCGCCACGCCGGGGGCGCTGTCCTCGAAGGCCAGGCTGCGGGCGGGGTCCGCGCCCAGGTCCTGGCAAGCAAGGAGGTAGGCGTCTGGGGCGGGCTTCAAGGCGGGCACATTGTCGCGGGTGCGCAGGGTCTCCACCCAAGCGTCCAGGCCGCAACGGCGCAGGTTGCCGAAGACCCAGCGCTGGGAGGAATTGCTGGCCACGCCGATGCGCCAGCCCAGGGCGGCCCCTTCGACCATGAGCTCCCGCACGCCCGGCAGGACCGCCAGGCCGGAGGACAGCTCGCGATGGTGCTTTTCGCGGTCGGCGTCCAGCGGCGCCCAGTCCACCGTCCGTCCCAGCCGCTGCTCCAGGTCCTTGCGGACGTCCCAGATTTCCGGGCTGCCGACGGCGCGCGCCCACTCCAGGGGCTCCAGGCCGAGCCCGAGCGTGGAGAAGATCCGCTGCCAGGCCTGGAACTCGATCCATTCCGTGTCGAGGATCAGCCCGTCGAAATCGAAGATCAGGGCGCGGCCCGCCCCGGCGCTCGTTTTCGCGGGCTTCGCTGATCCCTTTTTTCCTTTGTCAGCCATGGTTCAGGGCCCCGGCGCAGCGTCCGCAGACGCCGCCCTCCTCCACCACGTCCCCGGGACGGCGCCAACAGCGGGCGCATTTGATGGCCTGGGTGGGCTCCACCCGCACTTCGTCGGGGCCGAGGACCAGGCCGTCCTGGGGGGCGGCGTTGCCGAGGCTGACGCGGCTCACCACGAAGAGCTGCGGCAGGAAGTCCTTGTGCTGGTGCAGCAGGCGCAAAATCTTCTTGCTGTGGACGCTCAGGGTCACTTCCGCGTCATAGGGGTGGCCGATGAGCTTCGCCGCGCGGGCCTCCTCGAGCTTCTTGCTCACGGTCGGCCGCACCAGCTCGATCAGGATCCTGAAGTCCTCCTCGAGGCCCGCGTCGCGACGGGCGGGCTCGCACAAGGGCCAGTCGCTGAAGTGCACGCCCTCGCCCTCGACGGGCCCGCGCTGGCCGGCCGGCAGCCGCTCCCAGGCCTCGTCGGCCGTGAAGCACAGCACGGGAGCGGCCAGGCGCAGCAGGGTCTGGAGCACCTGGTGGAAGGCGGTCTGGGCCGAGCGGCGCTGGGGATGGCCGGCGGCGAAGGTGTAGAGGGTGTCCTTGTGCACGTCGAAGGCCAGGCTGCTGAGCTCGCCCGCGCAGAAGGCCTGCAGACGGCTGAAGGCCTTGTGCAGCTGGTAGGCCTCCATCTCGGCGGTGAAGCCCTCCACCAGGGAGTCCAGGCGCGACAGCAGCCAGCGGTCGAAAGCAGCCATCTGGGCCAAGGGCACGGCGTCGCGGGCGGGGTCGAAGTCGCTCAGGTTGCCCAGGAGCCAGCGGAAGGAGTTGCGCAGGCGGCGGTAGTTCTCGGCCACGGCCTTGAACAGCTCGTCCGACACGGTCATGTCCGCGGTGCAGTCCTCGCTGGCCACCCACAGGCGCAGGACGTCGGCCCCGCTCTGGTCCATCACCTTGAGGGGATCCACGGCGTTCCCGGCGCTCTTGTGCATGGCGCGGCCCTGGGCGTCCAGGGTCCAGCCGGTGGACAGCACCGAACGGTAGGGGGCCTGGCCCGCCACCGCGCAGCTCACCAGCATGGAGCTCTGGAACCATCCGCGGTACTGGTCCGAGCCCTCGAGGTAGAGGTCGGCCGGAAAGGACTGGTCCGCGCGGGCCTTGAGCACGCTGATGGAGCTGCTGCCGCTGTCGAACCACACGTCCAGGGTGTCGGTCTCCTTGCGGAATTCGACCGAACCGCATTCCTTGCAGGCCGCGCCCCGGGGCAAAAAGTCCGCCAGCGGCCGGGCCGGGTCATACCAGGCGTCGCCGCCGTGCTCCGCCACGATGGGCTTGAGCTTGCGGTAGCAGGCCTCGTCGAAGTGCTCGGCCCCGCACTGGAGGCAGTAGAACATGTAGATGGGCACGCCCCAGGTGCGCTGGCGGCTGATGCACCAGTCGGCCCGGTCCTTCATCATGTTGCCGAAGCGTTCGCGGCCCCAGGGGTTGATCCAGGCCACCTTGGAGGTCTCGTCCAGCACGGTTTCGCGCAGGCCGTTGGCCGTGAGGCTCATGAACCACTGGCGGGTGGCGCGGAAGATGACGGGCTGCTTGCTGCGCCAGTCGTGGGGGTAGCTGTGCTTGAAGGCCACGCTATGGACCAGGCGCGGGCCCAGCAGGGCCAGCACGGCCTGGTCCGTGGCCGGGTCCGTGACCCGCATGCCCTTCAGTTCGGCGGGCTGGACGGCCTCGGTGTAGCAGCCCCGCTCGTCCACGGGGCAGAAGATGTCGAGCTTGTAGCGTACGCCGGTGACGTAGTCCTCGGCGCCGTGGCCGGGAGCGGTGTGCACCAGGCCCGTGCCGGCGTCGGCGGTCACGTAGGGCGCCAGGCAGAAACGGATGTCCCGGTCCAGGAACGGATGGCGGGCCTTCAAAGTTTCCAGGGCCGCGCCCTTGCCCTCCCAGACCTTGGCTTCCGCCAGCGCCAGCAAGGCCTGGCTCCTGTCGCCGCCGGCCAGCTCCCTGACCTCAGGCAGGGTCTCGAACACGTTGCCGGCCAGGGCGGCGGCCATCAACCAAAGCTCTTTTCCGACCTCGTACAGGGCGTAGTCGAAGCGCTCATTGGCCGTGATGGCCAGGCTGGCGGGCAGGGTCCAGGGCGTGGTGGTCCAGATGACGGCGAAGGCGGGCTTGGCCTTGTCCGCGCCCAGGGCCGCGGCGCTTTCCGCGCTCAGGGGATACTTCACATAGACCTGGGTGCTGGTCTTTTCCTGGTACTCCAGCTCTGCCTCGGCCAGTGCCGTCTGGGTGGCCCAGCTCCAATGCACGGGCTTGAGCGCGCGGTAGACCTGGCCCCTGCTGAGCAGGGCCCAATAGGCGTCCAGCTGCCCGGACTCGAAGGCCGGATCCATGGTGATGTAGGGATGCTCCCAGTCGCCCCAGACGCCCAGGCGCTTGAACTGCTGCCGCTGCTTGTCCACCCACTTTTCCGCCTCGGCGCGGCAAAGCCGGCGCAATTCCAGGGGGCTGATGGGCTTGCCCTTGAGCTCCCGGCTCACCTTGAATTCGATGGGCATGCCGTGGGTGTCCCAGCCCGGGACGTAGGGCGCGTCGAAGCCGCGCTGGGTCTTGTAGCGGATGAAGACGTCCTTGAGGACCTTGTTGAGGGCAGTGCCCATATGGATGTCGCCGTTGGCGAAGGGCGGCCCGTCGTGCAGCAGCCAGCGGGGCGCCCCACGCTTGCGCTGCCGCAGGCGCGCATAGGCCCCCGATTCCTCCCAGGCCTTGAGGCGCAGGGGCTCGTTGACGGCCAGGGAGGCCTTCATGGGGAAGGCCGTCTCGGGAAGGAGAACGGTTTTGGAATAATCGACGCTTTCTTGGGGCATGGTCCTATCCCTGAATCCGCTGCGGTCTTGGACGCTCCGCCGAGAAGGAGGCGGCGGACTAATGTAATGGAAAACCGCCGTTTTGTCAGCGTGCGGCCCGGCTTTCTTCAGGCCCCGCGCCATGTTATCCTCTGTTTCCTTTGGAGGGGCTTTTGAACTGGACCGACCGGCTTCAGCAACGTTTCGGCTTCCTGGCCATACCCGGCCTGGGCCGCTACATCGTGGGCCTGCAACTCGTATGCTTTGTCATCGGGATCAGCAGGCCGGACGTATTGGGGAGCCTGAGCCTGGACCCCTCCATGGTCGCGGACGGCCAATGGTGGCGCCTGTTCAGCTTCCTGTTTGTGCCCTCTCTGACGCCCTTCAACATCTTTTTCGCGATTTTTTACTTCGTATTCCAATGGATGGTGTTCCAAAGCCTGGAGGCCGAATGGGGGGCCTTCAAACTGACCTTGTACTGCGCCATGGGCTGGCTCTGCGCGCTGGCCCTGCCTCTGATCGCCTGGGCGAGCTCCAGGGCGATCCTCCTGACTTCGGGAGCCTACTGGTCGGTGTCCATCGAACTGGCCTTCGCCTACCTGTACCCGGACACCATGATCTACCTCTACATGATCGTGCCGGTGAAGATGAAATGGATGGCCTGGCTCATCGGCGTGTTCCTGCTCTATGAGATCTTCACGCAGGGGATGTCCGAGGCCCTGCCCATCGGCGTGGGGCTCATGAACTACCTGGTCTTCTTCGGGCCGGACTACGTCTCCCGCAGCCGCCATGCCTACCAGGTCCACAAGGGCCGCCGGGTCTTCACCGCGGCCAAGCGCGAGGCCGACAGCGTGCTGGCGCCGAGGGCCTGCTGTCAATGCGGGGCCGGGCCGGACAAGGAGCTGCGCCTATGCGCCTGCGAACGCTGCGGGGATGCCGGGAAAATATGGTGTATCGACCATCTGCCGGCGCACCTGGAGCAGGTCAAGGCCGCGGCCGCCCCGCGTTCTTCCGCCCCGGCGGCGGGAAGGCCCGCGGGCCCGCCCCAGGGGCCCTCAAAACCGAAACGCAGGAAGAAATAGGGCCCGGTATTTTTATGTAAGCTTGGGAACCAAGGCCCTTATTTTTGTCCGAAAGGCCCGTCCGGCCAATAAACGTTGAGCGTCAATTGGTTGGTCGCCTGCAGGCCGCCCACGGCGTTGTAAGCGTAATCCACCTCCAACCAAGACAGGGGACTCACGCCCAAGCCCGCCGCCCAGCCCCCCGCGGTCTGCGCGTTGGCGGCACGGTAGCCGGCGCGCAGGGCCAAAAGGCCGTCCAGGTGCGCCTCCGTGCCCAGGGCCCCGGATGTTGAGTCGTCCCCCGGCAGCCAGTTCAGGCCGGCCATCAGGTCCACCCGCGCGTTTTTGTTTCTCCAAGCCATGTAGGTCGCTTCCAGGTCCGCGTTCAAGGGCAGCGTCCCGCCCCCCAATTCCCCCGCCGCCTGCAGCACGCTCAGGTCCAGGCCGAAATCTCCCAGGCGCAGGGCCCCGCCGACGTCAAGCCCGAAGCCGTCCTCGACCTGGCCGCCCAGGTCCTGATTGAGGCCCTTCAAGGCGGCGCCCAAACTGAACAGCCCGAAGTTCATGCCGTATCCGGCCTGCACAGCCCAGGCCTGGGGATAGCTGGCGCCCTGGGCGCTCAGCTGCCCCAGGGAATTGACGCTGTATAGGTCCACCCCGCCGAAGTTCACGTTGTCGAAGCTCAGGCCCAGTCCGCCCGGGCCCAAGGGCAGGGCCAAACCCAGGCGCTGGCTGGTGGCGTCCTGGAGCCAGTAATTCTGGTACAGGCTGGCCTCGCAGTCCCTGGCGGCGGCCAGCCCCGCGGGATTGTAGGACAGCGCGTCCACGCCCTGGCCGTCGCCGCCGAGCCCCGCTAAAGCAGCGGCCCGCGAGGAAAAGGGCAGGTCCAGCCAGGTCCCTCCCTGCGAGGCCGAGGCATAGACGGTCTGCGCAGCCGGCAGGGCCGGGGCCAAGGCGAGCAGCGCCAAAAGAAGGGACAGGGGCCTCAATCAATCACCATGATCTTGAGGACCTTGCTTGCCGTGCCGCCCGAGGCGTAGGTCACGCTCAAATGCACCCAGTAGACCCCGGGGGCCAAATTCTGGGTGTCGGTCCAGCACTGTGAAGCCTCGGAGCCGAAGCTCAGTCGCGCGACCACCGTCTGGTCCATGGAGTACACCGTCCATTGGCTGCCGCTTGGCGCGGCATCCATGTACAGGCAGATCGGTTCCCCGCGCCGGGAGGGCACGGGCCCCAGGATGATCTTACCCTGGCCGCTGGAGAGGAAGGCCGCTGTGGGGTCCAGGGTCGGGGACGGGCCGGGCGTGGCCGTGTCGGTGGCGGTCGGCGAGGCCGTCCAGCTGGGCGAGGGGGTGGACGAATCCGTCGGCGTCGGACTGGCCGTGGGCGTGGAGGACGGCGTCCAGGTCTTTGTGCCGGTGAAAGAGGCTGTCGCAGTCGCGGTGGAGCTGGGTGAGGCCGTGGAGCTCGGTGTCCGCGTGGCCGTCGGCGAATCCGAGAAGCTCGGCGTGGAGCTGGGCGTCCGCGTGGCCGTGGGGGAATTCGAGAAGGTCCCGGTGGGCGTGGGTGACCTTGTCGCCGTGAGGGAATTCGAGAAGGTCCCGGTGGGCGTGGGTGACCTTGTCGCCGTGGGGGAATCCGAGAAGGTCCTGCTGGGCGTGAAGGACGCCGTATCCGTGGGAGAGTTCGACAAAGTCGCGGTGGGCGTGGAGGTCGCCGTATCCGAAGGGGAATCCGAGAAGGTCAGGGTCGGGGTGGACGACGGCGTATCCGTGGGGGAATTTGAGAGGGTCGCGGTCGGTGTGGACGATGGCGTGGATGTGGGGGAATCCGAGAGGGTCCCGCTGGGCGTGGAGGTGGCGCTGGCCGTCAAACTGGGGCTGGCCGTCGCGGTGTCCGTGGTGGACGGCGTGGGCGTGCCGGTTTCGGTGACCGTGGAGCTGGGGCTATGGCTGGGGGTCGCCGTGGGGGTCCGGGTGCGGGTATCGGTGGGCGAGGGCGCCAGGGTCGAGCCGGAGATGGTGTTGGAGTACCAACTGATGTAGGGGCTGAGGTAGGCGCGGACACGGTAATAATAGGTGGTGCCGGAGCTCAGGCCCGTGACGGCCTTCGAGGTGGTGGACGCTCCGGCGACGGACAGGCCGTCATAGCCTGAAACGATGTCGGTGAAGGCAGCGTCCGTCGCCACGTCCAGGTAATAACCCGACACGCCGCCGACCGCGGTCCAATTGGCGGTGAAGCCGGAAACCCCGATGGCGGACATCGCGTCGGCCGTGGGCTGGGTCCCGTTCTCCTGGTAGGCGCCCTCTGAACTGACCGTGTTGGTGCCCGGCCGCAGATAGCCCCTTCCGTCGACAAAGGGCGCCCCGTTGCTGCTTCCGGGGTTTGCCGGCACGCCCGTGGCGCTGCTGAAGCCCACGGTATCGGCGTAACCGCCGTTGTTGGCCAGGCTGGCCAAATTGGGGTCCGCGGGGCTGCCGTCCGAACCCACGGTGTCGTTCTCCCCGTCGCCGGTCTCCAGGCCGGCGTAGGTCTGGCTGCCGCTCTTGCCGACCAGGTTCCAGCCGCCCGAACTCAACGTCTCCGCGGAGCCGTAGAGGCCGTCGACGTCGACGAAGATGTCGACGTCGTTGGGGTTGTCCCCCTCCATGTTTTCCGCGATGTTGCCGGCGATGACGCAGTTCTGCACCGTGAGGCCGCCGCCGGTGCCTTCGCCGTCGTATCCGGACAGGCCCGCCTCATAGTTCTGGGAGGTGTTGTCGGTGATGGTGCAGTTGAGCAGGGCCATCTGCCCCGAGGCGAGCGCGGCGACCGCGCCCTCCTCGATGTCCGTGTTCCCGGAAAAAGTGCTGTTGGTCAGGCTCGCCGTCGCGCCGCTCAGGCCGTACCAATACAGGGCCCCGTCATGGTCGTCGGCGTGGTTCCCGGAGAAAAGGCAGCCGTTGATCGTGAGCTTGCCGAGGTCATAGACGCCGCCGCCGTCCACGTCCAGGGGGTTGTCCGGCCCGGCGCCGCAGCCGGGACAATAGCAGGCGTTCGCGGACAAGGTGGACCGGTTGATCGCGACGACCGAGCCCGTGTCGCCGTAGATGGCGCCCCCTTCGGCGGAGCCTGCCCCGCTGGCGGTGACGGTGTTGTCGGTGAAGGTGCAGGCCTCCACCGTCAGGGTGGTGCCGCTCGCGGCGTAGATGGCGCCCCCGAGCCCACCGCCGTCGGGCATGGTGTTGGAGGACACCCAGCATTGGGTCAGGCTGACCGAACCGCCCTCGATGTCGAGGAAGCCTCCGTCGGTCAGGCTGGTGTTGGCGGTTCCGTGGGCGAAGCTGAGCCCGGAGATGCTGACCGCGACCGCTCCGTCCACCTGCATGATCTGCACCGTGCTGCCGCCGCTGATGGTCAGGTCGGCGTAACCCGGCCCGGAAAAGGTCAGGCTCTTGGCGAGGAGCAGCGGGCCCGAACTCAGCGTGATGGCGGTGGGGGTGCTCAGGCTGAAGGCGATGGTGTCGCCGCTGGAGGCGGAGGAGATGGTGTTGCGCAGGCTGCCGGGGCCGCTGTCGGCGGTGCTGGTCACCAGGTCCGTGGCCGCCCACGCCGGCGCCGCGGCCAGGACGGCCGCCAGCAGGAAGGCGAGGCGACCCCGCCTCCCGGAACCGCCCGCCGGCAGGGCCCGGCCGCTCACACCCGTTCCTGGAACCGCGTCACGGCCGCGTCGGGAAAACGCCGCTGAGGGCGATGCAAAAATTCACGGCCAAAGTGGGCTGGAGGTTGGAATGCGGCTGGTTCCCGCCCGCGGGGATTATGGCCGCCGCGGCCATGGCCGTGCCCGGCGTGGCGGCGGCAAAGGTGGGGTATGGGACGAAATCCCGGCCCGAGGCGTGCCCGCCCTTGGCCAGGACATTGCCCGCCGGCGAGGCGAGGCTGGCGTCCGCGTTCTGCACGTTGAAGCTGTGGGAATGGGGGGCCAACTGGCCGGGGACAAGCGCCACCGCGGCGCTCCCCACCTGGTCGCCCGGATCGCGGGGCGTGAGCCCTGGGCCGCTGCCGGCGTTGATCGGCACCTGGCCGACCAGGTTGGGCAGCTGGAAGGTGGTCCTGCCGTCCCCTCCGTAGGTGGTCCCCAGGAGGGAGAAGAGGGCCGCGTTTTGCGAGATGGGCAGGGTCTGCCCGGCGCACACGGCCCAGTTGTAGGGGGCAAAACCGAAGCCGAACATCCTTATCTCGCCCAAAAATGGGTTGGCCATGGGTTCCTCCTGGGGGCTTAGCTGCGCGTGGGGTAGATGCCGCTCAGGGCGATGCAGAAATTCAGCACCAACGAGGGCTGCATATTCGGATGGGGCTGCTGGTTCCCGGAATTGCCGAGCGTGGCGGAGTTCATGGCCGCCAGGCCGGTGGGCGGGGCGTAAATGGGCTTGCCCGCGGCGGGCGTCCCGAGGGCGTTCGCGGCCGCGGGACTGTTCAGGGTGGCCGTGGCCGTGGAGGCCTGAAGGGTGTGGGGATGGGTCGGCAGCTGCGGCCCGCTGAGCAACACCGTCTCGGTGCCGCTTTGGGTTCCCAGGGGGATCTGGGCGCCCTGGTTCAAGGGCGCGCGACCGCGCAGGTCCGGCAGCAGGAAATTGCTGACGCCGTTGCCTCCGTACATGGTTCCCAACAGGGAAAACAGCGCCTGGTTCTGGTTGACGGACAGGCTCTGGCCCGCGCAGAAAGCCCAGTTGCGTGGCGCGAACGGGAAGCTGAACAGGCGGATCTCTCCCATAAACGGTTGCGCCATAGCCTGACTCCTTTAGCCTTGGGACGGGAAGATGCCGTTGGGGCTGATGATGAACGGCACGCACAGGGAGGGCATCATGTTTTGGTGGGCTTGTCCGCCGCCGGCAAGGCTGACGGTGGCTCCTTGCAGGCCGACCGGTGCGTTGAGCGCGGCGCTGTAGAGATTGTCGCCCGCCTGGGCCAGCACGTTTCCGGCGGGGTTCAGGGGAGGCGTCGGCGCCGCGACCGGGGCGGCCTGCAGGACATGGGTGTGGGGGGCCTGGGACGCCGTCAAGGTCACGGTCTCGGAGCCGAAGGATTGCCCGATAGTCCTGGGGCTCAGCCCCGGGCCCGCGCCTTGGTTGATGGGGACGCGGCCGCGCAGGTCCGGCACGGCGAAGTTGTTGACGCCGTCGCCGCCGTAGATGGTGCCGATCACGGTGAACAGGACTTGGTATTCGGGGATGGACAGGAGGCTTCCGTCGCAGGGCAGCCAGCCCGAGGGCACGAAGGTGCCGCCGAACATCCTGATTTCGCCGACATAGGGATCCGACATGCCTGCCTCCTGCGTGGGTGAAGCCTTGGCCCTTCCGTTCAGGCCCTGATCCGGGTGAGCACCGCCTGGTAATACACGCCGTCCTTCCCGGGGCTATGCACCGGACCCAGAAAAAGGTCCAAGTCGCCCAGCGCCGGATGGTTCACCGCATGGGTGTCGTGGGGGAAGACCCCTTCACGCGGGCCCTTGAACAGCAAACTGCAGGTGTCCAGGCCGCCCTGGCTCGTCCCGGACACCTCCACCAGGAGCAGTTCCACGGGCGACCCTTCCCCGCCCGCCGGCCTCACATGGAAGCGTTCGTTCAGGTGCGGCGCGAAGCTTTCCCGCGTCAGGTCCACGCTCAGCCCGCCATCGCCGGGGCCGCGGCGCGTTCCATGAGGCAGTAGACCCCGTCGGCCGAGCATTCCTTGAAACCCAGGCGCCGGTACCAGGCGCGGACCGGGTTGTTGATCTCCACGTGCAGGCTCAGGGGCAGGGCCAGCGCGTCGGCCATCGCCAGCAGATCCTTCAGCAGGGCCGTGCCGTGGCCCTGCCCCCGGAAATCCGGCAGCAGCGCCAGATCCAGGAGGCGGATGCAGTCGCGGAGGGCCTGCACGTAAAAGCGCCCGGCAGGCAGGCCGTCCACGAGCACGATCTGGAAGCGGGTCTGGGGGAAATACTTTCGGTAATGGAGATGCTGCAGACGGGATTGATCGCGCAAAAAGGCGTCCACGGTTGGGGTGGGCCAGCCCGTGGCGGCCATCTCGTTCAAGCGGGTGGAAGCGTATACCTTGTGGAGGAATTCGCGGTCCGAATCCGAAGCTTCGAGCAGCGATAAACGAGGGTGCCTAAGGTTCGGAATCACGCGGCGTCCTGGTTTGGGCTTAAACCCTTGTCGGATCTGGACCATGGCACAATGGCAATAGTTTATTCAATAATTAATGGGCGAACACATAAAATATCGTTACAAATTCCTTCAATTACGCCCTGTTTACAGTCCGTTTGTGCTGTAGAAACAAAGTAAGGCCCAAAAAAATGGTCACTATGGCCTGCGGCGAAAAATCACCCCCAATAAAGGATATTTCCTCAAAGAAGCCCCATCTGGACCCCGCCTTTGACCGCGAATTTCCTCTCTTTGCGTTCCTTGAAGATGCGCACCACCCCGAATTCGCCGTCATAGCCGGGGTCGAGCCGGACCTCGCCGCTGCGCATGCGGGCCACGGCCTCGGCCACCTTCGGCGGCGCCTTCAGGGCCAGGTCCGCCACGGGCACGTCCAGCAGGATCGCGAACTCGGTGCCGAACTCGGCCACCAGCTTCAGGTAGGCCTCCCGCACCTTCTGGGTGTTGACCCCGCAGTCGAAGGCGTCGGCGATCAGCTCCTCGAGCGGCACCAGGCTGCGCTGGCGGGCGGAGTCCTCGTTCTTGAAGTCCCAGGGCCGGTCGGCCAGGTCCTCCACGCGGTGCATCACCCCCAGCGTGAGTCCCTTGCCGCAGACCGGGCATTTGTCCTTCAGGTCCCGGCTTTCCCGCGGATGCAGGCAGACGCGGCAGTCGCGGTGGCCGTCGTAGTGGTACTTCCCTTCCTCGGGAAAGAACTCGACGGTGAAGGGGAACAGCTCCGGCGTGTTGGCCCGGAAGGCCTTCAGGACCCCGTCGTAGCCGCGTTCGGTGTCGAGCACGCTGGCCTCGCGCCCCAGCTTGGCCGGGGAATGGGCGTCGCTGTTGCTGATCAGGGCCAGGCGGTCCAGGGCGCCGACGCGGCGGTTCATGGGGCGGTCCGAACTCAGGCCCGTCTCGATGGCGAAGATGTGCTTGGCGCCGTCCCCGAAGCACTCCTCCAGGGAGTCGTAGCCGCTCTTGCTGCCGAAGACGCTGAACCAGGGGGTCCAGGCGTGGGCCGGGATGAGGGCGTTGCGGGGGTCCACCGACAGCACGATGTCCAGCAGGTCCGCGGAGGAAAGCCCCAGGATGGGCCTTCCGTCGCTGGCGATGTTGCCGCGCCGGCCCAATTCCTCCGAGAGCCGGCCCGCGCTTTCCAGGCTCGGCGCCAGGACGATGTGGTGGACCTTGCGCGTCTTGCCGGCGTGCTTGTAGATCAGGCTGATCTCGACGCTGAGCAGGAAACGCACGGGGCTGCCGGCCGCCTTCTTCAGGCGGTAAAGGCCGGGCTCCGCCTCGGCGAGTTCCGACCGCAGCTGCTTCTGGTAGGCGGGATGCACGAAGTCGCCCGTGCCGACGATGTCGATGCCCTTGAGCCGGGACCAGTGCTCCAGTCCCTCCGGCTCCATCTGCGGCGAGCAGGCCCGCGAATATTTGGAATGGATGTGCAGGTCGCAGATCAGCCGCATGGCCGGCTCAATTCCTGGAAAACTTGTGTTCGCCCCAAAACTGCTCCAGGCGGCGGTTCTGCCGCGTGAGCAGGCTGCGCTCCAGCTCCAGGCGCGTGGCGGCGTCGGGCGCCTCCAGAAGGGCCTGCTTGTCCACGTTCTCGAGCTCCATCAGGTCGGCCAGGTAATAGGACAGGCGCACGGGGTCGCGGAAATGCTTCTCAAAAAAAAGCTGCCGGCTGGTCAGCAGATAATACAGGTTGGCGTAACGGCTCATGGCGGCGCGCAGCTCGCCGCGCGCCTCGGTGGCGGTCTCCTCGTCGCCGAGAGGCTCCTCCAGGCATTCCACCCTGGCCAGCCAGACGGGGCTGCGCCGGATCTCCTCCACCAGACGGAAACGGCGGCGCCCCTCGATGGTGATGTGGATGTCGCCGTTGGCCTTGTGGTCGGCCTTCTTGATCTCGGCCAGGGTCCCCAGCACGTGGGGCAGGGCCACGCCCCCGACCTCGGGCCCCTCCTGGATCAGGCTCACGCCGAAGGGGGTCCCGTTCTCCAGGCAGTCCTCCACCATGGCCTTGTAGCGCGTCTCGAAGATGCGCAGGGGCAGGGTCGTTCGCGGGAACAGGACGGCGTTGAGGGGGAAAAGGGGGACCGGCTTGTCTTCGAAATTCTCGGCGCCGCGGGGCTCGTTCTTGCTCACAGATGCATCCTTTCAAGATCCCTGGAATCCATCTCCACCCACTTGCCCTCGCCCTCCCACAGGCGCAGCATCTCCAGCCCCGGGAGGGCGGCCTTCAGGCGCCGGCAGATCTCCACGGCCATGAGCTCGCAGCTGGGATAGGGGAAGACCCGGCTGACGTCCGTGTGGTCAAAGGGGGCGATCGCCTCGCGCAGCCGGCGCTTCACCTCGCGGAAGTCGGCCACCACGCCGTCCACGGCCTTGCCCTGGACCACGGCCTCAACCCGGTAGGTGTGGCCGTGCAGGCCCGCGCAGCGGTCGTGCCCGGGCAGGGCCGTGGCAGCGTCGAAGATGTCCTCGACCCGTATCCTCACGCCTCGTCCCCGGCGCAGGCCTCGGCCCACTTGTTGTAGCCCTCCCAGCAGCGCACCGTGGCGAGGCCCGGAAGCTCCCGCTTCATGTCCGCGAAGAGGGCCCGGCACAGGTTCTCACAGCTGGGCACCTTCATGAGCGTGCTGAGGTCCTTGTGGTCGTACTTGGCCATGGCGCGCTTGGCCGCCTCGCGCAGGGCCTTGAAATCGATCACCATGCCGTCCTTGATCTCGCCCTCGACCACGACCTCCACCTTGTAGGTGTGGCCGTGGGTGACGTCGCAGCCGTCCAGCGCCTTGACGCTGTGGGCGCAATCCATGTGATCGAAGATGCCGACGCGCATGACTACTCCAATTCCTTGAGGGCCGCCAGGACCTCGGCGGCGTGGCCCTCGGGCTTCACCTTGGGCCAGATGCGCCGGATCGTGCCGGACGCGTCGATCAGAAAGGTGGAGCGCTGGACGCCCATGTATTCCTTGCCGTACATGGACTTCAGCACCCACACGCCGTAGTCCTCGGCCGTGTGGTGGCCCTCGTCGGCCAAAAGGGCGAAAGGCAGGCCGAATTTGGCGATGAACTTGGCATGGCTTTCGAGCCCGTCCGGGCTCACGCCCAGCACCACCGCCCCGGCCCTCTTCAGGGAGCCGTGGTTCGTGCCGAATTCGCAGGCTTCCACGGTGCAGCCGGGGGTGTCGTCCTTGGGGTAGAAGTACAGGACCACGGTGCGGCCCTTCAGGGCCTTGAGGCTCTGCGATGCGCCTTCGGACGAGGGCAGGTCGAAGTCCGGGGCTTTCTGGCCGATCGTCAGTTCCTTCGCCATAAGTGCTCCTGTCCTGGGCCGCCGGCTTCTTCAAGCAAGAAGGCCGCCGTAGGGACACGGCGGCCTTCCAAAATACCGCCCGCCGCGGCTGCGGTCGGCGCGCGTGGCGGGAATTTTATTGGGCGGTGGCGGCCGGTTCCACGGCTTCCAGGCTGTTCAAGGCGTCCAAGAGCACGTCCGAAGGGACACCGTAGCCTTCACAGATCTGGCGGATGGTCTCGAATTCGGAGATGGAGCAGTGCGCGCATCCGCCCAGGTGGAACCCCGCGAAAACTTCGCGGGCCCGGGGATGCGACTGGATCGCCTCGCCCACGGTCATGTCCACGTGGAAAGCGGGAGCGGCTTTGGCGCCGGTGGTGCTGGTTTCGGTCGATTCCATAATGCCTCCTAAGCGTTTGAACAAGGATAGCACCGCTCGCCAGGCTTGTCCATCCGCTCTAAAAAACCTTACGCGGGATATGTTTTGGGGGATTGCCCGGATCGGGCGATCCATGCCGGCCGGTCCAAAAGCCTCTCTCCGCAAACGTTTTCAAGGCACGCCGGCATGCCCTATTTCGAAACCGGGGATGCCGCTCGCCTTCACAGGACGGCCTGGTAGGCCTGCCGCAGTTCCGCGGGCCAATCCAGGCTCAGGCCCGGCTTGGCTTGGGAAAGGCTGATGAAGCCCTCCCCAAGGCGGGGGCCGAAGATGGAGGACCAGAGGGCCGCGTCCAGGTCCAGGAGGAGGGAGCCGTGCTGGAGCACCGCCCCTTGGCGGCGGCGTTGGGCGCTGCCGAAGAGCTTGCGGCCTCCCACCACGACGTCCGGGCAGGCGGAACCTGCGAAGCAGTTGGCGGCCTTGACTTCCGGGCCGCTGTCGCCGCGGAAACGGGCCTCCAGGCCCCGGCCCCGCAAAATTTCGAGCAGGGGGCGCGTGATTTCCAGGTAGCTTTCGTTGACGCCGAGGCGCGCCAAGGGATGGGAGGGGGGCAAGGCGACGGAAAAAGTCAGCTCGTGGTGGTGCAGGATGGCCCCGCCGCCGGTGAAGCGGCGCGTGATGTCCACCCCCAGGCGGCCGGCCGCCCCGGCTTCGGCGACATCCTCTTCGCTCTGGAAATACCCCAGGGACAGCGTCGGCCTGGCCCAGCTGTAGACGCGCAGGAAGGGGCCTTCCCCGGCGATGGCCCGGTCCAGGAGGGCCAGGTCGCGGGCCATGTTCTCGGCGCCGGGCAGGGCGCCGTCGTCGATGAAGCGCGACGCGGCCCCTTCCCTTTCGCCCGGGATCAAGCCGCCGGCTTCCATCGCAGCACCGGGTTGCGGGCGGCGTTGACCTCGTCCAGGCGCCCCACCGGCGTGTTCACGGGAGCGGAGTGGAGCAGCGCGGGGTCTTCGGCGTCGATCTTGAGCAGCACCGCGGCCAGCTCGTCGAGGGTTTCCTTGGCCTCGGTCTCCACGGGCTCCAGCATCATGGCTTCGGGGACGATGAGGGGGAAATAGATGGTCGGGGCGTGGTAGCCGTAGTCGGCCAGGCGTTTCGCGAAATCCAGGGCGCCCACGCCCTTCTGCTTCTTGCGGTCGGCCACGCTCAGCACGAACTCGTGCATGCAGCGCTCGCCGTAGGGCGCCTGGAAGCTCCCCTTGAGCAGGGCCAGCAGGTAGTTGGCGTTGAGCACGGCCCGCCGCGCGATCTCGGGAAGGCCGTCGCCGCCGAAGGACTTCAGGTAGACCAGGCCGCGCAGCAGGATGCCGAAATTACCCGTGAAGTGGCGCACCCGGCCGATGCTCCTGGGCTCGCCCTCGTCCAGGCTGAAGACGCCGCCATCGGAGCGGCGCACGCGCGGCACCGGCAGGAAGGGCCGCAGGTGCTCCTTCACGCCGATGGGGCCGGCGCCCGGGCCGCCGCCGCCGTGGGGCGTGGAGAAGGTCTTGTGCACGTTGAAGTGCATCATGTCGCAGCCCATGTCGCCGGGGCGGGCCACGGCGCAGATGGCGTTGAGGTTGGCGCCGTCGTAGTACAGCTGGGCGTCCACGGCGTGCAGCCAGCCGGCGATGAGCTTGATGTCCTTCTCGAAGATGCCGACCGTGTTGGGGTTGGTCATCATCAGGCAGGCCACTTCCGGCGTGATGCGCGGCTTAAGGTCCTCCAGGTCGACCGTGCCGTCGGGCAGGCTCTTGACCGTCTCCACGGTGTAGCCGCAGTAGGCGGCCGAGGCGGGATTGGTGCCGTGGCTGCTGTCGGGCACCAGCACCTTGCGGGGGCGCCGGCCGCGGCTGTCATGGTAGGCTTTGCACACCAGCAGGGCCGTCAATTCGCCCTGGGCCCCGGCGCTGGGCTGGAGGCAGATGGCGGGCATGCCGCTGATCTCGGACAGCCAGCGTTCCATCTCCCAGAGCACCTGCAGGGCGCCCTGCACCGTGTCGTCGGGCTGCAGGGGGTGGATGTTGCGGAAGCCGTCGCGTCCGGCCACGTCCTCGTTGACCTTGGGGTTGTACTTCATGGTGCAGGAGCCCAGGGGGTAGATCTGGGTGTCGATGCCGATGTTGCGCTGGCTCAGGCGGGTGTAGTGGCGCACCAGGTCCTGTTCGCTGACCTCGGGCAGGCCCAGGGAGCTGCCGCGGCGCGCCTCCTTGGGAAGCCAGTCCTCCAGGGCCTGGGCCGGGACGTCCAGGGCCGGAAAGGTCGCCGCCCGCCGCCCCGGCGCGCTCTTCTCGAAGATCAGCTTTTCCTCGGACATGGGATTCCTTTAAGCCAGCGCTTCGCGCAGGGCCGCGACGTAACGGTCCAGTTTCGCCTTCTTCTTCACCTCGGTCACGGTCACCAGGATCTCGCGGCCGCGCTCCGGGTAATAGCGGCCCAGCGCCACGCCGCCCAGGATGCCCTTGGCCTGCATGGCCCTCAGCACCGGGCCCGCGTCCACGCCCAAATCGAGGGTGAATTCATTGAGCCAGGGGGCCGCGTAGCGGAGCTTCACGCCCTTGATCTTGGAGATCTCGGCGGCCAGGTAGTGGGCCTTGCTCGCCCCTTGGGACGCGACTTCCTTCAGGCCCTGGGGTCCGACGGAGCCGAGGTAGATGGTGGCGGCCAGGGCCAGCAGGGTCTGGTTCGTGCAGATGTTGCTGTTGGCCTTCTCGCGGCGGATGTGCTGCTCGCGGGTCTGCAGGGTCAGGACAAAGGCTCTTTGGCCTCGGTTGTCCTTGGTCTGCCCGCAGATGCGTCCCGGCATCTGGCGCACCAGCTCCATCTTGGCCGCCAGGAAGCCGAGGTAGGGCCCGCCGTAGCTCAGGGGGATGCCCAGGCTCTGGCCCTCGCCGCAGGCGATGTCGGCCCCGCACTCCCCGGGCGACTTCAGCAGGGCCAGGCTCACCGGCTCCACCGCCATGATGAACAGGGCCCCAACGGCGTGGGCGATCTCGGCGAAGGGCGTCCCGTCCTCGATGACGCCGAAGAAATTCGGGTTGGCCAGGACCAGGGCCGCGGTCGCGTCGTTGACCAGGGCCTTGAGCGCGGCCAGGTCGCTGCGGCCGTCCGCGCCCAAGGGCGCCACCACGATCTCGGTGTCGAGGTTGCGGGTGTAGGTGCGCAGGACCTGCAGGCTTTCGGGATGCACCCCGGCCGATAGCACGATCCGGTTGCGTCCGGTGCGGGCGTGGGCCATGAGGCAGGCCTCTGCCAGGGCGTGGCCGCCCTCGTACAGGCTGGCGTTGCTGACGTCCATCCCGGTCAGGGAGCAGACGCAGCTCTGGTACTCGAACAGCGCCTGCAGGACGCCCTGGGTCATCTCGGGCTGGTAGGGGGTGTAGCTGGTGTAGAACTCGCTGCGGCTGAGCAAATGGCGCACGGCGCTGGGGCTGTAGTGCTCGTAGGCCCCGGCCCCGAGGTAGTTGTCGAAACGCCCGGTGGACTGGTTGGCGTTGCCCAGGGACTGGAACTCGTCCTTGAGCTCCATCTCGGTGAGGTGGTCGGGCAGGTCCAGCCGGCCCTTCAGGCGCAACTCGGCCGGTATGTGCTCGAAGAGCTCGGCGACGCTGGAGACGCCTATGGCGGCCAGCATGGCGGCCTCGTCCGAGGGCGTCTGCGGCAGGTAGGGGTGCTCAAAGGGCATGGACAAAACCTTTCTAGTGGTGATCCTCGGCGCAATGCTTGTCGTAGGCCGCGGCGTCCAGCAAGGCGGCCTTGTCCCCGCTCAGCTGGGACAGCTTCAGCAGCCAGCCCTTCCCGTAGGGATCCTCGGACAAGGGGGCGAATTCGCACTCCACCTCGTCGTTGGTGGAGACGATCTTGCCGCCCATGGGCGCGTTCAGGTCGAACACGGCCTTGACGCTCTCGATGACGCCGAAGGGCTTGCCGGCCTCCAGGGTCCTGCCCGCCTCCGGCAGCTCCAGGAAGACGATGTCCTTGATGGCGTGCACCGCGAACTCGGTGAGTCCGACGCTGGCGCCGTCGCCCTCGAACTTGATCCATTCATGGGTCTTGGTGTAAAGGCGGTCGGTGGGGGTGGGCATGGGCTTCCTTTGGAGAACGGTCCACGGATGCGCGACGCGGGCATTTTAACCGTTCTTGCGCACCTTGGAAGGCACAAAAGGCGTCTTCACGACCTCGGCGGCCAGGGCGCGTCCGCGCACGTCGATATGGATGCGGCCGCCCGCGACGGCCAGGGCCGGGGGGAGGTAGGCCAGGCCGATGCAGGCGTTGTCGAGGCTGGGGCTGGGCGCGCCGGAGGTCACCTGGCCGATGGGCTTGGCCGAGGCGTCGACCACGGCGTAGCCGTCGCGGGCCACGCCCTTGTCCAGCAGGCGGAAGCCGGCCAGGCGCCGCGCGGGCGCGGCCTTCGTGGCCAGCATGGCCGCCTTGCCCGTGAACTCGCCCTTGTCCGGCTTGATCACCCAGCCCAGGCCGGCCTCATAGGGGCTGTGCTCCGCGTCGATCTCGTGGCCGTAGAGCGGGTAGGCCGCCTCGAGGCGCAGGGTGTTGCGCGCGCCCAGGCCCACCGGCCGGGCCCGGCCGGAGGCCAGCAGCTCCAGCCAGACCTTTTCCACGGACACCTCGGGCAGGCTGATCTCGAAGCCGTCCTCGCCGGTGTATCCGCTGCGCGAGACCAGGGCCTCCACCCCGCAGACCCGGTCCTCGCGCAGGTGGTAATAGGCCAGGGAGTCGAGGGGGGCGCTCACCAGGGGCTGCAGCAGGCTCTGGGCCCGGGGCCCCTGCAGGGCCAGCAGGGTGCGGCCCTTCCACAGCTCCACGCTGACGCCGAAGGAAGCGGCCCGGGAGAACATCCAGGCCAGGTCCGTCATGGTGTTGGAGGCGTTGACGACCACGTAATAGAGCTGCGGGGAGAGACGGCTGACGATGATGTCGTCATAAAGGCCCCCGCCCTCGTTGGGCAGGAGGCTGTACTGCATGCGTCCGTCCCCCAGGCGGGAGACGTCGTTGGTGGTCATGGCCTGCAGATATTCCAGCGCGCGCGGACCGGCGACCAGGATCTGGCCCATGTGCCCGATGTCGAAGAGCCCCGCCTCCTTGCGCGTGGCCATGTGCTCCGGGCCGATGGGGCCGTAGCTGACCGGCATGTCCCAGCCGCCGAAATCGACCAGCGAAGCCCCGTGTGCGACGTGCCAGGCTCTGAGGGGCGTCTGCTTCATCCTCAATACCGCGGCATGCCGGGTTCCACGTCCACGGCCCAGGAATCGATGCCGCCGGCGAGGTTGTAGGTCTTCCTGAAGCCGAACTTGCCCAAGATGGCCTGGGCGCGGGCGCTGCGGCTGCCGTGGTGGCACTGCAGGACGATCTCGTCGGCCGTGTCCAGCTCGTTGACCCGCGAGGGCAGCTGGCCCAGGGGGATGAGCTTGGCGCCGTCGATCTTGGCGATGTCCCATTCCTGGGGCTCGCGCACGTCCACCAGCACGAATTTCTTCTTGGCGTCCTTCCATTCCTTCAGGGTCAGGGCGTCGATCTCCGCGCCGGAGGCCTCATGGGCCTCCTCGTTGCCGCGGCCCATGCCGCAGAACTGCTCGTAGTCGATGAGCTCCTTGATGGTCGGATGGTCCCCGCAGATGGGGCAGCTCTTGTCGCGGCGGATCTTGAGCTCCCGGAAGCTCATGTCGAGCGCGTTGAACAGGAGCAGGCGCCCGATCAGGGGCTTGCCCTGGCCGATGATGAGCTTGATGGCCTCGGTGGCCTGCAGCAGGCCCACGCTGCCGGGCAGCACGCCCAGCACGCCGCCCTCGGCGCAGCTCGGCACCATGCCCGGGGGGGGCGGTTCCGGGTAGAGGCAACGGTAGCAGGGGCCGCCGCGCTTGGGGTCGAAGACGGTCACCTGCCCGTCGAAGCGGAAGATGCTGCCGTAGATGTTGGCCTTGCCCAGCATGACGGCCGCGTCGTTGACCAGATAGCGGGTGGGGAAGTTGTCGGTCCCGTCGATGACGACGTCATAATCCTTCAATATCCCCAGGATGTTCGTGCGGTTCACGGCCTCGTTGTAGGTCCGCACCTCGACATTCGGGTTGATCTCGGCGATGCGCGCCTTGGCGCTCTCCACCTTAGGTCTGCCCACGCTGGACGTGGCGTGGATCACCTGGCGGTGCAGGTTGCTGTGGTCGACCACGTCGAAGTCCATGATGCCCAGCCTGCCCACCCCGGCCGCGGCCAGGTACATCCCCAGGGGCGAACCCAGGCCGCCCGCGCCGATGAGCAGGACCGAGGAGGCCTTAAGCTTTTCCTGACCGGCCATGCCCACTTCCGGCATGATGAGGTGGCGGGAATAACGCAGAATTTCTTCGTTGCTCAAGGTCGACATGGAAATCCCCTATAAATCGAATTTGCAGTCCCCGCGCGGATAGGCCACGCAGGTCAGACGCCAGCCGGCCAGGATCTCCGCAGGCGTCAGGGCGAGCATTTCCTCGGTCTCCATCTCGCCCTCGCCCTTCACCGCGCAGGTGCGGCAGGTGCCGCCCTGGCAGGAATAGGGCAAGTCCGGCAGCCCTGCCTCCTGGGCGGCCTCCAACACGGTCATCTGTCCGGAACAGTCCACTGTACGGGCGGACTTGGTGAACTCTATCTTATACAAGCCGGGCCCTCACCTTGGCCGCCATGGCCGCGTAGGCCGCGTCGTCCAGCACCGGCTCGCAGGCCAGGCCCGGGGCCGCGGCGGGCAGGCTCAGGTCGATCCAGCTCTTGCAGCCGGTGTAGTCCTCGAGCACTTCCAGGTCCAGGGCCTCCTTGAGGCGGTACACGCGCAGCAGCAGGAGCCAGAGCGGCTTGCTTCCCTGCCACTCCCAGCGGTCCTTGACGCTCTGCTCGCTGTAGATGTGGTTGTCGTCCTGCCCGAACACGGGGGCCATGCTGTCCAGGGCCCAGGCCTCGTCGACCTTGGCCCAATACTTCACCTGCACCGCGCCGAGCTCCGGCTTGGCGGCCAGGGCTTGGTCGAGCAGGGCGTGCCAGCGCGGCTTGATGCTTTCGCGGTCCTGGTGCTCGAAGGTCGGATACAGGAAGAAGCTGGGGTGGTCCATGGTGAAGGTCCGCCCCTTTTCCTTGATGCCGCCCTTGCGGAAGATCATGACCTGCTCGCCGAGGCCCAGGGCCTCGCAGGACACGGCCCATTCCTTGAAGGCTGCGGTCCCTTGGGTGAGGGTCAATGTGCTTGGCATGGTGTGCTCCTGACGGGTGGCGGAGACGGGCTGCTCAGCCCTAGGGTTCGGTTTTGGGCGCTTCGGCGGCGGGGGCCGGAGCTGCGGCCGGTGGCGCGGGGGCCGGGGCGGGCTTGGGGGCCAGTTCCGGCTTCATGACCAGGGTCCAGGAGTCCTTGGGCAGGGGCGTGGCCTTTTGGACCGCGTCCAGGCCCACCATGACCTTGTAGCCGGTGGCCTGGGGCTGGGGCTTGCCGTCCTGCCAGTGCTCCGGGAAGTATTCCAGGGGCCGGTTATGGTCCACCAGCTCCTCGCCGCGGACGCTGTAACGGCTGTTGCAGCGGGCGCAGAGGATCGGCAATTCGCCCTGCACCTGCCAGCGCGAAATGGTCACGTCGGTCTTGCATTGGGGGCAGGAGAACACCGCGTTGACGATGTCGTTCTTCAGCCCCACCACCTCACTGAGGTGGTCTTTCGCGGCCAAGGCTGCCATGGCACTCCCGAAAAAACCTTAGGGATAAAGAAGATACTTCGGGTCGGGGGGTGCGTCAAGGCGGCCCGTCCCCAGGCCTTCTAAAGCCCTTAAAAACCTTACGGAATCGGTCCGCCACAAGATTTATATGCGCCGGCGCGAAGCCAGCCCTTATCCCGCACAGCTTGACAAAAAAGTATTACCTATGGTATTACTAAAGGCATGAAGCTGGCTATATCCATTCCCAATGATGTCTTCGCCGAAGCGGAGGCTTTTGTCAAAAAAGCCCAGACCTCGCGCAGCAATCTGTATGCGCGCGCGATGGCTGAGTTCTTGGCAAAGCACACACCGGACAAGGTCACCGAAGCTATGGACCAAGTTATCGCAAGGGTGGGCAAAGAAAACGACGAGTTTCGCCGTCGCGCCGTCCGCCGTATCGCCGAGCGCAGCGAGTGGTAATACAACAAGGCGAAGTGTGGTGGGCCGATCTCGCCGACCCTGTCGGTCCGGGCCCAGGCTTCAGGCGTCCGGTTTTGGTGGTGCAGGGCGACGCTTTGAACCGAAGCCGCATTTCGACGGTCTTGTGCGTTCCCCTGACGAGCAATCTAAAGTGGGCTGAGGCCCCCGGCAACATGCCCCTAACGGCAAAAATCAGCGGTTTGGACAAAGAATCGGTGGCCAAGGTCTCCCAATTAACGGCTTTGGATAAGGACGCGCTCACCGAGCGCGTCGGCAAATTAACAAGCAAGCACATGGAACAATTGTTGGCAGGCATTGATATTGTATTGGGGCGCTAAACCACCCCTACGCTGGCTCTGCCCACCAATTCCGTCCTCTGCGGACCTCCAATGATCTACACCCGTCTCGGCAACACCGGACTGTCCGTCTCGCGCATCTGCCTGGGATGCATGAGCTACGGGGATCCCGACCGCACGATCCCCGGCGCCCTCCTCAAGCTGGACTGGGCCCTCAAGGAGGACGAGTCCCGGCCCTTCTATAAGCGCGCCCTGGAGCTGGGCATCAACTTCTTCGACACGGCCAACGTCTACAGCTACGGAGCCAGCGAGGAAGTCACGGGCAGGGCCCTGCGCGACATGGCCAAGCGCGAGGACTTGGTGGTGGCCACCAAGGTCTGGGGCCAGATGCGGCCCGGCCCCAACGGCGGCGGGCTCTCGCGCAAAGCCATCCTGCATGAGATCGACGCCAGCCTGAGGCGCCTGGGCATGGACTACGTGGACCTCTACCAAATCCACCGTTGGGACCCCGCCACGCCCATCGAGGAGACCATGCAGGCCCTGCACGACGTGGTGCGCTCGGGCAAGGCCCGCTACATCGGCGCCTCCAGCATGTGGGCCTGGCAGTTCGCCAAGGCCCAGGCCGCGGCGCGCGGGAACGGATGGACGACCTTTGTGAGCATGCAAAACCAGTACAACCTGCTCTACCGCGAGGAGGAGCGGGACATGAACCCCCTGTGCCTGGACCAGGGGGTGGGGCTCATCCCCTGGAGCCCGCTCGCCCGTGGCCTGCTGGCCCGGCCCCCGCAGGCGCCGGCGACCAAACGCCTGGAGACGGACCGCTTCACCCGCAACCTTTACTTGCCCCAGGCGCAGGCCGACGCGCCAGTGCTGGAGGCCGTGGATGCGGTGGCCAAGGCCCGCGGCGCCCGCCACGCCTCCGTGGCCCTGGCCTGGCTGCTGCAAAGGCCCGGCCTGACGGCGCCCATCGTGGGGGCCACCAAGATGGCGCACCTCGAGGACGCCGTGGCAGGCCTGGATTTGAAGCTGAGCGAAGAAGAGCTGAAGTCCCTGGAAACGCCCTATGTGCCGCACGCGGTCACGGCCCTGGGTTGAAACCCGGAGGGAGTCCCCCGCGGGCGATCATGCGTTGCCGCGCTTGCTTCCCTTCCCGGACTTCAGCAGTCTGGCCGTCAATCTCCGCCATGCGGAGGCCTCGACCGGGGCGCTCCAGTCGGGGCCCACGGCCTTGAGGTCCGGATCCTGGGGATCCAGGCCCAACTGGGCCAGATAGTCCGTGTCGCAGATGAAGCATTGCTTGCCGTAGGGGATGAGCGTTCCGCCCTTGGTCTTCAAATAGGCGCGCCCTTCGTTCGTCGTGGAGAACCACAGGTTCAGCATCCGCGAAAAACCTTCGGGATAGACCGCGTCCATCCATTCCAGGTTCCGCTTCAGGTCACGCCAGTCCGCGTATCCCTGCTTCCGGGCGCTTTCTTCCAGGGCTTGTTTGAGGCTGAGGGTCGTTCCGGTTTTTTCGGCGTTCTTGACCCGTATTTTGGCCCGGGTCCGCAGCTCTTCCAGACGCGAATGTTTCACAAAAACTCCTTTGTCGTGGCTGCCCTTCCCGCGATGGGCTGACAAAAGAGAGACGTGTTTTGGGTGGAAACGGGGTGAGATCCTCTTGGGCGGGCGGGCGCCCCCGTGGCACCCAAGGGCACCTTAAAACGGGGTGCCATAGAGTGTCAAGTTCGCTTGAGCTTTGATCCCTGATAGTTTGTTTGGGTCCGATTCACGGCATAGGGCATGCGCGGTTTGCTCCGCGGCCAGAACTGATTCAGCCAATAAACCAATGGCGGAATGGTGAAGATCAGCATCACCAATCCCATCCATTGGGAATGAAGCATATAGAATTTAAAAACGGGGTTATCCTGCGTTTGATTCCCGTACCACAGCCACCGTTCGACCAGCAGGTTATTCAGCATATGGCAGAAAATGGGGACCCAGAGGCTTCTCGTCCTCAAATAAAGCAAAGCCATGAATAGGCCAAAAACAAAGTGGCCCGGCAAGCCGGCGACCGAATTATGGGCGAAGGCGAACAAGGCGGAACTGCAGAGGACCGCAGGTTTCCACCCCCATTTTTCCGCCATGCGCTGCAGTATAAGCCCCCTGAAAATCAGCTCTTCTACAACCGGGACAAATCCGGCGATAAGGCCCAAACGCAAAAGGCTCCATCCGATCCCGATGGATTTCTCGGACCCCGTCCAAATGCGCGGGCGTGGTTTTCCAAAAAATTTGCGCCACCATGCCGGCGCCAAATGATGGACTATGGGCGTGCTTATGAAGATGAAACCAAGCGAGAAATAGGTCAGACAAAGGGCGATCAAAAAATATTGGGGCCAATCCGTCCGCGGCACTTTGCCCGTGATTCTGGATACCTTCATCGTTCCGGCCCGTTCCAGGCCAAGGAGCCAGATCAAAAATAGCAATTCATTCTCGATCTGGAAAATTATGTCGACGGAGTATTTTGAAACACCCTTACCAAGGGCTTGAAGGATGAGGAACATGACGGTGCCGACAAACAAAGTGGCTATGAAATAGTAAAACGCAAACCAACCCAAAATAGGAGCTTTATAGAAGGCTTTCCGCCGAGACCTCACGGCGCCGCAGGCGCCGCAAAACGACTTGAGATTCCGTTTCCCGCATTCGCCGCAAATCCAGATCAAACGTCCCCCGGGAGACCGGCCTCGATTGGGAGGATTTCACCGAGAATTCTGGTCCAATCGCCTAAATCGTGCGGTCGATGCGGCGCAGCCTGGCGGCCATGCCCTTCAAGAGTTCCATCGCGAAGACGGGGGTCTGCTGGATCAGGTTCAGGAAACGCTTCTCGTCCACCTCGGCGAAGACGCAGGGGGTGACGCAACGCACGGTGGCGCTGCGCGGCTCCTGGTCGATCATGCCCATCTCGCCGATGATGGCGCCCGGCTGGGCCAGTTCCACCATGTATTTGCCGATGACAATCTCGGCCTGGCCTTCGAGCAGGATGTACATTTTTCCATTGCTCGGCTCATCCACGGAAAAGAGCAGGGCTTCCTCGGCCAAACTGAGTTTTTTGGGGTCTTTGTTGAAAATGGGCAATAGATCCTTGGACAAGGCCGCCTCCGCGTGGATGACACCATGAAACGATCCGGGCATTTTGGCATCGCCCCAAGTTCCAGGCAAACCCAATTTTGGGCCCAGCGCAGGGCCTTTTCCAAGGCCCGGGCCCCCGCCCCGCCTTGACCGGAGTCAAGGCCTGCCCTAAAGTAAAGGCTCCCAACAGCCTGGAGAAGCCATGGAAAAGCGCGTTTTCGGCAAGAGCGGCGTCGAGGCCAGCGTCATCGGTTTCGGCGTGTGGACCGTCTCCACCCCTTGGTGGCATGGCAGCAACGAGCGCCTCAAGGACCACAAGTACTGCGTCGAACTGATGCAGAAGGCCCTGGACGCGGGCATCACCCTCTTTGACACGGCCGACACCTACGGCAACGGCCTGGGCGAACGCATCGTCAAGGAGGCCTTGGGCCACCGCCGCGACGAAATCCAGATCTCCACGAAGTTCGGCTATGTCTGGAAGGACACCCCGGCCGAGGAGCGCAAGGGCCAGGTGGAGCAGCCACAGAACTTCGACCCGGACTTCGTGCGCCAGGGCCTGGAAGGCGCCTTGGAGCGCCTGGGCACGGACCGCATCGACCTGTGGATGCTGCACAACGCCAAGATGAGCAGCATCGAGCGCGACGACACCTTCGCCCTGCTGGAGCAGCTGAAGAAGGAGGGCAAGCTGAAGGCCTACGGCGTCTCCCTGGGCCCGGCCATCGGCTGGGAGCCGGAGGGGGTCAAGGCCATGCAGACCCGCCGCCTGGACGCCCTGATGATGATCTACAACCTGCTGGAGCAGAACCCCGGCCGCCGGCTCCTCCAGGTCGCCGCGCAGGAGCACTGCGGCTTGCTGGTGCGCGTGCCGCACAGCAGCGGCATGCTGGAGGGGCAGTACACCAAGGACACCAAGTTTGACGCCAGCGACCACCGCGCCCACCGCAAGCGGGTGTGGATGGAGCAGGGCCTGCAGAAGATCGAGCAGCTGGGCTTCCTCACCGAAGGCCGCGGGCGCAGCCTGGCCCAGGCGGCCCTGCAGTACATCCTGGCCCACAAGGAAGTGACCGCCTGCCTGCCCAACATCTACGACGAGGCCCAGCTGGCCGCCTTCGCCGCGGCCCCGGCCACGCCCGCCTTCACCCCGGAGGAGCTGGCCAAGGTGGACGCGCTGTTCGACTCCAATTTCGGTCTGCCCATCGACACCAGCACGGAAAAAGTGGCGGTGACCCGCTGATGTCCGAGGGCGCCGACATCATCGAGGTCGAAGGCCTTTCGAAATCCTTCGGCGATTTCAAGGCCGTGGACGACATATCCTTCCGCGTGAAGGCCGGCGAGATCTTCGCCTTTCTCGGCCCCAACGGGGCCGGCAAGACCACCACCATCAAGATGCTGACCACACTGCTGAACCCGAGCCAGGGCCGCATCCGCCTGGACGGGCACGACGCCGCTGTGGACAAGGAGGCCGTGCGCCGCTCCTTCGGCATCGTGTTCCAGGACCCCAGCCTGGATGACGAGCTCAGCGCATGGGAGAACATGGAGCTCCACGCCGTGCTCTACGGCGTGCCCGCCGCGCAGCTGCGCGCCCGGGTCGAGGAGATGCTGGGCTTCGTGGACCTGCTCGGCCGCAAGGACAGCCCGGTCAAGACCTTCTCCGGGGGCATGAAGCGGCGTCTGGAGATCGCCCGGGGCCTGCTGCACCATCCCAAGGTGCTCTTCTTGGACGAACCCACCGTCGGCCTGGACCCCCAGACCCGCAACCACATCTGGGAATACATCCAGCAGCTCAACCGCAAGGAAGGCATCACGGTGTTCCTGACCACCCATTACATGGACGAAGCCGACCGGGTCGCGAACCGGGTGGCCATCATCGACCACGGAAAGATCCTCGTGCAGGAGACCCCGCAGGCGCTGAAGGCCTCCACCGGGACCGCCAGCCTGGAGGAGGCCTTCATCCATCTCACCGGGCACGGCATACGCCACGAGGAAGCCTCCAGCACCGACCAGATGCGCAAGATGCGCAGAATGTGGAGGCGCTGAGCATGCGGGTCCTGCACATCCTTTGGCTGCGCCAGCTCAAACGCTACTTCCGCTCCCGCGCACGCATCATCGGCTCCCTGGGCCAGCCCCTGCTCTTCCTGCTGGCCCTGGGCTTCGGCCTGGGCCCCATGTACCAGAAGGCCGGAGGCGGCAGCTACCTGCAGTTCCTCGCGCCCGGGGTCATCGCCATGGGCGCGCTCTTCACCGCCATGTTCTCGGGCATCGAAGTCATCTGGGACAAGCAGTTCGGCTTCCTCAAGGAGACCCTGGTGGCGCCGGTGTCGCGGCTCACCATCATGGCGGGCCGCACCCTGGGCGGCGCCACCGTGGCCACCATCCAGGGCATGATCGTCCTGCTGCTGTGCCTGGCCGTGGGCTTCCGTCCGGTGGACTACGCGCTGTTCCCCATGGCCCTGGGCTTCCTCTTCATGATCGCCCTCTTCTTCACCGCCCTGGGCACGGCCATGGCCTCGGTGCTGGACGACATGCAGGGCTTCCAGCTCATCATGAACTTCCTGGTCATGCCCATCTTCTTCCTGTCGGGGGCCATCTTCCCCCTCGCAAGCGCGCCCGGGCCCCTGGCCATGCTCGCGCGCTTCGACCCCCTGACCTACGGCGTGGACGGCCTGCGCGGCACCCTGACCGGGGCCTCCCAGTTCCCCCTGAGCCTGGACCTGGCCGTTCTGGGCCTGCTCACGGCCGCCTGCCTGGTCCTGGGAAGCAGGCTGTTCTCCAGGATCCAGATCTAGGGCACTGTTCTCTCTCGTACACGCATCCGTGAATGGCTAAACAAAAAGCCCTGCCGCATTGGCAGGGCTTTTTGTTTATGCGCTATTTATGAGCTATGAGATCGGATCTCGGGTCTAGTGCCAGTGACCGCCGCCCCAATGGCCGCCGCCATAGTGGCCGCCCCAGCCGCCCCTCCAACCGCCGCCCCAGCCCCAACCCCAGCCTCCCCACCAGCCCGGGTAGTAGTAGTAGGGATAGGGGCCCCAGGGGCCGTCGTCATAATAGATGTACTGTGAGTTCATGCCGAAATGGGTCTCGATGTCGTCCCAGGCCCAGCCCTCCAGGCGCAGCTTCACGACCGCCCGGGGCATGACCTGGGCCGTGGCGGCCACCAGGAAGACGAGGGGGAGATCCGCGTCGGAGATGCCCTGCTTGCGGACCCAGATCACGTCGCTGACCGGGACCTTGTAGCGCAGGGCCAGGTCCGAGACCATGTCGCCCTTGGGGGCGTCCGGGACGCTCCCGCCGCCCGAGGGCGCGGCGTAGGGGTTTCCGTCCGCCGCGGGGGCGGAGGACTGGGCCGGGGCGGGCGAGGCGAGCGCCTCATCCGGGCCCTTGCCGTAGACGATCTTCTTGATGAAGCTGCGCCCGAACTTGCGCTGGACGCCCTGCACCAGGACCACCACGTCGTCGTTGCTTTCCTCCACCACCTGGCCGTGCAGGATGCGCCCGTCCTTCAGGGTCACGGTGTCGTCGCTGGACTGCGCGGAGTCCGCCCACAGGGCGCCGGCGGCGGCCAGCGCGAAGGCCAGCGAAAAAATCATGGCTGTTTTTTTCATGACTTCCTCTCCGTGAAAATTTAAATGTTCGAACCGGTGAAGGTCCCCGACCATTGGTCCGCCTTGCTGTCCGTCATCGTCACGCTGAAGGTGTCCGTGGTGTTGGAGCAGGAGTTCGGGAAGGCAACCTCCACCGAATACTGGTAGGGGCCGCTCATGTCGGAGGCGTAGCCCACCAGGGTCTCGCCGGAATAGATGGCCTGGTTCTGGGCGCCGAAAATCACGGTCTGCGAGGCGGTCGGCGTGCCGGCGTAGTTCTGCATCACGGTCCCGGAACAGGCCGGCACCATGGTCACGTGGGCCGTGACCGGCCCGATGATGGCCCCTGAACCCAGGTTCTTGATCTTCACCAAATATTGGTCAGGCCCAACCCCGGCCGTGCTGCTGAGCGAGTTCTCCCAGCCGCCCCAGATCTGCATCGTGGCCCCGCTCTGGGTCTGGCCGAAGAGGGGGTTGCTGTACAGATTCGTCGGCCCGTGGTCCGAACAACCCGCGGCCAGGAAGGCGAAAGCCCCGGCCAAGAGCAGGGAGAACCAGGCCAGGGGCCGCGCGCGCGCCATCGCCTTAGCGCCCGAATTCATAGAAGGCCCCTAAGCGCAAAGTGTTGTAGCCCGTGTAGCTGGAGACCAGGTCCCCGCTGTAGCGCAGATCCAGCCCCACCTCGTCCGCCCTGAATTTGACCCCGGCCACGGCCTCCAAAGCGTTGTTGCCGAAGCCCGCGCCCTGGTCCCACAGGGCCGGATCGTTGACCGAGATCTCGCCGAAGCGCCCGCCCGGACCGGCATAAAGGGTGAAGTGGTCCCCCAGGTGGAAGGGATAGACCAGGGCGAAGTCCGTGCCGTTGTAGTCCAGGCTCTGCGCGGTGCCCAAGTTCGAAACGGCCTGGTTCCAGAAGTCCACGTCCCAGAGGAACACGTCGTCGATGTCGACCCCCACGGACACGCCGTTCTGCACCTTGCCCGCGACGGACTGGAAATTCCCGTTGGTGGGGAAATAGGCCTTGTAGGCGATGGAGACGTCGAGCCAGTTGTCGAAGCGCTCGAGCAGGCCCCGGCTGCCCCAGGGCAGGGTGGGGACCACCTGGTCCTCGTCGGTCGACATGGGCCCCGCGGCCGCCAGCGAACCCTTGTCCTGGTCGACCGGCGCGCCGGGCAGATCCGTGTCCGTCACCTCCGTGCCGTCCAGGACGGCGTTGCGCCGCCACAGCACGCCGCCGTCGGGCTGGGAGCGCAGTTCCGCGTGCACCAGGATGTCCGTGCCGTAACGCTGGAAGGTTCCGGTGAGCATGGCGTCCGCGCCCGCGGTCGGGGCGCCCACAGCCAGCACCTTCCAGTGTTTCTTGTAATGGGCCAGGGCCTGGCGCAAGTCCGCTTCCAGGCTCAGGGCGAAGGGCGGCCTTTGGCCGGAAGCGTCGGTGAAGCCTGCCACGGCCAGGCTCTGGGCCTGGACGTCCGCGGAAGCCAGGGCATGGGCCAGGACGTTCACACGCGCCTGCACATCGGCCTTCAGCTGGGGGGCCATGAGGGCCAAAACCAGCGCTAAAACACCGGCCCGCGGGACGGTTTTTGTGTTTGGCATGGGAGGCTTCCTAGAGCGGGAATCCCTGTAAATTACGCACCCATAGTATGTCAGGTTCCCGGCAAAGATTCGTTTTTCATGGTAAGAAAATGGAAACTAAGTGTTTCTTTTTTTACCCATAAAAGACAAGGATTTTCCCCTTTTTTAGGCCCCTTTTCTTTGTTCCAATTCCTGCCATTTGTCGAAGCCCGCTTCAAGCTCGTCTTTGACCTTGGTCAGGCGCTCGCTCAAGGCCCTCATCTTGTCCGGACGCTGCACCAAATTGGGGTCCATGAACTGGTCCTCGATGGACAATTTTTCCTTTTCCAGGGCCGCGATGCCCTGCTCGAGCTCCTCCTGGCGCCGGGCCAGCTCGCGGGAGCGCTTCTGGGCGTCCTTGGCCTGCCCGCGTTCGGCCTGGGCCGTGCTGGGCGCTTCGAGCTCCCTTTTCACCGGCTTGGCCGCTGGCTTGGCCGAGGAGGCCTCCTTGTCCCGGCGGCGCTTCTCCTCGCGGTAGGCCGAATAGTTGCCTTCGTACATCTGGATGGAGGAGTCGGACAGCTCCCAGATCTGGTCGCATTCCCGGTCCAGGAAATAGCGGTCATGGCTGACCGTCAGCAGGGTGCCCTCGAACTCGTCCAGGGCCTCCTCCACCACTTCGCGGCTGAGGATGTCCAGGTGGTTGGTGGGCTCGTCCATGACCAGGAAGTTGGGTCCCTTGATCATGAGCTTGGCCAGGACCAGGCGGGCCTTTTCGCCGCCGGACAGGCTGCTGATCTTCTTGTCGATGTCGTCGCCGCTGAACAGGAAGCGCCCGCCCACGCCGCGGATGGTCTGCTGGCCCTCGCCGGGCAGCAGGGTCCAGATCTCCTCCATCACCGAGTTCTTCTCGGACAGGTCGCTCTGCATCTGGTCGTAGTAGCCCAGGTCCACGCCCGAGCCCATCACGGTCCGGCCGCCGCTGGCCGGCTCGCGGCCGACCAGGACCTTCAGCAGGGTGGTCTTGCCCGCGCCGTTGGGGCCGATCAGGCCGACCCGCGAGTTTCGGTAGAGGGTGTGGGTGAAGGGCTTCAGGATGCTGCGCTCGCCGAAGGACTTGGACAGGCCGTCGAACACGGCCACTTCCTTGCCCGAGGCCTTTTTCTGGTTGATGGCGAAGGCCATGCCGCGGGCCTTGCGCTCGGGGCCCTCCACGCGCTCCAGCTTCTCCAGCATCTTGCGCCGCGCCTGGGCCTGCTTGGTGTTCTGGCCCGCGATGTTGCGCTGGATGAAGTCCTCGGTGCGGGCGATCAGGGCGTTCTGCTCCTCCAGGGCCTTGGCGGCCAGCTCCTGCTGCTTGTCCTTGTTCTCCTTGTAGAAGCTGTAGTTGCCCGGATAGACCTTCAGCCGGGCGTCCTTCAGCTCCACGATCTCGGTGACCACGTTGTCGAGGAAGTAGCGGTCGTGGCTGATGCAGACCAGCGTGCCGGGATAGTCCTTGAGGAAGTCCTCCAGCCATTCGCACATGCCCGTGTCGAGGTGGTTGGTGGGCTCGTCCAGGAGCAGCAGCTTGGGCTGGCTGATGAGCAGCTTGGCCAGCATGAGGCGGGTCTTCTCGCCACCCGAGAAGCTGGCCACGTCCCGCTCGAAGTCGGCGCGGCTGAAGTGCATGGCCTCCAGGACCCCTTCGGCCCTGCTTTCGTAGGCGTAGCCGTCCATGGCGGCGTAGCGGCTCTGGACGTCGGAATAGCGGTGCATGACCTTGTCGAGCCGGTCCGTGTCCGCGGACACGGCCGGGTCCGCCATCTCGTGCTCCAGGCGCTTCATCTCCGACTCGAGGTCCACCAGCTCGGGGTGCGCGGTGAGCATCTCGGCGTGCAGGCTGTGCCCGGGCGTGAACTTGGGGTGCTGGCTCAGGTGGCCGACGCTCAGGCCCTTCTGGCGGGAGATGTCGCCGGTGGTGGCCTCCTCCTCGCCCAGGAGCATCTTGAACAGAGTGGTCTTGCCGGCCCCGTTGTTGCCGATGAGCCCGATGCGGCGGCCGTCCTCGATGGCCCAGTTGGCCTGCTCGACGATGTCGCGGGCGCCGTAGAACTTGGAGACTTTTGAGAAGGTGACCAGGGGCATGGGATCTTGAGGAGACGAAGGCGCGAAAAACGCTATAAAGGGATCAAACCATACGGCCTGGCGCGGGATAGTTCAAGCCGTCCGGGGCCTCAGGCGGGCCAGACCAGCTTGCGGGCCAGGCCCTTTTTCAGGGAGGCCAGCAGGGGCTTGTGGAGCCGGCGGTTGCTGGCCACGATGCCGGGCTTGCCCAGCGCATAGGCCGCGCCGGGGATGTTCGTGATGAGGCCGCCGGCCTCCTCCAGCACCAGGCCCGCCGCGGCCACGTCCCAGGACTTGAGGCCGTACTCCCAGAAGCCGTCGAAGCGGCCCGCGGCCGTGAAGCAGAGGTCCAGGGCGGCGGAGCCCATGCGGCGCAGGGCCTGGAAGCTGCGCACCATCTCCATCCATTCGCGGGAGTTCTCGCCGTTCTCGCGGGCGGTGTAGCTGAAGCCGCTGGCCAGCACGGCCTCCAGGGGCTTGGACTGCGCGGAGACGCGGATGCGGCGCCCGTTGCAGAAGGCGCCCTGGCCCCGCACCGCGCTGAAGGTCTCGCCCAGCAGGGGCGCGTGCACCACGCCGACCAGGGGCGCGCCGACCGCCGCGTCCCGCAGGCGGGCGGAGGGGGCTTTGAGGCCGTGCCCCCAGACCCCGATGCTGACCGCGAACATGGGCAGGCCGTGGCTGTAGTTCACGGTGCCGTCGAGCGGGTCGATGAACCAGGTGAAGGGGGCGCCGGCCGCGGCGCGGCCCTGGGCGCCGCCCTCCTCGCCCACGATGGCGTGGTCGGGGAAGGCGCGGCGTATGCCCGCCACGATCAGCCGTTCGCAGGCCCTATCCACCTCGGTCACGGGATCGGTGGCCTGCTTCCAGCGGATGTCCAAGCGCTTGCGAAATTTACGGGCCTGGAGCTCGCCGGCGCGCAGGGCCAGGGCCAGGGCGAGATCCTTGATTTTTTTGGCGTTCACTGTTGCTCCGTTCCCAGGAAATCCCCGGGCAGGCTGTCCACCAGGGCCCACACGCGCGGGTCCTCGGCGCCCAGGCCCCAGAGGGCCACCTGGGTCACGCCGTGGAGGCGCAGCTTCCACAATTTGGCGGTCAGGCTGATGGCGTCGTTGGTCCAGGCTTCGCGGCCTTCATAGGCGAGCGTCAATTCGGCCGTGCGGGCGTCGCGGCGTTCGGGCGGATGGGCCCTGGCCAGGGCGGCCCAAGCGTCCCAGGGGAGGCCCTTGGCCGCGCCGTCGGGACCCCAATCGCCGCCGCCGCCGGGCAGTGCCCATTCGATCCGTTCCACCGGCGCCAGGAGCCCGACGCGTCCCAGCACCTCCCAGCACCAGTCCGGCGGGGCCAGGGGACCCGGCCGCGCGGGACCCGCCTGGCCCAGGCCGGGATAGCGCGCCATGATCTGGAGCGCGTCGCAGACCGAAGCCCAGGCCAAGGGCGCGTCGTCCCCGGCCTCCAAGGCGGAGCGGGCCCCGAGCTGCCCTGTGCGCGCCTGCGCGACGACCCCGACCTTCAGGCCCGCCGCATGGAACAGCGAACAGATCTCGGAGACAAGGGCCTTGAAGGGCTCGCGGGCCGCGTCCGGAAGCCTTCCATAGTCCAGGTCCACGCCCTGGACGCCGTCCTCACGGACCAAACGCAGCACTTCCGCGGCGTGGGCCCGGCGGGAGGCGGCGTCGAACAGGATCCGTTGAAGCCCCACGCCCCTGTCGCCTTGCGGTTCCGGCCCGGGGCCGGCCAAGGGCTGGACGCAGAGGTGGGGCCAAAGCTCCAGCCCGCCCCCGCGCGCCAACTTTAGGACCTTTTGCCGCGCCTCGGGCCCGGCGTCCGTGCGGCGCAAGGGCATGCCCTCGGGTCCGCACCAATACCATTGGGGATAGAGCCTGGACAGCAGGCCGGCGTGGTCCTTCAAGGACGCCAGCGCGGCCGCGTCGTCGGGGGCCAGCCAGGCCGAGACGCTCAGCTTCGGCATGCCCGTCCCAGGTTCGCGGAGCCTGCCTTCACGCGGTTTCCGCCAGCCTCAGGGCCTGTTCTTCGGCGTGGTAACTGGAGCGCACCAGGGGGCCGCTTTCCACCACCCTGAAGCCCAGGGCCAGGCCCCAGTCCTTCCATTCCTTGAATTTGCCGGGATGGATGAACTCCGCCACGGGCAGGTGCGCGGGCGTGGGCTGGAGGTACTGCCCCAGGGTGATGATGCTGACGCCGGCCCCGCGCAACTCCTTTAAGGTCTCCTCCACCTCGGGCCCGGTCTCGCCCAGGCCCAGCATGAGGCCGCTCTTGGTGGCCAGGCCCGCGGCGTGCGCGGCCTGGAGCAGGGCCAGGCTCCGGTCCCAGCGGGCCACGCTGCGCACCGTGGGCGCCAGGCGCGGCACGGTCTCGGTGTTGTGGTTCAGGATGTCGGGCCGGGCGTCGAAGATGCGCTGCCAGCAGTCCTGCTTGCCCAGGAAGTCCGGGATCAGCACCTCGATGCTGGTGCGCGGCGCGGCCGCCTTGGTCAGGCTGATGGTGCGGGCCCAGATGCCGGATCCGCCGTCGGAGAGCTCGTCGCGGGCCACGCTGGTGATGACCACGTGCTTCAGGCCGAGCCGGCGCACGCTTTCGGCCACCCGCTCGGGCTCGGCCTCGTCGAGCTCCGTGGGCCGGCCGCTCTTGACCGCGCAGAAGCCGCAGGCCCGCGTGCAGGTGTCGCCCAGGATCATGATGGTGGCCGTGCCCCGGCTCCAGCATTCGCCCAGGTTGGGGCACTGGGCCTCCTCGCAGACCGTGTGCAGGTCCAGGCCCTTGACCTTGCGGCGGGTCTCCTCATAGCCCTCGCCCCCGGGCAGCTGCGCGCGCAGCCAGTCCGGTTTGCGTCCGTAGGCTTTGAAGACGGCGGAGGGGATGAGGGTCATGGCTTATTCCTCGAACGTGTAATGCTTGCGTATGGCCTTCGTCACCCGCCAGCGGCAGGCCAGTCCCTTGGGGAAGACCACGTAGTCCCCGGCGCCGAAGCTGAATTCCCTGCCGCGCGCCTCGACCACGGCCTCGCCCTCCAAAAGGAGGCAGCGCTCGGTGGCGGCGTAGCCCCACTCGAACACGCTGGGCTCGCAGGTCCAGATGGGCCAGGCCGAGGCCTCTTCGCGTTCGGCGAGCGTGGGCTTGTGGATGCTGACGGGCATGGTCGCTTCCCTTGTGGACCTGAGGCGGACTCCGCCTCGGCAGGGCTCGAATCCTACACCACTGAACCTGTTGCGGACAATCGGCCCGGCCGCCCGCGCCGTCTAGGCCGTGGGGATCAATATCTCCGTGACGGTCTTGTCCTCGGGCGTCACGCGGGGGTCGGTCTTGTAGTGCTCGATGCAGAAATCCTTGCGCATCTTGATGGGCTTTTTCTCGACGATCTCAAAGACCCGGCCGCAGGCCTCGGGCAGGTCGGAATAGGGGCCCTTCAGCACGAAGCAGGAGTACTTGCCGCCCTTGAATTTCGTGGACTTGAAGCCCGCGGGCAGCTTCCTGCCCGGCGCGGAGAGCGAAACCCCGGCGCGGTAGACGCCGGCCTCGGCCTTGTACATGGCCAGGTAGCCCGTGATCCTGTTGTTCTCCAGGATGTTGGGGACGGCCTGGTGCAGCTTGCCCCATGCCAGCGGAGCGGTCTTGTGGAAGGGGCCCTTCTTTTCGATGAACACGTAGTGGGTCGCGGGCCAGGCCAGGATCTTCGGTTTCTCGTTGAGCTTCACGCCGTCCCCCCTGTGTCAGTAGGCTAAGTAAGGCCCCAGCCATTTCTCGGCCTCCTGCAGGCTCCAGCCTTTGCGCAGCGCGTAGTCGGCCACCTGGTCCTTGGCCAGCCGCCCCACCGCGAAGTAGCGGCTTTCGGGATGGGCGAAGTAGAGGCCGCTGACGCTGGCGCCCGGGTGCATGGCATAGCTGCTGGTCAGGACGATGCCGGTGGCCTTTTCCGCGTCCAGCAATTTCCAGAGCGGGGCCTTTTCCGTGTGGTCCGGAGAGGAGGGATAGCCCGCGGCCGGCCGTATGCCGCGGTATTCCTCCTTCAGGAGCGCCGCGGTGCCGAGGTTCTCGCTTTCGCCGTAACCCCAGGCCTTGCGCACCTGCAGGTGCAGGAATTCCGCCAGGGCCTCGGCCAGGCGGTCGCCCAGGGCCTGCAGGAGCAGGCCCTTGTAGTCGTCCCCGCCTTTTTTCAGGGACTGGGCGTAGTCCTCCAGTTCCTGGCCCGCGGTGCAGGCGAAGGCGCCGATCGTGTCGATGCGGCCGCTGGATTTGGGCGCCACGAAATCGGACAGGCAATACAGGGGCGTGCCCGGCTTCAGGTCCTGGGCCTGGCGCAGGAAGCGCAGGGTCGCCAGCGTCGCGCTCCGCTGGACGTCGGAATACACCTCCACGTCGTCGCCCACGCTGTTGGCCGCCCAGAGGCCCGCCACGGCGCGCGGCTTGGCGCGCTTGTTGCGGATGATGTCCTCCAGCAGCTTCCTGCCGTCGGCGTACAGTATTTTCGCCTGCTCGCCGTAGGTGGGGTGCTCCAGTATCTGGGGGAACTGGGCCTTCAGCTCCCAGGCCAGGAAGTAGGGGGTCCAGTCGATGAACTCGGCCAGGCGGTCCAGGGGGATCTCGGGCCAGGTCTGGGCGCCCAGGCGCTTCGGCGTCGGGATGTCGGCCTTGGCCCAGTCGGTCTTGGGCGCCCGGGCGCGGGCCTCGGCCAGCGGCAGGATGGGGGCCTTGCCCGCCTTGTCGGCCTCGTGCCGCTTGCGGGCCTGGTCATACTGCAGGTCCAGTTCCAGCAGGAACTTCCCGCGCAGCTGTTCGCTCTTGAGCGCGCTCAGCACGTTCACCACCAGGCTGGCGTCGCCCACATGCACGGTCGGACCGCTGTACTTGGGGGCAAGCTTGATGGCGGTGTGGGCCCGGCTGGTGGTGGCGCCGCCGATGAGCAGGGGCACGGTGAAGCCCAGGCGCTCCATCTCCTCGGCGTTGCTGGCCATCTCATCCAGGCTGGGCGTGATGAGCCCGCTCATGCCGATGAAGTCCACGTTCTCTTTTTTCGCCGCCTCGAAGATCTTCGAGGCCTCCACCATGACGCCCAGGTCTATGACCTCGTAGCCGTTGCAGGCCAGCACCACGCCCACGATGTTCTTGCCGATGTCGTGCACGTCGCCCTTGACCGTGGCCAGCAGCACCTTGCCCTGGCTGGCCATGCCGGAGGCGGCCTTGGCGGCCTGCATGGCCGGCTCCAGCCAGGCCACGGCCTTCTTCATGACCCGGGCGCTCTTCACCACCTGGGGCAGGAACATCTTGCCTTCGCCGAAGAGGCCGCCCACCACCTTCATGCCCTCCATCAGGGGGCCTTCGATGACCTTGAGCGGCTCCTTGAGGTCCTTGAAGGCCTCCTCTGTGTCCTGCTCGATCCAGGCGTCCAGGCCCTTGACCAGGGCGTGGGTGATGCGCTCGCCGTAGGTGCCGGAGCGCCAGGCGTCGTCCTCCTTCCGGACTTCGCCGCTCTGGCCCTTGAACTGCTCGGCGTAGTCCAGCAGGCGCTCCGTGGAGTCCGGGCGGCGGTTCAGCAGCACGTCCTCGACCCGCTCCTTCAGCGTCGGCTCGATGTCGTCGTAGATGGCCAGCATTCCGGCGTTGACGATGCCCATGTCCAGCCCGGCCTTGATGGCGTGGTACAGGAAGCAGCTGTGCATGGCCTCGCGGACCTTGTTGTTGCCGCGGAAGCTGAAGCTCACGTTGCTGATGCCGCCGGAGAAGCGCACGCCGGGGCAGAGCGCCTTGACCTCGGCCACGGCCGCGAAGAAGTCCGTGGCGTAGGCGGCGTGCTCCACCATGCCGGTGGCCACGGTGAGGACGTTCAGGTCGAAGATGATGTCCTCGGCCGGGAAGCCGGCCTTTTCCGTGAGCAGGGCGTAGGCCCGGCGCGCGATGCGCACCTTCTCATCCTTGGTGGCGGCCTGCCCCTTTTCGTCGAAGGCCATGACCACGGCCGCCGCGCCGTAGCGGCGGATCAGGCGGGCCTTGTCCAGGAAGGCCTGCTCGCCCTCCTTCAGGCTGATGCTGTTGACCACGCCCTTGCCCTGCAGGCATTTGAGCCCGGCCTCGATCACCGACCACTTGCTGGAGTCGACCATCACCGGCACGCGGGCGATGTCGGGCTCGCTGGCGATGAGGTTGAGGAAGTGGCGCATGCTGGCTTCCCCGTCCAGCAGGCCCTCGTCGAAATTGATGTCGATGATGTTGGCGCCGCTGACCACCTGCTGGCGGGCCACCTCCAGCGCCTGCTCGAAGCGGCCGTCCAGGATCAGCTGCTTGAACTTCGGGCTGCCGGTGACGTTGGTGCGCTCCCCCACCATGACGAAGGTGCCGGACCCGGACAGGGTGAAGGGCTCCAGCCCGCTGAGGCGCAGGGCCTGCGGCGGGTGGGGTACGGCGCGCGGCGGGAAGGGCCTTAAGCGGGCGATGATGGCGGCGAGGTGTTCGGGGGTGGTGCCGCAGCAGCCCCCGGCGATGTTGAGCAGGCCTTCGCGGCCGAAACCCTCCAGGGCCGCGGAGGTGATCTCCGGCGTCTCGTCGTAGCCGGTCTCGTTCAGGGGGTTGGGCAGGCCGGCGTTGGGGTAACAGTGCACAAAGGTGTCGGCGATCCCCGATAGGGTCTTCACGAAGGGCCGCATGGCCTCGGCGCCCATGGCGCAGTTCACGCCGATGCAGAAGGGGCGCGCATGCTTGAGCGAGGCCCAGGCCGCGTCGATGGTCTGGCCCGCCAGGATGCGGCCGCTGGCGTCGGTGATGGTCAGGCTCAGCATGACCGGAACCCGCTTTTCCTTGCGGTCGAAGACCTTCTCGATGGCGAAGAGGCAGGCCTTGAGGTTGAGGGTGTCGATGGTGGTCTCGGGCAGGAGCAGGTCCACCCCGCCGTCGACCAGGGCCGAAACCTGCTCCTCGTAGGCGTCCACCACCTCGTCCCAGGTCACGGCGCGGCGTTCCGGATGGTTCACGTCCGAGCTCATGCTCAGGGTCTTGCCCAGGGGGCTGATGGAGCCGGCGACGAAGAGAGGCCTCTTTTGGATCTCCATCTCGGCCTGGACGGCCTTGCGCGCCACGGCCGCGGCGGCCAGGTTCAGCTCGCGCACATGCTCCTGCAGGCCGTATTCCGCCAGGGTGAAGCGCACGGCGTTGAAGCTGCAGGTCTCAACGATGTCGCAGCCCACGGCCAGGTACTGGCGGTGGATGTCCTCCACGATGTCCGGCCGGGTCACCACCAGCAGGTCGTTGAGGCCCTTCAAGGGGCGGTGCCAGTCCTTGAAACGCTCGCCGCGGTAGTCCTCCTCGCTGGGCTTGCGCCGCTGGATCATGGAACCCATGGCCCCGTCCAGGAACACGATGCGGCGGCGCAGCAGGTCCTCGAGCACGGCCGTGGACGCTATGAAGGGCTTGTCTTGGGCGTTGGGGGGCATAGTCCTTGGGTCAGAAAAAGGTTCCAGGGGGCACCAGGTCGCCGGTCTCCAGCTTGTGGATATCGGCGGACCTGAGCTTCTCACGGGTCAGGTCCGTGTTCAGATAAATCTGCCCCGTGGCGGAGAGATAGAGGAAGCCGCCTTCGCCGTCGTAGGCCGTGACCCAGTCGGCGCAGCCGCGCAGGCGTTCGCAGGGGGGCTGGGCCGGGGACCAGAAGCCCTGCGCCACCATCTCGGGGATGTCCTTGGGGAAACGCCCCTCGCGCCGCTTGAAGTCCGCGACCTTGAGGCGCAGACCCTGGACCTGGCCGTCGGCCTCGGCCAGGAACACGGCGGTGCGGGCTTTCCTGAAGGTCGTCGCCAGCACGCCCTGGAACGCGAAACCGGCCGAAAAAGCGGCGACAAAAACGATGATGATCTTGGACAGTTCTTTCATTATTTTTTCTATGCTAGAATAAATTTCCAGTCTTCCGGCGCCTTGCCGCCAGACCGATCCATATCGATCCATTTTGACACAGTGTAAGCTTCCGCGCCAAGGGGGGCCTGACTTTTCCTTATGCCCATTTACGACCACACCAGCGACGAACGATTGGTGGCCGCCGCCCTGGAGGATGATCTCGGCGCCTGGGAGGCCTTCCTGCGCCGCCACGGACAGCGCCTGCTCGCCTTCACCACGCGCATGTGCGGCGACGAGATGGCGGCGCGGGAATTGTGGGTGCAGGCCTTCCAGGAACTCTGGAACCAACGCGCCGCGCTGGTCCGCGGGGGACGGGTCGTGACCTCCGCCTTCGCTTTCGCCGTGGGCCAGTGCGCCAAATCCGCGCAGGCGTCCGCCCAGTTCCGCGCCAAGGGCGACCCGTCCAGCCTGGAACAGCGCTCCGCCCGCCTGCGCCAGGCCCTCTTGGGCGTCCCCTTCCGTTCGCGCGCGGCCTTGTGCCTGTGCTATTTCGACAATGTCAGCTTTGAGGAAGCCGAACGCTGCCTCAACGCGGCCCCGGGCGAGGCGCGCCAGCTCTGCGCCGAGGGCTACGAGGCCCTGACCCGCTCCCTGGGCCCCGGGTTCCTGAACGAAGGGCTGGCATGAGCTCCCAGCGCGAAGCCCTGCTCTTCCTGGACATGGACAAAGGCAAGGCGCCCCAGCTCGACGAACAGCGGGCCTTGGTCCGTAAAGACGAAGCCCTGCGCGCGGGATGGTTCCAATACCAGGCCCTGCAGGCCCTGGCCCTGGAAAGCGCGCCCCAACCCAGCGAAAGAATGGTCCAGGCCGTGCTGGCTCAATGCCGCAGGGACCATGTCAGCCGCCAGCTGTCCCAGCTCACGGGCGGGGACGATCTGGCGCGCGAAATCCTGCTGGGCAAGGTCCCCCAAAGCCGCGGACCGGCCGCCTGGATCCTGGGGCTCCTGCTGCTGGGGGCCTCGGGCCTGGGCTGGTCGCTGTACCGCAGCGGCTGGCTGGGCACGCTGTTCCCGTCCATGGGCCAGCCGGCCACGGCCCCCTCCGCCGCGGCCACCGCGAGCTCGGGGCCCCTCGGCGCGGACGCGGTTCCCTTTGAATTCCCGGTGCAGACGCCGCCGGTCGAAGCGGCCTTGTCCCAGCCCGTGGACGACGCGTCCAACCCGGACGCGGATGACGTGCATGGGGAGTCCCCCGCGTCCCGCCAGGCGCGGCGCCTCCTGCAGGAACACCTGCATGAGGCTGAAACGCGGGAACAGGCCCCGGACGCAGACTCCGAAGCCTCCAACAAGGATTCCGAAACCCAGGCTTCGCCGGCGGACACGGATTCAAATTCGGATGCCGAGTCCGACGAAGCGCCGGGTCCCGCGGCGGCCGCGCCCTCCCCGAAGCCGGCCGTCCTGTTGGCGGACTTGAAACTGCCGGTCCAGTCCGCGCCCCTGATCTCCCCCAAGGCGGTTCCGACCCCGGTCCTGGCGCAGGCCGCGGCCGGCCAGAGGCTCTCCCCCTCGGCGGCGAGCGGCGCGATCCAGCCGAGCCTGACGCTGTCCTCGGACAGCCTGAGCAGCGCCAACGGGCTGACCGCCACGGCATCGGGCCCCCAGGGCCCCCTGGACGTGGCCCTGGGCATGCCCGGGCGGACCGACATCGACGTCCGGCTCTTCGGACCCGACGGCAAATCAACGCGCACCCTCGCCGCGGGCGCCTTCGGCCCCGGCACAGTCCACTTTCTCCTGAACGCTGCAGACGACCAAGGACAAGCTCTGGCACCCGGCACCTATTACTTGCGCGTGATGACCCCCTGGTTCTCGCGCGTGGAACCCATCCAAATCCACTAGGAGACAGACGGCCATGGCAGCAAAAAAACGCCCCTCAAAATCCGCTTCCCCGCGCCGCGGCGCGCCGCGCCGGACGACATCCAAGCCCCTGGCCTTGGCAACGCCGACCCCTCCCCCGCTGCCGACCCCCCAGCCTGAGCCGAGCCGCCCCTACGGCGTCATCGTCCTGGGTCTGGCGGTGGTGGCGGGCCTGATTTGCTGGTCCCTGATGCACCACAACCCGGACCAGCCCGCGGCCAGCTCCCCGGTGCCGGCCGCTCCCGCGCCGGCCGTGGCCGCGACCAGCGCCCCTGCGCCCACGGCCGCTCCTGCGCAGGAGACGGCCGCGGCCCCCAGGCCCCGGCACCACGAGGACAGCGGCAAGGTCCTGGTCTTCTCGCTCAGCTCGGGAAAACCCCTGACCCTGAAATGCTGGCGCAGCGCGGACGGCGTGGCCAGCCTGGCCATTTTCGGCAAACGGAACACGCGCGTATTTTCGGTTTCTTCAGACCCCGGCGCCGAAGGTTGGCAGGCATTGAGCTGGGACGGCCATGACGACAAGGGCGCCCTGGTGCCCCTGGGCCGCTACTATGCGCTGCCTTCCCAGAAGGCCGCGACCTTGATCCTGGCTTTGAAGGTGAAAAACTGAGGTTTTTCCGGAAATATCCTTTTAAATCAAGGCTTTTATATACGCCCGGGGGCGTCACAAAAGGGCCGCCGAGCGCGTATCAAGGATGTGAGCCGTGGACCTGAACGGAGCCAGCGACGAAGACCTGATGCTGGCCGTCTGCGCGGAGGACGCGGAGGCCTTTGACGAGGTGGTGCGCCGTTTCCAGACCCGGTTGTTCTACTTCGCCCTGCGCCGGGTCAACGAACGCCAGGCCGCGGAAGACGTGGTCCAGGACACCCTGCTGAAGGTCTGGCGCCACCGGGACAGCTTCCACCACGGTTCACGCCTGAGCACCTGGATCTTCGCCCTCTGCCTGAACCTCTGCCGCGACCACTGGCGTAAAACCAAGCCCGAAAGCTCCATGGAACTGCCGGAGGTGGCCCTGGCCGCGGAGCACAGCGGCCTGCGGCGGCGCGAGAACGACGCCTCGGTGCAGGCCTACCAGCGGGAGCTGGCGGAACTCCTGCTGGAAGCCCTGCAGCAGGTTCCTGGGCGCAGCGCGGAAATGCTGCGCCAGCGCAGCCGCCTCGACCTGACGCTGGAGGAAGCCGGACAGCGCGTGGGCCTGGGCCCGGAGGCCGCCCGGGCGGCGGCGTCCAGGGCCTACAAGAAATTGAGAGCCTATCTCAAACAACGGATGGATTGAGCCGTGAGCTTCCTGCGCCCCTTCTTCGAATCCCTGCTGTTCAAGGCCAGCCAGGCCGGCCTGCCGTCCTGGCAGCGCTCCCTGCTGGCCTGGGCCCTGCGCAGGGACGAAGCCTTGCGCTGCCTGGCGCTTGAGCTGGCGGAATTCAACAGCGGCGAAGCCCCTGAAAACCCCGCAGCGGAATCCGCGCCGGACCTGCTGCCGCGCTTGAGGGCGCGCATCGCCTCCGAGGCCCGCCCCATGGCGGAACGTCCGCTCTTCCCTTCCGGCTGGGTGCCGGCGGGGGCCATCGCCGTGCTGCTGGTCACGGGCTGGGTCGCCCTGGCCGTCAAACCCGCGGCGGACGGCGGACGCGCCGCCAACGCCTCCGATTCCAGCGCCTCGGCCTCCCAGGCCGTGGAAGCCCTGGCCCCGCCCAGCCCCCAGCCCCAGGCCAAGCCGGCCGCCGTGAGCCCCTCAGCGGCCGCGCTGTCGGGCACCGCGAAAACGCCGCAGGCGGCCAAGGTTCCGATCCCTTAGTTTTTTAAGCGCGCGAAAATCCCACAAAAAAAATCCGTCCCCGCAAGAAAATCCGGCCCCGCCGTCTTGACCGGGAGCTGCCCGGCCCTTAACGTCTCCCCATGCATCCAGCCACACGCAACACCACCCTGGGCATCATCCACGAATGCCTGTGGGGCGCGGCCCTGGGTTTCATCAATCCGCTGACCATCCTGCCGCTGGCGGCCCACGACCTCGGGCGCAGCGTGACCGACGCCGGCCTCTTGGAAGCCTCGCTGTTCGCCGGCTTGAACGTGGTGCAGCTCGGCGCCGCCTTCGTGTTCCCCCCCGCCTGGACCGACCCGAAAAAAACCGCCTGGATGCACGCGCCGGCCTTGTGCGTGACCCTTGCCACCGCGGTCACCCTGGCCCTGCCCCTGGGCAATGCCCTGCATTGGACCTTGCTGCTGTGGCTGGTGACCGCCCATTGGATCTGCCTGGGCCTGGTGGTGCCGCACTGGGCCACCCTCAGCAGCCGCAACATCCCCGATGAGCGCCTGGGCCGGTACTTCGGCTGGTGCTTTTCCGCCTCCGGGCTGGCCATGGTCTTCACCGGCGCCCTGGCCGCGCGCCTGGCCGCGCAGGGGGGCGTGGCCTGGGGCTACGCCGGATGTTTCGGCGCGGCCTTCGTGATCCAGACGGTCAGCGTCTGGCTGCTGGCCCTGACCCGGCCCCTGAAGCCGCCGCCGGATCCCACCCCGCCGTTGAAGGCCTTTTTGAAGGCCCGCTGGCGCCAATTCGGCCGCGAAAAAATCTTCCTGGGCTTCGGCGTCATCATCGTCCTGCTGCAGTTCGCCAGCGGATCCACCCAGCTGTTCACCAGCTTCGTGAAGGACCAGGGCTGCCGCACCGCGGACTTCGAGCTCTTCAATCCCGCGCTGGCCGTCGGCGCCACGCTGGGTTCCGTGTGCCTGGGATGGATCATGGACCGGCACGGACCGCGCCCGGCCCTGGCCCTGGGCCTCCTGCCCCTCCTCGCCGGCCTGGCCGCCCTCGGCTTCGGCCACGGCGCCTGGGGCTCGGACGCCCTGGGCTTCCTGTGCGCGGGCGTCTTCAGCATGGTCTTCGGCTCGGTCATGCTGCCCTGGATGCTGCGCCTGGCCGAACCCGGCCAGCACATCACCTACATGGGCCTCTACAGCACCCTGACCGCGCCCTGGAATTTCCTGGCGCCCTTCCTCCTGGGCCGCCTGGCCGCCCGTTACGGATACGGCTCCGCCTTCGGCGTCTCAGCCGCGGCGGTGCTGGCCATGCTGCTGGCCCTGGCCTTCCTGCCCAGGGCGGAGCCCAGGGCAGGGACCGCGTCCTAGGCCAATGGATCCTCGGGCCAGGCGTGGCGGGGATACTTGCGCATCAGCTCCTTGCGCACGCGCGGGTACTCGCGCTGCCAGAAGCCGGCCAGGTCCTGGGTGACCTGCTGGGGCCTCTGGTTGGGCGCCAGCAGATGCACGGTCAGGGGCCGGCCCGCGGCCTTGGGCGTCTCACGCATGCCGAAGAAATCCTGGAGCCGCGATCCCACCCAGGCGGCCTGGCCCGGGGGGTAGTGGACGGTGGTTTCCCTGCCGCTGGGCAGGCGCAAACGGCCGGGCGCCAGCTCGTCGAGCAAGCGCCGGGCCGCGGGCGCGCGGTCCAGCACCAAGCGCAGGGGATCGGCCTGGCGCAGGGCCTCGAAACTGAGCGCGCCGGCCCTGGCCAGCTCCCCGACCTCGGCCCACAAGGCCTCTTCGCCCGGAAGCTCCGCCTCAGCCCGGCTTTGCAGGACGAAAGCGCGGCGGGCCAGGTATCGGTCCGGCTGGCCCTCGCCGCAGAAGGCCTGCAGCCCGGCCTTGCGCGCCTCGCGCAGCAGCAGCTCTGCCGCGGCGTCGCGCGAGGCCTGCGAGCGGGCCTCGCCTTCGTCCAGGACCAGGACGCCGTAGGCCAGGCGTTCGCGGGCCTGGACCCTCCGGCCGCCGGCGTCGAAACTCACCAGCGCGACCTGCTTCACCCGCTCCGGCAGGGCCTCCAGGAGCCAGTCGGGCTGCAGGGCCACCAGGCTCTGCACCCGCGGCAGCCCGGCGGCTTGGCCCAAGGCCCGGCTTTCCACGATCTCCATCAGAAGATAGAAACCGGGCGGCGTGCTGAAGCTGTCGCTGCGGCAGTCGGCTTCCCCGCCCGTGGCCAGGACGAAACGCGTCTGCCCCCTTTTGTCCGTGCCCTGACGCGTGAAGGCCACCTGGTCCGGAAAGGCCCGCATCAGGGCCAAGGTCAGGCGCAGGTCCCAGGGCCCCTGCGAAGCGGAGGGGCGCTCCTTTTCCTTGTCCAACCAATCGGTCAGCTGGCGCAGGAGCAGGCGCGACGGTCCCTGCGCCTCGAAACGGCGCAGGGCGGTGAAAAAATCCAGCTCACGAAGGCGCCCGGCCTCCAGCAGGGCCAGGCAGGCCATCAAATCGTTCCACTCCGTTTCGCTTCCGGCGCGGGCCTCCCAGGCCACGGCCCCAAGGCGCGGATGCAGGGGCGCACGGGCCAGGGCCTTGCCCTTGGCGGACAGGCCTCCCCCCGCATCCAAAGCCCCCAGTTCGCGCAGCAAAGCCCTGGCCGCCTCGACATGGGCGGGCGGCGGCGCTTCGATCCAGGGCAGCTCGCCCAAATCCCCGAAGCCCGCGGCAAGGGCCTGCAGCAGGGCCTGGGCCAGGTCCGCGCGCTGGAGTTCCGGCGGATCGAAACGCGGCCGCGCCTGGTATTCCGCGGAGGAACACAACCGCAGGCAGCGGCCCGGGGCTTCCCGCCCGGCGCGGCCCGCGCGCTGGGTCATGGAGGCCTGGCTGGCCGGCAGGGTGACCAGGGCGCTGAGCCCGCTGAAGGGGTTGAAGGCGTCGCGCCGCGTCAGGCCGGAATCCACCACCACCCGCACCCCCGGGACCGTGAGCGAGGTCTCGGCCACGTTGGTGGACAGGATGATCTTCGGCTTGTCCGCGGGCCCCAGGGCGCGCTTCTGTTCCTCGGGGCTCAATTGCCCGTGCAGGGCCAGCACCCTGCGGCTGTCGAAGAAGGGGTCGCCCGCCAGCCGGTCGGCGGTGCGCCGGATCTCAGCGGTGCCGGGAAGAAAAACCAGGATGTCGCCGTCCCCGGACGCCACCCCGCGCAGACCGCGCACGGCCCGGCGCTCGATGGGCTCCTGGGGGTCGCTGCGGTCCTGTTCCAGGTATGAGAGCTCCACCGCGTGGGCGCGGCCCGGGCACTCCAGCACCGGGCAGTCCCCCAGGCTCGCGCTCAGGCTGCGGGCGTCGAGGGTGGCGGACATGATCAGGAGCTTGAGGTCCGGGCGGCGTTCCCTCAGGCGCCGCAGGAGCGCCAACGCCAGGTCCACGTCCAGGGAGCGTTCGTGGAACTCGTCGAGCACCACGCAGGCCACCTCGTTCAGGTCCGGGTCTGCCTGCAGGCGCCGCAGGAACATGCCTTCGGTGAGGAAGAGCAAACGGGTCTCGCGCGACTCCTTGCGGTCGAAACGGAAGTGGTAGCCCACGAAGCCGCCGGGCTGGCCCTGGCCCTGCTCCTCGGACACCCGCCAGGCGGCCACCAGCGCAGCCAGGCGCCGCGGCTGGAGCACCCACACCGAACGGCCGACGGCCCAGGGCGCCGCGGCCAGGGCCGCGGGCACGCGCGTGGTTTTTCCCGCGCCCGGCTCCGCGCACAGCAGGCCCAGGGGGGACTCCTCCATCAGCGCGAGGATGCGGGGAAGGTGTTCGTCGATGGGAAGCGCCTGCATCATTGCAAGCCCCTCGCGGCGCGGTCTCGGTCGCAGCGGGCCAGGCCGAAGAGGGCCACGAGGCCGGCCAGGCAGGCGGCCAGGGCGCAGGCTTGGGGGCTGCTCTCGATCCAGCGGACAAGGCCCTTGGGCGGCCTCCCCGCCAGGCCCGGATCCTCGGTCAGGGCCACGCGTTCGCGCGGATTGAAGCGGGGATCGGCCAGCAGCCGGTAGGCGTCCTCGTCCCCGGGAACCTTTTGCACGCTCCCCGCCAGCCAGGCCCGCGGGAAAGCCCCCCTGTTCCCATACACCGTCACCGTGTCGCCCGGCTCCGCAGATCCGTCTTGAGAGTGGACGAAGATATAGCGCGCCGAGAAGAGGTCGTACCAGTCCTGCCTACGGCGGCCCATGGCGTCGGCGATCCTCAGATGGCTGCGCAGGGGCATGGACGATGTCCCGCACATGGTTTCATACATGAAGGCGACCGCAGGCAGGGTGTAGGCGAACAGTTGCACGAAAGTGGAAAGGATCTGCAGGGCGAAGACCGCTCCGCACAGGCCCCAGGCGAACCAGGAAGATTCCTGACGCGCCTTCTGCGCCGCCCAGAAGGCCCAGGGCGCCAGAGCGACGGCCTCCATGAAATTGTAGTACCCGCCGAAGAGCTGGCTGATCTGGGATACCGACGTCGCGTAAAAAAAGGGGACCAAAGCCAGGAACAAAAGCGCTGCGAGGGCCGGCCAAATTCCCCCACCCGCCGACGTCTTGAAACCAGGGCGCACGCAAGCTCCTCTTCGTTGTTGCTCCCCCTCAAGCGCGGGGGCCCAGCCAGCTTAACGAAAGGCCGCCTCCTCGGCCAGCCTTCTTAGGGCGTGAGGCGAGGCGCAATTTGGGTTATGCTGGGCCTTTGCAATCGCACGGACACGGAACATTCCCCTGCGGCGCATCCGGGTGCGCAGCGCTGTGAGGTTAGCCGCGCATGGTTGAAATCCAAGCTTGCCCCTGTTGTTCGGGATCCCGACTGCGCTCCTATCCGGCCCTGACGGCCGCCTTCATCGCCGACCGTGCCCTGGACGGTCCGAGACGAGGGGTCCGCCTGCTCGAATGCCTGGATTGCTCCTTCCGCTTCTTCGCTTCCCGTTTTGAACCCGCCGAAATCCAAAAGCTTTACTCCGGATACCGCGGCCCCGCCTACTACGAGGCGCGCCACCGCCACGAATTCTGGTATTCGAAAAAAATAAACGACTCCCTGGGGGACAACCCCGCGGAGATCGCATCCAGGAACGCGACGGTGCTGGAGTTCATCGGCTCCCGGGTAGACCCGTCGGGGATCGCGTCGGTCCTCGACTACGGCGGCGACCGCGGCCAATTCATCCCGCCACAGTTGGGGAAGGAGCGCTTCGTCTTCGAGATCTCCGGGCTGAAGGCCGTGGATGGGGTCACCATGATCCCGTCCAAGGAGGGCCTCTCCGGACTGAGCTTCGACCTGATCATCCTCGCCAACGTCCTGGAGCACAGCTCCGACCCCGGCGGTCTGCTGAAAGAGATCAAGGCTTTGGCCCGGCCCACGGGCTCCAGTTTCCTGGTCACGGTGCCCTACGAACGCTACCGCCTGGGCTTCATCCCCACGCGGGGGCCGGCGGAAAGGCTATACGCGAAATTCCTGGACCGAGTCGCGGCCTGGCCGGACCTGGGCAAGGTCCTCGATTTTTATTCGACGCTGTTCAGGGTGAAGACTGGCGTGGTGCCGCCCTTGGGTTACCTGACCCTCCACGAACACATAAATTTTTTCAACGAAACGTCGCTGGCGGCCCTTCTGAAGGCCGAGGGCTTCGAGGTTTTGCGCTGCCAAAAGGTCCGTTTCGGCGTGTCAGGGGGCTTCGAAAACTCCCTGCTGTGCCTGGCCCGGGCCGCCCCCTAGGGCCGCCGCGCTCAGCGCAACGGCGGCCTGTCCCATTGTCCGGCCAGGTCGGCGCCAAAGCCGCGGATAGCGTCCAGGTCCAGCGGACGCGCTTCAAAGCCGTCGAAGAGGGCGAAACGCAAGGTTAACACGAAGATGAGCAGGGGCAGGGCCAGGGTGGCCCGCCGCCACGCGCCCGGACGGGACGGCGCAGGCCCCGGATCCGAGGGCGAAGCGGACGGGCTGAGCCCCAAAAGCAGAACCACCTGCAGCAGCGCCAGGAGCAGCCAGCGGTTCCGGTCGGCCCCCAGGAAGCCCAGGAGCAGGGGGCAAAGGCAGGCCAAGAGCGCGGCGCAGCGCTCGCCCATCAAGGCGCCCGGGAAAGCGCCCCCCAAAAGGATCCACAGTGCCAGGGATGCGGCCAGGGGCAGGAGCATCCCGAACCATTCGGGGCCCAGGTAATAGCAGTGCAGCGCCTGGCCCAGGGAATCCCGGTAATAGGAGAGAAAATCGGGCCGCCCTAAAGGGTGACCGCAGGCGAGGGCGTGGCCGCTGTAGCGCAGCAGAGTCGCCACGGGCACGGAAGTGGCGAAGTAGGGCAGGGCGGCCAAGGCCAGGGCCGGCGGCGTCAAAAGCTTCCACAGGGCGGGCCGCTTCCCAAGGGGAAGTCGCGAACGCAGGGCCAGCACCAAGGGTAGGACCGTGAAGGCGGCCATTTCGTGGATCAACGCGGCCGCGGCCAGCACCAGGGCCGTCGCCCAGACCCGCCCCCGGGACAGCAGGGCGCCGCAAGCCACGGCCAGCAGGATCAGGACCTGGTCGGGATAGCCCACCTCATTGAAAAATTGGGTGCCGAGCCTGGAGGCCCAAAAAACGCACAGCGCCAGCGCCACGGCGGTCCCACGCCGACCCAGGCTGAACAGCACGGCGCTCGCCGCGGCCAGGACCGCGCATTGGATCATCCAGATGACATGGGGATCGAAACGGGCGCAGCCCAGGGGCAGCAGCAGGGTCCCCAGCAGTCCGCGTCGCAAAAAACCGTCCGCCCAGCTTAACTGGTAATAGTTCAGGCTCCACAGGCTGGGGGCCCTGAAGCCGCGGTAAAAGGCCAGCGCGAGGCAGACGCCCTGGACCAGGCCCCAGAGCCACCAGGGATTCGTTCGAGCCGCCGCGTCGGGGGCCCTTGCTTCGGTCATTCCATACCGCCTTTGATTTCCTCGCTCCGCCCAGAAGGGCCCGGCGGATTGGACGCAGTTTCTCAAACAAAAGCGGGCCTGTCGTCCTTGCCTTGGACGGAGTCCGGCCCAAGAAAGGCTCCATGAACGAAGGGATGAAGGCCACAACAGGGGAAGCGCAGGCCTTGCGGGCCTGGAAGACCTGGCACAGCATCGCCTTGGCGTGCATCGTGGTCGCCGGCATCGCCTGGCGGCTCTCCGTGGCCCTGAACGCCCCCTGGTATTGGGACGAAGGCTATGTGGCGGAGCTGGCCCGTTGCCTGGGCTCGCTGCATCGGCCCCAGCTCGGCGCCATGTGGCAGGACGGGTTTTTCCCCCTGTCCACCTCAGTCCTGGCACCCCTGAGCGCCGCGCCCCTGGCCAGCCTGCCGTGGTGGTCCGCCATGACGGGCGCGCGGCTCTGGGCGGTCGGGCTGGAAGTGCTCAGCCTGGGGCTGGTGGCGGCCCTGGCTGGGAAGCTGGCCTCACCGCGCCGGGTGCTCTTTGCGGCCGCCTGCTACGCCCTGCTCCCCTTCGCGGCGGAGCACGGCGGCAGGGCTTTTTACCACCATTTGGCGGTCGTGTTCGTGCTCCTCACCCTGGCCTACGGGCAGTCCGCGTTCGACACGTCCGGCCGGGGGCCATGGTCCCGCGCGTCGCTCTGCGCGGGCCTGGCCCTGGCGACCTGCTACTGGCTGTGGTGGCTGCCCCTGAGCTGGGCCGTGGTGCTGCTCGCCAAACGTCCGGCCGGCTGGGCCCGGGCGCTGCCCTGGATGGCGCTCGCGCCGGCGCTGGTTTTCGCCTTGAATGTCATGCCGAACGCGCAGGGGGCGCTGTGGAGCATCCGCGGCCTCCTGCGGACCAGTTCCGTCGGCGGGCCGCACAGCGTCGCCGCCTGGGGCCTGGCCCTGGGCTCGGACATCAAAGTCCTTCCCTTCCTGGCCGTGGGCCTGGCCGGGATGGGATGGGCCGCATGGCGCGAGGGAGGCAGGTGGAAATGGTTCCTGGTCTGCCTGTTTTTCGCCACGCTGGAGCCGATCCGCCAGCGCGGGAACATCGCCGGCATGCCCTATCCCTTCATCCCCGCGGCGCCTTTGGCCGCGCTGGGGGCCGCGTACCTGGCCGACAGCGCGCTGGGCCGGGGCCCCTGGGGCCTGGCCTTGGCTCTCCTGGGCGCGCTTGTCTTTTTCAAGCCGCTCAATCTCGACTGGCTGAGGCTGTGGAGCAGCCGCCCGGAAAAGGTCGCCGAACTTAAAGGGTTTTTGGAGCAGAAGGGCCGGCACGGCGACCTGGTGTGCGGCCTCCCCAATTTCAATTGGGCCCTGCGGCCGGACTTCCAAGTGTGCGAACCCTTCGAGGTGGGGGCCGCGGAAGGGCGGGCCTCCGGATTCTACGTCCCGGGGGCGCCTGCCTCGCGCTTCGCGACACCCTGCCGGATCCGGGACGTCCGCTTCGCCGTGGTCTCGCGCATCAACCTGCTGGGCCTCTACAAACTCGATGGCGTGGCCCTGAGCTTCCTGCAGATGGAACGCCAGGGCTGGCCCCTGGTGTTCGACGACCAAACCTTCAAGGTGTATGAAAATCCGCGTTTCGGGGTCAAACCCGATCCCGCCTCAAGGATCATCCAGGATCCCTTCTACTACCAGGTAGCCTGGCAGCAGGCCCGCGAAGCGGGGCTGCCGGATCTCTGCGTTTTCGCCGTCGCACGGGCGGAGTCCGCGCCGCACTGAGCGAGCCGGGCCCTCAGGACCCCGCCCCCTGGGCGGCCTTCCAGTCCGCGCCGAACTGGCCGCACAGGCCCAGGAATATCCGGACCTCGTCCTTGATGTCCTGCGCGTCGCAGACGCCGTAGAGGCTGCGCTCCCAGATCTCCACCCGCCCCTTCTCCTTGGACGCGCCCCGCAGGGCCGCCGCCGGCGCGAAGACTTGAAACTGGAAAAAGAAAATCCTCAAGGGATCCGAGGCGTCCTCGGCCTTCGTGGCGCCCCGCGTCCACAGATCCAGGCTGACAAAAGGCTCCCGTGAGGGGTCGAAGGATCCGTCCAGCATCGGCACGCCGGCGGTCTTGAGGCGCTTGAACGCCGCCGCGCCCAGGGCGTCGCCCAGGTCGGGGCCTCCGCCCGCCAGCTTGGCGCTGACGGAGTCCACGGACCAGGTGATGCGCAAAGGCCCGTGGACGCTGCGCAGGCCCGCCAGGCTGTCCGCCTGGGCCAACCCCACGGCATGCAGGCCGGCCGCCCACAGGGCCAAGGCCGCCAAGCCCGCGATACGACGAAGGGCCGGGAATCGTTTCATCCGCGTTGTTTTACCCTGGTCTTCTTTTGGGTGCGTTTGTTGGGGATCTCCAATTCCTGCATCTTCAGGATCAGTGTGTTGCGGTGCACCTGCAGGCGCTCCGCCGCCCGGCTCTGGTTTCCCCGCACCGCCTTGAGCGTGCGGAGAATCACGTGGCGTTCAAAGGCGTGCACCAGCGACTTCAAGGGCAGGCTTTTCTGGTCATCCCTGTCCTCCACGAACACCGGGACCGGCAGGTCGGCCAGGCCCACGTCCTCGTGCGCCAGGTCCGCGACCAGATGCGCCAGGGCCTCCAGCTCCCCGATGTTCCCTGGGAAGGAGTGGGCGCGGATGGCCGCCAGCGTTTCCGGCCGCAGGGCCGGCAGGGCCCTGCCGATCTGGGCGCAGCGGGTTTCAAGGAAATTCCGGAAGATCTCCTCGATGTCTTCGGGCCGGGAACGAAGGGGCGGCAGCTCCAAGGGGGTCGAACCCAGGCTCCAGTACAGGTCCTCACGGAAGCTGCCCTCTTTCACGCGGTCCCGCAGGGCCGGGCCGGAGGTGGCCAGGACCCGTGCCTCCAAAGGCACGAAGCGCTCCCCCCCTTCCGCCGTGAAGCCACGGTCTTGGAGGGCGCGCAGGAGCTTGGCCTGGGCCCGTGTCTGCAGGAACTCCACATGCGCCAACAGCACGATGCCTCCGGCGCCGAGTTCAAGGATTCCGGGCTCGCTCGCGCGGCCGAAAAGTTCCTGTTCCTGTTCCGGCGACTGTTTCACGCAGTCCAAAATCACGAACGGGCCCTTGCGGCGGGCGCTCTGGCGGTGGATGAAGCGCGCGGCCAGGCTCTTGCCCGTACCGGGTTCGCCCACCAGCAGCACATTGGCCTCGTGTCCGGCGGCTTTGGCGAGCGAGTCGCGCAGGCGCTGCGCGGTCGCGGAGCCCCCGAGCAAGGCCGGTTTGCTGTCGTCGCGGAGGCGGGCGGCCCGGGTGTCGCTGCCGAAGCGGGCGCGTTCGCAGGCGCGTTTCACCGCCGCCTCCAGCGCATCGCGCTCGTGCGGCAGGCTGACGCTGTCGTAGGCGCCGAGCTTCAAGGCCCTCAGGCCTCGCTGGGCGTCTCCGGCCGGCGTGATGACGATGAACTGGGTCATGGGCCAGGCCTGCTTCATGCGGGCCAGCAGGGACTCGCCGTTGCCCTCCGCCATGCGCAGATCAAGAACCGCGACTTGAAATACGTGGCGTTGCATCCATTGTTCCGCCTGTACGGGATCAGACGCGCTTTCGAGGCGCCAGCCGTTTTCCTCGGCCATGCCCAACAACAAGGACAGTGCTTCGGCCTGTTCTTCAATCAAAAGCACGTCTTCCATTGCAGTACCTTGTAGTATGGGTTTTAATAGAAAAAGTAATTTTGCAGTCATATATTATGGGAGATTTTATGATAGTAAACTAAAAAGCGATTGTTTTTAGATATTTCACTTGCAAACCATATTTGTGTATGGTACATTTCTTTTGCCAGTAAGAACTGGCCCTTTTTTTACCCATCGAACCATACGAGTGTATGGATCATCAAAAGAGGAGCGCATCATGCACACGACACACACGGACCTGAACGGCTTGGCCTTTCTCATCATGACCCTGGCCTCCGCCGTCGCCTGCACCATCTCCTACTGGGCCGGCAAGCAGACCCGCTAGGCGCAAGAAGACCGCGGTGTGCGATGACATCCGCCGCGGAGATCGGGAAAAGAAAATATCCAGGCTGAATCCCTATCCCGGCGGTCCGGGAAACCAGCCTGGACCGGAGCGCAGAGGATCGCGCTTCGGATGAGCCCCTCCGGGAACGGCCCCGAGAGGCAAGCTGACGAGGACTGTATGCGCACTGAGCCGAGAGGATATTGGACCCGCGTTTTTGACCAGGCAGCCGCACTCCTGCGGTCCAGGCCTGAACTCAACGGCGATGCCGCCTACTGGATGGCCCGCCGCCTGGTGGACCAAAGCCTGGCGCAACTCGGATGCGAAAACCTGCTGTTCGACCACCGGGAAGAGGCCCCAGCTTTGGTGCTGGCGCCCTAACACCCCAAGGAGCCCCATGGACCCGAATTTGACCGACCGCCAGCGTGAGATCCTGGACTTCATCACCGCGTACCACGGCGAGAACGAATACTTCCCCTCTTTGCGCGAGATCGCGGGGCATTTCGAGGTGTCCATCGGCACGGTGCAGACCCACCTGGACTACCTCAAGCGCAAAGGGGCCTTGGACTGGGACAAGGGCAAGCCCCGCGCCCTGCGCATCGGCGGTTCCTTCAAGACCGAGGCCTCGCAGCAGCACTATGAGCGCGGGCTTGCCGACATGCTCAAGGACTTCATACGGGTGCCGGTTTTGGGCATGGTGTCCGCGGGCCCGGGCCTGCTGGCCGCGGAAAATGTCGAAGATACGCTCACGCTGCCTCGCAATTTCCTGCGTTACGGCACCGGCGAGGTCTTCGGCCTCAAGGTCAAGGGCGACTCCATGATCGGGGCCGGCATCCTGGAAGGCGACCTGGTCATGGTCCGCCAGCAGCGCACCGCGGAGCAGGGCGAGATCGTGGTCGCGCTCCTGGGCGAAGAGGCCACGGTCAAATACTTCCAGCGCCGTCCCGACGGGGTCTTTTTGGTGTCCGCGAACCCGGCCTACCCGCCCCGCAAAGTCGGCGACGACTTCGCCATCCTGGGAAGGGTGGTCAGCCTCCTGCGGCAGTACTAGTTTCAAGGGCGCCCCGGCGCCTGCTCCACTGATGCGAATGTTCCACCGTCACGCTGTTCCACCGCCCCGAGGGAATCCATCCTTTCATGGTGAAAGGGGAACCACCCTCCCAAGTACAGGAGTCGTTCATGCAAAACAATCTGCCCTTCAGCCAGGCCCGGGTCACCCTTTTCACCAAGGACAGCCTCCGCGCCCTGGTCTCGGTCAAGGTCCACGACACGGTCTACCTCACCGGTTTGAGGGTCATTGAGGGCAAAAACGGCCTGTTCGTGGCCATGCCCAACCGCAAAACCGGAGACGGCGAATACCAGGACATCTACTTCCCCACCAGCAAGGCCATGCGCGACGAGCTGCAGAGTTTTGTGCTGGAGGCCTACCAGCGCGAAGTGGACTCCTCCGGCGCGGGCAGCGTGTCCGAGGAGACTTTGGCGGCCTGAGGGCCTTCTTTCGATCTAAGCTCCCTTTTTGACAGCGTGTGAACCCACAGCCCGGCCAGGCGGACGAACCGCTCGGCCGGGCTGTTCGTTTATGGGCCCCCAGATCCCAAACACTCCAGGCCCGAACAACGTTATTTGTCCGTAGGGCTCACCAAGGATGGAATCCTTCACCATTCGTATCCGAGAGAACCGTCGATTCGTTCGTCCGACCAGCGCCCGATCCATGCATGCAAAGGAGCTTAGGAACCGTGAAAAGCCCAAGCCGACTGAGGAAGAAATCGAAGACGACCCTTTAGTCGAAGACCTGTCGGATCACATAGGCACGCTAAAATGGGGCAAAGTCCACTTTAGCTTCGCGCCCCAGGACCCCACCGTGACGATCCGCATCCCGAAGAAATTCGTGGACCTCGCCAAACAGATGGCCAAAAAGAAGGGCGTCAAATACCACCGCATGATGCGGGACGCCATCGTGGACTATGTGGTGAAAGCGGCTTAAAATCGCTCCCATGGCCCTTGAATCCCCTATGCGTCCCGCCCCAAAACAATGGTCCGTATTTTTGGCCGTGGCCTTCCTGGTCCTGGTCCCCTGCGCCCTCTTCCTGCCGGCTTTGACCGGGTCCAAGCTGATCTACGGCCTGGACCTCACCCTGGGCGTCCCATTCCATGCGGCGATCGGCCAATGCCTGGCCGCACACGAATGGCCCCTGTGGTTGAACGGTGTTTTCGGCGGCATGCCCGGCATCGCCTCCTGCAATCTGGCCTTCCTTTACCCTACGGACCTTGTCAGCTATATCTCGGGGCTGCCCTTCACCACCGAGATCGGCCTCGACGCGGCGGCGCACGTGGCACTGGCGGGACTGGGCATGTTCCTGTTTTTGCGCGGCCTGGGACGCAGCCTTTCAGGGGCCTTGCTGGGCTCCTTCTTTTTCGCCATGGCCGGCAGCGAACTATCCCAGGTGATGGGGGGTTCCTACAACCTCGTGGAGGGCGTCGCCTGGGTTCCCTGGATCTTCTGGACGGCACACAGGGCCCAGACACGTGGATCCCTCTTCTGGTGGGGGCTGTGCGGGCTTGCCTGCGCTCTTCAGATCCTGGCGGTGGCCGTGCAGATCCTCGTCTATACGCTGCCGGCCGTGGCCCTGTTCGTGCTGGGACTGGCCCGAAACCCCGGCCCGGCTCCCCTGCACCCCAAGAACGGCGTCAAAACCGCCTTGACCGGCTTGGCCCTCTCCTTGGTCCTGGCCTCCCTTCTCGCCGCGCCCCAGCTTTGGCTGACCCTGCAATACCTTTCCCTGACCGCCCGCCACGGATACACCTATGCCGGATTCATCGCCGGCTCCATCCGCCCGCAGGAAGCGCTCACCTGGCTCGTTCCGGGGCTCTTCGGATGGCAGCAGCCGACCTACCACGGTTCGCTGCCCCTGTGCGTGACCAGCCTGTACTTCGGGCTGCTGCCCTGGACCCTGGCCGCGGCGGCCCTGGCCGCGCTGTGGCGGCGCGACCGCATGGTGCGCTGGATGGCCCTACTGGCCCCTGCGGCATTTTTCTTCGCCCAACGCGAGTGGACGCCTTTCTACGCGCTCTTCCAGCATGTGCCGGTCCTGTCGGGCTTCAGGGACTGGAACCGCGTGCTATTCCTAGTGACCTTCGCGGTCTGCTCCCTGGCGGCCTATGGCTGGGACGCGCTCCGGGACGCGCCGAGCAGGGGTTCGGCCGCCCGCGGTGCGGCGCTTTTTGGAGTCCTGGCGCTGACGGCGACCGCCTTTTCCTGGAGACTGGCCAAGGAAAGCGCCGACGCCGCCGCGCCCCACATGGTCTGGCTGTCCGGCGGGCCCCAAGCCGTCGCCGAATTCCTCACCGCGCAGGCCCGCAATTCCGTGCTCACGACCGCGGGACTGCTCCTCGCCGGCGCCGGTCTGCTCTGGTTCTCGACCAGGCGCCTGGGAAGCGCCGCTGCGCTGGTCCTCGCCCTCGCATTCCACGGCCTCGACATTTCCAGTATGGTCTCGCACTGCGTCCACTTCGTGGATCCCCAGACGGCGGCCACCCTGCCCAATTTCACGCGCCCCGCGCCGCCGCCGCCGGGCCTGGAACCCTGGCGCGTTTTCGACCCCAATGAACGCATACCTAACAACGACATGCTAATGGGCTACGAGAACTTGGGCGGTTCGGAGTCCATGCCCATGCGCAGCTTCCTGAAGATCCAGGAGGCTTTGCAGGCCGTGCCCGGCCGGTGGAAGGACTGGGCCGACCTCATGAATGTGCGCTACATTTTTTCCCACTCCCAGCAGACGGGCTACCTGAGCGGTGACCAGGTGACGATCTACGAGAACCGCGGCGCCTTCCCCCGCGCCTGGCTGGTGGGCAAAAGCGTCAAGGTGCCGGGGGAGGACGCGGCCTATGGGCTGCTGGCGGATCCCCGTTTCCACGCCCGCGACGAGGTGGCCCTTGAGACGGACGCGGGCCTGGACGGACCGCGCCCGCAGGGCGGCGTCCTGTGGCGGGCCCGCAGCCCCCAAAGCTTCACTTTGGACGTCTCCACCGCCAGGCCCGCGGCGCTGGTGCTGTCCAACGCCTGGTACCCCTCCTGGCGCTGCGCGGTGGACGGCCGGGACGCCCCGGTGCTGAAGGCCGACGGGGGCTTGCAGGCCGTGCTGCTGCGGGCGGGCCGGCACCGGATGGACTTCCGCTTCGATCCGGGCCTGCTCTATGACGCCTTGGCCGCCTCCCTGGCGGGCTTGGCCGCCCTGCTGGGCCTGTTCCTGCGCGAGGCCCGGGTTCGCGCCGTGCGAAACCTGCGTCGCGGGGAGCGGCCGTGATGCGCCCCGCTTCCCGTCCCGCTTCGCCGTCGGCGGAAGGATGGGGCGCCTTTTTTTCCGTCCTTTTCCTGGCCGCGGTCCCCCTCTTCCTCTGCTGGCCCGTCTTCGCGTCCGGCAAAATGATCTACGGGTATGACGTGAGTGCGATGGGGGTCGCCTTCCAGACCGAACTTAGGCGCAGCATCGCCGTGCACCAGTGGCCCCTTTGGATGCCCGACGTCCTAGGTGGCATGCCCGGGATCGCCGCCTGCAACCTGATGTTCCTTTACCCCAGCGACCTGCTCTCCGTGCTGGCCGATTGGCCCACGCGCATACAGATAGGCCTGGATGCCGTCATCCACATCGCCCTGGCCGGCATCGGCATGTTCTTTTTGCTGCGCAGGCTGGGGCGCGGCGTCTCCGCTTCGCTTTTGGGGGCCTTCTTCTTCGCCGTGTCCGGTTCCGAGCTTTCCCAGATGCTGGGAGGCTACTACAACTTCGTGGAAGGCATCGCGCTGGTCCCCTGGGCCTTCTGGGCGGCACACAAAGCCTGCAAGGATAGGTCCTGGTTCGCCTGGGGCCTGTGCGGATTGGCCTTCGCCCTCCAGATCCTGGCCATCGCGAGCCAAATCTTCGCCTACACCTTCTTCGCCGTGGCCGCCTTTGCCTTGGCCATGGAATGGAGACGCAGCGCCGAGGATGGGGCCGAAGGCTTCCCGGGGAGGATGAAAGCCGGCGTCCGCGTATTCCAAGGCCTGGCCCTGGCCCTGGGTTTGGCCTTCCTGCTGTCCGCGCCCCAACTGTGGCTGAGCCTGCAATACCTGCCGCTGTCCGCCCGCCAGGCTGGCTGGAGTCGGGCGCAGTTCCTCTCCGGCTCCGTCAGCCCCGCGGAGGCGCTGAGCTGGCTGGTGCCGGGCTTCTTCGGTTGGCAATCCCCCACCTACCACGGTGCCACGGGCATGAGCGAAACCAGCGAATACTTCGGGCTGCTGCCCTGGGCCCTGGCCGCGGGGGCATTATTTTCGCTGTGGCGGCGGGAAGCCTGGGTGCGCTGGATGGCGGCGTTGGCGCTGTCCGCGTTTTTCTTCGCCCAGAACGCATGGGCACCCTTCTACGGACCCTTCCACGCGTTGCCCATCGTGTCCGGCTTCCGGATCTGGAGCCGCATTCTTTTTCTAGTGACCTTCGCGGTGTGCGTCACGGCCGCCTTCGGTTGGGACGCCCTGCGGGCGTCCGGCAGCCGGACCGCGGCCCTGCGCGGGACGGCGCTGTTCGCGGCGCTGGCGCTGGCGGCCGCGGCGGTCTCCTTGGAATGCGCCCGTGCCCGCGCCGTCGCGGACGTCCCCGCGCTGTTCGCGGCCATGGGCTTCCATACGGATCCCCGGCCCATGGCGGACCTGCTCACGGCCTTGGCCCGGAATTCGGCCCTGACCACGCTGACCCTCGTCCCCGTGCTTATGGCCGTCCTCATCGCCGCGGGGCGATGGGGGACGAAAGGCCTGGGGGCCTCCGCGGCCCTGCTCCTGGCGCTCGGTTTCCACGGCTTCGACCAAAGCCAGCTGATCCGGCGCTCCATAACCTTCATCGACCCGGCGGACGCCGTCGGCCATCCCCATTTCACGGTCCCGCCGCCGCCGCCGGAAGGCGTCGAGCCCTGGCGCATTTATGACGTCGACAATTCGTTCCCCGACAACAACATACTGCTGGGTTATGAAAACCTGGGGGGCCGGGAGTCCCTTCCCCTGCAAAGCCGCATACGGATCGTCGACGCCATGGGCGCGGCGGGCAGGGACTGGAGCAGTTTCCTGAACGAACGCTATTACTTCTCCCACACCCGGCGCGGCTCGACCGAACCCGGCGACAGCGTGACGATCTACGAGAACCGCAAGGTCTTCCCGCGGGCCTGGCTGGCCGGCCTGGCCCGGAAGGTCGGCGGGGACGAGGACGCCTACCGCCTGCTGGCGGATCCCGGCTTCAATCCCCGCCTGGAGGTGGCGCTGCCCGTGGACAGCGGTCTCAAGCCCGGCCCCGGGACCCCCGCTGATTCCCCCAAGGGAGGGGTGGTCTGGCTCGGCCGCGGCCCCCAGAGCTGTTCCCTGGGCGTGGCAACGGACCGGGACGCGGCGCTGGTGCTGTCCAACGCCTGGTACCCCTCCTGGCGCTGCGCCGTGGACGGCCGGGACGCGCCGGTGCTGAAGGCAGACGGCGGCCTGCAGGCGGTCCTGCTGCCGCCCGGGCGGCACCAGGTGGATTTCCGCTTCGATCCGAGCCTATTCTATGACGCCCTCGCCGCCTGTCTGGCGGGCCTGGTGGCCCTGTGTGGATTGTACCGCTATGACCGAAACCGCTGAGCGGGACGGAACGCCGAAGGAAGGCCGCCGCACGCTCGCGGCCCTGGCCTTTTTCGTCGCCGTACCCCTGATCCTGTTTTTTCCGGCGCTGTTTTTGAACAAATTGATCTACGGACACGACGTGTTCGCCCTGGGCCTGCCCTTCTATTGTGAGATCCAAAAAAGCCTGGCCGCCCACCAATGGCCCTTGTGGATGCCGGACCTGCTCGGCGGCATGCCCGGGATCGCGTCCTGCAACCTCATGTTCCTGAGCCCGACCTACCTCATCGGATACCTTGGGGGCCTGCCCTTCCAGACCCTCCTGGGACTGGACGCCTCCGTCCACGTGGCCCTGGCCGGGATCGGCATGTTCCTGTTCCTGCGGCGCCTGGGCCGCGGATTTCCGGCGGCCCTGCTGGGGGCCTTCTTCTTCGCCCTGTCGGGCTCCGAGCTGTCCCAGCTCTACGGTGGTTTTTACAACTTCGTGGAGGGCGTGGCCCTGGTGCCCTGGGCTTTCTGGGCGGCGCACAAGGGCGCCAAAGAGGGATCCTGGTTCGCCTGGGGCCTGTGCGGGCTGGCCTTCGCCCTGCAGGTCCTGGCCGGAGCCTCCCAGCTGCTCGCCTACACCCTGGCTGCGCTGGCCTGTTTCACCCTGGCCCTCGCCTGGAAGGGGGAGGACGCGGTGCCGGGCCAAAGCGCCGCTCCCAGGGGGCCGGCCGCCTGCCTGCCCGTGCTCAAGGGCCTGGCTCTGGCCCTTGGCGCGGCCTTCCTTCTGTCCGCTCCCCAGCTCTGGCTGACCCTCCAGTACCTGCCCCTGGCCGCGCGCAGCGGCTTCTCCCATGCCGCCTTCGTCGGGGGGTCGATCAGCCTCAGCGACGCCCTGACCTGGTGGGTGCCGGGCTTCTTCGGCTGGCAGGAACCCACCTACCACGGGGCCGTGAAAGACAGCTTCACCACGGAGTACTTCGGTCTGCTGCCGTGGGCCCTGGCCGCGTGCGCCCTCTCAGCGCTGTGGCTGCGCGACGCCCGGGTGCGCTGGATGGCCGCGCTGGCGCTGCTGGCCTTCTTCTTCGCGCAGGGGTTCTGGACGCCCTTTTATGCTTTGTTCCAAAGCCTGCCCATCGTTTCCGGTTTCAGGATCTGGAGCCGGACCCTGTTCCTGCTCACCTTCGCCGTCTGCAGCCTGGCCGCCTTCGGCTGGGACGCCCTGAGGGCGCGGGAGACCCGGGCGGCGGCCCTGCGCGGGGCCTGTGTTTTTTCCGCCCTGGCGCTGGCGGCGGCGGCCCTGGCTTTCGCCGCGGCGGACGGGCGCGCGGCCCTGGACGCGCCCGCCATGCCCTGGCTTCCGGCCCTGGCCGGCTCCTATCCCTCCGCGGTGGCCCTGCTCGCGTCCCTGGCCCGCCAATCCGCCCTGGCCACGCTGGGGCTCGTGCCGGCTCTGCTGGTCTTCCTGTTCCTTGCGGCCAGGCGGCTGGACGCAAGGGTCGCGCTGCTTTTGGCGCTGGCCGTGCACTGCCTGGATCTCCAGCCCCTCTTCACCCGCTTCATCCGTTTCACGGACATACAAACGGCGATGGAAAAAACAAATTTTGCGGCGCGGCCCCCTTCCCCGCCGGGCCTGGAGCCCTGGCGCGTCCTGGATCCGGACAGCGCCAACCCCAACAACGCCATCCTTCTGGGATACGAGAACCTGTACGGCGACGAATCCGTGCCCATAGCCAGCTTCGCGCGGCTCATGTCCTCGGTGCCCCCGTCCACGGGCGCCTGGACGGACTTCCTGGACCTGTTCAACGTCCGCTACGTCTTCCGCCACTCCAAGCTGAAATCCTCGGTACCCGGAGACCAGGTGACGGTCTACGAGAACCGCGGGGCCCTGCCGCGCGCCTGGCTGGTGGGGCGCAGCGTCAGGGTGCCCGGCGAGGAGGAAGCCTGCCGTTTGGTGGCCGGCGGGACCTTCGAGCCGCGCAGCGAGGTGGCCCTGGCTGTGGACGCCGGGCTCGGCGGCGCCCCGCCCAAGGGCAGCGTCGCCTGGCTCGCGCGCTCGCCCCAGTCCTTCTCGCTCGCCGTCACCACGGACGAGGCCTCGGCCCTGGTGCTGTCGGACACCTGGTACCCCTCCTGGCGCTGCTCCGTGGACGGCCGGGACGCGCCGGTGCTGAAGGCGGACGGCGATTTCCAGGCCGTCATCCTCGGCCCGGGTCGGCACCGCTTGGATTTCAGTTTTGACGATGGATTGTTCTACGATGCGCTGGCGGCCTGCCTGGCCGGCCTGGCAGCGCTGATCGGACTGGCGCTCATGGGCTCGGGGAACAAAAAGGGCGGCGCCCTCAGGCGATCAGGGCCTTGAGGCGCATGGCTTCGTGCACGCGCCGGGCCACTTCTTTGGGGACGAATTGGTGGACCTTGCCCCCCAGGCGGGCCACTTCGCGGACCAGGGAGCTGGAGATGTAGCTGTAGCGTTCGTCGGGCATCAGGTAGAGCACTTCAAAGGCCGGATCGAGCTTCCGGTTCATCAGGGCCATCTGGAATTCGTACTCAAAATCGGAAACCACCCGCAGGCCCCTTAGGACCACCGGATTGCGGACGCTCTTCAGGTAGTCGACCAGCAGGCCGTCGAAGCTCGTGACGCCGACCCCCCTGAGGCCCTTGGTCATGTGCTTGAGCATGGCCACGCGCTCCGCCACGCTGAACAGGGACGATTTCGCGCCGTTGCGCAGCACCGCCACCGTGAGCTTCGGGAACAGGGCGTGCCCCCGGCGGATCAGGTCGAGGTGGCCCAGGGTGGGCGGGTCAAAGGATCCGGGATACAGCAGGTGCCGGCGCATCAGAACCCCATCTTCACGAGAGTGCTCATATTCCGCGTTGCGGTCGGGTCGCCCGGGTCGAGGTCGAGAACCCTCGCCCACTGGGAGCGGGCGTCCTCGAAACGCGCCGCGTAGTAGAAGGCGCTGCCCTTGCCGTTGAGGGCGGGGATCAGCGCGGGCCGCAGGGCCAGGGCCCTGTCGAAGCAGGCCTGGCTTTCGGCGAAACGCCCCAGTTCCACCAGGATCGTCCCCTCGTTGTTCCAGCCCCTGGCGTCCAGCGGCTCCAGGCTGGTGTAGCGGCGGTACGCCTCAAGCGCGTCCCCGAACCTGGACACCGCGTGGGCTTCGTAGCCGTAGCCCCAGGCCAGGTCAGCGTTCCCCGGCACCAGCTCGAAGGCGCGGCGGTAGGCCAGATAGGCCGTGTCCTTGTCCTTCAGCCGCCCGGCCGCCAGGGCCAATCCGCACCAGGCCTCGGCGTTCCCTGAGTCCAGCTCCGTGGCGCGCAGGTAATCCGCCGATGCGTCGGCCCACAGCGCGCCGCGGACCGAGGCGGCCCCGCGGGCCAGGTAGATTTTGAGCAGGCCGGCCGCGGCGCGCCGGCGCGCCTCTTCCGCCGCCGAGTCGGGGGCGCCGCCCTTGACCCCGGAGGAATCCGCCAGCGCCGTCTCCCAGGCCTGGGTGGCGCTGGCCAGCCAGCCGCGCCGGTAGAAAAGGCTGGCCAGGGCCTCGCGCGGCACCGGGTCGCCTCGGTCGCGGTCCGCGGCCTGCCGCAGGGCCGCCACCGCCTCGTCCAGACGGCCCCGGCGCTCAAAATCCAGGCCCCTCTCATAGAGGGGACCGCCGTAGCGCGGCCCCGCGCAAGCCGTGAACAGCAAGGCGGCCGCGAGGCCCAAGACCGCTCCGCGGGCCGGGACCCCGGCCATCACACCGCCTCTTCAAGCCCGGGTTCTCCCGCTCCGGCGAAGGAAGCCTCGCGGTCCGCGGCCACGGCCTCGGGATGGGCAAGCAGCCAGGCCGCGTAGGCGTCCAGGATGGCCGTGATCTCGTCGAAATCGAGGGTGGCGTTCAGCTCCCGCCGCCGCTCCGCCGCCTCCGGCAGGCCCTTCAGGTACCACATGGCGTGCTTGCGCATTTCGGCCAGGGCCGGACGGCCCCGCCTCTGGTGCGCCATGCCGATGTGCCTGCGCAGGGTCGTCACCCGCGTCTCGGCCGTGGGCGCGCCGGGGTCCGCCTCCCCCCGCAGGACGGCCAGGGCCCGGCTGAACAGCCAGGGGTTGCCCATGGCTCCGCGCCCGAGCATGACCCCGTCCACGCCGCTTTCGGCCAGCTGCAACGCGATGTCGCCGGGGGTGAAAAGGTCGCCGTTGCCGATCACCGGGATGGACACGGCCCGCTTCACGGCGGAGATGGTGCTCCAGTCTGCACGCCCGCCGTATCCCTGGGAGCGGGTGCGTCCGTGCACGACCAGGGCCGCGGCGCCGGCCTGCTCGATGCGGCTGGCGATCTCCACGGCGTTGACCGAGGCCTCGTCCCAGCCCAGGCGGATCTTGGGGACCACGGGCAGCCGCGTCGCGCGGACCACGGCGGCGGTCACCGCCCCCACCGTGGCGGGCTCCTTGAGGAGCGCCGAGCCGCCGTTGTGCTTGACCACCTTGGGCACCGGGCAGCCGAAGTTCAGGCTGACCACATGGGCGCCCTCCTTCTCGACCTGGCGCGCGCCTTCGGCCATCTCAGCGAGGTCGCAGCCGAAGAGCTGTATGCCCACCGGGCCTTCCCCGGGGGCCAGGGACATGATCTCCCGCGTCCTCTGGTTGGAATCCCCGCCCCGGACCAGCGCCGCGCAGCTCACCATCTGGGTATGCACCAGCCCGGCGCCCTGCTCCTTGACCAGGGCGCGGAAAGGGATGTCCGTCACCCCGCACAGGGGCGACATCCAGAGGTTGTTTTCGACGCACAGGCCGCCGAGGCGGATCTCTTTAAGCATCAGGCCGCGCACTCATCGAGATTGGGGTCGATTCCAAGGTCCCAGGGGGACCGCTGTCCTTGCATCAGTCGCAGGCCGCCGGCGTAGGCGATCATGGCGCCGTTGTCCGCGCACAACGCCGGGCCGCACAGCACCGCCTCGAGCCCGGCCTCCGCGCAGGCGGAACGCAGGCGCTCCCGCAGCAGCCGGTTGGCGGCCACGCCGCCGCCGGCCACGACCCTGCCGTATCCGAGCCGCAGGGCCTCCTGCACGGCCTTTTCCACCAGCGGCTCCACGGCCGCCCGGCGGAAGCCCGCGGCCACGGAGGCCCGGTCCGGCTCGAGCCCCGCGCGCCCGAGCTTTTCAAGGTGCGTCCGGACCGCGGTCTTCAGACCCGAATAGCTGAAACCGGAGGCGCCGCCCTTGGGCCGCGCCTTGGGGAAGCTCACGCCCGCGCCGGCGTGGGTCTGGGCCAGGCCGTCCAGGGCCGGCCCCCCGGGGAAGCCGAGGTCCAGGAGCTTGGCGACCTTGTCGAAGGCCTCCCCGGCCGCGTCGTCGAGCGTCGACTCCAGGCGCCGGCGGGAGGACGGGCCGCGCACGTCCACGAGGCTGGTGTGCCCGCCCGACACCACCAGGCCGAGGTAGGGGAAAGCGAGGCCCTTGTGCTCCAGGAAAGCGGCCAGAAGATGCCCCTCTAAATGGTTCACCCCAACCCAAGGTTTGTCCAGGGCCATCGCCATGGCCTTGGCCGCGGAAAGCCCCAGGTGCAGGCATCCGGCCAGGCCGGGGCCGCGGGTGACGGCGATCGCGTCCACCGCCGCGATGGGCAGCCCGGCGCGGTCCAGGGCCTCCCGCACCACCGGGCCCAGGTTGCGGAGGTGCTCCCGCGAGGCCAGCTCCGGCACCACCCCGCCGTACATGGCGTGGGTGGAATGCTGGCTGGCGACCACGTTGGCGAGCACCGTCGGGCCGCGCATATCCACCAGGCCCGCGCCGGTCTCGTCGCAGCTGCTTTCAATGCCCAGGACGATCATGCCTAAGCCTTCAGGGGTGCACGAGCGTGTCGACCGTCACCAGGGTGACGCCGCGCGCGGCCAGGGTCGGGGCCATGCGCTCCAGCACGTTGAGGGTCTCCTTGTGGGGATGCCCGATGGCGATGCAGGAGCCGTCCTTCAATGCCAGCTTCACCGCCACCTCAAGCTCGGCCTCGATGGCCGGCTCCTTGATCACGTTGTCCAGAAAGACGCGCCGGCGCGCCCAGGGGATGCCCGCGGCGCGCGCGGCCGCCGGGATGGCGCTGCGGGGCGTCGTCACGCTGTCCAGGAAAAACGCCCCTTTGCCCTTGAGGAAGGCGGCGGCCACGTCCATGAGCCTGCGGTCCGCGCTGGCTTTGGAGCCCTCGTGGTTGTTCATGCCGACCAGCCAGGGGACCGAGTCCCAGTCGGCGTTGAGCGCGGCCAGCTCCTGCGCCCGGGTCATGGTGGTCAGCAGGGTGTTGCGCTCCCTGTGGACCGACTTCACCGACTGCATCGGGCAGTGCAGGATCACCACGTCCCCGTCCGCGTGGCTGGCGTCCGCGGCGGCCCGGCTGTACGGCAGGTTGGGGAGGATCGAGGTGGTCATGGGGAAGCGCATGGTTTTCAGGCGCTCCACCGGTGCCTTCTGGTATCCCCAGTCGTCCAGGACCAGCGCCAGCAGCGCCCCGGCGGGGCGGGGGACCGTGGTGGGCGCGGCCGCCACGGGGGCGGCCGTCGGCGCCGCAAGCGGAGTGGGCTGCGCGGCGGGAGCGGGAGGCGGAGCAGGAGCCAGACGCCCGAAGACGCCCGGATACAGCCACCAGAGCGCCAGGCCCCCCAGGGCCAGCGCGGCCAGCGCCAGGAGCGCGCGCCGGGCCATCAGCGCGAACCGGAGCGGGACGCCAGGATGCGTTCCACGCTGAGCACGTTCAGGGCTTCGCCGACCTGGGGGTCGTCGCTGAGGGCCTGGATGCGGGCGGCGTCCTCGCCGCCGGTCTGGCGGGCCAGTTCCTCGTTGATGCCGGCCAGCAGGTGCGTGCGCTCCCGGGCGAGGTCGTCGGGGTCGAGGCGCTTGCCGTGCTTGTCGAGGTAGGCCTGGAAGTCGTCGAGCAGGATGTCCTCCTTGCTCTCGGGCTTCAGGACCTGCCAGTCATGCTCGCTGACCTTGATGGGGGTCTTGGGCCCGGCCTCCTTGAGGGTGAAACTGGGGTGCTCCACGCGGTAGAACTTGACGAAGGCCGCGAAGCTGCCCTGCTCCTCGAGGCCGGCCATCACCTTGCTGACCGGCTCCTCCTCGCACAGCACGTCGGGGTCGATGCCCGTCCCGTGCAGGGAGCGGCCATTGGGCGTGAGGTATTTCGCGGTGGTCAGGCGCAGGGAGCCGCCGTTGGAGAGCTGAAGGATGGTCTGCACCGAGCCCTTGCCGAAGCTCTTGGTGCCCACCACCACCGCCAGGCCGTAGTCCTGCAGGGCGCCGGCGAGGATTTCGCTGGCCGAGGCGGAGCCACCGTTGATGAGGATGACGGTGGGCTTGGTCCAGCGGTCGCCGCCGTCGCTGGCGAAGCTCATGTCCTTGTCCTTGTAGCGCGACGCGGTGCTGACGATGACCTTGCCCCGCTCCACGAAATGGCTGGCGATCGCGGCCGCGGAATTGAGCTTGCCGCCCGGGTTGTTGCGGACGTCGATGATGAGGGCGCGGGCCCCCTGGTCTCGGAGCTTGTCCAGGGCCGCCCCGAAATCCTCGGCGCAGGTGCCCATGAACTCGCTCAGGCGTATGTATCCGACCTTGTCGCCCAGCATGTACGACTTCACGGTCTGCATCTTGATGACCGCCCGGACCAGGTTGATGTCCTTGGGGGCGTCGAAGCCGGTGCGGAAGATGGAGATCGTGACCTTGGAGCCGGGCTCGCCGCGCATCTTGTGCACGGCGTCGGTCAGGTCCATGCCTTCGGTGCTGGCCCCGTCGATTTTGAGGATGACGTCCCCGGCCTTGATGCCCGCCTTGTCCGCGGGGGTGCCGTCGATGGGGCTGATCACGGTCAGCATCTTGTCGGACTGGCTGATCTCGATGCCCAGGCCCCCGAAGGAGCCTTCGGTCTCGGAGTTCATGTCCTTGGTGGCGTCGGGGTCCATGTACTCGCTGAAGGGATCCAGCTGCTCCATCATCCCCTTGATGGCGCCGGAGACGAGCTTCGCGGACGTCACCTTGTCCGCGTCCACATAGTTGTCCTGGATGATGGCCATGCTCTCCATCAGCGGCTTCAGCTGGCGGTACAGGTCGTCGTCGGCGCGCAGGCCGCTGGGCCACACGCACAGGGCCAGCGCGGCCAGACCCAGCAGCGCTCCCAGGCCCCGGATATCCCTTTTTCTGCCGTCCATCATGGTTCTCCTTTGATGCCCTAGAAGGCTATCGCCGCGCCAGATATCTCAGGGGGTCCTGCGCCTTGACCCCCCGCCTGATTTCGAAATACAAGGAGGGCTGCCGCGAACCCGCCGCCTCCCCCACGTCCTCCAACACTTCCCCCTGGCGCACTTCCTGGCCCTTGCGCACCCGCAGCCTGCTGCCGTAGCCGTAGACGCTGAGCATGCCCTCGCCGTGGTCCACCACCACCAGGTGCCCGAAGCCCTCCATCTCGCCCGCGAAATCGACCAGGCCCGGCGCCACCACCCGCACCGGCGAGCCGTAGCCCGCGGAGATCTCTATGCCGCGGTTGAACACGGGGATGTGGAACACCGGATGCAGGTGCTTGCCGAAATGGGAAAGGACCTCGCCCTCGACCGGCCAAGGCAGGCCCCGTCCGAGGCCGGACCCGTCGAAGGGCCCGGGGGCGACCTCGTTGAAATGGAACTGGGTCTTGTTCTGGCCCAGGCTTTCGTTCTGGCTCTGCCGGTTCCGCTGCTCCAGGGCCAGCGCCCGTTTCCGTTCGGCGTCCCTGCGCAAGGCCTCGGTCAAGAGGCCGTCGAGCATGCCTTGAAGACGGTCCGCGGAGGCCTTTAGTTCCCGCACCGCCGCGACCGCGCGGGCCTTGCGCAGGCGCACCGCGCGCAGCTGCGCCTCCTTGCCGCGGCGTTCGCGCTCCACCTTGGCGCTGTCGTTCTCGACCTCGCGCATGCGGGCCTGCAGCTCGGCGTAGCGGCTGTCGAACTCGCGCTTGTAGGAATCCAGCTGGTTCAGGTCCCCGCTGAGCGCGCCCATGCGCAGCGAGGTGGCCGAGGCCAGGGCCGCGAGGTAATGGGCCCTGGCCTGGAGCTCGAAGGGGCTGCGCGCCGACACCAGCAGCAAAGGCTGCTGCCCCAGGTGCGCCTTGTACAGCGCCACCAGGTCGCTTTCCAGGAAGGCCCGGTCGCCCGCCTCCTCGCCCCCCAGGCGCTCCGCCTCCGCGTTGAGCAGGGTCAGGCGCTCCAGCACCAGGCCCAAGTTGTGCTTGTGGGTGAGGGTGTCGCGCCGGGCGACATCCAGCTCGCGGTTGAGCCGCTTCAGCGTGTCGAGCTCGTTGCGCTCAACGCGGGTCTGCGCGCGCACCGTCTTTTCCTTCGTGCTGATCTCGTGGCGGATCGTGTCCAGGTTCTGCTGGGCGCTCTGTATCTCGCCCCCGACGCCGGTGCCGGCCCAGGACGCCGTGGACGGCGTCGCCGACAGCAGGGCCGCCAGCAGCAGGGCGGCCTTCACCAGGCTTCCTCGCCCTCATAGGCCACCTTCACGGTGGCCAAGGCGATCGCCGCCCCCAGAAGGCCGAGGATCCCCGTGGCCAGGACCATGCAGGCGCCCAGGCAGGCGTCCATCCCCGCGGGTAGGAAGGCTGCCAGGTCTATCCCCAGGGAATTGCTCAGGGTGGCCCCGAGCCAGGCCTGCAGTCCCGCCAGGACCAGGGCGGCAAGCAGGCCGGCCAGCAGGCCCTGGAAGAGGCCCTCGAAGAGGAAGGGCGCGCGGATGAAGCCGTGCCCGGCGCCCACCAGGCGCATGATGCCGAGCTCCTCCCTGCGCGACCAGGCCGCCAGCCGCAGGACCGCCGCGACGATCAGCAGCGCGGTGGCCGAGAACAGCATCATCAGGGCCAGCAGGACGCTGCGCGCCACCCCGCTCACTTTCAGGAAGTTCTCGACGGCGCCTTCGCCCTCGTCCACGGCGTCCACCCCGTCGAGGGCCTTGAGCCTGTCCGCCGCCGAGGCCGCATCCTCGGAGGTCGACACCTCGAGGCGGACCTTCAGGGCGGGCGGCAGGGGATTCTCCTGCAGCAGCCCCAGGGCCGATTTCACCGCCGGGTCCTGCGACAGGTCCGCGGCCGCCTGCTCGGGCGTGACCAGGTCCACCGAGGCCACCCCGGACACGGCCTGGGCCGCCTGCTGGGCCGCGACCTGCTCCTGGGGCGTCAAACCGGGGCGCAGGTAGACCACCAGCTGCTCGGCGGCGCCCAGGCTGTGTTTCCATTCGTCGGCGTTGCGCAGGAGCAGGGCCCAGGCCCCGCCGTACAGCGCCGCCAGGGCCAGGGCCGCCACCGCCACCAGCGTCAGCAGGCGCTGGCGCCAGGCCTGGCGCAGTGATTCGCGCACGAAGTATCCCCAGGGCAGCGTCATTCGGAGGCCTCCACGTCGGAACGCATGCCCTTGAAACGGTCCCGCAGGCCCGGCACCGAGGGCGGAGGCAGCTCCTCGTCGAGGCCGGCGGCGAAGGCCGAAGGCTCGGGCGTGACGTCGCTCTCCAGCAGGCCCTCCCTCAGGGTGAGACGGCGCTTGGAAAGGGCGCCCAGGATGGCCTGGTTGTGGGTCGCCACCACGACGGTGGCGCCGCGTTCCTGGGCGGACAGCAGGAGGCGCACGACCTCCCAGCCGGTGTCGGCGTCAAGGTTGCCGGTGGGCTCGTCCGCGAGGATGAGGCCGGGGTCGTGCACCAGGGCGCGGGCGACCGCGACGCGCTGCTGCTCGCCCCCGGAAAGCTTGTGGGGATAGAGGGCGGCCTTTTCCTTGAGGCCGCAGCGCTTGAGCGCGGCCAGGGTCTCGCGCTTGATCTCCGCCTCGGGCAGGGACAGGACGCGCAGGGCGAAGGCCACGTTCTCGAACACGGTGCGGTCGTAGAGCAGGCGGAAATCCTGGTACACCACGCCCATGCGCCGCCGCAGCAGGGGCACCTGTCCGGCGCCCAGGCGGCCGAGTTCCGTTCCGTCGAGGATGACCCTCCCCCGGGTGGGCTTGGACTGCAGGGTGAGGAGGCTCAGGAGGGTGCTCTTGCCAGCGCCGGAGGGACCGGTCAGGAACACGAACTCGCCGCGTCCCACCGTGAAGCTGACGTCCCGCAGGGCCTGGATGCCCCCGGGGTAGGATTTTTGGACGCCTTCCAGCTCTATCACGCGGACTCCTTCTCCTGCCCCAAGCGCGCCAAGCGCGCCCTCAGGACGTTCTCATCCATCTGGTAGTTGAACAGCCTTTCGCCGCCCAGGAAGGCCACCGGGGCGTGGTCCAGAAGGCGCTCGTCCTGGCCGGTCCCGCCGGGCCGCAGGGGGCTTTCGTCCACCTCGAAGCCGAGCGCGTCCCTCAGGGCCACCAGGTCCCTGCGGGCGTCCTCGCTGAGGTCCTGCCCCGCCAGGGTGTAGAGGCGGATCACCGGCCGCCCCGGGGCCCGCGGCTTCAGGGGTTCCCGGGACGGCGCGTCCTTGCGGATCTCCAGGCGCTTGCGCAGCAGCCTCAGCAGGGTGTAGCCCAGCACCAGGACCGCGGCGGCGCGGCTGAACCCGGTGACGCTGTCCTGCGTGCCGGCGCGGGCGGCGTACACGTAGACGGCGGTCCAGGGCGCCATGCCCAGAAGGCTCCCCCACAGCGTCGTGCCCAAGCCGACGCCCGCCGCGGAAAGGACCATGGGCGCGGCCACGAAGGGTGCCGGGACATAGCGCGCGAGGAAGGACCATTTGAGCGGCTCGCGCAGGGCCCCCTCGCGCACCGCGCCCAGCCAGCCCCCGCGCCGCTGCAGCCATTGCTCCACGCGGGCGCCGAAAACGGTGCGGGCCAGGATCCAGGCGAGCGCCGTGTTCGTCCCCGCACCGGCCAGGATGACCAGGGCCGCGGGCGCGGCAGGCAGGCGGGCCGCCACGGCCAGGCACACCAGCGTCATGGGAACGACGACCGCCAGCGGCAGCAGCGCCACCAGGGCGAAGGACAGGCCCAGGGCGGCGGCTCCTGGTTCCACCTGCGCCGCGCGCAGGCTTTCCCGCAGGGCCTGCGCGAGCGCGGCGAGATCCGTCATGTCCGGGGCGAAAAACGCGCGGAGGGCCTCAAACGAAGAAGTCCTCCAGGAAACGGAAGCCCAGATGCTGCACGCCGTGCGGCAGCCACTGCATGAACCAGAAGCCCGCGAAGCCCAGGGCGGCGCCGCCGCAGGTGTTGGCGAAGTTCACCATCTCGTTGGTCATGCGGCCCCTGCGCTGGAGGGTGGCGCCCAGCCAGGAATCCAGCAGGTTGCCGGACAGGCCCGCCAGCATGATGGGAAAGGTGGCCCGCACCGGGGTCAGACCGATGAAGCGGCCCAGCAGGGAGAGCAGCGCCGCGCCCAGCAGGCCCATCAGCGTGCCCGCCAGGGTGATGCCGCCGTCCGTGCCCGTGGGGACCGTCTCGCCGGTGGTGATGAGGCGGGGCGGCTTGCCCGCCAGCTGGCCGAATTCCGAGGACAGGGTGTCCGACAGGGCGGCCGCGAAGCAGGCCACGAAGGCCCAGGCCCAGGCCTGCCGGTGCTGCCCGTCCCCGCGCAGTGCGAAATACAGGCTGAAGGCCGCGCACAGGACGCCCGCCCCCGCGTTGGCCCAGGCGTGCTTCCAGCTCCGCCTGCCCGCGTTCTCCTGGGCGACGCCCAGGCGCCGCTTGGCGCCGTACTGGAACTTGGTCGCGGCCGTGCCACCCAGGAAGAAGACCAGCAGCACCAGCCAGCCCTGCCATCCGAGGCAGCCCCAGATCGCGGCTCCGATCATCAGCGCCGCCACGCAGCCGGAAACGCTGAGCAGCCCCAGGGCCATGCAGGCCAGCGCCAGCGCCAGGTTGACCCAGGCCCCGGCGATCCAGATTTGGGGGCTCATTCGATGGCGCCGCGCTCGTCCACGTACAGTTCGCCGCGGTCGCACAGGACCGTGACGACGTTGCGCCCGGGCTTCTCGGCCGCGGCGACCTGGGCGGCGGCGAAGACATTGGCCCCCGAGCTCAGGCCGGCCAGAAGGCCTTCCCTGCGGGCCAGGGCCGACGCCGTGGCGGCCGCCTCTGCGTCCGCAACCGTCATGATGCGGTCGACCAGCTTGAGGTTGAGCACGGGCGGCACGAAGCCGGCCCCTATACCCAAAATGCGGTGGGCGCCCGGCTGGCCCCCGGACAGCACCGGGGAGGCGGAGGGCTCCACGGCCACGACCTTCACGGACTTGGATTTGCGCCGAAGGAATTCCGCCACGCCGGTGAGCGTGCCGCCCGTGCCCACCGCGGCGACGAAGGCGTGCACCTGCCCGTCCAGGGCCTTGTATATCTCCGGGCCCGTGGTGGTGCGGTGCATGGCCGGGTTTTCGCGGTTGCTGAACTGCATGGGCATGAACCAGCTGGGATTGGCCTTGAGCAGGGCCTCGGCCCGCTCGATGGCGCCGCTCATGCCCAGTTCGAAGGGGGTCAGCTCGATCTCGGCCCCGTAGGCCTTCAGCAGGGCGATGCGCCGCTCCGGCAGGCCTTCGGGCATGACCAGGACGCAGCGCCAGCCTTTCACCGCCGCGACCAGGGCCAGGCCCACGCCGGTGTTGCCGGAGGTCGGCTCCACCACCGTGCCCGCGCCCGGCTTGAGCCGCCCCTTGCGCTCGGCTTCCTTGAGCATGCCCAGTGCGATGCGGTCCTTGACCGAGCCGCCCGGATTGGCCATCTCCACCTTGGCCCACAGGCGCGCGCCGCCGGCCTTCTCGAAGCTCTTCAGGCGGACCAGGGGCGTGCGGCCGATCAGGTCGAGGACCGATTCCGCTCGTTTGCGGGCCATGGAATCCTTTAAGCGGGGGTGGGGCGGTTCCAGAGTTCCTGGAACTCCTCGGCCCCGCAGGCGGTGAGCCGTTCCTTCATGAACAGGACCTTCACCACCGGGTCGGGGATGCGGCTGATCTCCCCGGTGGAGGGGATGTGCGTCAGGGAGCGCTGCACCCGGTCCTCGTCGGTGGCCTCGCAGTAGGTCCAGGCCTGCCCCTTGCCGGGTATGAACATGGCTGATTTGAAGTATTGCATGCGACCCCTTCGGTTGTTTAAACGGCTTGCGCCAGCAGACGGTGGAGCTCCGCGGCCAAGGCTTCCAGCGGCACGGACGACTGCCCGCCCTTCATCATGTCCTTCAGCGAGGCCTCCTTGCGCAGCAGCTCGTCCTCGCCCAGGACCACTGCGAAGCGGCAGCCCTCGGCGTCGGCCTGCTTGAACTGGCTCTTCAGGGAGCGCTTCCCCCCCAGGTCGAACCAGGTCCTCAAGCCGGCCTCGCGCAGCTCCTGCGCCAGCGCCAGGCCCCGGGCCACGGCCTTCGGGCCGAGGCAGCACAGGGCCACCTGGGCGCCGTCGCCGCCGTCGAGCGGGCCGCGCTGCTCCAGCAGGCTCATCAGGCGGTCGAGGCCCACGGCCCAGCCCACGGCCGGCCGCGGCTGGGACTGGAACTCGCCCACCAGTCCGTCGTAGCGCCCGCCGCCGGCGACGGCGCTCTGCGCCCCCAGGTCCGAGGACAGCACCTCGAAGACCGTGTCGCTGTAGTAGTCCAGGCCCCGCACCAGCGTCTTGTTCACGTCGTAGGGGACCTTCAGGCGGTCGAGGTGGCGCAGGACGGCCGCGAAGTGGGCCGAGCTGCGGGTGCTCAGGTGGTTGGTGACCTTGGGTGCGGCCGCCACCAGCTCCTCGTCCTGGGGGTCCTTGCTGTCGAGGATGCGCAGGGGGTTCACGGCGCAGCGCGCCCGGCTCTCGGCGCTGACGGGGCCCTTCCAGGCCTCCACGAAGTCCACCAGCCGCGCCCGGAAGGCGCCGCGCGTCTCCGCGTCGCCGACGCTGTTGATGTCGACGCTCAGTTCCTTCAGCCCCAGGGCCCGCAGGGCCGTGACCAGCATCGCCACGCTTTCGGCGTCGGCCAGGGGGTCGGGAAAGCCGATGGCTTCGGCGCCCGCCTGCCAGAACTGGCGGAAGCGCCCGGCCTGCGGGCGCTCATAGCGGAACATGGGGCCCAGGTAGAAGAGCTTGGCCTCGCCGGCCTCACCCCGGCCCAGCGAGTGCTGGGCGTATGCGCGCACGACCCCGGCCGTGCCTTCGGGCCGCAGGGTCATGGAGCGCCCCTTGCGGTCGTTGAAGGTGTACATCTCCTTGCCCACGATGTCCGTGGCCTCGCCGATGCCACGGACGAACAGTTCCGTGTGCTCGAAGATCGGGGTGCGCAGCTCCCGGTAGCCGTAACAGGAAAAAACGCCGCGCAGCACGGACTCAACCAAAGCCCAGCGGGCCGTCTCCCCGGGCAGAAGGTCGCGCGTTCCGCGGGGCGCTTGCAGGCTTTCGGTCACGTCAGGGCTCCTTCAACAGGATCAGGGCTCCGTTCTTCACCGCCACCAGGGCCGGCCGCTTGTCCGCATCCTGGCTGCCGAGGAAGCCGAAGTGGCCGCTGGCGCCGTCGTAGCCCTGCACGCGGGCCAGGGCCGCCCGCAGCGAGGCGCGGTCCGAGATGCCGGAAAAGATCGCCGCCGCCATCAGGTCCGCCGCGTCGTAAGCCTGCGCGGCCAGCACGTCCGGCTTGGCGGCGTAGGCCCGGCGGTAGGCGTCGTCGAAGCGCCGCACGGCGGCGTCCGGGCTGTCGCCCCAGTAGGCCGCCGTGAACACGGATCCGTTCAGCTCGGGGAGGTGGTCCCTGAGCTCCGGCCGGTCCCATTGGTCGGAGCCGAGCAGGGGGAGGTAGAGGTCGAAGAACTGCATGTTCGGGACCGCCTCGACCACGTCCTCCGCCGAGGCGGGGACATAGACCGCCTGCAGTCCCAGGGGGTTGGCGGGAGGCGCCTCATACTGGGTCCAACTGAAGGCGCGCTGGGCGCACACGGCCGTGGTGGAGAGGTCCAGCAGTACGGCCTTCAGGCTGAAGACCCCCCGGTTCGGCCACCGCACCGGATCCGAAGGCAGCGCGGCCGCGGCCCCCATCAGCACGAAATCGGCTCCGGCCATCCTGCCCGCCTCGGCCGCCAGGGAAAGGTCCAGCGCGTTCGCCGGCGAGCCAAAGGCGGGGCCGGGGCTCGCGGCTGCGGGCGCGGGCGCCTTGGGCATGGCCGGCGCCGGCGGGCCGGGGGCGGGCACCAGCGGGGTCCAGTAACGCATCGCCGCCTGGGGGCCGATCACGTCCACGCCGTCGAGCTGGGACAGCGTGCGGGCGAAACGGTCGGAGAAGGCGCGCCCCGCGTTGAGCTGGGCGCAGGCCGTGTCCTGGGCGAAATCGACCACCAGCAGCCGGATTTTCGGGGCCTCGGTCTGTCCCGCCGCGTCCGCGACGGTCTGCACGCGGGCCTTCAGGACGGCCCCGAAAGCGTTGCTGGCGGAGTCCACCTTGTCCTGCTGGTCCCGCATCTCGTCCTGGTCCGCGGTCTTGCCCAGGCCGGGATCGATCCCCCCCAGGGCGAGCATGGCGTCGCGGAAGTCCCGGGAGCCCGGCGAATAGGTGACCGACACGGCCACGGCCCCGCCCAGGGCGCCGATGCGCGCGGCGAAGGCGCGCGCGGACACGCTGCCGTAGTAGTCGTCCGGCACCAGGCTGGCGACGCGCGTCAGCCGGCACGCGACCACGGCGTAGTCCGCCATGGCGGAGGCCTGCGCCTCCGGCGACAGGATGTCGCGGAAGAACCAGGGGCTGGCGTTGGCCAGGTCCGGCCGCGTCGCCGCGGGGCAGAGCATGGGCGTGCGGTTGGCGGCCAGCAGGGGCAGGAGCGCCTCGGCGCTGTCCGAGCTGAGGGGGCCCAGCAGGCCGATGACATGGTCCTTTTCGATCAGGCCGTCCGCGGCCGCGACGGCGGTGGCGGTGTCCTCGCCTTCGTCCGCGACGGCCAGGCGTATCTTGTCGGCGTCGGCGCGCCCGGCGTTGGCCGCGTCGATCGCCAGCTGCACGCCCTGCGACACCTGCGTGCCGAAGGCGGCCATGTCGCCCGTGAGCGGCACCAGCAGGCCCACCGCGCGCCGGTCCACCACCACGGAGGCTTCCAGCTTCTTCGAGATCTCCTCGACCTCATCGAGCCCCGGACCCAGGGGATAGGCCCGCAGGTAATCGTCGACCCCCTGGCGCACCTCGTCCACGCGGCCGGCCGCCAGCGCGATCTGCAGCAGGCGGATGCGGATGGGGGCCATGAATTCGGGGTCTACCTGGCCGGCGTAGAGCGCGCGCAGCGGGGCTTCGTCCAGGGTCCCGATCAGCCTGAGGCAGGCCTGGCGCGCGCGCTCAGGAAGGTCCGCGACCGCGGGCCCCTTCATCAGGTCCTGGTACTGCATGAAGGCCGCTTGCCCCTGGCCGAACTTCTCAAAGGCCTGGGCCAGCTTGAACTGGGCTAGGCGGTCCCAGCCGGTGGCCGGGTGCCCGGTCTCGTCCTGGCGCCACATCCCGGAGGCGCCGACCCAGTCCCCGGCCGCGGCCTTGTCCAGGCCGAGATAGTAGAGGGCTTCGGCGCCGTCCGTCCCTGCGGAGGACGAGACGGCGTCGTAGGCGTCGCGCTCCGCGTCGGTCAAGGGGCGCTCCCCAAGGGGGGCGCTGTCCGGCGTGCGCCGGACCACCGGGATCGCGGCGCAGGACGAGAGCAGCAGGGCCGCGGCCAGGAGGCACCAAAGGCTCTTCAGGGTCGCTCCCTCGGGGCGGCGGGCGGGCGCGGCGTCACCGGGACGCCTGGGTGGGTCGCAGGTAGGACAGCATCAGGGCCAGCGTCTCCTTGAGCTTGTGGCGGTGCACCACCCGGTCCACGACGCCGTGCTCCTGCAGGAACTCGGCGCGCTGGAAGTCCTTGGGCAGGCGCTGCCGTATGGTCTGTTCGATGACCCTCGCGCCGGCGAACATGATCAGGGCGCCGGGCTCGGCCACGTTGAGGTCGCCCAGGATGGCCCAGCTGGCGGTCACGCCGCCGCCGGTGGGATGGGTCAGCACGGAGATGTAGGGCAGGCCGGCGCGCCCGAGGCGGGCGAGGGCGGCGGAGGTCTTGGCCATCTGCATCAGGCTGAGGATGGCCTCCTGCATGCGGGCGCCGCCCCCGGAACCCGAGACCAGCACCAGGGGGAGGCGCGCCTCGGTGGCGTGCTCGATCAGCCGGGTGAGCTCCTCCCCGACCACCGATCCCATGCTGCCGCCCATGAAGGCGAAATCGGTGATGCCCAGCGCCAGGTCGAGGCCCGCGAGCTTCCCCGTCCCGGTCACGACGGCGTCGCCCATGCCCGTCTTCTTGCGGGCGGCCTTGAGCTTCTCCGCGTATTCGGGGAAGCCGAGGGGGTCCCCGCCGACGACCGGGGCCGGCCGGGGCGTCCAAGTGCCCTCGTCGATCAGAAGGCGCACCCGGTCCGCCGACGAGAGCGGGAAGTGGAATCCGCACTTCTTGCAGACCCTGAAGCTGTCCTCCAGCTCCTTGGCCGTCATCATCTCGCTGCAGGTGTCGCACTTGCTGAACAGCCCGCTGGGGATGTTGGATTCCTTGCCGTCCCTTTCCGCGCGGACGATGGTGTATTTTTCCCGTTTAAACCAGGCCATGGAGCCCTTTCTGCGATGCGGTGTTCAAGCTAAGCCCCGGCCGGCGGGGACTGGTCGGTGACGATCAGGCCCTTGTTGAAGGCCTCCAAAAAGGCGTCGACCATGCGGCTGTCGAACTGGGTGCCGCTGTACTTCTTGAGTTCGGCGATGGCGACCTCGTCGGACAGCCGGGGCCGGTAGACGCGGTGCGAGGTCATGGCGTCGAAGGCGTCGGCCACGCCGATGATGCGGCCCTGCAGGGGGATCTCCTCGCCCTTGAGCCCGCGCGGATAGCCGCGGCCGTCGAAGCGCTCGTGGTGGCTGATGACGCCCGGGATCACGTCGGCCAGCTGGGCCACCGGCTCGAGGATGTGCCCGCCCACCGCCGGGTGCGTCTTCATCAGCGCGAACTCCTCGTCCGTCAGCTTGCCGGGCTTGCCCAGCACGCTGTCGCCGATGCCGATCTTCCCCACGTCGTGCAGGAGGCCGGACAGCCGCACCCTGCGCACGAGGTCGGCGTCGAGCCCGAGCTCCTCGGCGATGATGACGCTGTACTGGGTCACCCGGCTGGAATGGCCGGCGGTGTAGCTGTCCTTGGCGTCCACGGCCTGGGCCAGGGCCTTCACGGTGGACAGGAAGCCGCTCTCCACGTCCTGGAAGAGCTGGGCGTTCTGGATGGCCACCGCGCTCTGGTGGCCCAGGGCCCGCAGCAGCATCAGGTCGCCGTCGTCGAAGGTGCCCTCAAGGCGGTTGAGCACCTCCACCACGCCGATGGTCTGGCCGCGGGCGATGAGCGGCACCGCCACGATGTTGCGGGTCACGAACTTGCTTTTCTTGTCGGCGTCCTTGAAGAAGCGCGGGTCCTTGTCGCAGTCCGGCACCAGCACGCACTCGGCGGTCTCGGCCACGTGGCCCGCGATGCCCTGGCCGCGCGGCACGCGGATGGTCTTCATGGCCTCGGCCGAGGATCCCGTGGCCACGTCGAAGAGCAGGTCCCCGGTGGCCTTGTCCTTCAGCAGGATGCTGCCGGCCTCCGCCCTCAGGGAGCGGGCCGCCAGCTCCATCACCAGCTTCAGCAGCTGCTTGAGGTCCAGCGTGGAATTGATCACGGTGCTGGCGTCGGCCAGGGCCTCCAGGCGCCGCAGCTGTTCGCTGCCCACCAGGGCCGAGCCGCTCATGGCAGTCCGCAGGGAGTCCAGCTCGGCGGCCTGCTCGAGGACCTTCGCGCGCAGGGTTTCAAGTTCCGTGGACATCAGGCCTCCATCAGGGAACGGGCGAGCAGGACGCTGCGTTCGCGGGCGGCCCTCAGGCCCGCTGCGCCGTCGGGGGCGTCCAGGACCGCCTTGAGCACCGTGCTGGCGACCACCACCCCGTCGGCCATCTTGGCGGCTTCGCGCGCCGTCTCCGGGCTGGATATGCCGAAGCCGATGGCCAGGGGCAGGCGCGTGGCCGCGCGCAGGTCCCGCACGGTCCTCTCCAGGCGGCCGTCGAAGGCCCGCCGCTCGCCGGTGACGCCGGCCACGGAAACCACGTAGATGAACCCGCTGGCGGCCTTGGCGATGGCCTTCAGGCGGCGCGCGGTGCTGGTCGGCGCGGCCAGGAACACCACGTCGAGCCCCGCGCCCCTCAGGGCCGGCAGGATTTCGGCCGCCTCCTCGGGGGGCAGGTCGGGCAGGACCAGGCCGTCCACGCCCGCGGCCTTGGCGCGGTGGGCGAAGCTGTCCAGGCCCCAGGCCAGCAGCGGGTTGAGGTAGCTCATCAGGACCAGGGGCTTGTCCGTCTCGGCGCGCAGGGTCTGGGCCATTTCCAGGGCCCGCGCCAGCCCGCCGCCGGCCGCCAGCGCCCTCTCGGCGCAGCGCTGGAGCACGACGCCGTCGGCGATGGGGTCGGAAAAGGGCACGCCCAGCTCCAGGACGTCGGCTGACTCCAGCACGGCCCGCGCCAGCTCGAGGTCGGCGCCCAGGGACGGGAAGCCGGCCATGGCGTAGCCGATGTAGGCCTTTTTCTTCGCGGCGGCCGCGGCCGCGAAGCATTCGCGCAGTCGTTCCATGCTCAGCTCCGCTCGCGCCGGGCGCCGGAGGCGTCCAGGAATTGGTCCACCGATGCCATGTCCTTGTCGCCGCGGCCGGACAGGCAGACCAGAAGGCTCTTCTTGGGGCCCAGCGCGGGGGCCAGCTTGATGGCGTGGGCCAGGGCGTGCGAGCTCTCCAGGGCCGGCAGGATGCCCTCCAGCCGGCAAAGCCGCGTGAAGGCGTCGACCGCGTCCGCGTCGGTGGCGCTTACGTACTCCACCCTTCCTAAGTCGCGCAGGTAGCTGTGCTCGGGCCCGACCCCGGGGTAGTCGAGGCCCGCGGAGATGCTGTGGGTCTCGCTGATCTGGCCGCCCTCGTCCTGGAGCACATAGCTGAAGGACCCGTGGAACACGCCGGGCTTGCCCAGGGCCATGGTCGCAGCGGTGCGCGGGGTGGCCACGCCGTCGCCGGCGGCCTCCACCCCGATCAGGGCCACCGCCGGGTCGTCGAGGAAGGCGTGGAAGATGCCGATGGCGTTCGAGCCGCCGTTGACGCAGGCGACCACGGCGTCGGGCAGGCGGCCCTCCTGGCGCTTGAACTGGGCGCGGGCCTCGCGCCCGATGACGGCCTGGAAGTCCCGCACCATCAGGGGGTAGGGGTGGAAGCCGGTGGCCGAACCCAGGAGGTAGAAGGTGTCGTCGGGGTGGGAGATCCAGTCGCGGATGGCCTCGTTGATGGCGTCCTTGAGGGTCTTGGACCCCGAGCTCACCGGCACCACCTCGGCCCCCATCCACTTCATCCTCTGCACGTTCAGGGACTGGCGGCGGACGTCCTCCTCACCCATGTACACCACGGCCGGCATGCCGAAATGCGCGCACACCGTGGCCACGGCCACGCCGTGCTGGCCCGCGCCGGTCTCGGCGATGATGCGCTTCTTGCCCATGCGCCGGGCGACGAGGATCTGGCCCAGGGCGTTGTTGATCTTGTGGGAACCCGTGTGCATGAGGTCTTCCCGCTTCAGGAAGATGCGGGCCCCGCCGGCCTGGGCCGTCAGATTGGCCGCGAAGCTGATGGGCGTGGGCCGGCCCGCGAAGCGCTCGAGCTCGAGGCCTAAGGCGCGCTGGAAGGAGGCGTCCTTGCGCAGCTTCAGGTAGGCCTGCGTCAGTTCCTCGGCGGCCGGCATCAGGGTCTCGGGCGCGAAGCAGCCGCCGTAGGCGCCGAAGTGGCCGGTGGCGCTGGGCAGGTCCAGGCGGACCTTCACGGCTTTGGGCCGGGACGCGGCCTTGGTTTTCGATTCGGTTTTCGTTTTTTTCATGGTTTCCCCTGTACCTCTGCCTTAAGCGGCGGCCGATTTGGCGGCCCGCACGAAGGCCGCCATCTTGGCCCTGTCTTTCTTTCCGGGCGCGGATTCAACCCCCGAGGCGACATCCACGGCGTAGGGCCGGACCTGGGCTACCGCATCGGCGACGTTGCCGGCATGGAGGCCGCCGGCCAGCACCACGCACCGCTCGCGGGCCAGGGCCTTGGCCAGGTCCCAGCGCGCCAGGCGTCCCGTGCCTCCGTAGGATCCCGCGACCCCGGCGTCCACCAGGACCGCCGCGCAGCGCGGCAGGCCGCGGGCCAGGCGCAGGCCCCGGGCGTCCTTGAGCCGGGCCGTGCGCAGGACGAGATCAGGCGGGAAGGACGCCAGCAGCGCCTCCGGCTCCTCGCCGCTGAACTGCAGGGCGCTCCAGCGGCAGGCGCCCAGGGCTTCGCGCACCTGGGCCTCGCTGGGGTCCACCCACACCGCCACCGTCGCCACGAAGGGCGGCAGCGCCGCGATGATGCGCGCGGCCGTCCTCAGGTCCACGTGGCGCGGCGTGCCCTTCCAAAAATTGAAGCCCAGGGCGTCGGCCCCGGCCTCCACGGCCGCCAGTGCGTCGTCGAGGGAGCGCAGGCCGCAGATCTTCACCCGCGGAAGCTTCGCGAGGGGCGGCGCGGGCCGCGCCGCGCGGGCGCGCGGGGGGACCCGCTTGGACGCCGGGCGCCGGGCGGGCACGCTCAGCCTATCTTGCCGACGGCGGAGATCCCGGACGCCAGGGCGCCGGTGTCCTTGGCCTTGATGAGGGCCTCGCCCACCAGGACCCCGCGCACGCCCATCTTCCACAGCCTTTCGGCGTCGGCCACCGAGGCGATGCCGCTTTCGCTGACCACGAACTTCTCCTCGGGCGCAAGCTTGATCAGCTTCTCGGTCACCTTCAGGTCCACCTTGAAGGTGGCCAGGTTGCGGTTGTTGACCCCGATGTATTCGGCTTCGGCGCGCAGGGCGCGCTTGAGCTCGTCGGGCGTGTGCACCTCGACCAAGGGGGTGAGCGAGAGGTTGTTGGCCGCCACGATCATGCGCTTGAGCTCGCGCGGCTCGGGCAGGAGGGCCGCGATGAGCAGCACGGCGTCGGCGCGCAGCAGCTTGCTTTCATACAGCTGCCAGGGGTCGACGATGAAATCCTTGCGCAGGACGGGCAGGGGGCAGGCCTTCTTGACCTCGTCGATCATGGCGCCGTCGCCCTTGAAGAACTTCGATTCGGTCACGACGCTGACGGCCGTGGCGCCGGAGGCCGCGTAGATCGCCGCCAGCTTGGCCACCGTCTGCCGGGGCCCCATCAGGGGGCCCTTGCTCGGGCTGGCCCTCTTGATCTCGGCGATCAGGGCCATGCCCTTCACCGCCTTCATGGCGCCCTTGAAGGAACGGCCGGCCGGGGCGTTCACCAGCCGTTCGAGTATCTTGTCCACGGGAAGGGCCGCCTTGAGGGCCTCGACCTCTTTCCTGCGGTTGGCGACGATCTTTTTGAGCACGTTTTCCACTGGTGTCCTTTCAGGTGAAGCTGCTGCTTAATCGCTTTAAAGCGTCCAATTTCGCGGCGGCGGCGCCGCTGTCGATGCTGCGCACGGCCAGGGGCAGGGCCGCCTGGATGCTCTCCGCGGCGCCGGCGACCAGGAGGGCCGCGGCGGCGTTGAGCAGGACGATGTCGCGGTGCGGGCCCTTCTCGCCCTTGAGCACGGCCAGGGTCATGCGGGCGTTGGTCTGGGCGTCGCCGCCCGCCAGGTCGCGGGGGAGGGCCTGCTCGATCCCCAGGTCGCCGGCGTTGACGTAGAAGCTCCGCACCTTGGCGCCCTTGACCTCGGCCACGCGCGTCTCGTCGCAGGTGCTCAGCTCGTCCATGCCGTCGAGCCCGTGCACCACCCAGGCGTGCTCGGTCCCCAGGCGCGCGAGCACCTCCGCCACCGGCTCCACGAAGTCGCCGTCGAACACGCCCACGATCTGGCGCTTCGCCCCGGCGGGGTTGCTGAGCGGGCCCAGCAGGTTGAAGAAGGTGCGCACCCCCAGCTCGCGGCGCGGCGCGGCCGCGTGCCTCATGGCGGGGTGGAAGGCCTGGGCGAACATGAAGCCCATGCCGATCTCGTCGATGCAGCGGCCGACCTGGGCTTCGGTCAGCTCCACCGCCACGCCCAGGGCCTGCAGGACGTCGGCCGAGCCCGTGGAGGAGCTCATGGCCCGGTTGCCGTGCTTGGCCACCACCACGCCCGCCCCGGCCGCCACCAGGGCCGTGGTGGTGCTGATGCTGAAGGTCTTGCTGCCGTCCGCCCCGGTGCCGCAGGTGTCCAGCACCACCGGGTGCTTGTGCGGCACGCTGAGGCCCTTGGCCCGCATGACCTTGGCGAAGCCCGTCAGTTCGTCGACGGTCTCGCCCTTCATGCGCAGGGCCACGGCCAGGCCGGCGATCTGGGCGGGGCTGGCCTGCCCCTCCAGGATCTCCTGCATGACCTCCTCGGCCTGGGCCTGGGTGAGGCTGTCGCCGCCGACGGCGCTGCGAATACAGTCCTGGATCATGGGCAAATCCTCATGGCTTGAAACAACTTCGGACGCCTATCCGCGGTCCAGGCGGAACAGCCTGCGCGCGTTGGCGGTGGTGGCCTCGGCCACCGTCTCGAGGTCCACGCCCTTCAAGCGCGCCAGCTCGGCCGCCACGGCGGGGATGTAGGCCGGTTCGTTGCGCTGCCCGCGCCAGGCCTGCGGGGCCAGCCAGGGCCCGTCGGTCTCCAGGACCAGGCGCTCCAAGGGCAGCCCGGCGACGACCTCGCGCAGGGCCTGCGCGTTCTTGAAGGTGAGCACCCCGCCCACCGCGATGTCGAAGTTCAGGTCGACCGCGGCCTTGGCCGTGGCCGCGTCCCCGGCGTAGCAGTGGAAGACCCCGCCCAGGGAGGGATCCCAGGCTTCCCGCAGGACGCGCAGGACCTCGGAGGAGGCCTCGCGGTTGTGGATCACCAGCGGCAGCTGCAGTTCCCGCGCCAAGGCCAGCATGGCCCGGAACACGCCTTCCTGCGCCCGCGCGTCGAAACCGGGGCGGTGGAAATCCAGCCCCACCTCGCCGATGGCCACCACCTTGGGCTTGCGCGCCTGTTCGCGGAACAGCCCGAGCTGGGAGGGCTCGTATTCCCCGGCCAGCTCCGGGTGCTGGCCCACGGTGGCGTAGACCCCTTCGTGGGCGCCGGCGAAGTCCGCGGCCCAGGCGCTGTCCGCCAGGCGGGTGCCGATGGAGACCAGGGGCCAGACCCCGGCGCCGCGCGAACGCCGGAGCACCGCGTCGCGGTCCTCCCGGTAGCGCTCGTCGTCCAGGTGCACATGCGTGTCGATGAAGCTCAGGGCCAAGGTCGCCTCAGGGGCGGGAACCGGCGCCGGCCAGCGCGAAGGCAGTCAGGGCCAGGGCGTTGTTGGCGTTGCGCCCCAGGGCCATCTGGCAGCGCACCAGCGCCTGCATCAGCGCGGCCAGGGCCTCCTTCGACAGGCCCCCGCCGTGCGCCGGCGCCCCGTGCATCAGCCGCAGGTGCGCGGGCAGTTCGGCGGCCGTGATCCAGCGCTCCCGCAGGAGCACCCACACCACGCCGAGAAGGCGGTCCAATCCGCGGCGCTCGTGCTGGGCCGCTTCCACCCAGTCCAGCAAACGCGCCAAGGAGCCCGAGGCGGCGGCCTCTAGGAAGTTCTCGGCCTCCTGCACCTGGGCCCGGCCTTCGGCGCCCTGGTACCAGGCCGCCAAGCGCACGCTGCCGCCGGAGAGCGCGGCCAGGTCTCGGGCCCTGCGGGCGTCCACGGACAGCTCCCGCTCCAGCACGGTCCTCAGGCTGGCCTCGTCGAGCGGATAGAAGCGCAGGCTCTGGCAGCGCGAGGCGATGGTCGCTGGGACGACCGAGCGCTGGGTCGTGACCAGGATCCAGGTCATGCCGTCCGGCGGCTCCTCAATGGGCTTGAGCAGCCGGTTGGCGGCGCCGGCGGTGAGGTCCTCGGCCCGGTCCAGGATGAAGACCTTGCGCGTGCCTTCAAAGGGGCGCAGGGAGGCTTCGGCCAGCAGATGTTCGACCTGTTGCACCTTGAAGCTGGCGCCCTCCGGCGCGAAGAGGCGGATGTCCGGATGCATGCGGCGGGAGGCCCGGCTCCAGGCGCCTTCCTCGCCTTCCGGCGATTCGGCGCCGACCAGCGCCGCCGCCAGGTCCAGGGCGGCCGTTTTCTTTCCGCAGCCCGGAGGCCCCTCGAAGAGGTAGGCCGAGGCTCCGCGCCCCGAATCCAGGGCCGAGCCAAGGATGCGGCGGGCGAAGGGCTGTCCCACTAGGTGCGGGAAACGCTGCGCAGTCATCGCTTCCCCAGAAGTGGCGCCAACAGGCCCATGGCTTCGGCGCAGATTTCCTCGGGCCTGCGGCCCAGGACTTGGATGCGTTTCATGCGGCCGGGTTCACGCCGGTGCAGGCCCAGGAATGCCCGCCGCACCCGCTCCAGGGTGGCAGGCTCCATGCCCTCCATGCGGTCCAGGCTTCCCTTGCGTTTCCGGGCCCTGAGCAGGCCTTCGGCCACGGGCAGGTCGAAAAACAGGGTCAAGTCCGGCACCAGGCCCTGGGCCGCGAAGCGGGTGATCCATGCGACCTCAGGCCCGGCGACCGCCCTTCCGGCGCCCTGGTACGCGAGGGTGGAGTCCGTGAAACGGTCGCATAGTACAATGTCGCCCCTGCGCAGGGCCGGGGCTATGGTGTCGGAGACATGCTGGCGCCGGTCCGCCGCGAACAGCAGCAGTTCCGCGCCGGCCTGAAGGCCCCGCATGTCCGGATCCAGAAGCAAAGCCCGGATCCTGGCGCTCAGGGGGGATCCGCCGGGCTCTTTCGTGAGGCAGACCTTGCGCCCGGCGCGTTTAAGGGCGGCGGCCAGGAGCAGCGCCTGGGTCGTCTTGCCCGCGCCGTCCGAACCTTCAAGGGTGACCAAGAGGCCCGTTTTTTTGGCCAAAGAAACCCCCTTTTAATCCAATAATTAGCGTCGGATTATAACAAGAATAAAATCGATTTTGAAGGCAAAAACGCGCGGATCGATCTTAAAAATGCTTGTAAACAAAGGATTTTTCCAAACCGCCCCCGGCGATGCAGGGGCGGTTTTAAGAAAAACCGTTGAAACTAAAGGTTTTTGGGGTCCCGAAGCATTTCTTCGTAATAGCCGGCCAAGGTCTTGTTCAATACCTCAGATTGATACTCGAGGGCCATGGCCGTGGTTTCCGCGGCTTTGGCCGCCCTGGCGGCCGGGTCATTCATCACCATCTTCAGCTTGGCGGCGTAGTCCTCGCCGTCGTCGGCCTTGGCCAGCCAGCCGCCGCGGGCTTCGCCGGGGGCGGCGCCTTGTTTCATCATCCAGCCCACGCCCAGGGCGTCGGCGCCCAGAACCGGGGTGCCCCGGCCCATGGCCTCGATCACCACCATGCCCTGGGTTTCGGTCACGCTCGGGAAAACGAAGAGGTCGCTGGCCTCCATGAGGTCCAGGACGTCCGCGCGGGGGATGTATCCCAGGATGACCACCCGTCCGGCCAGGCCCCGGTCCTTGACCCTCTGCTCCAGGCGCGCACGCTCGGGCCCGTCGCCGGCGATGACCAGCTTGAAGGGCGGCACTTCCGGCGCGATCTTGGCCAGGGCGTCGATGAGGAGGTCCATGTTCTTTTCACGCCCCGTGCGGCCGGCGCAGCTCAGCAGGAGCTCGTGGTCGGCGGCCCCGTATTTGGATTTGTGGACGCCGCTCTTGACGAAGACCTGCGCGTCCAGCCCGGTGGGGAGCACCTCGATGCGGTGTTCGACGCCGTAGGAGCGCAGGACGTCGCGGATGGCCGGGGTGGGCGCGATGACCAGGGTGCAGCGGTTGCACATCCACCGCGTCAGCACCTTGTTGGCCCAGCGCACGAAGGGCGCCGGCAGGTAGGGGAAATAGTGGACGTAGTCCTCGAACAGCGTGTGGTAGGTCATCAGCAGGGGCAGCTTCTGGCGCCAGGCGCAGTACAGGGCCACGAAGCCCGACCCGAACATGGCGTGGCTGTGGATGATCTGCACGCCGTTGGGCCGCAGGCGCGAAAGGCGGAAGCCGCGCCCCCAGGGCAGCACGAAGGTGTACTCCGGCTGGGGGATGTAGACGAAGCCCTTCAAACGGAAGATGTCCGGGCCGTCGGCCCAGGGGCCGAGGTAGGGGGCGTAGATCTCGGCCTCGTTGCCCATGCGCTCCAGGTCGGCCTTGGCCGTGGCTATGCTCGTCACCAGTCCGTTGACCTGGGGGTAATAGGTGTCGGTGAAAAAGGCGACTTTCACGGCCATTAATACGACCTCGCGAAATAGACTTCCTTGTCCGCCGGCCTGCCGGTAAGCACGCAGACGCCGGGCCCCTTTTGGTCCGCGGGGATGTTGCGGATCGTGACGGCCAGGTCGTCGAGGACCGCCAGGCTGGCCTCGTCGCCGCACCAGTGCGCGCGCACCCAGCCCGGGGCCCCCTGGGCCAGGTACGCGGACTTCTTGGAGAAGTACTCCTTGAAGGCCGCCAGGTCCTTGATGTCGGTGCGGATGTTGGCGTCGCGGTAGGCCTTGGCGCTGGCGTAGAGGCCGTCCTGTATGGCCCGCAGGCGCCCGCCCGCCGCGGCCACGAAGGCGTCCGCGGCCTCGAAATTCTTCTTCCCGATCTCCAGGCGGTTGATCCAGCAGACCTCGCCCTTGGCCAGGTCGCGGGGGCCCACCTCCACGATCAAGGGGGCGCCCTTCTTGACCCATTCCCAGCGCTTGTCCTGGGCCTTGCGGTCGCGGCCGTCGACCTTGACCCGCAGGGCCTCGCCGTCGAAAAGCTGCCCGCGCAGCTTCTGCGCGATCTGCTCGCAGAAGGCCGTCACCGGCCCCTTGTCCGCCTCCTCGCGCAGGATCGGCACGATCACGACCTGGCTGGGCGCGATGGCCGGCGGCAGGCGCAGGCCGTCGTCGTCGCCGTGGGTCATGATGACCGCGCCGATGAGCCGCGTGGTCACGCCCCAGCTGGTGGTGTGGACGTGGTGGAGCTGGCCGTCCTTGTCCTGGAACTGGATGTTGGCGGCCTTGGCGAAGCCCTGGCCCAGGTAGTGGCTGGTTCCGGCCTGCAGGGCCTTGCCGTCCTGCATCATGGCCTCCAGGGAATAGGTGGCCACGGCGCCTGGGAAGCGCTCATGCGGGGCCTTCTCGCCGGTGATGACGGGCAGGGCCAGGCGCTCCTCCATCAGGGCGCGGTAGACCTCCAGCATCTTCGCGGCCTCGGCCGCCGCCTCGGCGGCGTCGGCGTGGGCCGTGTGGCCCTCCTGCCACAGGAATTCGGTGGTGCGCAGGAAGAGCCGCGGCCGCAGCTCCCAGCGCACGACGTTGGCCCACTGGTTCACCAGCACGGGCAGGTCCCGGTAGCTGTGGATCCACTGGGCGAAACTCTCGGCGATGATGGTCTCGCTGGTGGGCCGCACCACCAGGGGCTCCTCCAGCTCGCCCTCCAGCTTGATCTTGCCGTCGACGATCTTCAGCCGGGTGTGGGTGACCAGGGCCATTTCCTTGGCGAAGCCCTCCACGTGCTCGGCCTCCTTGAGGAAAAGGCTGACCGGGACGAAGAGGGGGAAATAGCAGTTGTCGTGGCCGGTGGCCTTGATGCGGTCGTCCAGGAGCCGCTGCACCCGCTCCCAGGTCCCCATGCCCCAGGGCTTGATGACCATGCAGCCGCGCACCGTGGAATTCTCGGCCAGGTCGGCGATGTCGACGACCTCCTGGTACCACTGCGTGTAGTCTTTGGCTCGCGTTGAGTTCATTCCGGGCTTCCCTTTCGCGTTCGTAAGATCATTTCCGGTGGGCGGGCCCCTCGTTCCGGGGGCACCGCGGCTAGTGGCCGGCCCAGCGCAGCAGGTCGTTGATGAAGGTCAGGGCGAAGAGGCAGCCGATCAGCGTCAGGCCGACGTTCTGGAGGGCGATCTGGGTTTTCAGGCGCAGGGGGCGGTGCCGGACGGATTCGATCAGGCAGAAAAGGACGGTGGAGCCGTCCAGCATGGGGATGGGCAGGAGGTTCATCAGTCCCAGCATGACGCTGATGCCGCACATCATGTCGACGAGCTTGTCCCAGCCCTGTTTGGCCTGCTGGCTGGCCATGCGCAGGATGGCCACGGGGCCGCCCAGGGATTCGCGCGCGCTGACGTGGCCGAAGACCATCTCCTTGACGCTGATGACCACCACCAGCCCCATGCCCAGCGTGTCCACGGAGGCGTAACGCAGGGCCTCGCCCCAGGAGAGCTGCGCGCGGCGCTCGGCCTGGCTCGGGTCGGCCGGCTCGAATTCCAGGCCCAGCAGGCCCACCAGGGCCGGGTCGAATTCGTCGGGGAGCGGCTGCTTCTTCGGCGCCGTCAGGGTGAGGATGCGGGTGTCCCTCCGCACCACCACGGGCACGGGGTCGCGCGCGGCCTTGGCGAAGAGCGCGCTGAACGCGTAGCCGTCGTGCAGCGCCTGGCCGTCCACGCTCAGCACCACGTCACCGGCCTTGAATCCGGCCTTCTCCGCCGGGGTCATCACGTCGGGCGCGCTCAGGGTGGTGGTGAAGGGCGGCGGGCTGGTCTCCACGCTCACGCCCATGAGGTAACGGCCCGAGGAGTTGAGGGTCGTGCGCACCTTGAGGCGCAGGGGCTTGCCGTTCCTCAGGATCTCCACGTCCAGCGGCTTGCCCGGATCGACGCGCGACTGCTTGTCCACCAGGGCGCCGAGCTGGGCGGTGCCGTTGATCTGTTCGCCGTTGAGCCGGATCACCTGGTCGCCGGGCTGTATGCCCGCGGCCAGGGCGCCGGATTTGGCGAAGACGGCCTGCACCTGGGGCGGGCCCTGCGGGTCCAGCCGGCCGATGCTGGCGTACACCACGAAGAGCGCGGCCACGGGGAAGACCAGGTTCATGAAGGGGCCCGCCAGCGCCACCAGGGCCCGGCTCCACCAGGGGCGGCCCATGAACTCGTCGGGCTTGGCCGCGGCGATCTGCTCGTCGCTCTCCGGGTTCTCCCCGGCGGGCTTCATGAATCCGCCCAGGAGGATGGGCGCGATCTGGTAGCTGGTGCCCCGGAATTCCGCCTTCACCAGCGGCGGGCCGAAGCCCAGGGAGAAGGTCTCCACGCGCATGCCCTGCCAGCGCGCCATGACGAAATGCCCGAATTCGTGGGCCACGATGACCAGGCTCAGGAACCCGAGGCTGGCGGCCAGGTAGGGCGCGCGCGCGATCAGCACCCCCAGCGCCAGCAGGAACAGCAGCATCTGCCACCAGGGCGAAGCCTCCTCGGGCGCCTTGGCGGGGGCCCCGGGCCCCTGTTCCGTCATGGGCGCGCCCCGGCCAGGCGCCGCGCGGCCTCGGCGCGGCCCCAAGCGTCGGCGGCCAGCACCTGCTCCAGGCTGCCGGCCTTGCGTCGCTCCGCCGGGAGCTCGCCGTAGGCGTCCAGCACCAGGGCCAGGGTCCGGGCGATGCCCAGGAAGGAGAGGCGCCCCTTCAGGAAGGCTTCCACGGCCGCCTCGTTGGCGGCGTTGAGCGCGGCCGCGGCCGCGCCGCCCATGCGGCCGGCTTTATAGGCCAGGGCCAGGCAGGGGAAGCGCTGCGTGTCCGGCGCCTCGAAGGTCAGGGGAGGGAGGCCCAGGAGGTCCAGGGCGGGCATGGCGTGGGGGCGCCGCTGCGGCCAGGTGAAGGAATGCTGGATGGGCAGGCGCATGTCGGTGGGCCCGAGCTGGGCCAGCAGGGATCCGTCCACGGTCTCGACCATGCTGTGGATGATGCTTTGCGGATGCACGACCACGTCGATGCGCTGGTACGGAAGCTTGAACAACCAATGGGCCTCGATCACTTCGAGGCCTTTGTTCATCAAGGTCGCCGAATCTATGGAAATCTTTGGGCCCATGGCCCAGGTGGGGTGGCGCAGGGCCTCCTTCGGGCCCACGGCCTTGAGCGTCTTGAGGGAGGCCCCGCGGAAGGGCCCGCCCGACGCGGTGAGCACGAGGCGTTTCACATGGCCGGGCTCGGACACGGCCTCCAGGCACTGGAAGATCGCGTTGTGCTCGCTGTCCACGGGCAGGAGGCGCACGCCCTTGCGGCGGGCGGCCCCGGAGACCAGCTCGCCGGCCGCGACCAGGGTCTCCTTGTTCGCCAGGGCTATGTCGCGGCCCTGGGCGATGGCGAGCAGGGTCGGCTTCAGGCCCACGGAGCCCACCACGGCGCTGAGCACGAGGTCCGCCGGCGCGCTCTCGGCGACGCGCTCCAGCGCCTGCGGCCCGCCGTGGACCTTCGGCTTCCAGGCCCAGGCCTTGGGGATCGCCGCCACCCGGGAACGCAGCCAGGCAGCGCCCGCTTCGTCGGCGAGGCCGAGCACCATCGCCCGCGTGCGCTTGGCCTGGCGCCAGAGCTCCGCGGCTTTGCTCCCCGCGGCCAGGCCGGTGACGCGCACCTCGTCCTTGAGGTGGGCGGCCACGCTCAGGGCGCTCTGCCCGACGCTTCCGGTGGAGCCGAGGATGGCTATGCGTTTGGGGCGCGGCATCAACGGACCAGCAAGGTGGCCGCCAGGTACACCAGGGGGGCCACGAAGAGGCTGGAGTCCATCTTGTCCAGGAAGCCGCCGTGGGTGGAGATCATCTGGCTGCTGTCCTTCACCCCGGCGAAGCGCTTCACCATGCTCTCAAAAAGGTCGCCGGCCTGGGCCAGCACGCTGGCGGGGACGCTGAGGAGCGCGAAGGACAGGGCCGTCATGGGGAAGCCGACCGGGAAAAAGTGGGGCAGCACGAGGGCGCTCAGGCCGGCGTTGACGACGATGCCGCCCCAGAATCCCTCCCAGGTCTTGCTGGGGGAAAGGGGCGAGAAGGGGGTCTTCCCGAAGGCCTTGCCGGCGAAGAGGGCGCCGCTGTCGTAGATCCAGGCGTACCAGAAGACCAGCAGGCACCACCAGGCTCCCTGGTCCAGGGCGTGCAGCTTCACCACGTGCAGGCCCAGCAGCCCGAGGTAGACCAGCCCGCCCAGCTCGGCCACGAAGCGCATCAGGCCCTGCTGGAGGTCGGCGTGGTAGACCCGCCAGATCGCGGCGGCCATGAAGAAGAAGGCCAGACCGAGGCTGCCGCTGCGCGGCAGCAGCCATTGGGCCAGGGGGTCGGGGAGGGCGTTCTCGCCCAGGGCCGGCGGCAGGAGTATGCAAAGCAGGGCCACCAGGCCGAGCCAGGGGGAGAAGCGCAGGCCCTTGGCCGCCATGATGCGGCGGTATTCCTCGTAGCCGAGCAGCAGGGCGGCCACGACGCACAGCCGGAACGCGGTGGGCTCGTGGAACATCACCCAGACGAAAAGGGGCAGGATGACCGCCGAGGACAAAAGTCTGAACAGCACGGGGCTATGCGGAGCGGGGGGCGATGTCGCCGAAGCGACGCTCGCGGCGGGCGAAATCTTTCAGGGCTTCGAGCAATTGGGGCTGGCGAAAATCCGGCCAGTAGGTGGGCGTGAAGTACACCTCGGCGTAGGCCGTCTGCCACAGCAGGAAATTGCTCAGGCGCATCTCCCCGCTGGTGCGTATCACCAGGTCCACCTCGGGCATGCCGTGGGTGCACAGCAGGGACGCGAAGCGCTCCTCATCGAGCTCGGAGGCCTTCAGCTTCCCCTTCGAGGCCAGCGCCAGGGCCTTGCGCGCGGCGTCGACGATGTCCTGGCGGCCGCCGTAATTCAGCGCCAAGGTCAGCACCAGCCCGTCGTTCTTGGCGGTCAAAGCCTGGCTGCGCTCCAGCTCCTTGAGGGCGGCGGCGGGGAGGGCGTCCAGGCGGCCGATGGCGTTGAGGCGCACCCGGTTCTCGTGCAGCTCCTTGACCTCGCTGCGCAGGTAGAGGCGCAGCAGCTGCATCAGGAAGCTGACCTCGTCCTTGGGGCGGCGCCAGTTCTCGCTGGAGAAGGCGTAGAGGGTCAGGTGCCCGATGCCCCAGGCCGAGCAGGCCTTGACCATGGCGCGCACGCTCTCCAGGCCGACCTTGTGGCCGGCCACGCGCGGCAGTCCGCGCTTGCGCGCCCAGCGGCCGTTGCCATCCATGATGATGGCGACGTGCCTTGGAAGGCGGCTGGGGTCGGGAGGCACGATCTTGTTTTGGGCGACCACGGGCTCCGTCTTTACAGTGTCAGGACTTCGTGCTCCTTCTTGACCGCCATGTCGTCCACCTTCTTGATCACGGCGTCGGTGTGCTTCTGGATCTGGGTCTCGGAATCCTTGGCCTCGTCCTCGCTCAGCGTCTTGGCCTTGGCCGAGGCCTTGACCTTGTCGTTGGCGTCCCGGCGGATGTTGCGAAGGGACACCTTGGCGTCCTCGGCCAGCTTCTTGACCGTCTTGGCCAGCTCCTTGCGGCGCTCCTCGGTCAGCGGCGGGAAGGAAAGGCGCACCAGCTTGCCGTCGTTCTGCGGGGTCAGCCCCAGGTTCGCCTGGAACAGCGCCTTCTCGATCTCGGCCAGGGCCGAGGCGTCGAAGGGCTTGATCTCCAGGTTGCGGCCCTCCACCACGCTGATGGAGGCGATCTGCTGCAGGGGCAGGTCGCTCCCGTAGTAGCTGACCTTGATGCCGTCGAGAAGGCCGGCGTTGGCGCGGCCGGTGCGGACGTTGGCGAACTCCTTGGACATGACGTCCACGGTCTTGTCCATCTTCTCGCGCATATCCTTGATCGTGGCTTCCGACATCCCGAACCTCTCGATGGATAAGCCCCTTGCGGGGCCCTCGCCTCAGCTCACCAGGGTGCCGACGGTCTCGCCCAGCACCGCCCGGCGGATGTTGCCGTGCTTGTGCAGGTCGAAGACCAGCACCGGCAGCTTGTTCTCCTCGCACAGGGTGAAGGCGGTGGCGTCCATCACCCTCAACTGGCGCGTGACCACCTCGCGGAAGCTGATCTTCTCGTAGCGCTTCGCCTTGGGGTCGCGCTTGGGGTCGGCCGTGTAGATGCCGTCCACCTGGGTGGCCTTCATCACCACCTGGGCGTTGATCTCGATGGCGCGCAGCACCGCCGCCGTGTCGGTGCTGAAGTAGGGGTTGCCCGTGCCCGCGGCGAAGATCACCACGCGCCCCTTCTCGAGGTGGCGCAGCGCGCGGCGCCGAATGTAGGCCTCCGCGACCTTCTGGACCTCGATGGCCGTCACCACCCGGGTCACGGCGCCCTGCTTCTCCAGGGCGTCCTGCAGGGCCAGGGCGTTGATGATGGTGGCCAGCATGCCCATGTAGTCGCCGGTCACGCGGTCCAGGCCGCCGCGTTCGCCCAGCGCGCCCCTGAAGATGTTCCCGCCGCCGATGACCAGGCCGAGTTCCACCCCCAGGTCGACCACTTCCTTGACCTGGGCGGCGATGCCGGCCACGGTCTCGGCGTCGATGCCCTGCTTATGGGGTCCGGCCAACGCTTCGCCGCTGATCTTGATCAGCACCCGCTTGTATCTGGTTTTTTTGGAGGTCATGCGCCGCCGCCGAGTCCCGAAGACTATTTCACGCCCACTTTGATGCGCACGAAGCCGCCGACCGTCAGGGTGTCGCCCACCTTGAGGCCCACCTGCTTGACCAGGTCGCCGATCTTCACGCCCGTGTCCTTGATGAAGGCCTGCTCCAGGAGGGTGAGCTCCTGCAGGACCTTGTTCACCTTGCCTTCGGCGATCTTCTCGACGATGGCGGCGGGCTTGCCCGCGCCGGCCTGGGCGGCCTGCACCAGGGCGATCTCGCGTTCGCGGGCGACCAGGGCCGGGCTGATCTGGTCCCTGGAGACGACCTCGGCGGGCGGCAGGTTCCCCGCCACCTGCATGGCCAGGTCCTTGGCCAGCTCCAGCACTTCGGGCTTCAGGGCGCTGCCGGCCTGGCCGCATTCCAGCGCCACCAGGCTGGCCAGCTTGCCGTCGCTGTGGCGGTAGGAGCCGAGCACCCCTTGCTTCACGCCCAGGTGGACGACCCGCGCCAGGGCCATGTTCTCGCCCAGCGCGCCGATGGTGGATTTGACGTGCTCCTCAAGGCTGCGCCCGTCGGAGGCCTTCAAGGCCGCGACGGTCTGGGCCGCCGCGGCCGCGTCGTCCGGCAGGCCTTGCGCCCCGGAGGCCACCGCGGTGGCGGCGTCCAAGAGGCCCAGGAACTGGGGCGTGCGGGCCACGAAATCCGTCTCGCAGTTGACCTCGACGATGACCCCGTGCGTGCCGCTTATCTTCAGTCCCGCCAGGCCCTCGGCCGCGGCGCGGCCGGCCTTCTTCTCGGCGCTGGCGATTCCCTTTTCACGCAGCCACTTCATGGAGGCGTCCATGTCGCCGGCGTTGGCCTCCAGGGCCTTCTTGCATTCCATCATCCCCGCGCCCGACTTCTCGCGCAGGTTTTTGACCATCTCGGCGGTGATCGCAGACATTCTAAGGTGTTCCTTTCATGCACGAAGCGCGGCTTCCCCCCGCCCCCGGCCCCGTGCCGGCGGCGGATCAGGATGGCCGCGCCCCTTATTGCGGGTTGATGGTGCTCTTAAGGTCTTCCGGCTCAGGCCTTGACGGCCTCTTCCTCGACGTCCTCGTGGCGGCGCGGGTGGCGCTCCTCCGCGGCCTCATGCGCGTCGGCGGCTTCGTGCTTCATGCCGGCGATCTCGCGGCCTTCCTTGGCGCTCTCGGCGATCACGGAACACATCAGGCGGATGGAACGGATGGCGTCGTCGTTGCTGGGCACCGGGAAATCGATCTCGTCGGGGTCGCAGTTGGTGTCGCAGAGCGCCACGATGGGGATGTGCAGGCGGCGGGCCTCCTGCACGGCGGTGCGCTCCTTGTGCGGGTCGACGATGAAGATGGCCTCGGGCAGGCGGGACAGGTTCTCGATGCCGCCCAGGTTCTTCTGCATGCGCTCCAGTTCGCGCTCCTTGATCATCACCTCGCCCTTGGGCAGGCGGTACAGGGAGCCGTCTTCCTTGCTCTTCTTGAGGGCGCGGAAGCGCAGCAGCGAGCGGCGCACGGTGGAGAAGTTGGTCAGGGTGCCGCCCAGCCAGCGCTGGCTGACGAAGGGCATGCCGGAGCGGGAGGCTTCCTCGGCGATGGGAAGCTGGGACTGCTTTTTGGTTCCGACAAAAAGGATGGTGCCGCCCTTGCCGGTCACGCCGCGGACGAACTCGATGGCGGCGCCCAGGCGCTGGGCGGTCTTCTGCAGGTCGATGATGTAGATGCCGTTGCGTTCGCCGAAGATGTACTTCGCCATCTTCGGGTTCCAGCGGCGCTTCTGGTGGCCGAAATGGACGCCGGCCTCCAGCATGGTCTTGATGGTGACTTCGATAGCCATTGCGTGTTTCTCCCTCTGGTTTTTCCGCCGCCGGATAAAGCCTTCTTCCGACCGCGATCGCGGCCGACCTGAAGAGGCTGTCTTTCCCGGCGTGTGAAGTGACCTCTTCCTTGACATGGGAGAGGTCCGATAAAGCCCTAGATTTTAATCCGCGAAACGGCTTTCAGGCAAGTCCTGTGATGTAACGCTTAGGCTTCCCCGGCCCGTTTCAGGGCCAGCACCGTGGACCAGAGGCTGGGACGGGACCGCAATGCGGAACAGAGCCAGTCCAGGCCCAGCCCCAGAAGCAAAAGCAGGCCCGCGCTGCCCACCATGATGAGGGCCGTCAGGACCAGCCCCTCCCCCTCGAGAGCGGGGGAGACCAGGCGCATTGCGGCATAAGCCAGGCCCAGGGCCGCACAGGCCAGGACCTGTTCCAGGATCAAGGGCGATAAAGGACGGCTGAATAAGGTTTTTTCCATGTAGACCACCCGCATCAGGTAGGCCAGCGCATTGCCCGCGAGCCCCAGCAGGGCCGCCCCCGCGATCCCGAATCGCGGAATAGCGACCAGGGCGATGAGCAGGCCCACGACCGCTCCGGCCATGCCCGTGACCGCGGCCAGGCGGGGACGCCCGGTGCCCAGCAGCGCGGCGTGGCAGCCGGAAGCCAGGGCCCCGAAAAAGGCCCCGCAGCAGAGCAGGCGCAGGGCCGGATAGGTCGCCGCGGCCATGGCCGGGTCGCGCAGCCAGACGGCCATGAAGTGGTCGCCCCAGGCCGCCAAAGGGAGCAACAGGGCCGCCCAAAAAAATCCTATGGCCCGCAGGCTGACGCTGAAACCCCTGCGCAGGCGGTCGGTCTCGATGCCTTCCTTGATGCGGGCCAAGGCCGGCAGCAAGGACGAGCTCATGGAACCCGTGACCGCGTAAACGCGCATGGTGAAGGACGAGGCCGCGGTGTAGCCGGCCAAGGCGCCGACGCCCAGCTTGGCCAGGAGGAGGCGGTCCGAGGAATTGAGCACCACGATGGCGAGGTTGAAGACCAGGGCCCAGCGGGCGTATCGGCCGACCTCCGCCAGGACCTCGGGGTCGAACCCCGGCCGCAAATCCAAGGGCTGTTTGTGCCGGGCGTTCCAAGTGTGGATGCTCAGGGAGCCGAGGGCCCAGGCCAGCGCCTGGCCCCACAAAAATGTCCGCACATCGCCGTGGCCAAGGACCATGCCCACCCAGCCCAGGAGGGGCACCAGGACCGCCAGGGCGATCTGGTTCCAGGCGAGCACGCCGTATTCATGCCGCGCCCGAGGCAGCAATTGAAGCCAAAAGAACCAAAACTGGCAGCACCAAAACGCGGCGGCCGGCAGCAGGAGCCGCTCGAAGCCCGCCTGCTCGGCGAGGGGAAGATCCAGGAGCGAACCAAGACCGAAACAGGGCCCCAAAGCCAGGACCAAGCCGCCCGTGAGGCATCCGGCCAGGACCACCAGCACCAGGGCCCGGTTGCGGGAGCGCTCCGCAGGGCCGCCGACCTGCGCCTCGTCGCGGGCCACGAAATAGAGGGTGGCTTCGGTGGTGCCCACCGCCAGCAGGCTGAGGGCGGCGAAAAATCCCTGCAGGAGCCCCCAGTAGCCGAATCCGGTGGCGCCCAGGCCCTTCAGGAAGAGGGGCGTGCTCACCAGCGCGACAGGAAGCGCCAAGAGGGTGCCCAAGAGGCCCAGGGCACTGCCTTTGACGACTGTTCGCGCTAGAGAGGCCATTGGTCCTCGAAGTCCCAAAGAGGCGGCACGCGGTCCTTTTATCGGTGCAAAACGCACCCCGATTCGATCGACACCCTAAACGCCGCACTTGTTGCCGTCAATGCGGTGATTCGTTAGTATACGGCGCCACCAGCCCCATCGTCCCAGCTTTGCCCCAAGGAGCGCCGCGCCATGAAGCTCGAAGGCCTGCAAAAAAACTGGGACGCGATGGGTAAGCTCGATCCGCTCTACGGCGTGCTCTCGCACGAGGGCAAACGCGGCCGGGTCTGGGACAAGGACGATTTTTTCCGCACCGGCACCGTGGAGATCGACGCGGTCCTGGCGCAGGCCCGCGGCTTGGGCCCCCTGCGCCTGGGGCAGGCCCTGGACTTCGGCTGCGCGGTCGGCCGCCTGAGCCAGGCCCTGGCCCGGCATTTCAAGCAGGTGGTGGGGGTGGACATCGCGCCCAGCATGCTCGCCGAGGCGCGGCGCCTGAACCGCTTCAAGGGACGCTGCCGTTATCTGCTCAATGCGCGGCCGGACCTGGGCCTGTTCAAGGATTCCAGCTTCGACCTGGTCTATTCGGTGCTGGTGCTGCAGCACATGCATCCGGACTATTCGTCGCGCTACATCCCCGAATTCCTGCGGGTGCTGCGCCCCGGCGGCCTGGCCGTGTTCCAGATCCCGGCGAAGGCGCAATATTCGCGCTGGCGGGGCCTCAAGGTCCTGGCGCCCAAGGCCCTGCTGCGCGCCTACCGCCGCCTGCGCTACGGACCCTCCGTGGATCCGGACCTTGAAATCGAAATGCACGGAATCGCCGAGGAACAGGTGAGGGCCCTGGTCCAAGGCGGCGGGGGGGAGATCTTGCGTTGGGAAAACGACACGTATTGGGTGCGTAAAACGGGATCGAAAAAAAGCCGCAAGGCAGTCTGAACTATAGCCCTGTCCAAGTCCAAGACGGGCCCCAGCCCAAGGAAGGCATTCGCAAATCTGCCCCGCCTTCCTCGGGCCCGGCCTTTTCTTAACTTAAGTGCGGTAGCTGGCGTTGATCTTCACGTAATCGTAGCTCAGGTCGCTGGTGTAGACCGCGGCCTCGCCCTTGCCGCTCTTGAGGTCGATGATGACCTCCACTTCCTTGCGCTTGAGCAGGCCCAGGGCCTTGGCTTCGCTGAACTCCACCGCCGCGCCGTCGCGGGCCACCTTGAGGGGCCCGAAGCTGATGTCCACCTTGGCGGGGTTGATCTTGATGGGCGCCGTGCCCAGGGCGGCCAGGATGCGCCCCCAGTTGGCGTCCATGCCGAACATGGCGGTCTTGAACAGGTTGCTCTTGGCCACGGCCATGGCGCATTCGCGCGCGGCCTCGAAGGTCGGGGCCCCTTTGACCCGGACCTCGATGAACTTGGTGGCGCCTTCGCCGTCGAGCACCACGCGCCGGGCCAGCTCCCTGCAGACCTGGACCAGCGCGTCGGCGAACTTGGCGCCGTCGCCGGCCAGGCTCTTCAGGGGCTTGTTGCCGGCGCGGCCGTTGGCCATGACCAGCACGGTGTCGTTGGTGCTGCAGTCGCCGTCGATGGTGATGCAATGGAAGCTCTTGGCCACGGCCTGGACCAGCGCCTGCTTCAAGGTCGCCGCGTCGATGGCCGCGTCCGTGGTGATGAAGGCCAGCAGGGTCGCCAGGTTGGGGTGGATCATCCCGGCCCCCTTGGCCATGCCGCCGACGCGCACCGGCCTGCCCCCCACGCTCAGGGTCAGGCTGTATTCCTTCACAAAGGTGTCGGTGGTGCAGATCGCGCGGGCCGCCTCTTCGCCGCCCTCGACGCTCAGGCTGCGCGAGGCCGCCTCGATGCCGGCGGCGACCTTGTCCATGGGCAGGTAGCGGCCGATGACCCCGGTGGAGGCGACCATGACCTCCTTCTCGGGGAGCCCCAGATGGTGCCCCACCAGGGAGCCCATCTTCTCCGCGTCCTTCAGGCCCGCCTCGCCGGTGCAGGCGTTGGCGTTGCCGGAGTTCACCACCAGGGCGCGGGCCATGCCGAGGGCCGCGCGGCGCGCGGTCAGCTGCACCGGGGCGGCTTTCACCTGGTTCACGGTGAACACGCCCGCCACCGTGGCGGGGGCTTCGCTGTACAGGACGGCCAGGTCGCTCTTGCCGCTCTTTTTGATGCCGCAGGCCACGCCCGCGGCCAAAAAGCCCTTGGCGAAGGTGATGGATCCGGAATGTTGGGTCGTCTTCATGCTTGCCCCTTCCCTCTTGCTTGTCCGTGGAATGACTCTATATCCGCCTAAACCGGAAGCGCGCCCAGGTCCAGGCCCGCCTCTTCCGGCAGGCCCAGCATCAGGTTCATGTTCTGCACGGCCTGCCCCGCGGCCCCTTTGATCAGGTTGTCCGTGACGCTGAAGACCACCGCCCGCGAGACCCGCGCGTCCAGGCGCACCGCGATCTCGATCAGGTTGGTCCCCACCACCGCGCGCAGCATCGGCATCTCCGCGCCCTTGAGCGCCCGCACGAAAGGCTTGCCGCGGTAGAAGTCGGCCACGCAGGCCTGCAGTTCCGCCTCCGTGGACGGGCGGGCCAGGTCCGCGTAGCTGGTGGAGAAGATCCCCCGGTTCAGCGGCAGCAGGTGGGGCGTGAAGCTGACCCGCACCGGCGCGCCCGCCGCCGCGGAAAGCTCCTGCTCGATCTCCGGGATGTGCTGGTGCGAGCCGGCCACCTTGTAGGCCGAAAAATTGGAATCCACCTCGCAGAACTGGCTGGACTGGGCGAGCTTGCGCCCCGCGCCGCTGACCCCGCTCTTGGCGTCGATGACGATGCCGTCGGGCTTGAGCAGGCCGGCCTTCAACAGGGGGTAGAGCGCCAGGATGGCCGTGGTGGTGTAGCAGCCCGGGTTGGAGACCAGGCGGGCCTTGGCCACCTCGGCCCCGTGGATCTCGGTCAGGCCGTAGACGGCCTCCTTGAGCAGGCCGGGCTGGTCGTGCGCGTGCTTGTAGAATTCCTCGTAGCGGGCGCTGTCTTCCAGGCGGAAATCGCCGCTCAGGTCGACCACCTTGAGGCCCTTTTCCAGCAGCGTGCCCGCGACGCTCAAGCTCTCGGTGTGGGGCAGCGCCAGGAAGACCAGGTCCGCTTCAGCCGCGAGGGCCGCGGCGTCGAGCTTGCGGTAGGCCGGCAGGCCCAGGCCCCGCAGGGCCGGGTAGATCTCCTCCGGCGCCTTGCCCGCGGAGCTGTCCGCGCCCAGGGCCGTCAGGCGCACGCCCGGGTGGCGGACCAGCAGGCGCGCCAATTCGGCCCCGGCGTAGCCCGAGGCGCCGACCACGGCCACCCTTGGTTTTTGGCCCGCGCCGGACGTCATTGGGGCGTGTCCCCCTGCCGCTCCACGTAGTACTTGGTCTTCAGCTCGTCGATCCATTCGGACAGGCGCTTCTGCACCTTCTCCTGGTAGACCTGGTTCGTGACGTCCTTCTTGATGTCCTCGAAGGCCAGCTGCTTGCCGGGGCGGTGGCCCTCCACGTACAGGATGTGCCAGCCCGCCTGGGTCTTGACCGGGCCCGCCAGGCTGTTGTCCTTGGCCGCGAAGGCCACGGCCTCCAGCTCCGGCCAGCTCTGCCCCTTCTCGATCCAGCCCAGCTCGCCGCCCTGGTCCTTGGTGGGCGCGTCCGCGGAATGCTTGCGGGCAAGGTCGATGAAGGCCGCCTTCTGCTCCGAGGGCTTCTTCGCCTTCAGCACGGCCAGCAGGCGCTTGGCCCCGGCCTCGTCGTCCGCGGCGAACAGGATGTGGCGCAGGTTCACCTCGGCGCCCTGGAAAAAGTCCGCCTTGTTCTGGTCATAAAAGGCCTGGGCCTCGGCGTCGGTGACGTGCAGGCTGGGCCTGAATTCCTGCTCCTTGATCTTCTCCATGCGCTCGTAGGTCATCTCGTCGCGCACCCGCTCGCGCAGCTGGTTGCGGTATTCCGGGACGGAGATGTGCTCGCTGGACAGGGCGGCCTCGAAGGCGTCCTGGTCCGGGAAGCGCTGGCGGGTCTGGTCGAAGAGCTTCTCCATTTCCGTCTCGATCTCGCTGTCGTCGGGCAGGTAGGGGTTCTTGACGCTCTTGTTGTCCTTGGCCGCGTCCGCGAAGCCCTCGGGGCCGTCGTTGGCGGCCAGGAGGACCAGCTTCACCTCGATCATGTGGTCCAGCACGTTCTTGCGCGCGTCGGCCAGCTTCTTCTTCCCCTCGGGGCTGGCGAGCTCGTCGGGGCTCATGTCCTGCGCGACCGACTGGACGGCGTCGTCGATGTCGGCGGTGGTGATGATGTCGTCGCCCACGCGCGCGGCGATGGCGACGCGGGGGGAGCCCGCCAGGAAGGCGGGGCTCAGGGCGAAAGCCAGGATCAAGGTCAGGGCAAAAGCACGCGGCATGTCAGGACATTCCCTTCTCTGTTGGAACCGGCGCCGGCTTGAGGGGCTCCAAGACGGTAGTGCGCTCGATGACGGCGGCCTCCCGGAGGCGGGCCAGCCATGCACGGTACGAAACCTGTTCCTTGTCCAAAAGCAGCGCCGCGCGGGCCGCGGGCGCTGCCTCCTCCAGGCTGCCGGGGTCGCCGGGCACCAGGCTTTCAAGGTAGAGGATGTGGTATCCCCAGTGAGACGCCACGATGGGGCTGTATGTTCCCGGTTTCAGGGCCCAGGCCGCCTTGATCAGGGCTTTGGGCAGCTCGTCGCGGGATACGGGGCCCAGCAGGCCGCCCTGGGCGGCTTCCGGTCCCTGGCCCTGGGCCGCCGCCACCTCGCTGAAGGGATCCCCCATCTCCAGCTCGCGCATGGCGCCTTCCGCGGCCGGGCGGGTGCGGGTGAAGATCTGGCGCAGGACCCGGCGGGGGGAACGGCGGTAGAGCAGAAGGTGCTCCCAGTAGCCGTCCTGCACTTCCTGGTCGCTCACCTGCAGGCGGCCCCGCATGGCCAGCTCCACGGCCGCGTCCGCCTCGGCTTCGCGCACCACGCGGTCCTGCCATTCCTCGCGCGTGAGGCCCCGCACCTTCAGGCTCGAATCCAGCAGCGCCGGATCGACGCCGTCCATGCCCTCGGCCAGGGCCTTGGCCCGGTCCGCGTCGCCGAACGTGAGGCCCAGGCGGCGCCCTTCCTGCAGGATCAAAACCTGGTCGATCAGCCCGTCCAAGGCCTCGGTGCCGTCGGGATCCAGGTCCCCCAGAAAGCGGCATTCCTGGTTCCATTGGGCGACGGTGATGGGCTCGCCGTTGACGCGCGCGGCCAGGGGCGGCCCCTGCTTGGGCGGCGCGCAGGCCGCCAGTCCGCAGGCCAGCAGGATCGCCCAGAGGCCTGAGCGGAGGCCCCCACCTGGGAGCATAAAAAAACCCGGCGCCGCGTTGCGCGCCAGGGAGCGAAGACGAGCGGACATGCGGCCAAACGAAAATGGGAGTCAACCCGGGCGGGTCAACTCCCGGCTGGAAAGGATAGCATAAGGCCCCAGGCTGGGCAACAGGCTTCTCAGGGCCGTGGGCCCCTGGCCCGGCGCCACGGTGAAGCTCAGGCCCGGCGGAGGACCCTGCAAAAAGCGCACTTTTTCGCCCCAAGCCCGCATCATGGCGCTGGCGAATTCCGGCCCCGGCTGGCGGTCCTCGAAGAAGCGCAGGACGATCTGGCTGCCCTTCTGGGTCACCTCGCTCAGGCCCAGATCCCTGGCCCAGACCCGCACGGCCACCACCTCCAGCAGGCTGCGCACCGGCCCCGGGATCTCGCCGTAGCGGTCCGTCATCTCTTCCTCGTGGGCGGCCAGGCTCTCGTGGCTTTCCACGGCCGCCAGGCGCTTGTACCAGTCGAGCTTCTGGCGTTCGTCCTCGATGTAGGTCTGGGGGATGTAGGCGTCCCGGTCCAGGTTCAGGGTCGGGCTGCGGTCCTGCTCCACGTCCTCCCCCTTGAGGCGGGCCACGGCCTCGTTGAGCAGGTGGCAATAGAGGTCGAAGCCCACCGCCGACACGTTGCCGTGCTGCTGCGGCCCCAGGATGTTGCCCACGCCCCGTATCTCAAGGTCGCGCATGGCGACCTTGAAGCCGGCCCCCAGCTCGGTGAACTCCTCGATGGCCGCCAGGCGCTTCTCCGCGACCTCCGGCAGGGCGCGGTTCTTGGGGTAGAAGAGGTAGCAATAGGCCTGGCGCTGGCTGCGCCCGACCCGGCCGCGCAGCTGGTAGAGCTGGCTCAGGCCGAAGTCCTCGGCGTGGTCGACGATGATGGTGTTGACGTTGGGGATGTCCAGCCCGCTCTCGATGATGGTGGTGGCCACCAGCACGTCGTGGGCACGCCCCAAGAACTCGAGCATGACCCGCTCCAGCTCCTCCTTGGGCATCTGCCCGTGGGCCACCGCGATGTGCGCCTCGGGCACCAGGGCCCGCAGGCGCCCGGCCACCTTCTCGATGTCCTTGACGCGGTGGTGCACGTAGAAGACCTGGCCGCCGCGCTTCAGCTCGGCCAGCAGGGCCTCGCGCAGGACGGCGGGATCCTCCTCGATGACGTAGGTGCGCACGGGCAGGCGGTTCAGGGGCGGCGACTCGATGAGGCTCATGTCCCGCATGCCGCTCAGGGAGAAGTGCAGGGTGCGCGGCACGGGCGTGGCGGACATGGCCAGCACGCCGACCTGGGTGCGCAGGGTCTTGAGCCGCTCCTTCTGGGCCACCCCGAAGCGCTGCTCCTCGTCGATGATGAGCAGGCCCAGGCGTTTGAAGGCGACGTCCCGGCTGAGCAGGCGGTGGGTGCCGATGACGATGTCTATGGTCCCCTCGCGCAGGCCCTCCAGCGTCTTCTTCTGCTCCTTGGGGCTGCGGAAACGCGAGAGCAGGCCCAGCCTCAGGGGGAAGCCCTGCAGGCGCTCGCCGAAGGTGTTGAAGTGCTGGCTGGCCAAAATGGTGGTGGGCGCCAGCAGGGCGGCCTGCTGGCCCGAGGCCGCGGCCTTGAAGGCGGCGCGCAGGGCCACCTCGGTCTTGCCGAAGCCGACGTCGCCGCACAGCAGGCGGTCGAGCGGCTTGCGCGACTCCATGTCGCGCTTGATCTCCTCGATGGCGCGCTTCTGGTCGTCGGTCTCCTGGTAGGGGAAGCTCTCCTCGAAGGCCTTCTGCCAGGCCGTGTCCGGGCCGGTGCCCGGGCTCTCGACCACCTGCCGCTTGGCGTACAGCTTCAGCAGCTCCTCGGCCATCTCGGCCACTGCCTTTTTCACCCGCTCGCGCTGGCTCTCCCAGGTGGCCGTGCCCAGCTTGTGCAGGCGGGGCATGTCGTCGCCGCCGAGGTACTTCTGCACCTTGTCGACCTGCTCCACGGGCACGTAGAGCTTCTCGCGGTCGGCGTATTCGAGGCTGACGAAATCCTTCTCGAAGCCGTCGACGTTCAGGCGCACCACGCCCTGGAACAGGCCGATGCCGTGGTCCACGTGCACCGCGTGCTGCCCCACCTTCAGCTCGGCGAAGCTCTCGATCTTGCGGGCGTTCTTGAGGCCCTGGAAACGGTGGCGGTACACCGTGGTGCGCACGACCTCGCGCCGCAGGGCGTCCTGGTCGCTGACCAGGACCAGGCCCAGCTCGGGGGCGCTGAAGCCCTTGTCCAGGTGGCCCAGGGTGTAGCCGGGTCGGTCCTGGAGCTCCTCCAAACCGGGCAGGCCAGATCCCGGGGCGCCGAGTTCGGGGCCGTCCAGGCCCCGTTCGCTCAGGGCCAGTTTCAGGCGCGTCAGTTCGCCGTGGCTGTGGCAGGCCACCAGGCTGCGCCAGTCCCGGCCCAGCCAGACCGTCATTTCGCGTTCCAGGGAACCCAGGTCCCCGGCGGTGAGATCCAGGTTCTTGAAGGCCAGGGGCAGGTTCAGGGTCTCCCGCCAGCCCGGCAGGCCGTGGGGCAGGAGGCTGAAGGCCACGGTGTCGAGCCGGCGCAGGCGTTTCAGCACCTCGTCGACGGGAAGCAGGGCCGCGGAGGCTCCGGGATAGAGGAGTCCGCCGCTGTGCCGGCGCGCCGCGGTCTCCTCGTGGGCGTCGGCCAGTTCCTTGAGGCGGTCGGGAAGCGCCTGGGGTTGGTCCACGAAGATCAGGGGCTTGGTCTTCCAGCAGTCCAGGTAATCGAACAGGGAAAGGCCCGGAAAGAAGAAGCCCAGGAGCCAGTCCAGGCCGACGTAATGGGACTGGTCCCTCAGCTGCTCGTGCCAGCGCTGGCGCGCCTCGGCCTTGAGCCCGCTCTGGGCGAGGACGCGCTTCAGGCCCGCTGCCTTGATGGCCTCGTCGACCAGCACCTCCTGGAAGGGCATGACGTCCAGGCTGCCGATCTCCCCGGATTCCGGGCCCAGGCTGCGCTGGGTCAGGGGATCGAAGGGGCGCATCTTCTCGAGCGTGTCGCCGAAGAATTCGCAGCGCACCGGATAGTCCCTGTCCGGCGCGGCCAGGTCCAGCAGGCCGCCGCGGATCGAGAACTGGCCCGCCTCCTCGACCGCGGCCTCGCGGCGGTAGCCAAGGCGCACCAGGGCCGCGGCCAGTTCCTCGAGCCGGTAATCCTGGCCCACCCGCAGGTACAGTTCCGCGCCCAGCAACGCCCCGGGATCCGGGGCGGCCTGGACCAGGGCCTCCAGGGTCGTCACCACGATGAGCGGTTCGCCGCGCGCCAGGCGGCGCAGGATCAGCAGGCGCTCCAGGGTGCGTCCGTGCTCCCGGTTGACGCTGTCCACGGTCCCGGTCTCCCAGGCCGGGAAATACACCAGGGGATCGAGCCCCGGATCCAGCACGGTCGGGTATTTGACCTGCAGGGCTTCCGTGCGCAGCGGGTCGGCCAGGCTGGGGAAACCCTGCAAAAAGAAGCGCAATTCCTCGGTCAGGGCCAGGGCCGAGGCCTCGTCCGCGGCGAGCAGGAGGGCCGGCCTCCTCCACTGGGACAGCAAGGCCGCGGCCAAAAACGCGCGAGCGGCCCCCCAGGAGCCGGTGAAGACGGGCAGTTTCCCCGCCTCCAGCGCCCGCCGCGCGGTCTCGTCAAAGGATTTGTCGTAAAGACGCTTGAACCAGGCCTGGAAGAACATCGACCGCCTTGGAAACGCAAAAAGGCGCCGGAACGCCTCAGCGTTCCTGCACCGTGGTCAGGGATGGATTTTGCCGCCGCCCTGCGCCGCGACGGGATGACTTAAGCCACAGGGCTAACACGGTAGTGAATAGGGGCGGGGGGGTCAAGAAGCTTATGGCGCCGCGGCGGACCGAAACTCGGACTCCCTATTTCATTTCAACGGTGGGGACAGCCGGGCCAGCAACAGGGCCTGCGCATGCCTTCTTTCAGCTCGCTGCAGGTTCTTTCGACATGGTTTTTTCTTGTCTCGGATTTTTTGACATAAGTGGTCCAGCAGATCCATTCATTGCGCGCGATCGGGCTAATGTCCTCCCATGCGGCCCTTGCCTCGGGGTCGGAGGCCAGGGCCTTTCGCAAGTCCGCGGGCACCCTGTGCACCACGCCTTCGGAGATTCTTATCTTGGCCATAGGTTTATGACGGCAGGCTCCAGGCCCGCCCCACCAGGAGCATAGCTCGGGTTAAAAAGGCCGAATATCGCGCCCGCTATCGGGCGATGCAGTTCCATTATAAGGGCCCGGGGTCGGGCGTTTCAGATTTCTTCCGGAATAGTCAGCGCGTGATGGCCAACTTGACCCAGGCGTCCTGGGTCTGGCCGTCCGCGCGGGCGGTGATATGGCTGATGTACACGCCGCTGGCGACCGAAGCCCCGAATTTGTTCCGCCCGTCCCAATACTCCTCATTCTGTCCGGCCCGGCCGGCGAATGGCTCCAGGTCGCGCACGGTTTCGCCGGCGACGTCGTAGACGCGGATCTCCACGTCCGCGTCGCAGGTCAGCACATAGGGCAGCCATACGGGCCCTTGGGAGGGGTCGGGATTGGGGTAGGCCGCGGTCAGGCTCAGGGAATTGGACGGGGCGGGCGTGGTGGGGCTAAGCAGGGGCGTCGGCGTCCGCGTGGGTCCGGAGGTCGGGGTGGCGGTCGGGGTGGGGCTGACGGTCCTGGTCGGGCTGTAGGTCCTGGTCGGGCTGAGGGTCCGGGACGCGGTGCGGCTCGGCGTGGATGTCGGATTCGCGGTGGGAGTCGCGGTGCCGACCACGGCCAAACTTTGGGCTTCGATGCAAACCCAGCTGTCCAGCGCGCAGTCGATGGCGTCGGCTATGGCGAACTTGATGTGGTTGGTGACGCCCGGGGTGACCGCCACCGAGGCCGACAGTCCGGTGGTGAACCCGTTCATTCCCGTGTCGCAGGGGCAGGCGGGGCTGTAGTTGTAGGGCGCCAAGACCTGGTTGCACACGAAATACTGGCTGTTGGTGGTCGGGTTGATGTCGTTCACGCACACCGGCTGGTTCGTCACCGGCACCAGGGCGACGTTGACCCCGTTCACGTAGATGGCGAATGCGTCGTTGTAGCTGCCTATGTAATAAAGGTATTCGTCGGAACCGAAGACATACTTGAAAGCGACCATGGCGCTTTGCGGCACGAAATCGAACTCCAGCACCGAGGCGTCGTTCGTCACCTCCCCGCCGAAACTGGCGCTCAGGTCGCTGTCCCCGGGCAGGCCCCAGCACACGGAGGAGTCCCCCGTGTCCGGCCCGATGATTCCGGGCGCGGCGCCTGTGCTCAGCACCACGCCGCCGTCAAAATCCAGGATCCCGGAGGCGCCTGAAAAGGTGCCTGCGGCCCCCGGAGCCCCGGTATAAACCACGTTGCTGACGGTGATGCCCGCGCCCACAAGGTCGGCGGCCAGATCGGAGGCGCTAAGCGCCCCGCCAAGGGTGGTGACTGATATGCCGGCGGCCCCGGCCGAAAGCGGAAGAAACAGGAAAATGGGAAAAAATAAAAATCTGTTCGGCACAAACGACTCGAAAACGGGCCCCATTCCGTTCCTGTCAAAACCAAATACTTTTTTATGCAATCGGGTTTTTGGACGCGGTTTTCTTTGGATCTCGCGCAATCGTGGGGCGCTCATCCTTCGCGGATCGAGCTGGGCTAAAGTATATTTTGGCGGCCCCAAAAAAGCCCCCAATTTTTTACGTGTTGCTGCGCATTTTCAAAGAAATAGGGTCCTAATCCGCGTAGCCGTTGTCCCGCCTGAACCGCGCCTCGCGCCGCATCTCCCGCACCAACTGGTCCATGGCCTGTTTCGGGCTCGCGCTGCCGTCGCAGGCCGCCTCTTCCGCCTTGCCGATCCGGTCGGACAAATACAGCCCCTCCGGGATGGGCGCCACCGGGTACAAATTGGGGCTTTCGAGCAGGTCCACGAAAGTGCGGAACTGGAGATTCCGCCGCAGATAGCCCCGGTAGACGGGGGATTCCTCGACCGCCCTGTTCAGCGGCAGCCAGCCGCCTTCGGTGTAGAATTCGGCCGCGCGCTCGGGATGGTCCAGCCCGGACCAAAAACGGATGAAGGCCCAGGCGCCCTGGATGTCGCGCGCGGAGCGGGGTATCAGCATGACGTTGCCGTCCACAAAACCGGCCCCGGGCAGTCCGCCGCCGGCGGGCGGGATGGGCGCCGTGCGGTAATCGAATGCGGGGGCCAGCTTGCGCGCCTCCTGCACCCTCCACTGCCCGTCCACAACGATCGCCTCGGAGCCGCTGAGCAAGGGCCAGCCGCCCTCGCCTCCTCCCTTGGAACGGTTCTGCGCCGCCTCAAAGCGTCCCACCCGGTCGAAGCCCAGGCGCGAACGCCGGGCCGCCAGCCAGGTGAGGGCCCTCATGTTCTGGGGCGTGTCCAGGGTCAGCTCCCCCTTGCCCCAGTCGTAAAAGCCGCCGCCGAAGACGGGCGCGAAGTTCCCCAGGCCCCAGGGCAGCATGCCCAGACGCGTCAGCTCGCCGTTCGCGTCGGTCCGGTCCATTTTGGCCGCCCAATCCGTCAGGCCCTCCAGGCTGGAAGGAAGATGGTCGGGGTCCAGGCCGGCCTGGCGGAAAAAATCCGGGCGGTAATAGAGGGCGAAGATGTCCATGCCCACGGTGAGTCCGTAGAGCCGGTCCCTGAACATGCCGATGCGCAGGGCCGCCGGAAATATGGAGCCTTTCTGGCGCTCCCATTCGCGGGCGTCCATCAGGCTGTCCAGGGGCAGGAGCAGCCCGCTTTCTGCCCACTGGGGGACGACGTCGTTCACCTCGGCCATGCAGTCGGGCGGGTCATCCCCGGCCACGGCGATGAGGAACTTCGAGTCGGCCATGCCGTCCGGCACGCTTAGGGGGATCACCTCATATTCGGTCTGGCTTGCGTTGAAGCGGTCGCAGATGCCGTCCACGACCTTTTCCCATTCCCCTGTCCATCGGTGCCAAAAGATGACCGGCTTGCGTCCGGGGTAACGGCGGAAGCTTTGCTCGGGAAGGGACCATGAAAGGGCCAGGATCGCCGCGCAGACCAGCACGAAAGCCAACCAGGGCCTTCCGCTGGACTCCATGCCGGAATCTGATTTTAGTTTCATTGGCGGATTCACCCAGAGGTGCCTGACAGCTGATGAAATTCAACCCGCAGATTCAATGAGTTTTAACCAGCCTCATCTGTGAAAAAGCCCAGAACGGAGACCAATAGTTCACGCGTACCGGAAGCGGAAGTTCCGCGAATCACCTATTCGTACGTATCCGATTTTCCGATAAATCGAATTTGAGGTCGGATTGCTGAGATCGGTGTATAGCGTGCAGTACTCCTTGCCTCGGAGCAAGCCCTCCTGGCTTACTGCCGCGACAAGAGCCGTCGCATAACCGCGCCTCCGGAACTCAGGAGGGGTGTAAACCCAGGTCACGGTGATCCCCCTGCGGGCTGGGCGGACTAAGGCTGCCATGGACACGGGTGTACCTTCCAATTCCCAAATGAAGGCCGCACCGGAAAGGACTTTTTTCTCGGCCTCCCGAACCGCGGCGTCTCTCGTACCGGAATCTCGCGGAGGCATTTCTCGACGAAAACCCTGTATCCAGTCCGCGAGAAGTTCCTTATCCCCTGCAACCGCCGGGCGCATACGCCCCGGAATTCCAAGCGGTTTTCGGACATCGGTGATCCTGTATATCCCCTGGTCAATCTCCAGAAATGATTCGCATCCGCGGCGCTTTGCCCACGCGTCCGCCATGGCCCCGGCTTCCTCCCCGGGTCCCACGACCCCGGGCAAGGCAATCCCTGAGTCCCCGAGCCGATCAGCCACGGCCCGGACGGCTTCAAGCGGCCCTCTGCTTACGATTAAATTGACGTCATGAAGAAAAGCGGCAAACACGGTTTCATCGCCCCGCCTCACCTGGGCCATGAAAGGCACTATGGGCGGAGGATTCTCTAGGTTTGCGAAAAACAAGCAATACTCCGCCTCTCGAGCCTCAAGGAAGGGGCTCACGGCTTTGCTAAACGCGCTCAAATCCGTAAAAACGAAAACATCCATGGATGGCCCTTTGAAATTCCAGGTGCTTTACCATAAACCTACTACGATCGCCCAGTGGTCCCTGCCTGAAAAAACAGTCTTTTGAACCAAAAAAAGCAAATGGATGAACCTATGGGCCGGACCGGGACCAAAATGCCGCCCCCTCTTCCAAACCCAGGGCCTGGGAGCGAAACTATGGTTCCGCGCCTGGGCGAAATAGGACGCCTCCCGGTGCTGATGGACGGGGCCGCAACGCTTCATCCCGTGAAATCTTGATGACGGAAGGGCGCGAATCATGAGCCAGGACAAATGGAACCTTGTGGACCGTTACCTCACCGACCGCCTCGTGCCCAAGGATGGGGTCCTTGAGGCGGCCCTTGCCGGGAACCTGGCGGCGGGCCTGCCGCCCATTGATGTGGCGCCAAACCAGGGGAAATTCCTGAACCTGCTGGCGCGGGTCCGCGGCGCCCGGCGCATCCTGGAGATCGGCACCCTGGGCGGATACAGCACGATCTGGCTCGCGCGCGCCCTGCCCGCCGACGGACGCCTGATCAGCCTGGAGATCGACCCGAAGCACGCCGCGGTGGCGCGGGTCAATCTCCAGAGAGCGGGCCTGGACGATAAAGTGGAAATACGGATCGGGCCGGCGATGGAGTCCCTGGAAAAACTGCGGCTCGAGGGCGCCGAGGCGTTTGATATGGTTTTCATCGACGCGGACAAACCCAACATACCCGCCTACCTGGCCGGGTCCCTCAAATTGTCCAAGGTTGGCAGCCTCATCGTCGTGGACAACGTGATCCGCGAGGGCGCGGTCGCGGATCCGGAGAATCCGGATCCGGCCGTGAAAGGGGTCCGGCGCATGTTCGAGGATCTGGCCGCCGAGCCCCGCCTGAGCGCCACGGCGCTCCAGACGGTCGGCTTCAAGGGCCACGACGGGTTCGCCATGGCCCTGGTCGTTTCCGACTAGGTCTTCCGCCCGGGATCCGGCCCGGCCTTCTTCAAAACATAAATTTGTTCCTTCTTTTCCTCGGGCACCAGTGGCCGCCTGTCGTAATCGCCGTAGGCCTGCTCCAGGCCGAGCCCGGCGGACGTGAACAGGCCCAGGCATTGCTCCGGAAAAAGGTATCCGAGCTCGAGCGAATCCTCGGCCGTCTGCGTCAGCTCGCCGTTCACATGGACCTCATAGCGCAGGTTCACGGCGATGAGCTGGCGTTCAGGGTCGTGCCACAGCTGGTCCTGGTAGCGCCGCATCGTGCGCCCTGTTTTTTTGTCCGTGCGTTCGAAGTCCAGGAGATTCTTGCGGCCCCAATTCCCCAGGGCCTCCCATCTGGGATTGAACAGCGTCAGGACCAGGCGGGATTTCGCGGACATGTGGCCGCGGACGGCCTCGAGGCATTGGAGGCGCTCCTCCAGGGTGCCCAGGGCCTGGAAGACCCGGAAGGGGAACAGGATCCAATCGAAGGTCCGGCCCAAATCAAAGCTCTTCATGTCCATGCGGCGCAGGACGACCTTGCGGGCGCGTTCCGGCTGCTTCGCGAGCTTCCCGGAAAACACGTCCAGCATGGGCTGGGACAGGTCGATGCCCGTGACGGAATTGCCCCGCAGGGCCAGCGGCAGCGCTATGCGGCCCGTCCCGCAGCCCACCTCCAGGACCGACGCCGAGGCCGGGATCAGGGACAGGTAAAATTCGAGGTCGGACGCGAGGTCCGGCCGGTCGTTCCCTTCGTCGTAGAAGGCCGCCGAGGTTTCGTAGTGGTTCGGGTTCATGCTGTCCTTGGCCGTGGGCCGTCCCTTAGGTCGTGGCCACCAGAATTTCTTCCGCGTTGTTCGGGGGACGCAGGCCGTCGGTCCGGCCCGCGAAATAGCGTTCGGCTAGGTCAGCGGCGGAGACCTGCCGGACCTTCTTGAAACCGGCTTCACGGGCCAAGGCCAGCATCTCCTCCGGCCTGAAGAAGCTGATGAAAGGGGTGCCGCTGGCCCGGGCGCCTTTCTCCCCCATTTCCAGGCCCGGGCGGTCCTCGGGATCGGCCATGCTCAAGGGCAGTATGAAAGTCATGACCAAGGTGGAGCCCGGGGCAAGGGCCGCGACCTGGCGCAGGGTGGCCAGGATGGCCTCCTTGCTCAAGTACATGCTCACACCCAAGGAGGCCACGACGGCGGGCTTGCCGGGGTCGAAACCGGCCGCGACCAGGCCCGGCCACCAGGCGCCGCTTGCCTCAAAGTCCACCGGGACCAGGCGCAGGAAGTCCGGCACGCCGTAGCCCAATTCCTCGAGGCGGCGGCGTTTCCAGGCTTGGGGGCCCGGCCGGTCCACCTCGAAGATCGCCAGGCGCGAGGCGATCCCGCCGCGCCGCTGCGCGAAAGTGTCCAGGCCCGCGCCGAGGATGACGTATTGGCCCAGGCCCCTGCCGGCCTCTTCCACGACCAGGTCCTCGATGAAGCGGGCGCGGGCCACGATGGAGGCCCGGAAACGGCTGGTGCCCTGCGGGTGCATGTCCCCGCGTTGGCCCCAGTCCGCATCGGGCGCCGCCAGGCGCAGGCCCACCTCGTCTTCGATCACATGGGGGGCCGCATCCGCCCGCAGGTGCATGGCCCTCCACAAAGCCACCCGGACCGCGGTGCTGTCCGGCGCCGCCGCTCGCATGTCGCTCATGCTCCAAACCCCATTCGGTTTTTCTCTTATTGCGCCGATTTTATCGGCCGGACTCTACAAATACCACAGCAGCTTCACGGACCCGACCGCGCCGCCGGCGTCAAAGGTCCCCCTGGAATTGACGCCGTAGAAATCGGCATAGGTGTCGGCCTTCGGTGTCTGGTTGTTCGAGGAACCCGAGACCACGATGAAATCTTCCGCCTCGCAGTCGTCGAAACCGCCGTCCACGGCGATGGAACAGCGCTCCGAGAACCTGTATTCCAGCGTCGCCAATACCGTCCCCCAAAACGCCTCGCCCCCGAGGTTCTCGTTGGTGTAATTGTTGAAATTGCTGCCGTTGTAGCCGGTATTCGAGTAATTCTCCTGCAGGTCGTCCCATCCGAGGCCCGCCTCCAAAGCCAGGGAAAATCTCAGCGCCTGGCCCAGGTCGTGCACGCCCCCGAAGGAGAAGTACAGGCTTTGGATCCGGTTGCGCTCGCTGAGCGTCTCCCGGGTCCACTGGCCCCCGCCGAAGTCGCCCGTGGCGGTGGCGAAGGCGGTCCCGAAGTCGAAATAGCGGTATCCGAATCCGAGCTGCATCCAGCCGGAGGTGCGCTGCATGCCCACCCCCTCATAAATATTGGAAGCCGCCTGGCCGTAAATTTCGCGGGTATTCTCCCAGCCGAGATTGCCGATGTCGTTGCGGAGCTGGTTGTTCTGGTCCACGTAGCGCGCTCCCGGGAACAGCCATCCCAGCTCCGGCTCCACGCTCCAAACGACGGGCTTCGGTTCCGGCATGACGGACGGCGCTTCGGGAAGGTCCAGGTCCCGCTTCAAATAGTCATTGAAGGAATTCTTGGCCGCCACCAGGTCGTGGCTGGCCTCGCAGTCCGAAAGGATCAGCTCCGCGGGGAACCCCACCCAGAGCAGGTTGTCGCCCGCGACCCTCGCGAAATCCCCCTTGTTCACCAAAGCCGAAGCCGCGGCCAGGGTGCCGATGACCGATCCGAGCCCGACCAGGTCGGTGGCGCAGGCCTTCCGGGCCAGGGAGGCCGCAAGCGTGTCCCCGCTCGCCTCAAAATACTTCGCGAGCTGTCCTGACTCGTTCAGGCAGCAAAAGGTCGCCTTTTCCCCTACCCGGCCGCCGGACCAATAGCCGTAGGCCACCTTGTGGTCGTCGTAGATCTTCTGGCGGTCCTGGAGGGAGGTCCCCGCGGGCGGCTTTTGGTAGGGCGGCGGCAGGGTGGCGCATCCGCAAAACAATAATGAAAGGAGCGCCGGAAAAAGCGGGGACGAGAGGACGCCTTTATTGGACGGCAAGGCCGTAGTCCCTGAAATCGGTTTTTTCAAGCGGCAGGTCCCTCGACTCCGTGACATAGAAGGAGGGCGCCCGGCCCGGGCCCGCCGCGGCCGCCTCCCCGTGGGGGACATCCTTCAACAGCGTGAAAAAGGACGTGGCGGGATCGTTGAATTTGATTTTCAAGGCGATGAAATCCCGGCTTCCCAAAGTCCCCTTCTCGATTTTCTTCCGGAGCGCGTCTTTTTTGAGCCGGGCGATGACCAGGTAGAGGGGGCGCGTGACGCCCTCGCCCAGCATCAGGAAGTCCTCGTTATCCGGGTGGGAGCCGAATTTGGGGAAATCCGGGCGGTTGCAGGTCACCGAAATCAGCATGTGCGGCCCCCAGGAGGGATCGCTGGAATAAATCCTTTTGTCCGCGGAGCTACCCCGTGGGGGCTTGAGCGCATGCCGCCCGGGAGCCAACCAAAGGATCAGCCCCTCTTTTTCGAGGGCCCTCATCAGGCCCGGAGTGGCTTCCCGCGCTTTGAGATTCAGGGTTTTCACGGCCGCCCTTCCCATGCTTCATCCCCAGCTCCCCGTTCCCGCCGGGATGCGGCTATTGCATCCAAATCCGTCGCCCGTTCTCCGTGACGCCTGTTTAGAATAAACTATTGGCGTGGAGGCCGCACCCTGTTCATGGTCCGAAGGCAGCGATGATGAAACCCCTTGAAGAACCTCCTGAACGGCCCCCGCTTCCGGTGGCGCGCGAAACCTGGAGCTTCCGGCGCCTGATCCCGTCCCTGGGCTTCGTGGCCCTGGTCAGCATCCACGAGGTTTTGGGCTGCGTGGCCGCGATCTTGTGGTACCACGACCGTTCCTTTGTGCCCATGCAGGTGGCCTGGTATTGCGCCTGGGAATTCGCCGTCCTGGCGTACTTTTTTGCCAACCACCTCAGGATCCGCGGCAGCCTGAGCCGGGCGCGCCTGGCGGCCTTCTGGGCGCTCCAAGCGGCCTGGTTCGCGCTGGGCCTGTGGTGTTACGCCGCGGTGTTCGCGGCCCAGGCCTTCGCGGTTGAGGGCGTGGGGGGCTGGCTGGCGCTCGCCTACCTGTGGGCGGCCTTGGCCGAGGACCTGGGGCGCCCCAGGCCCGGCCGCAAAAACGACGACTCCTATTTTTCCGAAATCTTCAAGAACCCGATGACCCGGGAATGAATCCCCTCGTGTTCAATGACCCGCCAAAAAGATCCTGTTCACGCCCAAGCTGATGAAGTAACCGGCAAAAGCCGCGCACAAGCCGATCACGGCCAGTTCCACGGCGCTTTTCCAGTAGCGGCCCACGGTCATCCGGCCCTTGTATTAGCCCATCATGAAGAGGACAAGCGCGGAGACGGCCACCGACGGGACCAAGCTGTAGCGGACCGGGAGGAGGAAATAGGGCAGGAGCGGAACCAGGGAGCCGACGAGGCTGGACAAGCCCACCATCGCGGCGGTCTTCATCACGCCGTTCGTTTCCATGGGCGCCAAACCCAGCTCGTCTGTCATCATCACGTCGAGCCAGACCCTCTCATCGGAACAGATCTGTTCGACCACCCGCTCCAGGAGCTCGCCCCGGAAGCCTTTGTTCCTGTAAATTTGCCGGACCTCCTCCCGCTCCTGCTCGGGCATCTCCCGCATCTCGCGCTTCTCCCGTTCGGCCTCGCTGTCGTAGTGCTCCTTTTGGGCCATGAATGAGGTGTAGGCCACGGCGCCCATGGCCAGGGATTCCGCAAACGTGGCCGCCAGCCCGATGCAGATGATGACTTTCCCGTCGTCCGTGGCCGCGGTGGCGCCCAGCACCACCCCCAGCACATTCACCAGTCCATCCTGTCCGCCCAGGATCATGTCCCTGAGTCGGCTGCCGGATCGATGGCTTTCGGTCTGGATCATTTCCACAGGACCCCCTGATTGGCCGCGGCGCCGGCGGATCGCGCTATGCACGCCCCCCCCGGCCTTCCGCTGGAGTTTATCATCGCGCCGGCTTCCGGTCCCTGACCGGCGTCATGGCGGCGCTGCTCTGGCGCAGGCGGCAGAAAAACCAAAACTTTGCCGCTCCGGGGCGCGTATACGCTGGTGTCGGTGTGGCCGGCATGGGTATGCGACTTTCGCCACCGGACCCTTTTTTCATCCTTTCCAAAATCCCAAACGGAGCCTCAATGCCCACCATTTTCGAGCCCTATGCCCTGGGTCCCATCACCCTGTCCAACCGCCTGGTCATGAACCCGATGACCCGCAGCCGCTCGGACGCGGAGGGGCTGGCCAACGCGCTGATGGCCGAATACTACGGCCAGCGCGCGGCCAGCGCCGGCCTCATCGTGACCGAGGGCACGGCGCCCCACCCCAACGGCAAGGGCTACGCCCGCATCCCGGGGCTGTGGAACCAGGCCCAAGCCGAGAGCTGGAAGCCGGTGACAGCCGCAGTGCACGCCAAGGGCGGCAGGATCTTCGCCCAGCTCATGCACACGGGCCGCGTGACCCATCCCGCCAACCTGCCCGCCGGAGCGCGGGTGGTGGCGCCCAGCGCCGTGGCGGCGCCCGGCCAGATGTACACCGACAGCCTGGGCCTGCAGGACTTCCCCGTTCCGGAGGCCCTGGACGAGCCCGGGGTGCACGAGGCCATCACCAGCTACGCCCTGGCGGCCCGCAACGCGGTGGCCGCGGGCTTCGACGGCGTGGAGCTGCACGCCGCCAACGGCTACCTGCTGGAGCAGTTCCTCAGCCCCCACAGCAACCAGCGCCAGGACGCCTGGGGCGGCAGCGTGGACAAGCGCATCCGCTTCGTGGTGGAGGCGGCCCGCGAGGCGGCAAAGGCCATCGGCGGGGACAAGGTGGGCATACGCCTTTCCCCTTACGGGGCCAACGGGGGCATGCTTCCCTACCCTGAAGTGGACGAGACCTACCTGAAGCTGGCGGACCAGCTCGCCGCGGCGGGCCTCATCTACATCCACATCGCCAACCATTCGGCGCTGGGCGCCCCGGCCGTGCCGGAATCCCTGCTGCTGGCCCTGCGCAAGGCCTGGCCGCGCACGCTGCTGTGGGGCGGGAGCCTGGACCAGGCTTCGGCCGAGGCGGCCCTGCGCGAAGGAAAGGCGGACCTGGTGGGCGTGGGCCGGGCCCTGCTGGCCAACCCCGACCTGAAGACGCGCTGGCAAAAGGGCCTGCCCTTGAACCAGCCGGACTTCGCCACTTTTTACACCCCCGGCCCCAAGGGCTACACGGACTATCCCGCGGCCGAAGGCGTGGCGGCCTGAGGGGCGAAGGGAAAAAGGACGTGCCAACATCGAAGGCCCCGGGGATCCCTGGGGCCTTCTTCGCATAGGGAGCCTCCGATGGACTACGTCAAACTGGGCGCGAGCGGCCTGAAGGTGTCGCGGCTGTGCATGGGCTGCATGAGCTTCGGGTCCCCCGAGCGGGGGCGTCCCTGGACCCTGACGGAGGAGCAGAGCCGGCCCCTGATCAAGGCGGCGCTGGAGGCGGGCGTCAATTTCTTCGACACCGCCAACGTCTACGCCCTGGGCAGCAGCGAGGAGATCACCGGGAAGGCCCTGAAGGACTTCGCCAAACGCGACGAGGTGGTCCTGGCCACCAAGGTCCACGGGGCGATGGGGCCGGGCCCCAACCAGCACGGCCTCTCCCGCAAGGCGATTTTCCAGGAGATCGACGCCAGCCTGAGGCGCCTGGGCACGGACTACGTGGACCTCTACCAGATCCACCGCTTCGACCCGGAAACGCCGATGGAGGAGACCCTGGAGGCCATCCACGACGTGGTCAAGGCCGGCAAGGCCCGCTACCTGGGCGCCTCATCCATGCACGCCTGGCAGTTCGCCCAGATGCTCGCCCTGTCCGAGCGGCGCGGCTGGACGCGCTTCGTCAGCATGCAGAACCATTACAACCTGATCTACCGCGAGGAGGAGCGCGAGATGATGGGCCTGTGCCGCGCGGAGGGGATCGGCGTGGTCCCCTGGAGCCCGGTCGCGCGCGGCCTGCTGACCCGCCCCTGGGGCGAGGACCAGACCTCCCGCGCAAGGACGGACGCCTTCGCCGCCAAACTGTATGCCGCGACCAAGGAGTCGGACCGCCAGGTGGTGGACCGCGTGGAGGCCCTGTCCAAGAAGCGCGGCCTGCCCATGGCCCAGATCGCCCTGGCCTGGGTGCTGGGCAAGTCGCCCGTGAGCGCGCCGATCCTGGGCGTCACCAAGGCCGGGCACCTAAAGGACGGCTTGGCCGCCTTGTCCGTGCAATTGAGCAAGGAAGAGGTGGAACACTTGGAAGAACCCTATGTCCCGCACGCAGTGGCCGGATTTGAATAAATTTTTTTAAGAAGCCCGGCCCAATTGGTACACGTCGCGCGGCAGCAGCACGGTCTTGTCCGCTTTGCCTTGGGCGACCCGGATCATGGCCCGCCCGAGGGTCGGCCCGTCCAGGACCAGCCCGTTTCCAAAAAGCTTCAATAAAGGCAGCAGGGGCGCCATGAACACGTAGGCCCAGCGTATCCACGCGGTCCTGGAACGGAAGCCCGGCGGGGGCTGGAGCGCGCCCAGGCGTATCATGGCCGCGTGGCTGAAGGGCATGGCCAGCAGGGCGTTCTCGGTGCGGCCCTTGACGCGGGCCCACATGACCGGCCCCTTCTCCGTGCTGTCCGTGCCCTGGCCCGACACATAGCAAAAACTCATCCCCGGATTGGCTTCCAAAAGAGCCTTGGCCGCGGACACCGCCAGTTCGTAGGTGTCGCGGGTGTATTCGGTCTCGCTGCGGCCCACGGAGGAGAGGCCCAGGGCGAAGAAACAGGCGTCGTAGCCCTTCAGCTCCGCCGTCACGCCGCTGTAGTCGAAGAAATCCTGGTGCAGGAGTTCGCGCAGCCTGGGGTGGCTCCGGCCGCCGGGGCGCCGGCTCACGGAAAGCACCGCCTCGACGTCCGGGTCGGCCAGGCACTGGCCCAGCACCGCGGAGCCCACCATGCCGGTGGCTCCGAAAAGGATCACCCGCAGGGGCCGGGCTTGGGGCGCGCTGTCTGCCACGGACGCCTTTCTCAGGCCTTGGGGGCGGGGCCGATGTTGATGTGGAAGTTGAAGTTGGCGTGGCCCAGGCCGCCGTAGAGGCGGATCCACAGGGCCAGCAGGCCCTCCGTGGCGCGGGCCGAGCTGAGGGGGCCGAGGTCCAGCACCTGCTTGGGCGCCCAGCCGAAGGCGCCGGTCAAAAGGCCGAGCACCTGCTGTTTCGCCGCCGCGTCGTCGCCGCAGATGAAGATGTCGTGGTCTCCGGCCAGGAGGCCGGGCTGGACCATCAGGAAGCAATTGAGGGTGTTGAGAGTCTTGACCACCTTGGCCTGCGGGAAGGCCCGCTGGATCCGCTCGGCCAGGGAATCGGTGTTGCCCACGAAGAGCGAGGGCGGCATACCCTTGGAGAAGTCGAGCGGGTTGGAGATGTCCACTAGGACCTTGCCCGCCAGCTTGGCGGCGCCCGCGGCCTGGAGCGCGGCCAGGGAGGCCTCGCCCTTGGTGCAGTTGAACAGAAGCTCGCCGAAGGCGGCGGCGTCCGCGAAGCTCCCCTCGCCGGCCTGGCCTCCGGTGGCCGCGGCCCAGGCCTTCGCTTCCGCCTTGCCCGCCTGCCTGGAGCCGATCTTGACGGCGTGGCCCTTGGCCGCCAAGGCCGTGGCGATCGTGGTGCCCACCATGCCCGTCCCCAATACGCCGATCTTCATGGAATTCTCCTATGCCGGGGTGCAAGGAGGCCGAAGCCCCCACACCGCGGATTTACGCCAAAACCGGGTCCGAGGATTGGAAGAATGGGGGGCCCTTGGGGCCCAGGGACAAGGGGTGGGACTAATCGGCCGGAAGGCGGTCCGTGGTCTGGCCCACGTAGAAGGACTGCTTGAGGACGTCCGAGCCGCTCAGCTCAACCCACAGGGTGTACATGCCTTTTTCCGCGAAGACCACGTTCCACGGCAGTTCCACCATGAACTCGGTCAAGGGATTGAACAGATTGAACGCGAAGGGGGTTTCTGTCTGCGCCAGCATGCGGCCCTGGGGGTCGAGGATGCGGGCGTTGCCCACGAAGGCGCCGTAGCCGTGCGAAAAGACGAGGGTGCTGACGAAATTCCGCTTCAGCGGAAAGCGCTCGCCGGCGTTGTAGATGAAGTTGGCGCAGGGGAAGCGGTCATACTTCTTGCCCTGGTAGATGACGTTCAGGTCGAAGAGCATGAGGTTGATCCTGGGGATCTGGGCCAGGCCGTGGGCGTCCGCGGCGACGGGCGAGGCCAGCGACTGGGAGGGCGGCTCCGGCGCCGACGCCGAGGCCTCGGTGAGCAGGTCCAGCTCGAAGCTGTCCTTGGTGGGCTGGGAGGTCCTGAAGGCCAGCCTGGCGTCGAGGTCCACCACCACCCAGACCTGGGTCGGGCTCTTCACGGCGTAGCGCACGCGTTCGACCGCGCCCAGATGCACGGGCAGGACCTTGGGCAGCTTGGCGGAGGCCATGCCGATGCCGGAGACCCGGATCAGAACGCGGTCCGGGGAGGAGAGATTGGCGGCCGCTCCGGTCAGGGGGCCGGAGGCCTTGACCAGGACGCGCACGCCGTCGTCCGTGGCGCTGACCTCGATGCCGGTCAGCGCGGGACCATGCATGCCCGCGGCCGCGCCGTGCGGCGCGCAGGTGGCCACCCTTGTCCCGCCTTGGGGCGAGGCCATCGCCGTGCGCGCGGACGCGACCGGACTGAGGCTCAAGGTTTCGTCGTCGGAGGCCGCACGCAGACAGGTGGCGGACGCGCAAAGGACCGCGATTGCAAAAAAATTCAAAGCGTATTGCCGCATGGATGGAGGCCTCATACAGGTTGATAACCTGTGGACAACTTGGGGATTAAATATTGTAGGCCCGCGTGATTTTTATGGCAAGTTTTTTTACTGGATCTGACTTTTACCCGCGGTAGCTCCCGCGGCCAGGCGCCGGGCGAAATCGCGGAACACGGGGGTGTCGATCTCGTGGATGCGGCCTTCGTCGCAGGCCAGGGCCAGGGCCGGGTCAATGGGCAGGGCGCCCCAATAGGGCACGGCATGCTCCTTGGCCACGGACTCGCCCCTCAGGGGGCCGAACAGATAGAAGGGGTCCTTGCGTTCCGGCACCTGCACATAGGCCAGGTTCTCGACCAGGCCCAACACCGGCACGCGCAGGGTCTTGGCCATGCCCAGGCTCTTGGCCACGATCATGCTCACCAGGCTCTGGGGCGTGGTGACGATGACGACGCCGTCCAGGGGCAGGCTCTGGTAAATGGTCAGGGTGGCGTCGCTGGTGCCGGGGGGCATGTCCACCAGGAGGTACTCCAGGCCCTCCCAGGCCGCGTTGGCGTAGAGCTGGCGGATGGCGCCGTTGATGAGGGGGCCGCGCCAGATGACCGGCGCCTTCTCGTCGCTGATGAGCAGGTTCATGCTCAGCACCGGCACGCCGGCGCGCGTGTCCACCGGCAGGATGATGTCCGCCTCGCCCGCCTTGACCTTGGGGCGCTGGTTGGCGCCGAAAATGCGGGCGATGCTGGGCCCGGTGATGTCCGCGTCCAGGATCCCGGTGGGGTGGCCTTCCCGCACCAGGGCGCAGGCGAGCTGGGCCGTGACGCTGCTCTTGCCCACGCCGCCCTTGCCCGAGCCCACCGCGATGACGTGGGCGACCTTCTTGGTCAGCAGGTTGATGCCGCCGGCGTTCCCCGTGATCTTCCCGTCGGTGCCGACCTGGGGCTTGCCCCCGCCGCCGGCCGAACCGATGGCCTGGGCGCGCTGTGCGCCGAGGCGGCGCTTGAGCATATCGAGCTCTTCCGGGGTCATGCTCCCCAGGCTCAGGTCCAGCACGGCGCCGGGGAAGGCCTTTTGCACGGCCGCGGCCACGGACTGCCTGATGTGGTCCTTGAGCGGGCAGCCCTCGATGGTCAGGTCAATGTGCACCTGCACCTGCGCGCCCTGCACTTCGACCTTCTTCACCAAGCCCAGTTCCACGATCGAGATCCCCAGTTCGGGGTCCTGGACTTCGCGCAGGGCTTCTAGAATTTGAACGCGGGAGGCCATGCCTGCTCCTTCACTATCCGTGGGTCAGGGCGCGGTCTGGGTCACGCCCATGGGCGAGTCCCCGGACCCGGCCGGGGAGACCCCGGCGGGAAGCTGTTGCTGGACCTCGGCGGAATCGGACGATTCGTAGGTGTAGCTCGAGACCACGCCGTCGGGGCCGAAGACCACGTCCAGGTTCTTGACCAGGGCCGGGCCGAAGACGCTGTAGTGGTAGTAGGCGTAGGCCCACTTCTGGCGGCCGTTGTCGTATCCCACGCGCGAGGGCGCGCCGAACTCCGCGATCAGCTCGCTCTTCGTGGTCTTGCCCGCGACGATGCCGTCGGGCCCGGGGAAGGCGAAGGGCGCGCCCAGGGTGGCGCAGGCGCCGCAAAGCAGGCACAGGCCCGCGGCCAGGGAGAAGACTTGCAGGGTTTTCACGGTGCGCATGGCGGACTCCTGAGAAGGATCCCTAGTCTTCTTTCCACTTGATGGTGCAGCCCACGGCGAAGGTCTCGGGCACCGCCACCGGCCTCCCGGCCAGCAGGTCCTCAACCGCGTCGCGCAGCTCATGCCGGACCACCTTGTCGGGCTGGTCCCAATGGTCGTCGATGCGCCCGACATAGGCCAGCTTCCGGTCGGCGTCGAAAAGGAACACGTGGGGCGTGCGCACGGCCCCGAAGGCGTGGGCCACGGCCTGGCTTTCGTCGCGCAGGTAGGGGAAATTGAAGCCCTTTTCCTTGGCCCGCGCCTGCATGGCCTCGAAGCCGTCCTCGGGATGGCTGTCGGCGTCGTTGGAGTTGATGGCCAGCAGCTGGAAGCCGCGCGGCCCCAGCTCGGCCTGCAGGGCGACGAAGCGCCCCTCATAGGCCTTCACATAGGGGCAATGGTTGCAGGAAAAAACCACGCACAGGGCCTTGGCGTCCTTGAAGGAGGCCAGGGACCAGGTCTTGTTGTCGGTGCCCGGCAGGCTGAAGTCGGGCGCAGGCGATCCCAGGTCGAGGGTCATGGCGCAGGCTCCTTTATTCGACGTCCAGCAGCTCTATATCGAAGACCAGGGTCGCGTTGGGCGGGATGGGCCCCTGGCCCGTGTCGCCGTATCCGAGGTAGGAGGGGATCACGAGCATGCGCTTGCCCCCGACCTTCATGCCCGTCAGGCCCATGTCCCAGCCCTTGATCACTTCGCCGGCGCCCAGCGTGAAGCTGAAGGGCCCCCGGCCGATGCTGCTGTCGAACTGGGCGCCGGTGAGCAGGCGTCCCGTGTAGTTGACGGTCAGCTTCTTGCCTGCCACGGCCTCGGTCCCGGTGCCCAGGACCTCGTCGGTGATCTTCAGGCTGCCCAGGTCCGGGTCAGGGGTGGGCGACGGCGCGGCCTGGACCGCGGCCTGGGGCCGGCTGTCCGGGGCGCCCTGGGGCGCCGCGCAGCCCGCGGCGAGGGCCGCGACCGCGGCCCCGAGGATCAACAGCGAAATCCGACGCATCGTCTCTCCGGTGAAGGGCCTTGGGCGCCGGCCGGCGGGGATCAGGCCAGGCCAAGGTAAGAGAAAAATTCGTGCTCAGCCCCGGCGCTGTGGGTGCGGTTCCATTCCTTCACCTTGGCGCTCCAGGCCTCGTCCTGCTTGTCGTCCCAGCGCCAGTCCGCCACCAGGGCGGACACCGTGTTCTTGCCGTCCAATTCAAAGGGGCAGGGCAGGGAGCTGTTGACGGACAGTGAGCTCAGGCGCTTCCCGCTGGCGTCGAAGCGCAGGGTGAAGGGCCAGACCCGGCAGGTCACGGGGCGGTCCTTGTACACCGAGCAGCGGTTGTCCCGGAAAAACTCGCAGGCCTCCCGGTCGTTCTCCTTGTCCATGCGCTTGAGCAGGCCCAGGGTCCGGCGGCCGCCGTCCAGGTTGACGAACTGCAGGCCTTCGCCGGCGTCGTCGAAGTCGCTGCTTTTATAGAATTTAGCCACTTCGGAGACCTTGCGGCCGGTGCCCTGCATGATGCGGCGCACATCCTCGTCGGTGACCGGGACGATGGTGTCGCTGCAGCAGTTGCCGCATTCGGTGCAGCGGAACTTCAGGTACTTTTCGCCGTGGAACTTGGGACGCCGTGCGTGGTAGGGGGTCATAGGGCCTTGGCCTTAAGCGCTGGAAAACAGGAAGCAGAGTCTAGAGAACAATGGCCCCCCCTGTCCAGCCCCTTGGCCGCCCCTCAGGTCGGCTCGAAGTAGTCCAGGTCCTTGTGGAAGGTCTCCTCCAGCCCGGCCAGGCCCCACAGGGCCAGGGCGAAGACCACCCCGCCCACGGCCAGGGCCGCGGCCGGGGCGGACAGGGCCAGGGAGGCCCCCTGCAGCGCGCTGAAGGCCAGGGTCATGGGGACCACCGCCCCCCGCACCATGTTGGGCACCGTGGTGGCGACCGTGGAGCGGATGTTGGTGCCGAACTGCTCCGCGCCGATGGTGACGAAGAGGGCCCAATAGCCCCCTCCCAGGCCCAGCAGGACGCAGCAGCCGTAGAAGGCCGCCAGCGAGCCGCTTCCCAGGGTGAAGTAGAGCGCCACGCCCAGCGCCTGGACCAGCATGAAGAGGGCCACGGCGCGCTTGCGGCTGCGCAGCCACTGGCTGAGCATGCCGCTGCCGAAGTCGCCGGCGGCCAGCCCGGCGTAGCACAGGGCCACGGCCCGGCCGGCGCTGGGCAGCACCGTGAACCCGAAGGCCTTGCCGAACTCCGGGCTGAAGGTCATGAGGATGCCGACCAGGTACCACAGGGGCAGGCCGATGGCGATGACCCTGAGGTATTTGAGGAAACGGCCGGCGTCCCTGAAGAGCATGAAAAAATCGCCGCGCTTGTGGCTGGCAGCAGCCATGCGCTTGAACAGGCCGCTCTCGGCCACGCCCAGGCGCAGGAGCAGCAGCAGGATGCCCAGGCCTCCGCCGATGAAGTAGGCGTGGCGCCAGTCCGTCATGCCGGCCACCCCGTAGCCCACCACCGCCCCCAAAATCCCCACGGCGGCCACGATGCTGGTGCCCCAGCCGCGGCTTTGCCTGGGCATGACCTCGGCCACCAGGGTGATGCCGGCCCCCAGCTCGCCGGCCAGGCCCACGCCCGCCAGAAGGCGCAGGACCGCGTACTGCCCCACGCCCGTGACCAGGCCGTTGCCCAGGTTGGCCAGGGAATACAGGATGATGGAACCGAAGAGCACGGACAGCCGGCCCTTCTTGTCCCCCAGCACGCCCCAGAGGATGCCGCCGATCAGCAGGCCGCCCATCTGCATGTTGAGCAGCAGCACGCCCCGGCTCATCAGCTGGTCCGGGGGCACGCCGAGGCCCGTCAGGCTGGGCATGCGGACCATGCTGAAGAGCAGCAGGTCGTAGATGTCGACGAAGTAGCCCAGCGCGGCCACCAGGATCAGGAGCATGGCCTGGCGCCGCAGCGCCGGGGACAGGTCAGCGAACATGGCGCCTCAAAAAATCCGGATCAGTAGAACTTCGTGCGCGAGCGCAGGGCCTGCGGGGGGCCGAGCCATGGGGCCTTGGCCGCCAGGGTCTCGGCCCGCGCCACCCAGGCCGCCACGCCCTTGGCCTCGGCCAGGCGCAGGGGCCCGCCCTTGTAGGCCGGGAATCCGGTGCCGTAGATCATGGCCAGGTCCAGGATGCCCGCGTCGGACACCAGCCCCTCCTCCATGGCCCGGGCGGCCTCGTTGAGCATGGCCAGGTAAAGGCGGTCCTCGATGTCGGCCATGGGGTAGTCCGGGGCCGGCTTGTTGACCCAGCCGCTGATGCTGTCGTAGAAGACGTGCATCTTCCCCGCCTTGTCGCGGGTGAAGGCCCGCTCCAGGTCCGGCCGGGCGATCCAGTCCGGCGACGGCAGGTGGTCGGAGTAGTGCTGCTTGAGGATGCCCAGGACGTGCACGATGACGGGCACCCCCACCTCGCCGATCAGCTTCAAGGGCCCCACGGGCATGCCGAACTCGGTGGCTGCGGCCTCCACCTTCTCGGGGGGCACGCCCTCGGCCACCAATTGGGTGGCCTCCAGGATATAGGGCAGCAGGATGCGGTTGACCAGGAAGCCGGGGCTGTCCTTGACCACCACGGGCGTCTTGCCCATCTTCAGGGCCAGCTCCACGGCCGTGGCCAGGGTCCGCGCCGAGGTGCGCGGGCCGGGTATGACCTCCACCAGGGGCATGACCTCGGCCGGGCTGAAGAAGTGCAGGCCCACGAAGCGCTCCGGATGGCGGGCCTGCGCCGCGATGTCGGCGATGGGCAGGGTGCTGGTGTTGCTGGCCAGAACCGCGCCTTCCGGGACCAGGGCCTCCAGTTCGGCGAAGACCGCGTGCTTGATGTCCAGCACTTCGGGCACGGCTTCGATGACCAGGTCGGAATACTTCAGGTCCTGGTTCTCGCCGCCCGGCCACAGCAGGTTGAACTGGGCGGCCGCCTCCACCGCGCCCATGCGCTTCTTGGCCACGGCCTTGTCCAGATGGCCCTTCACCTTCTTGAGCGCGCGGCCCAGCACTTCCAGGTTGGATTCCTTCAGGGCCGTGGGCAGCTTGGCCTTCGTCACCAGGGGGATGGCGATGCCCGAGCCCATGAAGCCCGCGCCGACGACGGCCACGTGGGCCAGGGGGGCGCCCTTCACGTCCTTGGACTGCTTCTTGGCGTCCTGGCCCAGGAAAAAGAGGCGGACCAGGTTGCGGCTGACCTCGGTGGCCAGCAGTTCGCCCAGCGCGCGCGCCTCCTTCTCCAGGTAGCTGTCGCGGGAGGCCATCATGTTGCGCATCAGGCTGATGGCGCGCAGGGGGGCGGGGTAGCGGTCCTGGGTCTTGGCCACCACCGTGGAATAGGCGCGGTCGAGCACGACGTTCTTCAGCAGGCCGTAGTCGAGGAAGCGGTTCCATCGCGTGTGGCGCTTGCGGCGGCCCTCCTCAAAGGCGATGGCGACGCTTGGCTCGGCCAGCTTGAGGGCCAGCGCCTCGGCCACGGCCGCCAGCTGCTCCACGGGCGCGCTGTCGTCCACCAGGCCGATCTTGGCGGCGCGCCGGGCGTCGAAGAGGGTGCTGCCCAGGATGGCGGGGGCGGCCTGGGCGAAGGTCACCAGGCGCGGCAGGCGCCAAGTGCCGCCGAAGCCCGGCAAAATCCCCAGCTGGATCTCGGGCAGGCCGATGCGGACGCCTTCGTCCGCGGCCACGCGCGCGGTGCAGGCCAGCGCCAGCTCGCAGCCGCCGCCCAGGGCCGGACCGTGGATGGCGGCCACCACGGGCTTGCCCAGGTCCTCGATCGCGTTCATCAGGGCCTGGCCGGCCTTGGCCGCGCGGTAGCCCTCGTTGACCGCGTCGGCGGCCTGGGACAGGCCCTGCAGCTCGTTGAGGTTGGCGCCCGCGAGGAAGCCGGAGCTTTTGCCCGAACGGATCACGGCGGCCCGCACCGAGCCGTCGGACTTGAGGACCTGCACCTGGCCGGCCAGCTCGGCGATCATTTCGGCGCCGAGGGTGTTCAGCTTCTCGTCGGGGTCGTCCAGGATCAGGTGGGCGACGGGGCCGTTCTTTTCAATGCGCGTTTTGGAGGACACGGAAGGCGTCACCTAAAAAGGGATAAGAAAGCTCAACGCGTGCTGCTGTCGCGTTCCAGCACGAAGGCCGCGCCCTGGCCGCCGCCGACGCAGAGGGTGGCGAGGCCGCGGGCGGCCTTGCGTTCGATGAGCTCGTGGGCGAGGGTCAGAAGCAGGCGGCCGCCGGAGCTGCCCACGGGGTGGCCGAGGGCGATGGCGCCGCCGTTGACGTTGAGCCGGGCCGGGTCGAGCTCGCCCACGGCCTGGTCCAGGCCCAGGCGTTCCACCGCGATCTTGGGGTCGGCGAAGCCCTTCAGGCAGGCCAGCACCTGGGCGGCGAAGGCCTCGTTGATCTCCACCACGTCCATGTCCGCCATCCTGAGCCCCATGCTCTTGAACAGGCGCCCGGTGCTGTAGACGGGGCCCAGGCCCATGCGCTTGGGTTCGAGGCCGGCGTAGGCCTGCCCCTTGATCAGCGCCAGGGGCCTCACCCCCCAACTTTGGGCGCGCTCCAGGGTGGTGATGAGCAGGGCCACCGCCCCGTCCGTGATCTGGCTGGCGTTGCCGGCCGTCACCGTGCCGTGGTCGCGGGCGAACGCGGGCTTGAGCTTCGCCAGGCGCTCCACGCTGCTGTCGGCCCTGATGCCGTTGTCCTTGGTGACGGGGTTCATGGCGGGCGGGCAGAACAAAGGCGCGATCTCGCGGTCAAAGCGGCCAGCCTGCTGGGACTTGGAGGCCTTGAGGTGGGACTGCACGGAGAACTCGTCCTGCATCAGGCGGCTCAGGCCGTACTCATTGGCCAGGACCTCGGCGGTCTGGCCCATATTGAGGCCGCAGGTGGGGTCGCTGAGGCCCTCCATCAGGCTGATGCGGGGCTTGAAAAACTCGCCCCAGGGCGCCTTCAGCATCAGGCCCAGGCGCTGGGTGCCGGTCTTGGCGCGGTTGAGCTGGGCGAACCACTGCGTGGCCTTCTTGTTGTACACCAGGGGGGTGTTGCTCAGGCTTTCGGTACCGCCGGCCACCACCACTTCGGCCCTGCCGCTGAGGATCTCCTCGCAGGCGTTGGTGACCGCCTGCATGGAGCTGGCGCAGTTGCGGTGGACCGTGTAGGCGGGTATGGACAGGGGCAGGCCGGCGTTGATCTGGGCCACGCGGGCCACATTGGCTTGGTCAAAAGGCTGGGCCACGCAGCCCAGGATGATCTCGTCCACTTCCTTGGGATCCACCGGAACGCGCTTGAACAGGGCCTGCAAAATTTGGCGCCCCAGCTCCCCCGCGCTGACGTCTTTGGCCTCGCCGCCGGACTTGAGAAAGGGCGTACGCACGCCGTCGACGATGACAAGCTGCTTGGACACTGGGCGCTCCTGGGCTTGAGGGAGGGAAAGCCCGCTGAAACGCGCTTAAGTGGGCCAAACCCCGGGGACTAAAATCCATGATAGCAGGGGCAAAGGGCGACATAAAGCGCTTTCAAAAACGAATGGGCACCGTGTGCGGGGACTCCCGGACCGGACCCTGCCACCAACGCCTCGGCCTCAGCGCCCGGCGGACACTGCCGAAAAGATGTTCCAAGGATTCGTGCCGGACCGGTTTCACGAAAAAACCGAAGGCCCCGGCTCGAAAGGCTTCCAAAATGCGCGGGCCGGCGGGATAGGCGGTCATCAAGACCAAGAGCGGCTGCTGGCCCGGGGCCCCCTCCGCCAGCAGGCCCAAAACCGCCTCCGCCCCCATGCGCTCGTCCGCCAGCACCAGGTCCAGGCCGCCCGCCCGGACGCGCGTCAGGGCGGAATCCGCCGAGTCCGCGGATTCGACGCGGCAGCCCAGATCGGACAGCGCAGACTCCAGGAATCCGCGGCTGTCCTTCCCTGTTCCGGCCAGGAGAACCCTCAAAGGCCGAGTGCTCATGCGATCAACTCCAACGAGGGGGCAGCCCCTTGGCCCCTCCTGCTACTCGAACACGCGTATGGGCAGCACGGTCATAGGGATGCCCTCCCACTGCAGCCTGCCCTGGAGCAGGTACACGGTCTGGTTGTGCATCCAGCGCTGGTACCAACGCTCCCTTTGGAACACGAACTTGCTGACGCAGCCCACCG
>Ga0210388_10000050_pt1 | contig 170604 bp, 135 predicted proteins | sample IncBWC19OmetaG_FD_155485 | JGI IMG/M metagenome (GOLD analysis project Ga0210388, IMG submission 155485) | Forest soil microbial communities from Barre Woods Harvard Forest LTER site, Petersham, Massachusetts, United States - Inc-BW-C-19-O ...
TGCCGGCTGTGATGGCTGGCGTCGTGAAGGTGATGGTCTGGCCGGCCGCGGTGGAGTTGAGGAACTCGACCACCCCGCCGCTGGCATTGGCGTCATTGCTGATGCTCACCGTCGCACCGGTGCCAACCGGCGACAGGTTCTCGGCTTCCAGGGTGATCACGCCGCCGACGCTGATGGTGTAGGCGGCGCTGGCGACCGTGCTATCGGTTGAGCCGCTCTTGTAAGCGATGGCCTTGAGGCTTTCCGAGGCGCCGACGTTTATCGGGCCGGAATAGAGCGTCCCTGCGGTTTCCGAAGGCGTGCTGCCATCGGTGGTGTAACGGATCGAGGCGCCAGCTGTCGCCGTGCTGATCGTCACCGATTGCGCGATGGAGTAAGTGCCACCAGCGGGACTGAAGGTGGGCGCCGCGACCTGTGGGGGCGGAAGGTTGATCGTATAGGCCGAGCTCGTGACCGCGCTGTCGGTAAAGCCAGTCATGTACGCAATGGCCTTGAGGGTCGCGCTGCTGCTGATGGTCACCGGGCCGGAATAGAGCACGCCAGCAGTTTCCGAAGGCGTGCTGCCGTCGGTGGTGTAACGGATCGAGGCGCCGTTGGTAGCCGACGTGATAGTCACCGTTTGCGCACTGGTGTACGTGCCACCGCCGGGGCTGAAGACCGGGGCGGAGGCGGCGGAGACTCCATTCAGCGTGCCGACGCTCAGGTTGCTGATGTAAACCGTGCGGGACTTGGTGAGATCGGACTGCACTGGGCCGGCCCGATTGTAGATGCCGCAGTCAAAACGCGCCAGTGTGCCGGCCGGGTCGTCCCAGCCGATGCCCGTTTTTGAGAAGCACTGCACGCCGTCGATCCAGACGGTGATATGGCCGCCCGTGCCGGTGACATATTTGGTTTCCACGCGAATGTCATACCAGCGGTTGGCGACCACCTTGACGCCCAGTGACGTCCATGAGGTATGGCCGTTGGCGACGATGAAGAGGTTGCCCGCCGTATCGCCCTGCATTTCCCAGAGCGGCCCGCCAGGACGGATGTTCTGCGCAAAATTGGCATCGATGTTCGTGCTCGTTGTCATATAGCCGAAGGCATAATTGACGGTCGTGCCGAGAGGATATTGGTAGCCGGGAGCGCTCGAGGCCCAACTGCGCGGCATGGTAGTGGAGGAAGTCCGGTAATTGTCGCCCGCGAGCCAGATGACCCGCAGCACCTGGCCGCGCTGTCCGATGGGGTCGGGGGCAAGCTGGATGCGATCCACCGGGAGGTCGGTCGGAGAACGCTCAAAGCCGTCCATATTGGAACTAAAGTCTTGCGAAAAGACGATCGTGCCGGCCGCGGTCGGGCCGTCTTCGGCGTGAACAGCCGCCGTCAGGGCGACGCAGAGGGAGAGCAAAGCAATTCTAACATAGGGGATGTTTTTCATGACGGGGGTAGGGTTATCCAAGGCCAGGACTGGCGGGAATTGGCCCGGCAAAAGGGTAGGAGCCGAGCCTGGACCAGAACTGCGCCGCCAGCGTCGTAACAATCGAAGCGCGCGGGCAAGTTTTATGAGTCGATATCACTCATTTGAGCGATGGCGGCCAAGAGTCTGTTATGAGCGGTTGAAAAGCTCAGCTCACGTATTTCTGCACGATCGGAATGCGCCGGCCGACGCCAAAGGCGAGGGGCGTGATTTTCAGGCCGGGGGCGGCCTGTTTGCGCTTGTATTCGTTCAAATCGACCTTGCGCACGACGTCGTTGACCACGGTCGCAGCGAAGCCCTGCGCGAGCAGGTCGCGGCGGGAGAGGCCTTCCTCGACATAGCCGCGCAGGATGGAGTCGAGCATGTCGTAGGGCGGCAGGCTGTCCTGATCGAGCTGGTCGGGACGCAGTTCGGCACTGGGCGGTTTGTCGATACTCGATTGCGGGATGGGCGGGGTGCGTCCGACGCGTCGCGCGTCTTCGTTGATCCAGCGGGCGAGGGCGTAAACCTGTGTCTTGAACACGTCGCTGATGACGGCAAGACCGCCGGCCATGTCGCCGTAGAGCGTGCAATAACCGACCGCGACCTCGCTCTTGTTGCCGGTGGTGAGGAGCAGCGAATTGAACTTGTTGGAGAGCGCCATCATGAAGACGCCGCGGATGCGGGCCTGGATGTTTTCCTCGGCGACATCGCGTGCGCGGCCGGTGAAAAGCGGCCCCAGCGCGGCTTCGCACGCGGCCACGGCCTCGGCGATGACCATGGTTTCGAAGCGCAGGCCGAGGTTTTGCGCCAGCGCGCGGGCATCGTCGCGCGAGTGCTGCGATGAAATCGACGAGGGCAGGGAGATGCCAGTGACGTTTTCCGCCCCGAGTGCGGCGGCGGCAAGCACGGCGACGACCGCGGAGTCGATGCCGCCGCTGAGGGCGACCAGCGCACGGGTGAAGCCGCTTTTGTGCGCATAGTCGCGCAGGCCGAGCACAAGCGCGGCAAAGATGTCCGCCGGCGTGTCGTCGGTGGAGGGCTGCGGTTTGAAAGTCGGGGCGGGAGTATTCGTATCCACAATACGCAGCTCCTCGGAAAAAGCGGCAAGCTGGGCGATCACGCGGCCCTGGGCGTCGGCAGCGAGACTGCGGCCGTCGAAGATGAGTTCGTCATTGCCGCCCACGGCGTTGACGTAGGTCACCGGGCAGCCGAGCGTGCGCGCGGCCTCGGTCACGAGCGTCTGGCGCAGGTGGCTCTTGCCGTGGTGCCATGGGCTCGCGGACAGGTTGACCATGAGGTCGCAGCCCTCCGCGGCGAGCAGCTTCACCGGATCGAGCCCATGATAGAGCCGGCGGGTGGGAATCATCGGCAGCGTCCAGACATCCTCGCAGATAGTGATGCCGATTTTTTTGCCCGCGAATTCGACGGTGCGCGGCGCGGCGGCGGGCTCGAAATAGCGATCCTCGTCAAACACGTCGTAGGTCGGCAGCAGGCATTTGCGCGCGATCAGGAGGACTTCGCCGCGGTGGCAGAAGGCGGCGGCGTTATAGAACGGACGGCCCTGGCCGGAAGTGTTGGTTTCGACAAAACCCACCAGCGCGGGCACGTCGCCGATGGCCGCGGCGACTCCCGCGAGGGTGGATTCTCCGTCCTCGACGAAGCGGCGCTTGAACAGCAGATCGCGCGGCGGATAGCCGCAGAGGACTAGTTCGGGAAAGACAACGAGTTCCGCGCCCTGCGCGACCAGCGCGGTGTAGGCATCGATGATTTTGCGGCTGTTGCCGGGGAAATCACCGACGATGGGATTGAGTTGGGCGAGACCGAGGCGCATGGAGAGAGGGCAAACGTGAGGAGGAAATGGCGCGCTGACAACTCTGAGACTTGCACTTCGCAACGCGGAATGGGATTTTTTGCCGCTTCCTGCGTCATGCACCTAATGCGTTTACTTCTATTTCTGCTGCCATTGGCGGTTGCGACGGCAACGATTGTCCGCGCGGACGAACCGGCCCCGCTCACGCTCGAACACGCCTTTGCGTCAGTTGAACACGTCAACCTGAACGTGTTCCTCAGTCGCGAAGCCGCCGTCCAGGCCGCCGAGGCCGCCTACCGGCAGCGCGCGGGCATCCTGCCGCAGATCGCGCTCGACGCCCAGCAGCAGCGCGAGCTCACCGTCAGCAGCCAGAACGGCGGTCTGACGCAAACCGGCCCGTACAACCGTTTCGACGGGCAGATCACGGCCAGCTATGACCTGCTCGACGCCGCGCAAATCGAGACCTACCGCTCCGCGCACACGGGCGCCCAGGGCGCCCAGCTCGATTACCAGGCCACGCTGCAGCAGGTGTTCGCAACGGTGGCGCAGGCGTATTTCACCCATTTGCGCAACCTGCACCAGATCGACGTGCTCGACTCCAACATCGCCCGTGCGAAATCGCTGCTCGATCTCGCCGAGACGCAGCTGCACGCCGGCGTGGCCACGCAGATCGACGTCACCCGCGCCGAGGCCGAACTCGCCACCGACGAACAGGCGCGCCTGCAGCAGGACACCGTGGTTTACCAAAGCGAACTGCAGCTGCAGCGCCTGCTCGACCTCGACCTGTCGAAGCCGCTCAAGCTCGATGATTTTCCCGTGCAGCACGTGGATGCAGAACCGCTCGATGCGGGCACCGAACATCGCGCCTTCGCGCTGCGCTCCGACTACCTGAGCGCCAAAAGCCAGGTTAGGCAGAATCAGCAAAGCGTGCTCGCGGCCAGATTCGAGAGCCTGCCCGTGCTCAGCCTCTTTGGCGATTACGGCTATGCCAATCAACGCGCCTTCGATGGCGGCGATCACGAGGAATGGCTCGCCGGAGTGGAGTTCAATCTGCCCATTTTCGATGGGCTCCGGGCCCGCTCCGACCGGCACACGGCGCTTTCCCGCCTACGCGCACAGGAACGCAGTCTGCACGATCTCGAAACGCAGATCTCCTCGGAAGTCCGCCTCGCAATCCAGGATGCGCATTCGCGCTTTGCGCAGATCGCCGTGGCGGAAAAAAGCCGGCAGCTCGCCGACCAGCAATTGCAGCTGGCCAGCCTGCGCTTCAAGCAGGGCGTGGCCGACAACCAGGAAGTCATCGACGCGCAAAACGGCCTGGTCGTCGCCGAGGACAACCTCAACGACGCCATCTATCTCTACAATCTCAGCCGCGTCGAGCTGGCCCGCGCCAAGGGCGAGGTGCGGAATATCCTGCAGGAGAGGGCGCCTTGAGCGCGCCGCGACTGATACTGGCCTCCGCCTCGCCCCGCCGCCAGCAGCTCCTGGCGGAAATGGGGCTGGCCTTTGACGTCATGCCGGCCGAGGTCACCGAACACGAGGCGCCGGACGCCGATCCGCGCGCGATGGTCGCGCACAACGCCGCGCTCAAGGCCGAATGGGTGGCCGCGCGCCATCCCGACGCCCTCGTGCTCGGCGCCGATACGACGGTGTTTATCGATGGCACCGTGCTCAACAAGCCCGGCAACCTGGCCGAAGCCCGTGCCATGCTTCGGCGCCTCGCCGGCCGCACGCACACGGTCTTCACCGGCCTCGCCCTGCGCCGCGTCCGCGACGATCTTCGCCTCGACGACGGCGTGACCAGCGAGGTGACTTTCAAAAACTTCGACGATGCGGCCATCGACGCCTACTTTCGCATCGTGAACCCACTCGACAAGGCCGGCGCCTATGGAATCCAGGAAGGCCGCGAGCTCATTATTGCCGGCTGGCACGGGTCTTTCACCAATATCATGGGCCTGCCGGTCGATGAAACGAAACAAATTTTGACCCGCGCGGGTCTTCAGAGTTGAGTTGCATCCAGTTTCCGCCCGATGAACCAGCTGCTCGAACCAGAAACGCCCCCGGCCAAACGCGGGCGCATTCCGCGCTTTTTGCGCGACGATGACACGCAGTCGGCCGTCGTCGGCATCCTGCTCACCCTCATTCTCTGGCCGCTGCTCATCTGGACCTTCAGCTGGGCCATCGGGCATTTGCATGGCGCGTCCAACGTCAAGCTCGCCCTTACGCCGCGTACAAATCAGTTCAACATCGAGCTCGCGCCGCAGGAACTTCGCCAGCCCAAGCCGCCTCCGCCCAACCGCTTTGTCGAGGCCAACCCCGACGCGCCGGAACACATTCCCGACAAGACGCAAAACTTTGCCGCGCACAACCAGCAGGCCGCGCAGCCCAAGCCCTCGCCCAAAACCGGCAACGACCATCCCGAGACCACCGGTAAAAAGGACATCGATTCCACACAAATCGTCGACGGCCACCTGGCCGACAAACAACCGGTGCCGACCCCGCCCGAGCCCGCAACCCCGCCCAACACCACGCCGAAGGCAGCGCCCATCCGTGAACAAAACCCGCTGACCGGCCACGAGAAGGACGAAGGCGAGGACAAGAACGCCTTTGGCACCAACCTTGGGCAGGTCGCGGAAAACGTGCAGAACGTGCCTAACAAGGTCGAGGGCGTGAAAGAGGCCCCGCTGATCGAGGGCGCCAATTCGACCACCCCGCAAATCGATCCCAAGCACCCGATGCCGCGCCGGACGCTCAGCCAGCAAAATGTGCGGCCGGCCATTTTTGCGGACAATCCCACCGGCACCAGCAATATCGGCCTCGCTTCATGGGATGCACGGTGGAGCAATTATGGCCAGTACCTGCAGCAGCTGATTGATACGGTACAGGCCCAATGGGACAAGCTGTTGACCAACGCCGGATCCCTGCCGGCCTCGGGCACCCACGTCGTCGTGACTTTCCGCCTGAAGTCGGATGGCACGGTTTCCGAAATCCTCAAGGTCGATGGGGACGCCGGCAAGCTGGGCGAGACCTATTGCGCCAGCGCCATCACGATTCCCGGCACGGCGCCCGGCTATGGCAAGTGGACGGATGATATGGTCGCCATCCTCGGCGACCAGCAGGACCTGACGTTCGCGTTTTATTATTACTAGTGAGCGCGCTGCCGGAAAGCTTCTGGTCAACGCTGCCGCTCGGGCCCGGCGTGCAGCTGCTGGCCCGCGATCCCAACGGCCTCGCTGCCTTCGACAAGCCGGCCGGCGTGCTGTCGCATCCCAACAAGCGCGGCGACGAACCCCGCTCGCTGCTCAGCGCCCGCTATGACGCGATCGGCGAATTTTTTTATTGGAACGACGAGGCGGCGGGCGAGGGAAGCACCGAACTGCCGCCGCGCCTCTGGCTGCTCAACCGCCTAGACTCACATACCTCAGGCGTGATCCTCGCCGCGGCGAACGAGGAACTCGCGCGCGAAATCCGCACGCAATTCGAACGCCGGGAAGTGCGCAAGACCTACCGCGCGCTCGTCTTCGGCGCGCCGATCCAGCGCCAGCAGTCCTGGCGCGACCGGCTGTTCGTGCGCCGGCAGGGCGGGCACATCCGCGCGACCACCGACGGCGGCCTGCCCGCCGAGAGCCTGATGCAGGTCATTCGCACGGGCCGCCGCACGCCGCGCCTGTCGCTCCTCCAGCTCGAGCCGCACACCGGCCGCAGCCACCAGCTGCGCGCGCAGTGCACCAAGCGCGGCCTGCCCATCGTCGGCGACGCGAGTTACGGCGATTTCAAACGCAATCGCGAGTTCGCGCGCCGCACCGGCTGCAAACGCCTCTTCCTGCACTCGCTCGAAAGCAGCTTCGACTACCGTCTGCGCGGGAAACGGTTTTCGTTTTCCGCCCAGGCGCCGTTGCCCCCGGAATTTGAGGAGTTCCTTTGACAGCCACTTGAAAATGCGCGGAATGTGCTGAGTCTGTGCCGCCGCTCATGCCATGATTTTGCCGAAAGCCAACCGCCTCACGCCCGAGCAGCTCGCGGAAGTCACGCGGGTCGTGACGGAGTTTGGCTGCAAGATCCAGCCGATCATCGGCGCGGTCAGGACGATTTATGCCATTGTCGGCGACGAACGCGATGAGCTGATGATCAACCGGCTCGAGGGCCTGCCCTATGTCGAGCGCATCGACCGCATGCAGTCGCCGTTCAAGCTCATGGACAAGCGCTCGGATCTCGCGAGCCATCGCATTGTGCTCGGCGGCGTGACGCTTGGCGAGGAGCTGCTCGTCATCGCGGGCCAGTGCACGATCGACCCCAAAAACCCGAATTTTTTCCATGAGACCGCCGAGGCCGTGAAGGAAGCCGGCGCGCACGTGCTGCGCGGCGGCGTGTGGAAGCCGCGCACGAATCCGTATTCGTTCCAGGGCGACACGAAGTCACTCGACATCCTGATGGAGGCCCACCGCCGCACCGGCCTACCTGTCGATGCCGAGGTGATGGACGAACACCACCTGGGCCTGGCGCTCGACGCCGGCGTGCACATGCTCCAGATCGGCGCGCGCAACGCCCTCAACTACTCGCTGCTTCGCGCCATCGGCCGCGCCGTGGCTGAACGCGACACCGTCGTACTGCTCAAGCGCGGCCTGCACATGGGACCGCTGAGCGAATTCATTTCCGCCGCCGAATACATCGCATCGTTCGGCAATCCCAACATCATCCTCTGCCCCCGCGGCACTGCGCCCGCGCTCGATGGCTATCGCAACCATCCCGACGAATCCATCACACCATTGCTGAAGGAAAAGACCTGGGCGCCCGTCGTGGTCGACCCCTCCCATTCGGTCGGCAAGGCTGCCTACGTGCCCGCCTGCGCGCTCGCCGCCGTGGCCTACGGCGCCGACGGACTCTGCATAGAAGCCCACGTCGAGCCCGCGAAGGGCATCGGCGACGATCCGAAGCAGGCCCTCACGCCGGCCGTGCTGGCCGAAACCATCACCCAGGCCCGACAAGTGTGGGCACTCCGGCATCACGCCGGGGTCTCTTGAATTTGCCATGACCCGTTTCCGCCGCATCCTGATTCTTTTCGGCCTGGCCGCGGCCATGCCATCCCTTTTCGCCATGACCGCCGTGCGCTTGAAAAGCGGCGCCGAGATCAAGGGCGATATCCTCAGCGAAAAAGCCGACCACATCGTCATGGATCTCGGCTTTACCGTCGTCACCGTGCCGCGCGACGAGATCGACCACATCATCGCCGAAAAGGCGCCGCCGGCTTCCGCGGCCGGGGAGGAGTCGTCCGACCTCTATCGCGTCAGCTCCGCCCAGCCCAGCCTCACCGTGAAGGAAAACGTCGACCGCTGCGGCGACGCCGTGGTCGAGGTGCGCACGCCCATCGGCCTTGGCTCGGGCTTCTTCATCCATCCGTCCGGTTACGTTCTGACCAACGAGCATGTCATTTCCGGCGAGTACAAGATTTCCATCACGCAATTCCGGCGCGGCCCGACCGAGCTCGAACGCGTGCAGTTCAACAATGTCCGCATCGTGGCCTTCGATTCGCGCCTCGACCTTGCCTTGCTGAAAATCGAGGACACGGGCACGACCATCTTTCCCACCGTACCGATCGGCGACTCCAGCGCTCTGACGGAGGGCCAGACCGTGTTTGCCATCGGCAGCCCCCTCGGCCTCGATCGCAGTGTCTCGCAGGGTATCATCGCCCAGAAAAACCGCCCGCTGGACGGCCAGCTCTACATCCAGACCACGGCGCAGGTGAACCCCGGCAATTCCGGCGGCCCGCTCTTCAACCTCCGCGGCGAAGTCGTCGGGGTGAACGATATGAAGGCGATGATGATCGGCGTCGAGGGGCTCAACTTCGCCGTGCCCTCGGCGGTGGTGAAAAGTTTCCTGCAGAACCGCGACGCCTTCGCCTTCGATCCGCGCAATCCGAACGCGGGCTACCGTTACCTTGACCCGCCGCAGCCGGTCAAAGCCCTGCCCGCGCCGCTCAAGCTTCCATGAAGAAAATCCAAGCCGTCCTTGCGGCCCTGCTTATTGCGTTGTCCGCGGCCCGGCCCGCGACCGCCGCGGCGGTGCCGTTGACCAACCTCGTGGCCGACAACGCCTCCATGGTGATTTACATCACCGACGCGCCGGCGCTGGTCAAAAACTGGCCGGGCACGCCCTGGATGAAAATGTGGCATGACGACCAGGTGCAGAAATATTTCGCCCCGCTGCGCGCCCAGCTGAAAATGGACGAGTGGGATGAGCATTGCAAAACCGAAACCGGCTGCACGGTGGCCGAACTGCTCGGCTTTGCCACGGGCGAGGCGGTCATTGTCCTGCCCGATCTCAGCGGGATCATTGAGGCGGCGAAAAACAAGACCGATCCACCGGCGCTGGTTGCCATCGAGGTCGGCGACAACGCCGCCAAGATCGAGAAGCTGGTCGCCGACACCGAGGCCAAGGACAAGGATAGGAAATACACTGACACGACCGAGGACTTCAACGGCATCACCCTGCACGTGATGGAAAGCACGGCGAAAAGTGAAACCGCGCCGCCGCCGCCCACCATCTGGGCGACCGCCGGGGGAATTCTCTACCTGAGCCCGTCCAAGGACTTCCTCGAGCAGACGCTGGTCTCCGCGGGCAAGGGCGGACGCGACGATGCGCTCGGGAAATCGGACGGCTTCATGGAAGCACGCCACCGCGCCGGCGATGCGCAGATCATTTTCTACGCCAACGTCAAGGCCATGTACCCCGCCGCGCAAAAATTGCTGGGACAGCAGCAGGCCCCGGGTGCGACCAATCCGATGGCTTTTGACCCCACCACACTTCTGCCCGCGCTCGGCCTTGATGCCATCAACGAGCTTTTTATTTCCGCTAATGTCGGAGAAACCGCCACCGACCTCAATTTCGGGCTGACTTACAGCGAACGCCGCGGTCTGACCAAGCTCATCTCTTACACCGACGGCGCGCCGCCGCAGCCTCCCTTCGTGCCGGCCAAGTGCTTCGCCGTGTCCTCCGCGCGCTTCAGCCTTAAGGCCTTTTACGCCACTCTCGAGGAAACAATCGGCAACATCAGCCCGGTTTTTTCCGGCATGTTCCAAGGCTATGTCAAAAACTTCAACCAGCGCCTGGGCATCGACATCAAGCGCGACTTCATCGGCAGCTTCGGCGACCAGATGATCGTGGCCAATACGCTCAACGAGGCGGCACCGGACGACGCGCCCGTCAATGAGCGCTTCAGCCAGTTTTACGCGTTTTCGATCGAGGATGCCACCACGCTCACCGCCACCGTCGAGTCCATCAAGCGCGGCTTCTTTGGTGAAAGTGCGGACAAGTTTTTCGAAAAGCGCTCTTATCTCGGCCATGACATCTATACCTTTGCCCCACCGCAGCCGCCCGGTCCTGCGGGCGCGCCGCCGCGGGCGGCCCGGCCGGCATTCGCCTACGCGCTGACCGACCACTGGCTCTTTCTCGGCATTGGCTCCGCCGCATCGGTTGAAAGCGCCTTGCAGGGCCTCGACGGAAAACAGTCCTCCTTTTGGGACAAGGCCGAAGTGAAGCGCAACGTGCTCGCCGATTTGCCCGACAACGCCTGCGGGTTCAGCTATGTCGATCTCAGCAAGATCATCCCGGTCTATCTCGATCTGGTGGTGCAAGGCATGGAAAGCAGCCGGAGAGCGGCTGCCGCGCGCAAGCCCAGCCCGGCAGAAGCGCCGCCCGGGGGAAGCGACCAGCCGCCGGCCGAAGCGGACAAGCCTTATGTCGACGCCAGCGCCAAGCCCGATGCGACCACCCTGGCCAAATACTGGAGCTATTCCCGCAGCTACATTCATCAGGAGGCGGGGGGCCTCTACAGCACGTCACGCATCGCCTATCCGAATAATCCGTGAAACCCAGGCTTTCATTCTTTGCGGCCGCCTTCGCGGCCACCCTCACCACGCTTGCCGCGGCCGACAAGCCGCTTGTCGAAACCGTCGTGCTCGGCGGTCCCGTGGTTGCCAAGCTCGACTGGAACACGCGCGCGCTCACCCCCGTCGACTTGAACGGCGACGGCCTGACCGACCTAGTCGTGCTCAACAACGACCGCGCGCAAATCGACCTGCTTTACCAGTTGAAACCCGGCACGCCGCCGCCGCGCCTGCCGCCGTCCGTCAGCGTCGACCGCTGGGAGCCGGTGGTGGCCGACGCCCGCTTCAAGAAGGTAAGCCTGACGACCGGCATCACGATGTACGACCTCGCGGTCGGAGATCTCAACGGCGACGGCCTGCCCGATCTGGTCTACACCGGCGACCCGCAGGGCCTGACCATCCGTTACCAGCAGAAAAACGGCGACTTCACCGAGAAAAAAATCGACGACGCGCCGGACCCGAGCCAGCTCGTGTCCGGCCTCCAGATCGCGGATCTTAATGGCGACGGCCGGGCTGATCTGGTCATGATCGGGCAGAAGGAGCTGGCCGTTTTTTATCAGGACGCCAAGGGGGAGCTCGGTGCGCCCGAGCGCTATCCGCTTTCCGACGAGGGCTGCTATGGCCTGCAGATTTGCGACGTGAACGGCGACGGCCGGCCCGACCTCGTTTACCTCAGCCCGTCCAATCGCGACCCGCTGCGCGTCCGGCTCCAGTCCGCCGGCGGCGAGTTCGGTCCCGAACAATCCTATCCCATCAAGGCGCCGCGCAGCACCCTGCAAGTGCTGGCCACCGGCAAGGGCCAGCCCGCGCAATTTGCCTATGCGCAGGATCAGACCGGCCAGATCGTGGTTTTTGCGCTCGATCCCAAAGGCAATTCCGGCACCGACTCCTTCCCCGTGCCGCGGCCGCGGGTTTTCACGCCGCGCGCCGCCAGCAAAACCGCGGAAAGCTATGCCTTTGGTGATTTCAACGGCGATGGCCGCGACGACATCGCGGTGAGCGATCCCGAGGGCGCACAAATCTTCATTTATTTCCGCCAGGCCGACGGCGGCTTTACCGTCGCGAAAAAATTCCCCTCGTTGTCCGACGGCCGCAGCCTCGCCGCCGGCGACTGGGATGGCAGCGGCCATGCCTCGCTTTTCGTCGCCAGTCCCAAGGAGCAGGTGGTCGGCCTCGCCGCGCTCACGCCCGAGGGCCGCCTGACGTATCCGCAACCGCTACCGGTGACCGGCAAGCCGTTTGCCCTTGCCGCCGGCGATCTCGCCGGAACCGGCCGCGCGCAGCTCGTCGTCGCCCGCAGCGACAAGGGCAAATACGCGCTGGAAATCTGGGCGCGCGGGCCGGAAGGCAAGCCGCAGCTGCTCAAGACCGTGGATCTGCCCGATCAGAAAAGTGATCCCCGGGCCGTGCGCCTGTTCGATGCGAACCAGGACGGCAAACTGGATATTGCGCTTTTCACGCCGTTCGAGCCGATGCGGCTTTTCCTGCAGGGCGAAAAATTTTCGTTCACCGAGGCCACTACGGCCACCGGCTTCCGCACCGGGCTGGTGGACAGCCTCGACGCCTCGGCCCTGTCCCTGGCCGACATCAATGGCGACGGCAAATCCGAGATGCTGGTGAGCGGTTCGGGTTTCGCGCGCGAACTCTGCGTCAAGCCAAGTGGCGAACTCGCGGTGCTCGATCAGTTCAACGCCCGCGATCCGTCGGCCGACATCGGCGGCGCCTTCGCCCTGCCGCCCGCCGCGGCCGGCAAAAAATCCCCGGTCGTGCTTTACGACCGCCAGGGCCAGACGCTGCAGTTTCTCCGGCCCGACGACCACGGCGTCTATCAATTCGCCCAGGCCATGCCCGTGGGAAAAATCGACCTGGTGGGCATCGAAACCCGGCACGATCGCAAATCCGGCCGCACAGACGTCTTCATGCTCGGCAAGGACCGCTTCTGGTGGTTGCCCATCGGCCAGCCCGACTTCACCCTGCGCACCATCGCGACCCACACGACGGACCTGCCCGACATCTCCTACAGCGACGTCGTGGCGGGCGACCTCAACAATGACGGCCGGCTTGACCTGGCCTGCATCGATCCGGATAAAAATCTCATCGAAGTGCTGAGCCGTGATCCCGCCGGAGTCTGGCAGAGCCGGCTGCATTTCAAGGTCTTCGAAAAGGACGCGCACTACCAGGGCCGGCGCGGCTCGCCCGAGGAGCCCCGTGAAACCGTCATTTCCGACGTCACCGGTGACGGCAAGGCCGATCTCATCCTGCTCGTGCACGACCGCGTGCTGGTGTATCCGCAGCAGTGAGCCGTCCGTTGCAGCGGCTTACAGCAGGTTGAACTGCGCGTCGTCCGCGGCCTTCACCGAAATCTTCTTTTTCGGCCGGGCCTGCGGCGCGGGCAGTTCGACCGAGACATCGTCGCTCTCAAGCCGGGCCAGAATCGTTTTGGCACGGTCGATGACGCTGACCGGCAGGCCCGCGAGGCGGGCCACTTGGATCCCGTAGCTGCGGTCGGCCGCGCCGGGGACGACGCGGCGCACAAAGACGATGTCGTCGTTCCACTCCTTCACCGCGACGGAGAAGTTGCGCAGCCGGGACAGGTGCTTTTCCAGCTGGGTGAGCTCCTGGTAGTGCGTGGCGAACAGCGTGCGCGGCCCGCGCTCGACACCACGGTGCAGATGCTCGATCACAGCCCAGGCGATGCTCAGGCCGTCGTAGGTCGAAGTGCCGCGGCCGATTTCATCGAGGATGATGAGCGACCGGTCGGTCGTATTGTTGAGGATGTTGGCGGTCTCGTTCATTTCGACCATGAAGGTCGAGTTGCCGCGCGCGAGGTCGTCGCTCGCGCCGACGCGCGAAAAAATGCGGTCGACCAGCCCGACACGGCAGCTTTTGGCCGGCACCCAGCAGCCGATCTGCGCCATGAGTGTGATCAATGCGACCTGGCGGATGTAGGTCGACTTGCCGGCCATGTTGGGCCCGGTGAGGAGCAGGATCTGCGCGTCTTCACACGCCAGCAGGGTGTCGTTGGGCACGAACGCCTGGGTCCCGGCGAGGCCGTTGCGGTCGAGCTTCATCATCTGCTCTACCACCGGATGCCGGCCCTCGGTGATTTCGAGCGTATCACCGCCGTCGAGTTCCGGCCGGCAGTAGTCCCACTCGCGCGCAAGCACGGCCCAGCCGGCGAGGACGTCGAGCTCGGCCAGCGCATCGGCCGTCTGCGCCAGCGCGGCCGACTCGGCCAGCACGGCGGCGACGAGGGCGCTGAATAATTCCAGCTCGCGGGCGAGGGCGTTTTCCTCGGCGTGGAAGATCTCCTTTTCCTTCTGCTTGAGCGCGTCGGTGATGAAGCGTTCGCCGTTGGCCGTGGTCTGCTTGCGCACGTAGTCGGCCGGCACGAGGTGAAGATTGGCCTTGGTGATCTCGATGTAGTAGCCAAAGACGGAATTGAAGCGCACCTTCAGGCTTTTGACGCCCGTGCGCTGCTGCTCGGCGGCCTCCAGGTCGGAAAGCCAGGTTTTGTTTCCGCTGGTGAGCGTATGCATGCGGTCGAGCTCGGCGTCATGACCGCCGCGGATGAAATTACCCTCCTGCAAGTCCGCCGGCAGCTCGTCGGCCAGCGCGCGACCGAGCAGCTCGCGCAACGCGGCGAAATCGCCGAGTTTTTCGAAATAGCCCTCCGCGAGACGTCCGCCGAAGCGGCCCAGCTCGTTGCGGATGCCCGGCAGCTGCGCGAGCGTGTCGCGCACGCCGCCGAGTTCGCGGGGATTGCGCAGGCGGTTTTGCAGGCGGCCGAGGATACGCGGAATGTCGCGGACGTTGGCCAGCAGCTCGCGCAGGGCGGCGAGCTGCGACGGCTGGGCGAGAAGTTCGCCCGCGTGCGCCTGCCGGCGCTGGATTTCAGCGAGGTCGAGCGTGGGCGCGGCAAGCCAGCGCTCGAGCAGGCGCACGCCCGCAGAGGTGACAGTGCGGTTGATGGCACCGAGCAGCGCGCCTTCGCGCGTGCCACGGGCCGACTGAAAGATCTCGAGATTGCGCAGCGTGGCCGGATCAAGCAGCAGCGTGCGGGCGCTGCGGTATTCCTGCAGGCCACGAAGATTTTCCGGCTTCGCCCGGAGATTTTCCGTGGCGTAATAAACGAGCGCGCCCGCCGGGCCGAGGGCAGGGTGGTCGGCAGAGAGGCCGAAGCCCTGCAGGTTGAGCACGCCAAGCGCATCCATGACCGTGCGGGCGCCCGCCGCGGTTTCGAACTGGTAGGCGGGCAGGTCGGTGCAAAGGCGGGCGGTGCAGAAGTGATGCAGCGCATGCACGGCCGTCTGTTCGTGCGGTGCGGCCTGCCAGCGCGCGAGTTCGCCCTCGGCCAGCAACAGTTCCGCGGGATTGAGCGCGGTGAGCACCGGCAGGAGATTTTCCAGGTGCGCATCCGTGGCGACGCGGAACTCCCCGGTCGAGAGGTCGAGCCACGCAACGTACAGGCCGTGTTTGTCGAGCGCGAGCGCGGCCAGGTAGTGATTGCGCTGCGCGTCGAGCTGGTTGGCCGCGAGCGTCGTGCCGGGCGTGAGGATGCGCGTGAGCTGGCGCTTGACGAGCTTGCCGGGCCGGGCCGGCTCCTGCTGGTCGCAGATGGCGACCTTTTTGCCCGCGGCAAGGAGTTTGCCGACATAGGTGTCGAGCGCATGGGCGGGCAGGCCGGCCATCGGGTGCTCCTGCCGCTTCGTCAACGTGAGGCCGAGCAGCCGCGAGGCGGCGATCGCATCGTCGAAAAACATCTCGAAGAAATCGCCGAGGCGGAAAAGCAGCAGCGTGTCGGGCGGCAGCCCGCGTTTCACCTCGAAGTATTGCTGCATCATCGGGGTGAGGGCGGTTTCCGTGCTCATTGGGATGAAAAACTCACGCAAAGACGCCGGGGCGCAAAGAAAAAACAAACCTGACCCGCGGGTTTGGCTTGGCACCCGCGTTCGTTGGCGCGAGACCAGCCCGGTGATTCTCTTCCATCGCGACCTTGGCGGCGAGGGCCATCCGCCGCTCGTCATCTTGCACGGCCTGCTTGGCTCGTCGCGCAACTGGCAGACCGCCGGCGCGGATCTCGCGCAAAAATTCCATGTTTTCGCACTGGACCTGCGCAACCACGGACGATCGCCGCAAGCAGCTGAAATGACCTACGAGGCGATGGCCGGCGACGTGCTGGCGTGGCTCGACGCCCAGGCGCTGCCGCGGGTGACGCTCATGGGCCACAGTCTGGGAGGAAAGACGGCTATGCTGCTGGCCTGCCGCCATCCGGAGCGTGTGGCCCGGCTCATCGTCGTGGACATCGCCCCGAAGAATTACCCGTCATCGGCTCATGACGCGGAATTCGCCGCGATGAACGAACTCGATCTCGCCGGCCTCGGCTCCCGCGCCGGGGCCGAGCAGAAATTCGAAGCGCGCGTATCCGACTGGGCCATGCGCAAATTTCTGGCCACCAACCTGGAATCCGGCGCTGACGGCCGCTGGCGCTGGCTGATCAATCTCCCCGTGCTTACGAAGGCCTTGCCGGCGCTGGAAAAAAATTCGCTCAAATCCAGCGACCGTTACGACGGCCCGGCGCTCTTTGTGGCCGGCGGCAAGTCGCGCTACGTTCAGGCCCGGGACTATGAAGTCATCCGCCGGTATTTCGCCTCGGCCCGGATCGAAATCATCGCCCAGTCCGGCCACAATCCGCACATGGAGGCACGCACGGCTTTCACGCAGCTGGTCGCAAATGCGAGCTGATGGCCCGCACCGCGGGGAACCTCCGCCCCGGCCTGCTTCAGGCCTTGGGTAAGCGGCACCGGTAGACAAACGCCGGCAGGGTGTTGCGCCAGATAACCCGGCTCGCGCTGACCTCGGAAAAATTCTCCGACAGTGATCGGCGAAAGCTGCGCGACGACGGGAGACACTTGGCGTGAAGATAACTGAAAGTCACAAACATGCCGCCCGGGGCCAGGCTGCTCACGATCGAGCGAAGAATGCGGCGGCGCAACGACTCGGGCATGCTGCCCCAGGGCAGTCCGCTGATAATGCAGTCCGCTTTTTTGCGTCCATGCAGCGCAAGATAGCGGGGGGTTTCCTCCGCCGAATCGTGATAAACATCCAGGCTGGGAAACCGCCGCCGCAAGCCGCGCACCTGCTGTTCGCCACGTTCAAGCGCGATAAAGGTCGTCCGGTGGCCAATGCGATCGAGGATCAACTGCGTGAATACCCCGGTGCCCGGCCCCAGTTCGACCACGGTTTCCGCTTCCAGCAGATCGCATTCCTGCAGCATGGCCCGGCCCAGCGCAACCGAGCTGGGAGCAAAGGCGCCGACCCCGAGTGGATCGCGGAGAAAAGCGCTGAAAAAGGCCAGATGCTCCGCCGTGTTTTTCATAAATCCCGCAAAATCCGGGGGCAGCACGGAGCGGCCGGGGGTCGTGTCGTCACCATGCATGCTTCTATGATAAAAATGATACGGAAATAGACGCCATGACAAATTTTATTTAAAATGCAGCGGCACCGAAGGCCAAAAGGGGAGCGAGACTTTAGTCATCTCCGTGTCCAGAGCCGCAGCGACGCGAGAAAAAACTCCTCCAGCGCGGCGGATTCATTGAGGTTGAGACGCAGCAGCCCGGCCGCATGCTCAAGATTTTCGACCGCGGCGGTGAGCGCCCGCCGGCCGGGCCCGGGGTTTTCCGCCATCAATGCGGGCAGGGCAAAGACGCGCGTGGCCGATTCGATTTCGGCAAAAAGACGGGCGCGCAGGCCGTTGGCAAGGCCCGTTTCGATGGCCACCTGCTCGTCCTCGTCAAGATCGGGCGGAAGTTTTTCCTTTTGCACGGCCAGGGCCGCGGCCGTGGCGTCATCGAGGATTTTTCCGAAGCGGGCCAGCAGGCCGTAAAGCGTGAGGATGTGGCCGGATGCGGCGCGCTTGTCGGTGACGCCTTCAGAAAGGCGGCCCAGCCAGGCGCGGTAGTCTTCAATCCAGGCATTCCAGCCTTCGGCCGTGAGCGGAGTCGCGGCGGCCGGAAAGCGGAAGTGCAGCATGCGGCTGCGGATCGTGGGCAGCAGCGCATAGGGCCGCGTGGTCAGTAGCAACAGCATCGTATGCCCGGGCGGTTCCTCCAGGGTTTTTAGAAAAATATTGGCGGCAGCGAGGTTGAGGCGGTCGGCCTCATGGAGAATGGCCACCTTGCGCGGTGCGACGGCGGGCGAGACCTGCACCTTGGTGATCAGACCGCGCATGGCCTCGGCGGAAATCTGGCGCATCTTGCCGGCGGGGCGCAATTCGAAGCAGTCCGGATGCTGGGCGGGCGGAAACTTCGCGGCCGCGTCCTTGGCATTCAGCAGGCGGTCGGCGATGGCATGGGCAATGGCGACGAGCGTGTCGTGGTCGTCGCCGTGCAGGAGCAGGCTGTGCGCGAGACGCTGGCGCTCAAGGGCGCGCTCGATGACCGTGATGGCGGGCGTGCCGGCGAGGGCAGGGGGCCAGGCGACCGGGGTTGTCATCGCTTCGTTGGCGCTCGCCGCTCAAAGCTTGCCGGTACGCTTGAGGCCGGGCACGCGGTCGGTGACCGCCGTCCAGATTTTTTTCTCCAGCGCGTTCTCCTTGAGCTTGCCGTCGACGACGATGAACCGCTTGGGGAGGCCCTTGGCGAGGACGAGGTAGCCATTGCGCACCTTTTTGTAGAAATCCAGGTTCTCGCGCTCCATGCGGTCGGGCAGGTCACTGGCCCGCTGACGGATGCGCGCCAGGCCGACTTCGGTGGGCACGTCGATGACGATGGTGACGTCCGGCATGACGTTGCCGACGGCGAAACGGTTGATCTGGTGCACGGGGTCAAGCGCGAGGTTGCGGCCGATGCCCTGGTAAACCGTGGATGAATCGAGGAAGCGGTCGCTGAGGACGATTTTGCCCGCGACGAGCGCCGGGACGATGATCTCGCGCACCAGCTGGGCGCGGGCGGCCGTGAACAGCAGCAGCTCCGTCTCGGCGCACATCTCGTCGCCGCGCGAGTTATGGACAATGATGTTGCGGATCTGTTCGCCGATCTCGGTGCCGCCGGGCTCGCGCACGGTGACGACCTCGCGCCCCAGCTTCTGGAGGTGCGCGGCGAGGCGGGCGAGCTGCGTGGACTTGCCACTGCCCTCCGAACCCTCGAAGGAGATGAGTTTGCCAGCGGGTTTTTGTTTCAAAGGCATGGGAAAAGGCTGGGAGAATTATTTCCGGTTGGCGAGGAAGGGTTTTCCATTGATTGCATCGCGCAAAGTCGCCAACACTCGCGCGAGAATTTTCCGTGATGATCCCTGTTCTTGCTGTCGTCAATATCGTCCAAGTCTTCCTCGGCTGCGATCCCGTCGGCCAGGTCATCGTCTGCGGCCTCGCCATTTTCAGCCTGATGGCCTGGACCGTGATGATCGGAAAGCACTTCGAGCTGAAGCGCCTGCGGTCGTTTAATCTCGCATTTGAGGCACGGCTGCGCGAACAGCGCGCGGTGCTCGACCAGCCGGAGTCGTTCCCCGACCGGCGGATCATTCCCTATGCCGACCTGTTTGCCGACGCCATCGAGAGCTACTGGCGGGCCACCGCAGTCGGCAAGGAAAAGGGCGAGAACAGCATGCGCGCGCGGCTCGAACACGCCGAGAATGCCCTCCAGCGCGCGCTGGCGAGGCAGGCGCTGCGCTATGAATCGAGCATGATTTTCCTCGCGACCCTCGTGTCCGGCGCGCCGTTTCTCGGCCTGCTCGGCACGGTGTGGGGCGTGATGACGGCCTTCAGTGCGGTCTCGGTGCAGCAGACGGCGAGCATCTCGTCCCTGGCGCCCGGCGTCACGGCCGCGCTGCTCACGACCATCGCCGGCCTCGTCGTGGCCATTCCCTCGATGTTCGGTTACAATTTCCTGCTGGGAAAAACCAAGCAGCTGGTCACGGAACTGGAAAATTTTGCGAGTTCACTGGCCGACCGCATCGAACTGGAGGCGAAGTGACATGGCGCGCACGTTTCGCAGACCGAAGCAGGCCAACCCCATCGCCGAGCTCAATGTGACGAACCTCATCGACCTGGGGTTCACCCTGCTCATCATCTTCATGATCGCCACCCCGCTCATCCAGCAGGACCAGACGATCGCGCTGAATCTACCCAAGGAGGCAAAAAGCGCGCAGACCAAACCGCCGCCGGACACGGAATTCGTGGCGGTATCCATCGACAAAAACGGCAATTATTACTATGCCGACCGGCCGGTGGGTTTTGCCGAGCTCAAGAATCTGCTCGGTGCGCTGGCCGCAAAGCCGAAGGAGCCGGTCATCCGCATCCGCGCCGATGGTGCGCTGGCCTGGCAAAAGGTCATCACGCTTGTCGCGGAATTAAAACGGCATAACCTGACCAGGATCACGTTCGACACCCAGTCCGCCGATTGACGCGCCATGACCGCACGTTCGCCCAGCGCCTTCGCGTATTCCGCGTTGCTGCACGCCAGCGCCGCGGCGATCGTGTTCCTGGTGATGTTTTTCTCGCAGCGGCACGAAGACAAGCCGCCGGTGATCTTCGAGCTGGTGGCAGGCGAGGGGAACAATTACGGCGCCACCGAGGCACCAGCCCTGGGTTCATCGGACAGCCAGGTAAAATTCCCGGCGGCCAAGGCAGTGCCTACGCCCGCCCCGCCGGCGCCCACGCCCAAAGTTGAATCTGCGCCAATACCGGTCGATACTGTCCCGCCCAAAACGGTACCGGTGCCTAATTTTGCAAAAACGATCAAGCGCATCGAGGATCGCAAAATCAAAAAGGCCGAAGCGCAGATCAAGGCCCAGCGGGAAGCCGAGGCCAAACGCCTGAGCAAGGAGGAGTTCGACCGCCTGCATAAGCAAGCAGCGGCCAAAACCGCCTCGGCTCGCACCGTCAATGCGCCGCACGTCGATGCCGAAGGCATCGCCAATGGCGTGGTCGGCGGCTCCACCGCGAACAAGACCGGCGGGGCGGGCGGCAAGGCACTCACGCGCGAAGCGCAGAGCCTGCTCGACGGCTACATTGCCTTTCTGCGCCAGCAATTGCGCACCGCCTTTGAGGAGGCCAAGCCGCCGGGCTTGAGCGACCGGCTGGTGGCGATCATTGAATTTCATATCCTGGCCGACGGCACCCTGACCGGTGCGCGCATCGTTCAATCGTCCGGCAGCGACGAATTCGATCGCGCGGCGCTCGATGCGGTGGCCAAGGTTGCCCCGCTGGGTGCGAGGCCTGATGGCCTCGGAGAGGTGCAAAAGATCCCCTTCCGCATGCTCGATGATGACAACGGCGGTTGAAAAAGTCCTTGCCTTAAACCGGGCGAGACCTTGATTTTCACCCTTCACAAATTGTAATGGGCTCGTAGCTCAGTTGGAAGAGCGCCTCAATGGCATTGAGGAGGTCGTCAGTTCGAACCTGATCGGGTCCACCAATTTTCGCCGCCGTGGCAGTGCCTGGCGGTTTGGCGCAAAACGAATCGGCCGGTGCATCCGGCATGGACCGGGCATCGTCCCCGTCGTTGCGCCCGCGCCGCCCAAAACTTTCGGCCGGGAAATATCACTTCGTGAAATCGACGGGGCCGTCACGGCAGCTGTCTGCGCACGCTTTTACGGGAGACACCCCACTTGGTTTAGCACCTTGTATAGGCGGCCTATTGTAAACAAAAGGCGGCTTTTTTTCGCTATCGGTTTGCAAAATTGCTGTGAATTTCCCGCCAATCCGGGCTTTACAAAAGTCGAGCACCCACGATGCTATGCATCACCCCAACGATAGATCGTTTATTTATTACACTTTAATAACGAACGGCCGATCTGATTATCTAAATGAAAACCCCCTATATTTTTGCCGGTGCATTGGTACTGGGTTTGACCGTGTCCTTGCTTGGGGACTGGCAGGCGTGCAGTATTGGCCCGACCAGCCAGACGGGCATTGAAACCAACAGCTCCAATGATTTCACCCTCACGGCCTTGGGCTCTCCGCTCGACGGGCAAAATGATGACATGGGGTTCGCCACAGGTCCGGGCAAGCTGAGCGGTGATTGCGAGATCATGGCTCATGTGACCAAAATCAGCCCGGGCAAGGAAGACTGGGCGACCGGAGGCCTCATGATGCGCGAATCGCTCGGCGGCGGCTCAAAATTTATTGCCGTGGGCTGCACCCGCGGTCACGGCGTGCTAAGCTTCACCCGCAGCGAGGAATCCGACAACGTGCTGCGGCAGGAAAACTGCGGCGATTGCCTTGCCCCCATCTGGGTGAAGATCGTCCGTCGGGGCAATCATTTCGTCAGCTATAAATCCAGCGACGGCGTGGTCTGGCTTCAGGTCAATGAGGCCGACATCGTCATGAAAAAGTCCGTCTGGGTCGGCGCGTTTGCGACCAGCGGTGGCGATGCCACAGGGGTCGTTGTTACCTTTCAACGGGTGACCACGCGTTAAGCGGTCGGTCAGGCCGCCGCACAACCATCCGCTCGCTCTGCCGGGCGTTGTTCAGGCGAGCCCCTACGGCTGCTGCAGCAGCGGCGGCTCCCGGTAAAGATGGCGCAGTGTCTCGGCCCAATGCGCGTCCTCGGCTTCCCGGCGTTTGACATAGCGATATTCCGCATCGCCGGCCATCAAGATGAAAATAAACAGGACCGCAGCCATGTAATATCCATAATAAAACGCTGCAACCGTGGCCAGCACGGCCAGCACCTTGCCAATGCTCATGGCCCAGAAGGTCGCGCTTAAATAGGGCAGGCGCATGGCCAGCAAGGCGCGCAGGATCCGGCCTCCGTCCATCGGGAACACCGGGATGAGGTTGAAGCAGCCCATCACCAGGTTCGCGATCAGCAGATAGCGGCCGAGTTCAAGCGGAGAGAGCGGCAACCCGGCGGCATCCCAGTCCCGGGGCAGGCCCAGAAAAATCGCCAGCACCGCGGCGATCACGAAGTTCACTGCCGGCCCGGCCAGAGTGATGAGCAATTCGCTGCGCGGCTGTCGCGGGATCGAGTCAAATTGTGCCATGCCGCCGATAGGCATGAGCAGGATGCGCGGCACGTTCACCCCGAAACGCCGGGCCGTGAACGAATGCCCCAGTTCGTGCAGCACCACACAGACGAAAAACGCCAGGATCATCGCCACGCTCCAGGCCGCGCCAACCGCGCCGGCGGCGTCCCAGCCCAGCCAGGCATAGTAGGCCAGCAGCAGGAAAAAACTGCTGTGCACCGCGAGCTGGATGCCGCGGATGCGGAACAAGTTCATTGACCAACGGAGCATTTGAAATAAGGAATGCGCGTTTCGCACGGTTTGCCAATTATATTGGCGACTCGCCCGCGAGGCCTTTTGTTCCATGTCCGACTCCTCCAAGCCACCGGTTATCCTGGTCATCGATGACGATGCCGAGATCCGCTATTCGCTCTCGCGCGTGCTTTCCTCGCGCAAATACCAGGTGACTGAGGCCGCCAGCGGCGAGCAGGGCATCGCGCTCGTAAAGAAAAGCCCGCCCGACCTCGTGTTTCTCGACATCCGCATGGGCGGCATGAACGGCCTGGAGACGCTCCAGCACATCCGTTCCACCAATCCGAAGCAGATGGTCGTGCTCATGACGGCCTTCGGCACCGCCCAGACCGCCATCGAGGCGATGAAGTTCGGCGCCTTCGACTACATCATGAAGCCCTTCGATCCGCAGAAGGTGCTCAGCGTGGCCGAAACCGCCCTCAAGGCCCACGCCGACCTGCGCGCCGTCGGCGACTACAAGCCGACCATCAACAGCGAAGACTACAAGGAAGGCATCGTCGGCAACTCGCCGGTCATGCAGGAGGTCTTCAAGATCATCGGCCAGGTCACCGCCAGCGACGTCACCGTGATGATCACCGGCGAGAGTGGCACGGGCAAGGAGCTCGTCGCCCGCTCCATCTGGAAGCACAGCCATCGTGCGAACAAGCCCTTCATCGCGGTCAACTGCGCGGCCATTCCCGACAATCTCATCGAAAGCGAGCTTTTCGGCCACGAAAAGGGCTCCTTCACCGGGGCGACCGGCCAGCGCATCGGCAAATTCGAGCTGTGCGACGGCGGCACCATTTTCCTCGACGAAATCGGCGACATGGCCCTGGCCACGCAGACGAAAATCCTGCGCGTGCTCCAGCAGGGCGAGATTCAGCGCGTCGGCGGCACCGAGACCATCCGCGTGGACGTCCGCATCCTCGCCGCCACCAACAAGAATATCGAGGACATGGTGCGCACGAAGACCTTTCGCGAAGACCTTTACTACCGGCTCAACGTCGTGCGCATCCGCATGCCGGCCCTGCGCGAGCGCACCGGTGACATCCCCGGCATCGTCGATTACGTGCTGCAAACCCTTGAAAAAAACAAGAAGACGCGCGTGAAGAAGGTCTCGCCCGAGGCCTTGGCCGTGCTGACCCGCCAGCGCTGGCCCGGCAATGTGCGCGAACTGGAGAATGCCGTCTATCGCAGCGCGGTCGTCACGCAGGGCGACAGCATCCTGTTGAAGGACCTGCCGCAGGAAATCCGCGAATCCGCCGCCGAGTCACCTGCCGCCGAAACCGAAGCAAGCCCTCCAACCACGGCCGCGCCAACCGCGGCTGCCGCCGGCGGCCCCGGCCTCGAGGCCGCACTCGACGCCCTCTACGCGCAGCTCAAGGCCGACCGCAAGGAGCCCATTCTGGATTTCGTCGAGGACGAGCTGATCCAGCGCACCCTCAAGGACGAGGCCGGCGATTTAGCCAAGGCCGCCGAACGCCTCGGCCTGACCAAGGCCGCGCTGAAAAAGCGCACGGAGAAATCGGAGGGGAAGGGGAAGTGAGCGAAGCTGCACTCAGTGCAGCCAAATGGCACTATTGAGCAAAAATACCTCGAATCAAAATGGCGAAACGAGTCAGTTTAATTATTGGAGATCTATTTGCCGTTCCACTGGGCGAAGGATTGCTAGCAGTTTTTCAATATGTGGCGGACGATCTCACTCAGTTAAACAGTGCCGTCATCCGCGTGTTCAAACGGCGTTACCAAGAGCGTCTAGTTGACATTAATTCGATTTCATCGAGCGAAGAAACGGAATTTCACGCCCATGTTTTTTTGCGCCTCGGATTAAAACTCGGATTTTGGAAAAAAATTGGCCACGCGAAGGTCGATCGTAATGCCGTAGTTTGGTTTCGGGATTCTAATGACTATGGGAATCCTAACATTTTGGTCTCAAAGAATTGGCATGTTTGGCAGATCAATTGCCCATTTACCAGTGTGGGTACTCTCCACGGCGAGCAGCAGGAATATGAAATTGGGATTGTTATCTCACCCGATAGTATTGTCTGGCGCATCAAGACTGGCCACTATGATTTCATTTATCCCCAATTTTAACGGTACTCCAGAATGAAGAAGTAGCCAACCAGTCGTCAGAGCCAAACGCGAGCGGTCTTGGACGCTTGCTGCGCTCGATGACGTGCTCCTCGCGTGGCCTCTAATCTCTAACATTTCACTCACCGATCCCCGTAACCCTGCGGATGCGTTGAGTGCCATTTCCACGCCGTAGCGACGATCGAATCGATGTCGGGGAATTTGATTTTCCAGCCGAGTTCGCGCTGGGCTTTGGTTGAATCGGCGTAAAGGGCGGGCGGATCGCCTGGACGGCGGGGCGCCTCGATCACGGGGACTTTTTTGCCCGTGGCTTTCTCCACCGCGCGAATGACTTCGCGATTCGAGGTCGGCCGGCCGGTACCGAGATTATAGAAAAGCTGCGCGCCGGGCTTTTCGAGTTTCGGAAACACCGCGATGTGGGCGCGGCTGAGGTCGTCCACGTGCACATAGTCGCGCAGGCAGGTGCCGTCCGGGGTGGGGAAGTCCGTGCCGAAAAGCTGCAGGTACGGGCGCTTGCCGATGGCCGCATCGATGGCCACGGGGATGAGGTGCGTCTCGGGATCGTGGTCCTCGCCGATGCTGCCGTCCTCGGCCGCGCCGGCGGCGTTGAAATAGCGGAAGGCCGCAAAGCTCAGGCCGGTCGCATGGGCGAGCGCCTTGAGCGCATTTTCCACGTCGAGCTTCGTCTGGCCGTAGGGATTGATCGGCGCCTGCGGCAGGTCCTCGGTGATGGGCAGCGTGGCCGGCACGCCGTAGGTGGCGCAGGTCGAGGAGAAGACGAATTTCTTCACGCCAGCCGCCAGCATCGCGCGCAGGAGGTGCATCGTGCCGACGGAGTTGTTGAAATAGTATTTGAGCGGATCAGTCACCGATTCGCCCACGTAACAGAAGGCGGCGAAATGCATCACCAAGTCGATTTTCTCCGTCTTCAGGATCGTGCCGACCGTGGCTTCGTCGCTCAAATCGGCCGCATGAAGCGCCACCCCGGCCGGCATGGCGGCGCGGTGGCCATAAACGAGATTGTCGAGCACCACGGGCTTGTGCCCGGCGGCAATGAGTTGGCGGACGCAATGGCTGCCGATGTAACCGGCTCCTCCGACGACGAGTATGTTCATGGTTAACAGGCTTGTATTGCGTAGGACAGACACTTGGCTAGGCAATTTGTTTTCATGTTTCCCCGAATTGTCATCACCGGCGTCGGCCTCGCGGCCCCCAACGGCAACAACCTGGCCGAGTTTCGCGCCAACCTGCTCGCCGGCGTGGCGGGCGTCGAGCGCATCGAGATGCGCTACATGGGGTCGGTGCTGGCCGGCATGTGCCACTTTGATGCACTCCGCTACCAGAAGAAAAAGGAGCTCCGCGTGGGCACGCGCGCGGGCAGCATCAGTATTTACTGCGCGCGCGAGGCGTTGGCCGACAGCGGTGTGAATTTCGATGCAATGCCCAAGGACCGCATCGGCATCTACATCGGCACGACCGAGCACGGCACGGTCGAGACGGAAAACGAGATCTATGCGATTTCGAAGTTCAATTACGACACGAAGTTCTGGTCGCACTATCACAATCCGCGCACGGTCGCCAACAACCCGGCCGGCGAGACGTCCCTGCATCTTGGCGTGACCGGCCCCGCCTACTGCATCGGCGCGGCCTGCGCAGCGGGCAACCTCGGTCTCATCCATGCGGCGCAGATGCTACGGCTCGGCGAGGTGGATTTTGCGATCTGCGGCGGCGTGAGCGAGAGCACCCAGTCGTTTGGAATTTTCGCGGGCTTCAAGTCGCAGGGCGCGCTCGCCACCCATGACGACCCGAAAAAGGCCTCCCGGCCCTTCGATAAGGCGCGCAACGGCATCGTCGTCAGTGAAGGCGGCTGCCTCTACACCCTCGAGCGGCTCGACGATGCGCTCGCCCGCGGCGCGAAAATTTACGCCGAGCTGGCCGGTTATTGCGTGAATAGCGATGCGACCGACTACGTTCTGCCCAATCCCGTGCGCCAGACCGAATGCGTGCGCCGCACGATCGCCCATGCCAGCGTCACGCCGCGCGACATTCACATCGTCAATACCCACGCCACCGCCACGCCTCTGGGCGACATCCAGGAGTGCGAAGCCCTGCGCGCCGTCTTCGGCGAAGGCTGCCCGGACACGCATATCAACAACACCAAGAGCTACATCGGACACGCCATGGGCGCCGCAGGGGCACTCGAACTGGCGGGCAACCTGCCGTCCTTCAACGACCTCGTCGTGCACCCGACCATCAACGTCGATGACCTCGACCCGGCCTGTACTTTGCCCGGTCTCGTCCTCAACCAGCCGAAAAAAGCCGCGAAGGTGGACCTGATCCTCAATAACTCGTTCGGAATGCTGGGCATAAATTCCGCGTTGATTGTGAAGCGATTTGTGCCCTAACTGACCCTTTGCCAAAGACCCATGACCAAAGACGAATGCAAAAAGGTAGTGCTCGACATCATCGCTGACATCGCGCCCGACGAAGACCTGACCAATGTGAAGCCCGACGTGCGCCTGCGCGACCAGCTGCAGCTCGATTCGATGGACTTCCTCGACATCGTCATGGAGCTGCGCAAGCGCCACGGCATCGAAGTACCCGAGGCCGACTACATGCAGCTCGCCTCGCTCGACAGCTGTGCGGACTACCTCACGCCGAAGTTCAACGCGCTCGCCGGCAAATCCTGAGCCAGGCTTTCCGTTTGCGCAGGCCGGGAGATATCCCGGCCTTTTGTTTTTGAAGGGCAAAGAGACAAAGGCGCGAAGAACTGAAATCGGGGGGATAATGTCTTTCATATCGGGGCTTTGCCTCTTCGCTTCTTTGCGCTTCAAATCTTCGGCGTGAACTCCCGCTCACATTACGACGTCGCCATCATCGGTGCGGGCATGTCGGGCCTGGCCGCGGGCATCCGCCTCGCGCACTTCGGCCGGCGCGTCTGCATCTTCGAGCGTCACAATGCCCCCGGCGGCCTCAATAGTTTCTACAGCCTCAATGGCCGCAAGTACGACGTCGGCCTGCATGCGCTGACCAATTTTGTGCGCCCGGGCGTCAAGGGCACGCCGCTCGGGAAAATCCTGCGGCAGCTCCGCATCGACCGTGACGAGTTCGATCTCGCGGAACAGCGCGGCTCCCGCGTCGCCTTCGGTCCGAAAGGCGAGCACGAGTTGCGCTTCACCAACGACCCGGCTGTGCTGACCGCGGACATCGCGGAAAAATTTCCCCATGAGATCGACGGCTGGCGCGCCCTCCTCGCCGCGCTACCCGGGTACGACGCCCTTGCCGCCGAGGCGAACCTGAGTCCGGCGCGGGAATTCGTCGCCCGCTTCCTGCGCGATCCGCTCCTCATCGACATGCTCTACTGCCCGCTCATGTTCTACGGCAGTGCTCAGGAGCACGACATGGACCTGGCGCAATTCGCCATCATGGCGCGCGCCCTTTATCTCGAAGGCTTCGCGCGGCCCTTCGAGGGCGTACGAACCATCTTGCGCGTGCTGTTGGAAAAATACCGCGCCGCGGGCGGCGAACGCCGCATGAAGTGCGGAGTCGCCCGCATAACCGTGCGCGATGACCGGGCCGCGGCGCTTGTCCTGGACGACGGCGAGGAAATCACCGCCGACCACGTCCTCTCGTCGATCGGCGCGGCGGAAACCGCGGCCCTGTTCACCGAAAAGACGGGCTTGGCGGCCGCGCCCCTCGGACGGCTTTCGTTCACCGAGACCATCACCGTTTTCGACCGGCCAACCGCAGCGCTCGGGTGGGGGAGCGACACCATTGTCTTTTTCAACGACTCCACACGCTTCGACTACTCGCGGCCCGAGGCACAGGCCGATCCGCGCAGCGGGGTGATCTGTTTTCCCGGCAATTTCGATTACGCCGCCGGTCGGACGCTGCCCGAAGGACTGCTCCGCATCACCAGCATCGCAAATTTCGACCGCTGGACAAATTTGCCTGAGGAAACCTACCAGGCCGACAAGCAGCGCTGGTTCGCCGAAATCCAGCGCAGCGCATTGCGCTTCCTGCCGCCGGGCGCGGATGGCGCGCTCGCCCAAGCCACGGTCGCGACCGACATTTTCACGCCTCGCACGATCCGCAAGTTCACCGGCCATCTCGCGGGCGCGATTTATGGTTCGCCCCAGAAATTCCGCGATGGCCGCACGCCCCTGCGAAATGTCTACCTCTGCGGCACCGACCAGGGGTTCGTCGGGGTCATCGGCGCGCTGCTCAGCGGCATCTCCATGGCCAACAACCATGTTTTGCAGGCGGCATCCTGAGCGCGAAAGTGAGTTGCGCTCCGCCGCGCCGGCCGTTTACCTCTCACCTTTCCCATGGCTTACGACTGGCTCAAAGGCGTCGCCGACGAGTATGACGTCATCGTCATCGGCAGCGGGCTCGGCGGCCTGACGGGCGCCAACGTGCTCGCCAAGGCCGGGCATCGCGTCCTGCTGCTCGAGCACCATTACCAGTTCGGCGGCCTGGCCACGTGGTTCACGCGCAAGGGCGGCCATATCTTCGACATTTCGCTGCACGGCTTTCCTGTCGGCATGGTCAAGTCCTGCCGCAAGTACTGGACCAAGGAGATCGCCGAATCGATCGTGCAGCTGAAGGACATTCGCTTCATCAACCCGCAGATGGACGTCTGGACGACCTTCACGCGCGAGGACTACACCCGCGTGCTCGTCGAAAAATTCGGCCTCGATCGCGCCCACGTCGAGAAATTTTACGACTACCTCCGCGGGATGAATTTCTACGACAACAATCCCGAGACCACCGGCCAGATGCTCGAGCGTTTCTTCCCGGGCCGCGAGGACGTGAAGCGCCTGCTGATGGAGCCGATCGCCTACGCCAACGGCTCCACGCTCGATGATCCCGCCATCACCTTCGGCATCGTGTTCTCGAATTTCATGGGCGCAGGCGTCTACACCTTTCGCGGCGGCTCGGACCTGCTGATTGAAAAAATGGTGGCGGAGCTGAAGAAAAACGGCGTCGAGCTGCGCAAGCGCGTGCTTGTGGAAAGAATCCTCGTCGAGGAACGCGACGGGCAAAAGACCGCCTGCGGCATCATCGCGAAGGGCGGACGTACCATCCGCGCCAAGGCCGTGCTCACGAACTCGAACATCAAAAACGCCATCTTCCGGCTGGCCGGCCCGGAAAATTTTCCTGCAGACTATCTCGCCGCGGCCGAGGCCGTGCGCATCAACTCCAGCTCATGCCAGGTTTACCTCGGCATCCGCAAGGGTGAAAGCATCCCGCACATCGGCGACCTCGTGTTCACCTCCGAAAGTCCGAAATTCAGCAGCACGGAGCTCACCGATTTTCACACCACCAGCCGCACGTTCTCCGTTTATTATCCCGACACCCGGCCCGGCTCCGACCGCTACACGGTGGTTGTCTCAATCAATGGCAATCATGCCGACTGGCAGAAACTTTCCGAAGCCGACTACGCCCGCGAAAAAACCCGACTGATCGAGGAATCGCTCACCGCCCTCGAAAAATACATTCCCAGCGTCCGCACCCGGATCGACTGGATGGAGGCCGCCACGCCCCGCACCATCGAGCGCTATACCACGCATTTCGGCGGCACCTCCTTTGGAACCAAGTTCGAGGGCTTGAAAGTCTCAATGGACCTGCCTGAAAAACTCCCCGGCCTTTTTCACGCGGGCTCCGTCGGCATCATCATGTCCGGCTGGCTCGGCACCATCAATTACGGCGTCATCGTCGCCAACAAGATCGACAAGCTGCTCTTCCAGAAAAAGGCCGCCGCCCCCTCCCTCGCCACCGCGTGAACTCCGCCGTCACCCAGCTCATCCCGCACCGGCCGCCGTTTTTGTTTGTCGATGAAATCGTCAGCGAATCCGCCGACGGGCTTGTCGCACGACGCACGTTCCGCGCCGACGAGGATTTTTACCGCGGGCATTACCCCGGGGCACCGATCACGCCCGGCGTGCTGCTCTGTGAGGCTGTTTTCCAGACCGGCGCGCTTTATCTCGCGCGCCAGGCCGCCGGCTCAGGCCAGCTCGACGGCGTGCCCCTGCTGGCCAAGATCAGCGAGGTGCGCTTCCGCAATCCCGTGTTTCCCGGCGAGACCGTGACCATCGAGGTGAAGAAAAAGGATCTGCTCGCCGGGTTTTATATGATGAGCGGCAGCATCAAGAGCGGTGACAAGCGCGTGCTCACCGTCGATTTTTCCGTCGCCTGGAAAAAACCCGAAGGCGCGCCCGGTGCCGGACAACAGCAGGCCCAGCAGCAATGAGCTATCTCGCCCTCGAGGGAAAAACCTTTGTCGTCTTCGGTGTGGCCAACCGCAAGAGCGTCGCGTGGCACGTGGCGCAGTCGCTGGAAGAGCAGGGTGCGCGCGTCGTCTACAGCGTGCGCTCGGACGAGCGCAAAAAATCGCTCGAGACCCTGCTCGCCGGCCGGCCGGTATTCGTCTGCGACGTCGAACGCGAAGGCGCCGCGGAGAAACTTGCCGGTGAAGTTGCCGCCGCCGGCCATGCGCCGCTGCACGGCCTCGTGCATTCCATCGCGTTCGCCAACTACAGCGAGGGCTTCAAGGCCTTTCACGAAACCAAGCGCGCCGATTTCCTGCAGGCCACGGCCATCTCGGCCTTTTCACTCGTCGAAATCGCCCGCGCTTTTCAGCCGCATCTCGCGCGCAACGCCTCGGTCGTCACCATCGGCATTTCGTCGTTGCTCGTGACACCCGACAACTACGGCTACATGGGGCCCGTCAAGGCCGCGCTCGAATCCTGCGCGCGATTCCTCGCCAAGTCCTTCAGTAGCGGCAGCGAGGTGCGCTTCAACGTCATCGGAGCCGGCCCGCTCAAGACCAGCGCCTCGGCCGGCATCCCCGGCTATCTCGAAAGCTACCTTTACGCGGAAAAAATGACCTTCCGCAAACGCGCGCTCACCACCCAGGAGGTGGCCAACGCCGTGCTTTTCCTGCTCAGTGAACGCAGCAGCGGCCTCAACGGCACGACGCTCGTCGTCGACGCCGGCCTCGGCAGCAATTATTTCGACCAGGAAGTCATCCGGCTCGCGATGCGGCCGGAGGGCAAAGCGCGCTGACACCGCCTCCATGCTTTTTCAAAACGTCTGCCTCGAATCGATCGCCGTGGCGCTGCCGGACGAAGTGTGGACTTCCGCCCAGATCGAGGAGCGCCTGCGCCCGCTTTACGAGCGGCTGAAGCTGCCGTTCGGCCGCCTGGAGTTGATGACCGGCATTCGCGAGCGGCGGGTCTGGCCGGAAGGCACCCGGGCTTCCGACGCGAGCGCGGCCGCAGGCAGGGCGGTGCTGGCGCGCTCAACCTTGCGGGCTGACCAGGTCGACGTGTTCATTCACTCTGCCGTGAGCCGCGACATGCTCGAGCCGGCCACGGCGTCGTTCGCCCACCAAAAGATCGGCCTGCCGGCCTCGGCCCAGATTTTCGACGTGTCCAACGCCTGCCTCGGATTTCTCAATGCGCTGACCATCGCCGGCGCGATGATCGAATCAGGCCAGGCCCAGTGCGCGCTCGTCGCTGCGGGCGAACACGGACGGCCGCTGGTCGAGGAGACGCTGCGGCAGCTGCTCGGCGCGCCGCTCACGCGCAATGAAATCAAACCTTTTTTCGCCAATCTCACCATCGGCTCCGGTGCCGTGGCCGCGATGATCTGCCATCGTTCACTCGTGCGCAAATCCGGACACCGGCTCCTGGGCGGGATCGCACGCGCGGCCACCGAACACAGCAAGCTCTGCCAGGGTGACGCGGTGGCGGCGGGCGGACTCAGCATGCAAACCGACTCGGAGTCACTGCTGCTGGCCGGCGTGGAGCTTGCGCAGGAAACCTGGCGCGGGTTCACCGCGGAAACGGGCTGGGATGCGAATGTGCCCACCCGCATCATCACCCATCAGGTCGGCAGCGCTCACCGAAGAAAACTTTACGAGGCGCTCGGGCTCGACGTGGCCAAGGATTTTTCGACCTTCGAAACGCTCGGCAACATGGGCTCGGTGTCATTGCCTGCAACGCTGGCCCTGGCCGCCAAGACCGGGGCCATGCATGAAGGCGACCGCGTGGCGATGCTTGGCATCGGCAGCGGGCTGAACTGCATGATGCTCGCGCTGGAATGGTGACCATGACGGAGCTTCCCGACTGGCTGCGGCGGATGTATCCGTTCACGCCACAGAATTTCGCCACACCACATGGCGCGCGCCTGAGCTTCGTCGACGAAGGGCCGCGAATGGACGAGGCGGTGCTGATGCTACATGGCAATCCGACCTGGTCGTTTTATTTTAGGGAGGTCGTACATGCCCTGTCGCCGCACCTGCGCTGCATCGCGCCCGACCACATCGGCATGGGCCTGTCGGACAAGCCGCCAGCCTACGATTACCGGCTGGCCACGCGCATCAACGATATTGAGGCGCTGGTGGCGCAACTTGGACTGCGCCGTGTGCATTTGCTCGTACATGACTGGGGTGGGGCGATCGGCTTTGGCCTGGCCGCGCGTCGGCCCGGATTGATCGGAAAACTGGCGATCCTGAACACCGCGGCTTTTGCCGTGCCCTGGATTCCACGGCGCATCGCGCTTTGCCGGACGCGGTTTCCCGGCACGCTGCTCGTGCGCGGATTTAACGGCTTTGCCGGCCCGGCCACGTGGATGGCGATGCATCAGCGCGCCCTGGGCTCGGACGAGAAGCGCGCCTATCTGCTGCCTTATGATTCGTGGGCCAACCGCGGGGCCGTGGACGCCTTCGTGAAAGATATTCCGCTCGAGGCCACACATCCCAGCCTGCCAACGCTGCGCGAAATCGAGGCGGCCCTGCCGCAGTTTAGCGACCGGCCGGCCCTGATCGCGTGGGGCGGGCGGGATTTTTGCTTCGACGACCGGTTTTTCGCCCGCTGGCGGGAGATTTTTCCACAAGCGCAGGTGGAGCGCTACGCCGAAGCCGGGCACTACGTGCTGGAGGATGCGGGCGAAGAGATTCGACATCGCATCACCAATTTTTTTCTGCCAACCAACTCCCAATGAAATTCGAACACTTTGCCCTCAATGTGCCCGATGTCCGGGCGATGACCCAGTGGTATGTGGAGCACCTTGGCCTGCGCGTCGTGCGCAGCCGCGAGGATGCACCCTATACGAAGTTCCTGGCGGACGACACCGGCCGCGTCATTGTTGAACTCTACACCAATCCGGCTGCGACGATCCCGGACTATGCCGCGGCCCATCCGCTCTGCTTTCACATCGCGTTCGTGGCCGGAGACGCGCGGAAGGAGCAGCAGCGGCTCGAGCAGGCGGGCGCAAAGTTTTTCGCCGAGGACAGCCTGGCCGACGGCTCGCTGCTCGTCATGATGCGCGATCCCTGGGGCGTGCCGCTGCAGCTTTGCCGCCGGTCGAAGCCGATGGAGTGAGGCGGCCATAAAGCCCGGCGATCTCGCGCAGGTAGGGCGCGCTTTCGTTTTTCAATTTTTCCAGCTGCGGCGCACGGTAACGCCATTGCCAGTTGCCTTCGCGGGTGCCCGGGGTGTTGAAACGCGCCTCGGAGCCCAGGCTGAGCAGATCCTGCAGGGAAATGACCGCCAGGTCGCTGACCGACGAATAGGCGGCCCGCACGAAGTCCCAGGAAATCTCCTCACCATTGATGCGCAGGTAGTGGCGGATGTGGTCGCGGGTTTTTCCGTCGGTCGTGGCATACCAGCCGCGGGTGGTGTCGTTGTCATGCGTGCCCGGATACACGACACTGTTGGCCTGATGATTATGGGGCAGGTAGGGATTGTCCGGTTTGTCGCCAAAGGCGAACTGCAGGACGGCCATGCCGGGCAGGCCGGTGGCGGCAAGCAGCGCGGCGACGCTGGGCGCCGGCTCGCCCAGATCCTCAGCGATGATTTTCGCGCCGGGAAACCGCTTGGCGACAGCGCGGAAGAAATCGAGCCCCGGACCCTGTTTCCATGCGCCAGGCCGCGCCGTGGGCGCCCCCGCCGGAATCGACCAGTAGGTGTCGAAACCGCGGAAATGGTCGAGCCGCACGACGTCATAAAGCTCGAAATTGGCCTGCAAACGCGAGAGCCACCAAGCATAGCCGTCGGCGGAGTGGGCCGGCCAGTCATAAAGGGGATTGCCCCACAGCTGGCCGTCGGCGGAAAAGTAATCCGGCGGCACCCCGGCCACGGAGAGAGGCCGGCCGGTCTTGGGATCGAGCTGGAAGAGTTGAGGAGCAGCCCAGACATCGGCGCTATCCAGCGCGACGAAGATGGGGGCATCGCCGATGATGCCAATGCCGAGACCGGCCGCGCGCGCCTTGAGCTGTGCCCACTGCCCGAAGAAGAGATATTGGAAAAACTGGTGCGCTTCGCTGCGCCCGGCCACGTCGGCGGCGAGCGGGGACTTTTGCGCCCGGTCGAAGGTGCGCACTTCAGCCGGCCATTCCCACCAGGGCCGGCCGTTGAAATAATCCTTCAGCCCTTGAAATAGGCCGTAGGCGGGCAGCCAATGGGCCTGCTTTTTTTGGAACGCCGCAAAATCACCGTACGGCGCAGCCGCCCGTCCATTGCGGAAAGCCTCATAAGCCTGAAAAAGAACCGGCCACTTGAGCTGCCAGAGCGCACCGTAGTCCACGCGGTCGGAGTTCAAAAAGAGTAGCGGACCAAGCGCATTTTCGGCCACAAGGCCGGCCCGCGTCAGCGCCGCGAGATCAATCAGATAGGGGTTGCCGGCAAAAGCGGAGAAACACTGGTAGGGGGAGTCGCCGAAGCCGGTGGGGCCGAGCGGACAAACCTGCCAGTAGCGAAAGCCCGCGGCAGCAAGAAACTCAAGGAATTGCCCGGCTTGTCCATCGAATGTACCAATCCCAAAATCGCCAGGCAGGCAGGTGGGATGAAGCAAAACGCCCGCTGCACGTTCTTCCAGCCAGTTGAAGAGCGGAACGAGGGCCTGTTTTCCCGCATTTCCTATATTAGACATAATATTTATTGTGCGATGTAATTGCGTAATAATCTGTAAGCCAATTACTTAGTAAAATCGGCCGTCTGGTATGGTAGCGATGGTAACCCTTGTGAAACCGCCGCTTACCTTGTGATTACGCTCTATCCCTACGCGCCGCCAAGTTTTTTCACCGTGTTGGGGTCACTGTCTGCGGTGCGCGCGCTGAAGCGCCGTGGCTTCCCGACGAATCTCCGCAATTGGCGCTTCATAACGCTTACCATTGATCGTGCGCAGTATCCCGACCCTTCCGAGGCTTACGAGGTCAGCAAGCGCCATCTCCGCCAGTTTCTGTACGAGCTGCGTGAGACCTACGGCATTCGGCGCTGGTGCTGGAAGCTGGAGTTTCACCGGGCTGACGATCACGGCCACGTTTACCCCCACTGGCACCTGCTCCTGGACTACAAGCGCCCTATTCCAGTCGATGTCATAACGCGCGCTTGGGGCAAGGGTCGCACGGAGGTGAAGGGCGTTCTTGACCAAGGTTTCGACTACATGTTCAAGTACGTGGCCAAGTCCGTCGAGAACTTGCCCGACTGGATTTTAAGCCGCACGCGAGTTCGTCTGTTTCAGACGTCGCGCGGTTTCTTTGAATCACCGGCTGGCAGCGCAGCGTGTGTTGAGGAACTGCCAGCCGTCCCCCCGGCTGCGCGTCGTGACTCACCGGACGCGGCAACACAAAACGATTGGCCACGCTACGTGGATACAATCGGGGAGAGAATCAAACGGTGGTCACGCTGTGTTGTCAGCCGCGTGACTCGTGACGACGGCACGAAGCGTTTCAAACTTCACATCGCCATAGGCGCCGATTGGGCCGACGTGCTCGTCGATGCCTGCCGTTTCAAATTTGCCCACCAACTGGGCGAACCGGAAATCCGGATAACAACCAACAAAATAGAAGCATCATGTCTCCAGTCATTCCCGCAAAGTCTGCTGCTCTACCGAACGGTGTCATCATAGTTGGCCGTGCGGTGGGCGATTTCGTTCTACGTTCTGGCATCAATGCCAAGAACAAGCCCTATCAGACCGTCGAAGGACAAGTCCTCGCAGGGACTACCTTTTGCCGTGTAACCGAGTTCATCGAACCCGGGGATATTCCGTATATCCCAAAGGACGGAGAAGAGGTTCGCGGTTTCATCAAGCCGTCATTCAAGGACAACAACGTCCTTGTTGTCGGCGCCAAGCTCCAGCGTCCGCAACTCGCGGAGGTTGGTAAATGACAGGACCGCGCCCCGGCTGCGCCGCAGGCGCACCGGGGCGCGGCCTTTCCTTGTTCAAACTCCAAAATAAGTGTCAATGAATCAAACTCAGGAAATCGAGCTGTTGCAGCGTGAAATCGTACTGCTCGATGAGCAGATGCACTGGGTTGAGCTTCATCGCGATTATCCTCCTCCCGGCTGTCGTATGCGTCAGACGTGGGTTGATGCCGAGAAAGAGAAGCTTCGGCAATTGGGTCTTCAGCGCGCGCAAAAGGTCGAGCGTCTGAATTTTCTCCTTGGTCAACGCGAATTCGATTTCGCGAAACAATTTCAGGCCGCTTTGGCCGAAACGGCGTGCGATGGCGGTGCGCGCGCTGAAATTAACTCCGCCAAATAACAGTCACAATGAAACGTCTGAAACAAATCGTCCTCTGTTCGCTCGTCGTTGGTGCTGCGGTTTCGCTCCGTGCCGACCCGCCCGCCTTCGATCCGAGCACCTATACCGATATGCTCACCGCTGCCGCGTCCACGGCTGCCACCTTGGTCGCTGCCGTGATCGCCCTTGCTGCGGGCATCATGGTGTGGCGCAAGGTTGCTGGCTTTTTCAAAAAGTCGGGCACCTGAGCCAACCCGCGCGGGGCCGGGTAATGCCCCGCATTTAATTTATGAAAAAAATCTTCCTCCTCTTTTTTCTTTCTGCGCTTTCGGTCCATGCTTCTTTTACCGTCAACTACACCTTTACTGGCGCTGGTGGCGGTTCTGGTTCTGTTGTACTTCCCACGAATGACGCTTCTGACATGGCTTTGCTTCCTGTTGGGGCTGACACGGCTGTTATCACGTCAATTGTCGATTCTGATGGCACGGTTTAGCGTTGGTTTGAACCTCAATAATCGTTCAAATTGCTTTTGTCTGCTGCGGCGAGCAATTGGCCTATGCCGGTAAACGTTGGCTGAGCCATCTGAACATCCTATATAATCTGCAGCCAAACGTGTGGACCAACTGGGTCTGGTCGCCGTCCTGCACAACATCAGCACAGAGTTTACGGACCGGGCAGGCGTGTCCGTCAGGCTGTCCAGCGTAAAATTGACCTCGCGACTGCCCACCGACACCGAGTTGACGCTCTATCGCATTCTCCAGGAAGCCCTGAGAAACGTGGGAAACGTGGAGAGGCACGCTCGCGCGCGCCACGTCACAGTCAAATCTGCTTGCCGCGCCGGCACGAGAATCGAGATACGCGTTCCCCTGCCGCCAAATACCACGAAGGCCGGCGGGCCGGCGTTGTTTGCCCGGCAGAGAAACCAAGATGCATCACAACTCTGATCACCGGCTCTCATGCTCGGTTGGCCGATCTGGCTCCTGCTGCAGGAGATGCCTCTGTTTTCACCCCTTCAACGTCCTGAAAAGCCCGGCGGATTTCTTCGAAATGCTTTCGGTACTGCTCAGCGTCTCCAAAATCGACAAAGTTTTTGTACCGGCTATGGGCGCATTTCACGCACCGTGCATGCTTGATGGGACACCAGTGCTGCTCGGTCCGGGCGGCGATTTCGGTGAAGTACGCCAGAATGCCATTGGCATAGGCGCAGTAATCACAATTCAGCTTCTCAATGAAGTTGAGATAGGTCAGGCGATGGCGGTCGAACGCGATGTAGTCGCGTCGATGAACCTTCGGTATGCCGTAGATCGGAAAACAGATTGCTTGGTAAATGGAGCCAATCACATCCACCAGGACGATGGGAATCAGGCACATCCAAATCACCGGCGCAGTAAGGAGAACGAGAAAACGGGAATGCAAAAGATACCGATGAAAATTCTGCCGGGCCTGCTTGTGACTGGCCTTGGCTGCTTCAGTGAACAGCACCGTTTTCGCATGAACCTGATAACAGAATTGAGCCTCTTTTTTTTGAGTTTCCCGGACCAATTCCTTTTCCAGCACTCGTATCTGACTTAGCAGTGTGTCGCATCTATCGTTCATGGTGTTAGCACGGGTGGAGAACGCTTTCCCCTATCTCGTATTTTAATTTTATATTCCCGCCCGGCTGCGTCACCATTGATCCTGCTTCCAGCCCGATGTTCCTTTTTGCCGAACCGGGGCGCTTACGCGCACCCACGCACCCCTGATTCAAATTTTAAATCAGGGTGATTCGTTCGCGGATTGCAGGTAATAACGCCAAGTGAAATTGCAAAATGCCTGCGGCCGCCTCGACACCAAGTGCGGTCTGAATTCTCAAGACGTTATCAGGCAGAGACTAGAATGCCCATGCGCTTCGGTGGCATGCTATTGGCATTAGCAGGTTCCCATGAGCTTTACGTCTTCCCTGCCTCCCCGTGCGGATGAGTTTTCCGCAACCTTCGGTCTCTCCTTTCTCAACCATGAATGAAGCACTTCTTTTTCTCCCTCCTGTGGCGGCCGTTGGCTGGTTCATCGCTTCCATGATATTTAACAGCGGCCTCTTTGGCGCGGATATGATTTTTATCATCGCAAGGATGTTCGGCAAATGAGCCTTCTGCCGTTCGCCCCTTTGCAACTGTGCGCCCCGCCTCTTCCGAAAGGATGGGCACCGATCGCCACGAGACACACAGGCGAGAGACACACAGGCGAATTACCGCGGGGCGAAAATTCCACGGTAATGCATTATTACATTCTTGGTGAGTTATAACATCGGCAGCCCTTATCCCGCTCACTTTTTCACCTTCAATCGCATGCACTCCCCCTCCAACCAGTTAACTGATTATGATTTCTCGGCCGAGTTTTGGATTTCCGCCATCGCGCCGGCCGCTGCCGCCACGCCCGCCGCGGGCAATCTTTGCGAACTTTTCGTGTATGAGCTCGCCAATCTCGTCGCAGGCGCCGGCCAGGCTGAACGCACCGCCCATTTCTACGCCAACCGCATGCACAGGCAGATTGAACTGCATCCCCTGATTCTCGGCTTGGCCAAGTCCAGCCGGGCCTGCCTGCCCGCCCTGCCACGCATCCTGCGCGATGAAGGCCTGTCTCTTCCCCAAGCGCATGATGCCGCACTCGACGCCCTTCTGCTGCCGCTTCATGCTTGCGACCGCACCACCCGGGCTGAACCGGGGGGCGTATCCGCCACTCGCATGATAAGCGTGCTGAGGAGAATCGCCACTCATCTCAGGGTGCAAGCCACCCACGCCGCCGAGCACGCCCTCCTGCTTGGCTCCGATCAACTTCATCGCGCTCTCACTCATTGGGCCATTGCCTGGCAAAATTATAATGCGGAATTGCGCGCAAAGGCCATCCGGTTCCGGGTCCAAGCCTATGTTTCTTGATGCTCCGCGTAACAAATATACGCGCCATGGCTCTCGGGCAGCGCGTTGAAAGGTGTATCGCCCCTAGGATTTCTCTGCCAGATCCGATCAACCGCTGATCGATGAACTGCGGCTTTGCCGCGGAGATATCGATGCCGACCGTCAGTGAGACCACCAAGCGGTCCAAGCGGCGACTGTGGGATTTCCTCGGGAACATGGACTGCCGCCTGAGGACAATGGCGTTACAGCCTCGTTGAACTTTCGAACCTCACTCCATGCCCTGCCATCTGCCCGTTTTGCCCGCCGAGGAACTGCTCAGGGCGATCATCGATTCCTCGGATGATGCGATTGTGAGCAAAGACCTCAACGGCACCATAACGAGCTGGAATCAGAGCGCGGAACGCATATTTGGATTTACCCAGGATGAAGCACTGGGCCACTCCATAATGATGCTGCTGCCGGTCGATCGGCCCGATGAGGAAAAATACATTCTGGAACGGATACGGCGAGGCGATCGCATAGATCACTTCGAGACCAAGCGGCGTCGGAAAGATGGACAGCTGATCGATGTTTCGGTGACAATCTCGCCCATTCGCGCAAGCGACGGTTCGGTTGTGGGCGCCTCCAAAGTGGCTCGCGATATTACCGAGCAAAAGCGGTCCGGGCGGGCGGCGAGTCTGCTCGCCGCCATTGTCAGTTCCTCGGATGCCGCCATCATCAGCAAAGATCTGGAGGGGATCATCACGAGTTGGAATGTAGGAGCCGAGCGAATGTATGGCTATACCGCGGAGGAGGTGGTTGGTAAATCCGTCTTGCTGCTGGTGCCAGCCGATCGAAAGCAGGAAGAAGCGACGATCCTGGAGAGGATCCGGAACGGTGAGCGCCTCGATCATTTTGAAACCCTGCGGCAGCGGAAGAATGGGGAAATTTTTCCAGTCTCCCTCACTATTTCCCCGGTGAAAGATTCCCGGGGGGCCATTGTGGGCGCTTCCAAGATCGCCCGCGACATCACCGAACTCAAACGGATTTCGTCGGAACGCGAACAACTTCTGGCGAGCGAACGAACCGCGCGCACTCAAGCGGAAGTGGCGAGCCGCATGAAGGACGATTTCCTTGCGACAGTGTCACATGAGCTGCGCACACCGCTGAATGCGATCGTGGGTTGGGCGCAGGTGCTCAAAGAATCCGAGATCCGGCCCGATATCCTCGAGGGGGTGGAGACAATCGAGCGGAATGCCCACGCCCAGGCCCAGCTCATCGACGATCTCCTCGATCTTGGCCGTATTTCGTCAGGAAATATAATGTTGAACATTCATCCCATCGACTTGGTTGGGGTCATTCGGGACGCGATCGATTCCGTTCGCCACGCTGCCGATGCAAAACAAATAACGATTCGCACCGTCTTCAATGCTTCGAGCGGCCTCCTGACGGGGGACAAGAACCGCTTGCAGCAGGTGCTCTGGAACCTGCTGGCCAACGCCATAAAGTTTACCCAAAAAGGAGGCCGCGTCATGGTGACGACGGAGAAGATCCACTCTCATTTGGAGATCGTCGTGTCCGACAACGGTGCAGGCATCACATCGGATTTCCTGCCGCATGTCTTTGACCGTTTTCGTCAGGCCGATCCTTCGACGACGCGACGAGCGGGAGGGCTGGGGATCGGCCTCGCGCTGGTCAAACACCTGGTTGAACTGCATGGCGGGGAAGTGCGGGCGGAGAGCTTGGGAATAAATCAGGGTGCGACTTTCACGGTTTCATTGCCGGTGGCGGCTCTAAAATTGGACACCCCCGCCGAGGGAATTTCTCAGCGCCTCGCCCTGCCCTCCGCGGAGGATCTGGGTGGAATCAAGATTCTGGTTGTGGATGACGATCAGGATTCCCTGGAAGTGGTTAGACGCATCCTGTCCACTCGCAATGCGACAGTCCAAACCGCCAACACGGTCGACCACGCCCTCATCTTGTTCCCTTCGCTTAATCCCGATGTGATCTTGAGCGATATCGGCATGCCCGACGCAGATGGCTACGAACTTATCCGGAGAATTCGAGAAATGCCTGATGGCCGAAACGTGCCTGCGGTGGCCTTGACCGCCTTGGCTCGCAGCGAGGATCGCATGATGGCTTTGAATGCCGGTTTCCAAACTCACCTTGCGAAGCCCATCGCCCCGGGTGAATTGGTGGCGACCGTGCGCAGTCTGACCACATTCCGGAATTTTGCGCGCAATCCTGCCCTATAATTTTGCTAGGCAATGGCCTACAATCGGTGAGAACGCGATGCAGTGACCGGAGCTAGGCAGGCGGGCGTGCGCGGCGGCGGAGGTGGCCTGCACCCTGAGATAGCCATTCTAGCTTCAGGCCCAACCCAGGAAAACCCCCGAAAGAAAGACGTATTACGTTACCTAAACTTAGACCTGCCTTCAAATTATCAATGTGATAGAAAAGAGTACGCGCTGGACAATCAGAGAGCGGGATGCTTCAGAAAGCATTGGACAATGATGCAGCCCCTCCAGCGGCTGCCAGCCGAGTAGGTTATTCGATAAGATAATCCAGGCAGGGAAAGAGAGCGTATAAGAAATTTTGTACGCAGCAGGGCTTATTCCTCAGGTTCATTAAAAGGTCTGAGCTTGGGCGTTCCGGCTCATCAAATAAGATGCGCAAGGACAGGGCTCAGAGATTCTTCAAAACCCGATGCTGAAATTTTACCGATGCGAACTCAAAAACATCCGAAAAGAAAGAAGGCCGCAGCGAATCATTCCCGGGCCGGCGCCGGGGACAATGGCGATTTCATGAAGCAGCTGATTGCTGCCCTTGGCGCAATCGAAGAAGGTGATTTTAGCGCGCGACTGCCTTTGGACTGGATCGGTTTGGAAGGCAAAGTGGTCCAAAGCCTGAACGGGATCGCCGCCCGCCTGGAACGGTTCAATACGAATCTGCTGCGCCTCCGGCAACAGGCTGGTGAAGAGGGAAAAATCACGGTCCGCCTTCCCATGGGTGATTCCATCGGCATGTGGGCGCAACGCATTGATTCCATCAATGCGCTGGTCGACGAGTTGAGCCAGCCCACGGTTGAGGTCGGCCGCGTCATTGGCGCGGTGGCCAAGGGCGATCTCACCCAATCCATGCCGCTGGAGTTGAATGGCCAGCCGCTCAAGGGTGAATATCTCCGCACCGCCAAGCTGGTGAATGGCATGGTCGGACAGCTCGGTGCATTCTCAGTTGAGGTAATTCGCGTGGCCCGCGAAGTCGGCACCGAAGGCAAGCTCGGCGGCCAGGCCCAGGTCAAGGGAGTGTCCGGCGTTTGGAAGGAACTCACCGAATCGGTGAATCAGATGGCCGGCAACCTCACCGCCCAAGTCCGCAACATCGCCGAAGTGACCATCGCCGTGGCCAATGGCGATCTTTCCAAGAAGATCACCGTCGACGTGCGCGGCGAGATCCTGCAGCTCAAGGAAGCCATCAATGTCATGGTGGACCAGCTGCGTTCATTCGCCGCGGAGGTGACACGCGTGGCCCGTGACGTCGGCACCGAAGGCAAGCTCGGCGGCCAGGCGGTGGTCCCCGGCGTATCCGGCACGTGGAAGGATCTAACCGATTCGGTCAACGCCATGGCGTCCAATCTCACGGCGCAGGTGCGCAACATCGCGGGCGTGACCACGGCGGTCGCCCGCGGCGACTTGTCCCGCAAGATCACCGTCGACGTGAAGGGCGAAATCCTCGAGCTGAAGGAAACCATCAACACGATGGTCGACCGGCTCAACGCCTTCGCCTCCGAGGTCAGCCGCGTGGCGCGCGAGGTCGGCACCGAGGGCAAGCTCGGCGGCCAGGCCACCGTCCCCGGCGTGGCCGGCACCTGGAAAGATCTCACCGACAACACGAATTTGATGGCCGCGAATCTCACCGGCCAGGTGCGCAATATCGCCGAAGTCACCACCGCCGTGGCGAAAGGCGACTTGTCCCGCAAGATCACCGTCGACGTGAAGGGCGAGATTCTCGAGCTGAAGAACACCATCAACACGATGGTCGACCAGCTCAACGGCTTCGCCTCCGAAGTCACCCGCGTGGCCCGCGAGGTCGGCACCGAGGGCAAGCTCGGTGGCCAGGCCACCGTCCCCGGCGTGGCCGGCACCTGGAAGGATCTCACCGACAACGTCAACTCGATGGCCAACAATCTCACGACGCAGGTGCGCAATATCGCCGACGTCACCACCGCCGTGGCCAAGGGCGACCTGTCCCGCAAGATCACCGTCGATGTGAAGGGCGAAATTCTCGAGCTGAAGAATACCATCAACACGATGGTCGACCAGCTCAACGGCTTCGCCTCCGAGGTCAGCCGCGTGGCCCGCGAGGTCGGCACCGAGGGCAAGCTCGGCGGCCAGGCCCAAGTGTCAGGCGTGGCCGGCACCTGGAAGGATTTGACGGACAACGTCAATTCGATGGCCAACAATCTCACGACCCAGGTGCGCAACATCGCCGATGTCACCACCGCCGTCGCGCTCGGCGATTTGTCCCGCAAGATCACCGTCGATGTGAAGGGCGAGATCCTGCAGTTGAAAGAGACCATCAACACGATGGTTGACCGGCTCAACGCCTTCGCCTCCGAGGTCAGCCGCGTCGCGCGCGAGGTCGGCACCGAGGGCAAGCTCGGCGGCCAGGCCCAAGTGCAGGGTGTGGCCGGCACTTGGAAGGATTTGACGAACAACGTCAATTTGATGGCCGCCAATCTCACCGGCCAGGTGCGCAACATCGCCGAGGTGGCCACCGCCGTGGCGCGCGGTGACTTGTCCCGCAAGATCACCGTCGACGTGAAGGGCGAGATCCTCGAGCTGAAAGACACCATCAACACGATGGTCGACCAGCTCAATGGCTTCGCCTCCGAGGTGACCCGCGTGGCCCGCGAGGTCGGCACCGAGGGTGAATTGGGCGGCCAGGCACGGGTGCCCGGTGTGGCCGGCACCTGGAAGGACTTGACCGACTCGGTCAACGCCATGGGCGCCAACCTCACCGATCAAGTGCGCAATATCGCCGAGGTCACCACCGCCGTGGCCAAGGGCGATCTTTCCCGCAAGATCACCGTCGACGTGCGTGGCGAGATTCTCGCCTTGAAAAACACCATCAACACAATGGTCGACCAGCTCAACGCCTTTGCCTCCGAGGTCAGCCGCGTGGCCCGCGAAGTCGGCACCGAGGGCAAGCTCGGCGGTCAGGCCATCGTGCCCGGCGTGGCCGGCACGTGGAAGGATCTGACCGACTCGGTCAACGTCATGGCGGCCAATCTCACCGATCAGGTTTCCGGCATCGTCAAAGTTGTGACCGCCGTGGCCAACGGCAACCTGCGGCAGAAGCTCACGGTCGAAGCCAAGGGCGAAGTGGCGGCGCTGGCCGACACCATCAATAACATGACGGACACGCTGGCCACCTTCGCCGAGCAGGTCACCAACGTGGCGCGCGAAGTCGGCGTCGAGGGCCGTCTCGGCGGCCAGGCCCACGTGCCCGGCGCCGCCGGCACCTGGAAGGATTTGACCGGCAACGTCAACCTGCTGGCCGCCAACCTCACCACGCAGGTGCGCGCCATCACGGAAGTGGCGACGGCGGTGACGAAGGGCGATCTCACCCGCTCGATCCAGGTCGATGCGCGTGGCGAAGTGGCGGAGCTCAAGGATAACATCAACACGATGATCCACAATCTGCGCAAAACGACGCAGACCAACCAGGAGCAGGACTGGCTGAAGACCAATCTCGCCAAATTCACCCGCATGCTGCAGGGGCAGCGCGACCTTTTCACCGTCGGCAAGATGCTGCTTTCGGAGCTTTCACCGCTGGTCAATGCCCAGCAGGGCACCATCTACCAGATGGACGCGACCGATCCCAAGCATCCGGTCCTGCGCCTGCTCGCGAGCTATGCGCAGCGGCCGGGCCTTCCCGAATTTATTACCGCCGGTGAAGGCCTGGTCGGCCAGTGCGCGGTCGAAAAACAACGCATCCTGCTCAATGATATCCCTCCCAGCTATACCCGCGTCAATTCGAGCCTGGGGGACGCCGCTCCGGTCAGCATCGTCGTGCTGCCCGTGTTGTTCGAGGGCCAGGCCAAGGCCGTCATTGAGCTGGCTTCGCTGCATCCGTTCATTGTCACGCACGTCGTGTTTCTCGAGCAATTGACCCAGTCGATCGGCGTGGTGCTCAACACCATCGAGGCCACGATGCGCACGGAAGGTCTCCTTCAGCAGTCGCAACAGCTTACCGTGGAGCTCCAGTCCCAGCAGAAGGAATTGCAGCAGACCAATGAGGAACTGGCCCAGAAAGCCCGGCAGCTGGCCGATCAAAATGCCGAGGTCGAACGCAAGAATACGGAGGTCGAACAGGCGCGGCGCGCACTCGAGGAACAGGCCGCCGAACTGGCCCTCACCTCAAAATATAAATCCGAGTTCCTCGCCAACATGTCGCACGAATTGCGCACGCCGCTCAATTCCATCCTCATCCTTGGCCAGCAATTGGCGGAGAACGGCGGCGGCAACCTCTCGCAAAAGCAGGTGGAATTCGCCCGCAACATCCATTCCTCGGGCTCTGACCTGCTCAATCTCATCACCGACATTCTCGATCTGTCCAAGATTGAGTCCGGCACCGTGACCGTGGACGCGGAGGAGATAAGTTTCATTTCACTGTGCGAATCGATTGAGCGCAATTTCCGGCACATCGCGGATGCGAAGAACCTGCCCTTCGAGGTTGAGCTTCCCTCCAATCTGCCGCCGGTGATCACCACCGATCCCAAACGACTGCAGCAAATCCTGAAGAACCTTCTCTCCAACGCATTCAAGTTCACCGCCCAGGGCCGGGTGGCGGTGAAGGTCAGTCTCGCCACGGAGGGATGGACCTTCGGCCATCCGGTGCTGAGCCGCACCCCCCAGGTGGTATCGTTTGCCATCAGCGACACCGGCATCGGTATCGCCACGGAAAAGCAGAAGTTGATTTTCGAGGCGTTCCAGCAGGCAGACGCCGGCACCAGTCGCAAATATGGCGGTACCGGCCTCGGCCTATCCATCTCGCGCGAACTGGCCACGCTGCTGGGCGGTGAAATCCGCCTAAGCAGCGTGGTGGGCCAGGGCAGCACGTTCACCCTCTACCTGCCGGTGGTTTACAGCCTCCGGATCGCGGATAAAGCCATCGCCGCGCTGGCTGCCTCAAGCGCCCCCGTGGTGCTGCCGACACCCCGCGAGGAAAGCATTCCTGATGACCGGGACCAGTTGCAGCCCGGCGATCAAACCCTTCTTATTGTCGAGGACGATCCGCACTACGCGCGCGTCCTGCTGGGACTGGCCCGGGGCAAAGGATTCAAGGGAATCATCGCCACCCGCGGCAATACCGCGCTCACCCTCGCCCGGCAGTATCAGCCGACCGCCATCACGCTCGATGTTTTCCTGCCCGACATGCTGGGCTGGACGGTGCTGAACAATCTCAAGCTCAGCCCCGCCACACGGCACATTCCCGTGCAAATCATCTCCGTGGAGGAGGAACGGTCGCATGCACTCGCCCACGGGGCTTTTGCCTATGCTGTCAAGCCGTCCACCACCGAGGTGCTTGATGAATGCCTCGACCGGATCAAAAAATTCGTGGAACCCCACGTGAAGCGCCTGCTGGTCGTGGAAGACAATGAAATCGAACGGCAGGGGATCGTGGAACTGCTCAGTCATGACGATATTGAAATCACCACGGCGGCGACCGGCACGACAGCGATGAACCAGCTGCTCGACCGCCCGTTTGACTGCTGCGTGCTTGATCTCCGGCTGCCGGATATGACCGGCTTCGAGTTGCTGGACAAAGTGAAGGCGGAGCCTTCCCTGCGGGAAATTCCCATCGTGGTTTTCACCGGCAAGGACCTGAGCCGCGAGGAAGAGCTGCTGCTGCGCACGATGGCCAAGAGCGTCGTGATAAAAGATGTGCAATCGCCGGAGCGGCTCTTCGACGAGACCGCGCTCTTCCTCCATCGCGTGATATCCAAGCTGCCCGCAGCCAAGCAAAAGATGCTCGATCACCTGCATGCCTCCAACGACGTGTTGCGCGGCCGCAAGGTGCTTGTCGTCGATGACGATGCGCGAAACATTTTCGCCCTTACGACGATGCTGGAAAACCATGAAATGGAGGTCGTCAGCGCAACCAACGGCCGCCAGGCCATCGAGCTGATCCAGCAGCAGCCTGATATCAGTGTCGTACTGATGGACATCATGATGCCGGAGATGGACGGCTATGAAACCATGCAGGAAATCCGCAAGGACCCGAAGTTGAGCACGCTGCCCATTCTCGCTTTGACCGCGAAAGCCATGAAGGGCGACCGTGACAAGTGCCTTGCCGCCGGCGCCTCCGATTACGTCGCCAAGCCGGTCAACACCAACGAGCTGCTTTCGCTCCTGCGAGTATGGCTCTACCGCTGAATTCGAAATTGATCACCTGACAACTACGGCAACGTCTCACTGTGAACCCCGCAGTCAATATTTTGCTCGTTGATGACGAGGTGAGAAACCTCGACGCACTGGAAAGCTTCCTGCAGTTGCCCGACTGCAATCTCGTCCGGGCACTGTCGGGCGAACGGGCCCTCCTGCTGCTGCTGGACGGGGAGTTTGCGGCCATCGTGCTCGACGTACAGATGCCGGGAATGACCGGGATTGAACTCGCCAACCTCATCAAGCAACGGAAACGCACCCAGCATATCCCGATTATTTTTCTCACGGCCTACTTCCAGGAGGACAAGGATGTGCTGGAGGGCTATAACATTGGGGCGGTGGATTACCTGACGAAGCCGATCAATCCCCAGATCCTTAAATCAAAAATCAGCGTCTTTGTGGATCTCTTCCGCAAGACCCGCGCGCTCGGGGCAACCAATACCGCCTTGGAATTGGAGATCGCCCAGCGCCAGAAGGCCGAAGAGGCGCTCCAACAGGCCAACAATGCGCTGGAGGCCCGGGTGCACGCGCGCACGGCGGACTTGATCCGCGTCAATGAAGAGCTGCGCCAGCGTGAAACGGCGCTGCGCGAAAGCGAAGCCCAGGCGATGGCGGCTTCACGGGCCAAGGATGATTTCCTTGCAGCGCTTTCCCATGAATTGCGAACCCCGTTGAATCCGGTGCTGCTGCTCGCGACGGAAGCGGCCCGCAACCCCCAACTGGCGCCGGAGGTGAGAGCCGATTTTGAAACGATTGCCCGGAATGTGGAACTGGAGGCCCGGCTCATCGATGATATGCTCGACCTTACCCGCATCACGCGGGGGAAACTCGCGCTCGAAATGCGGGCCCTCGACGTCCATGCCATTCTGCAGGACGCCCTCGCCATGGCGCGGGAGGAAATCGACCAGAAGCAGATTGGTCTGATGCTCAAGCTGGAGGCCAGCCGATGTGCGGTGCTGGGCGACGATGTACGCCTGAAGCAAATCCTCTGGAATGTGATCAAGAATGCCGGGAAATTCACTCCCGCAATGGGGCGGATCACCATCGAAACCACCGGCCCTACTGACGACGGTGCGCTGATCGTAAGGATCACAGATACCGGGATCGGCATGACACCCGCGGAACTGGAACGCATCTTCGAGGCCTTTTCCCAGGGCGACCACGCCACCCAGGGAGGATCCCACCGCTTTGGCGGCGTCGGACTGGGCCTGGCCATCTCCCGCATGATGGTGAAACTACACTCAGGTTCCATTACCGCCACGAGCGCGGGCCGCAATCAGGGTACCACGGTCCAGATCAAACTTCCCCTCCTGCCGGCGACGGTGATTCCCACCGCACTCATGAACAATTCACAACCCAATGCCCTCCCCCGTCTTCAGCCAAACAATGGGGAGAGCCCGCGCCGCATCCTGCTGGTCGAGGACCACCTGCCGACCTCCCGCGCCCTGATGCTTTTGCTCACCCGCCGAAATTACGAAGTGGTGACCGCGCCTTCCTTGGCGGAGGCGCGCGCCATCGCCGGCCGGGAAAAGTTCGACCTTTTGATTTCCGATATCGGATTACCCGATGGCAGTGGCTATGAGTTGATGGCGGAGTTGCATAGCCGCCATCGCCTGGTGGGTATTGCCTTGACCGGTTATGGCATGGAGCAGGATGTGAGCCGCAGCCGTGCGGCTGGTTTTGTGACCCACCTGACCAAGCCGGTAAGCGTGCAAGCCCTGGATGGTGCATTGTCCGCCATCCCAAGGTAAGCGTTGGTCCCAGCGGCCCCTGGACAGTGAACAATGGGGCTTCGCCCAGTTCAGGCCCTTGCCGCAGGCAGGGTAAAATAAAATGACGCCCCACCCTCCGGCGTTTTTTCGTAGCCGCAAATCCCCCCCTGCAATGCGATCAGGCGTTGCGTAATGGACAGGCCCAGGCCGGGCGTATGCAAAGAATGCAGCTGGTCAAAGGGCCGAAAAAGCTTTGCTTCGACTGCAGGCGCGACGCCGGCACCGTTATCCGTAACCGAAAAGCAGTGCCCTTCGGCCTCAGGACTCCATTCGATCCGAACTTGGACTGCCGGGCCGCCATGTTTGAGCGCATTGTGCAGGAGATTCCACCATATCGCTTGCAGCCATTTCGGAGCGCCCATCACTTTCGGCCACGATGGCGGGGACACCACGGTCGCCCCGGCCTTGCGGATGTCGGGCGTCAGCCGGCTCAGCACGGCGGCGATCACCTCTCCCATTTCCACTTCGACGAGCGGAGAGGGATCAGCGGTCGCCCTCAGAACAAGGCAAACGCGCTCGGTGAGCTCAACTATTTCGGCAGCTGAATCCTCGATGCTTTGGATCATCTCGGTCATCGACTGCGCCTCGTTCGTGGGCAGAATTTTCAGCACGCCCGAGCTGGTCTTTATGCATCCGACCGGCATGTACAAATCGTGGCTGAAACGGCGGGCGATGGTTTTCAGATCGCCTCGCAGGCGGAAATTTTCGCATAAGAGCTCATGTTGGCCCAACGCGGACCGGAAAATCCGGGCGAGCCGGCGGGCATCCCATTCCTCAGGCGGCACAGTCTCCGCCAGGTCGGTCGCGTCACGGCCGATAACGACCACGGCCCATCGCGGCAGTCCGTTGCCATCCATCATCCGGGTCGCCTCGGGCACTAACGTGGCATCAGCCAGCATCAGCAATTCCGGGCCGCACGGTTTCGTGTCCCTGCCCGCTTCCTCAATGGTGGCCGCCTCGATGATCGCCGCTTCCGGAAAAGTTTGCCGTACTGCGGCCCGCGCTGCATCGCGGGCGGCGGCGGATAGCTGCACGAGGAAAAATCTGGGGGGGCTCATAAAACCCAGTGATTAAACGCCCGACCGGTCACGCTGGCGCTCTTCGATCCGTTTTACCTGCCGGCCAAGATCCTCCAAATTGAATGGCTTGACCAGGCAGCCGAAGGCCCCGCGGCTCAGGGCTTCCGCGGCAATCTCGTCCTCCGTTTGGGCGGTGAACATGATGACGGGGGGCCGTCCTTCTGCCACGAGTTGCGAAAGAAATTCCAGTCCGGATTCCGCGCCCAGGTTCACATCAAGCAATATGCCGTCAACTTTCTCTGTATTGAGCAAATGAGTGGCCGCGGCCGTTGTGCCGGCCGTAAAGGTCAGGCAGCCCAGCGTGCGAAGCGCCAGGGAGGTGACACGGGCAAGGTTGGGGTGATCGTCGACAATAAGAATGTTCATGCGCGATTCCGAGTGGAGGTATGATCCTCGCGGGGCGACGGCTGAAAAATTGAGCTTACTTGAACACGACCATGATGGCCGTTTTGATCAAATGGAAGAAAAAGCTCGTGCATGGAGCCTGACCAGAACTTCCCTCACCCTTTCACGGCCGAGCGAAGCCGGGGAAAGCCGGCGAGTGATTTTTTAAGGACAGGGTCCTTCGAAATAGCCTCAAGAACCTGCCTGGTCACCAGACCATCTATATCCGAACTGCGATGAATTTCCACGGGGTAGCGAACCACGACCTCAAGGCCGGAATCCGTGAAGCGGATTTGGGCCGCGGGCACGGGCAAGTCCAGCTTAAGATCGATGAGCCGTTCGACCGCCCGATGCTGGTGCTCCAGCGCGGGACGATAATCCGAATAGACGGCGTTCACCGCCGACAGCAGATGTTCCTGCGCAAGGGCAGCATCCCCGTCCGCGGCCACGGCCACGAACACTTCATGCCAGGCGTATTCCGTGCCGGGCAATTGCTTGTAAAGCGGCACCGTTGAAAATAATGCGGAATTGGCCAAAACCACGACACGGCCCGTCGGATGCAGGTCCACGCCGGTACCGGCGAGTTCCATCAGGAAAACACGAACGAGTCCGATATCGATGACATCACCGGTCACCCCGGAGACAGTCACCCGGTCCCCCACCCGGACGCCATAGCGTCCAATCAGGAAAAAATAGGCGGCCATCGAGAGGATGATGGTCTGCAGGGCTACGGCGATGCCGGCCGTAATGAAGCCGGCAAAGGTGGCCAGCGAGCTGAAGTCGCTGACGAATCCCATGATGACGACAATGCCCATCAAGGTGCCGGTCGCAAAACGACGGATAAGCAGGAATTGGCGCCGCCGCCGCAAGTCATGGACATATTTGAAAGTGGCTCGCCGCCAGATTTCAGAAATCGCCACCAGGAAGGCCAGCGCCGCGCCCAGCGAGACTGCCCGCATGAACAATATCCACAGAATCCCATCAGTCTGGGTCGTGAAGGATCTCCGCCACTCGGTGAGATTCGTGCCGCTGCGCTCCAACGCCATCGATTCCTGCCGCAATGGCAGGAGTGCGGCGGAAAGATCCCGCAACTGGACGGCTGCGTTCTCGATCTTGTCACGCACGGCCGCCAGTGCCGCCGGATCGGTCGATTGTCCCGCCTGCTCGCTCGCATCCTTTCCGGCTTGGACCGTCTCGCGGAGCGCCGCCGCCAGGGGCTCTGCGAGATGATTGGCAGCAGCCTGGAGTTCGCCCGTTCGCGTAATGAGATTATCCATCGCGCGCCGGCTCCGGACCAGGGAAAAAATGGCCACCGCGCGGTTCAGCAGCCCCTCCGACGTCACAACGCTGGCCAGCGGAGGTGTTTGATCCTTGGCCTGAGTGTCGGTGTTTGCATCAAATACTTCTGGCACTGACCGCTTCAAGGCGGCGATCTGTCCAGCCATGCTGGCTGCGTTGTTTCCAGCGGGGGAGCTCGCCAGTAGCGCGGAAGTTTTTTCAAGCGATTGCGCCACTACGGAATCTAGGTCAATTTCCGCCTGGAGGACTTCACGCTGGGAAAGCAGGCTCGGCCGATTTGCATCGGTTGATGCTTTGATTTTTGCATCCAGATCCGCCCGTTCGCTCCGCAATTTGTCGAGCTGGTCACTGTTGGTGGCCAAACGGGCTGAAAGTCGCGCCTCCCGCGCACTCGCTGTTGCCGCGGGCGAGGCGGCATGGTGCGCGATCAAAACGTCCACCGCCTGGGCGGCCGCAAAGGCGCTCTTCAATACGCTGTTTGCCAAGCTGCGCTGATTATTCCAATAGAACACATCGCTGGGCTGCAAAAGCCATGCGCTACCAGCTTGGGTCTGATGATACCAGTCAACTACCAGGTTCAAATGCGCCATCACCGCTGGTTCCTGCGATGCGAAGGGATTGTCCGGCGCTGGTTCTGGCTTATCCGCCCCCAAGCCGATCACGCAAAGGAACATTCCTCCCCATAATAGCAACTTGAGAGGAGGCCGGGCCTGGAATGAAGGGCACAAGGAGTTCATCGGGCGATCCATACCAGCCGTCTGCGTCCCAGCCTTGCGGCAACTGGATTGGGCTGAATTTTCGTACTCACATCACATCGAGTTCCCGGAGCGGGATTGGTTCCCCATGATCTGCATAAAACGCTCCCCTTAAAATAGCGGCGGCATCGAACTGAAACCACCGGTCAAACAGCGCTCCGCTCTTCGGCTGGCGCCAGGGTCTTCGGACTGAGATTGTGGGCCGTGTTAACCAAGCCGACATGGGAGAAGGCTTGCGGCACATTGCCCACCTGGCGCGCCGCTTTCGGGTCATACTCCTCGGCCAGCAAGCCCAGGTCGTTCCGCACGGCCAGGAGGCGTTCGAAGAGCGCCGCCGCCTCGGCGGACCGCCCCATCAAATAAAGACAGTCGGCGAGCCAGAATGAACAGGGCAGAAAGGCCCCCTCTCCGGCCGGCAGGCCATCGACGTGCCCGGAAGCCGAAGTCCGGTAGCGCAACACGAAACCGTCCGCGGTGAGCTCCCGTTCGATTTGCTCCACGGTGGAAATGATCCGCGGATCAAGCACCGGCAAGAATCCGACCAATGGCATCATCAGCAGGCTCGCGTCGAGTTCGACCGAACCATAATACTGGGTGAAAGCGCGCCGGCCGGTGTGAAATCCCTGCCGGCAGATGTCATCGTGAATTTCAGCCCGCACGGCTGACCAGGCTTCAACGTCACCGGTGAGACCAAATTGTTCGACCGCTTTAACCGCCCGGTCCATCGCAACCCAGGCCATCATCTTCGAATGGGTGAAATGACGTCGCGGCCCGCGGATTTCCCAGATGCCTTCGTCGGGATCCCGCCAATGCGCCATGACGAAATCGATGATGTGCCTTTGCAGATGCCAGGACTGTTGGTCGGTCTTGATGCCGCTCGCGCGCGCCGCATGCATCGCATCCATTATCTCGCCATAGACATCGAGCTGGAATTGTTCTGATGCCGCGTTGCCGATGCGCACCGGCCGTGAATTCTCGTATCCGCGCAAATGCCCGAGTTCGAACTCGGGCAGCGTGCGCTCGCCGGCCAGGCCATACATGATCTGCAATTGGGCCGGGTCACCGGCCGCGGCCCGAAGCAGCCAGTCACTCCACGCCCGCGCTTCCTCGGTGTAGCCGGCGGTCATGAATGAATAGAGCGTGAACGTCGCGTCGCGGAGCCAGCAAAAGCGATAGTCCCAGTTGCGCACCCCGCCGATGAATTCCGGCAGCGACGTCGTGGCCGCCGCCACGATGCCACCCGTCGGGGCATAGGTCAGGGCTTTGAGCGTCAACAATGAGCGCAACACCGCTGCGTGCCATGGGCCGCGATACTTGCAGCGGGCCGCCCAATCTTCCCAGTAGCGCCTGGTCCCGTCGAGCGCCGGTTCCACCTTGATCGGGCCGGGCGCTTCTTCATGCGAAGGATACCAAGTCAGCACAAACGCCATGCGCTCGCCTGCCGCGACCGAGAAGCGGGCCACCGTGGAAAGTTCCTCGCCCTGAAGCGGCACTGCCGTCCGCAACATCAAGGCGTTCGGCCCCGCGATGGCGATCAGGCCGCCTTCCTCCAGGTGCCGGACCCATGGCACGGTGCGTCCGTAATCGAACCGGATGACCAGGTGCATGTTCATCACGACTGCACCTGCAACTCCCTCGACGATGCGGATAACCTCCCGATTTTTGCCTCCCACCGGCATGAAATCGATCAGCCGGGCAATACCGCTTTCCGTCGTGAACTCGGTTGCGAGGATCAGGGTGTTGCCCTGATAGGCGCGTCGGGTCTGAAGCACGCTTTCTTTGGGACAGATTTTCCAGTGTCCGTTTCCTTCCTCCCCCAACAACGCCGCGAAACAGGCATCGGAACCGAATCGCGGCACGCACAGCCAGTCGATCGAGCCGTTCAGGCCGACCAAGCCCACCGTATGCATGTCTCCGATGATGCCGTAATCCTCGATTTTCATATTGGAATTCGGATCATGCGCCACCGCGTCCAATGCCTTGCAGCACCGCGAAGGGCAATTGATCGAAAAGCTCACGCAGGAACAACGGTTCACCGGCCGGAAAAACCCGTTCCGTGAACAGGTCGCGCCACCCGTTTGCGCCGTCCACAAGCTCCAGCCGGGTATCGTCCCAAGTGAGGCCCAGTGGCGGCGAACCGTGCTTCGCGGCCAGCCGGGGCACCACCACAAGCATCGACATGTCGCCTTCCCTGCGAGCGAAGGCGACCAGTTGGTCGCCGAATCCGCCCTGGCCTGCAATCGGGCAGTAGTCTCCCTGCGAAAACAGCCGTGGATGCTGGGCGCGAAATTGCAGCAATCCTTGCATGACGCGAAGCTTGATCCCGCCATCGCGCCAGTTTTCCAGCAGCTTGGCCGCCGTGATGCCCGCCGACGCCTCCAGCAATTGCTGGCGCCGGCGATAGTCCACCTCCCGGCGATTGTCGGGATCGACCAGGCTGAAATCCCAAATTTCGTTGCCCTGATAAAAATCCGGCATTCCTGGCACGGTGCACTTAAGGATGAGTTGGGCCAGGGAGTTGACCATGCCAAGCCGCGCGACCCGCTGCGCGCAGGGAAGAAATGCCGCCAGAAAATCCTGCGCTGATTCCGGAGCCGTGACCCGGTCCACAAAGCGATCGCAGGCCTCGAGGTAGGCATCGTTCGCCTGCAGGATCGAGGTGTGCCGCTTGGCTTCATTGACCGCCTTGCGAAAATGCTCCCGCAGCCGCGCGCGAAACGCCGCATCCACCTCGGCCGCCTCCAGCGGCCACACGCCCAGGAGAATCTGATAAAATCGATACAAATCAAGGGCGTCGGGCGCGGTGCATCCATCGATGAGCGTGGTATGACGGGCGGTCAGCCCATACCACTCACGCAGCCAGCTCTCCCATTCGTCCGCCAGTTCCGAGAGCACATAAAGCCGGGCGCGAACATCTTCGCTCAACTTCGTGTCATGGGTGGACGTTGTCAGCATCGCGTGGGGACTCATGGCCAGGCGGTTGAGGTTGGCGCGGTGAAACCCGTCGACCGATCCGCCGAAACTCTCGGGATCGCCGCCCACTTCATTCAATGGAATCAAGCGATTATAGGTATAATACGCCGTGTCCTCCACCGCCTTGGCCATGACCGCACCTGTGTATTGCTGAAACGTCAGCACCCAGCTCAAAAGACTGCTGCGATAGTCTTCCGACGCCCCGGCCCCGGGATAGCTTCCGATCAGCAGATCCCGCACAAATTCAAACGGCTGGGGATCCGCCCGCGGATTGAGTACGAGCGCGCGAGCGCAGGCTTCCTCCAGCACCTGGCGATCCTGGGCTGAAACCGGCTGCTGGCGTCTCCGATAAGTGCGATACACCGGCAAGTTAGCCATGAGCTCGCTCACCGCGGTGGTGAGCTCATGCCGCGTCAGGTCCCGCCACCGCCGGTCCACGGCCACGATTTCGACCAATTCGGCTCCGAGATTGCTGACCGCGTTGACAAACATTTCGCCGATGATCAGGCGTTTTTTTTCATAAACGATCTCCCGGTAGGAGCCCGTCTCGCCGGTAAAGCGTCGATAAATTTCATCGAATCGGGATTCCGCAGCCGTTTTGACAAAGAGGGCTGCGAGCTGGGGGATGAATTCGTAGCCTGTCGTGCCCTGCACCGGCCACCCGTCCGGCAACAATTCTCCGCGCGCCAGAATTTTCTCGACCATCACATAGAGCGGCTTCGAGGCATCCGGCCGCTCGAGCGATTGAAGCCGCCGCAGATAATCTTCCGGCTGGCGCAGACCGTCAATATGATCGATCCGCAGTCCGGCCACTTTGCCCTCCCGGACCAGCCGCCCGAGCAATTCGTGACACTCGCGGAAGACATCGGTCTTTTCCATGTGCAATCCCACCAGGGAATCGATGGCAAAGAAGCGCCGGTAATTGATCTCATGGGCGCCGGTCTTCCAGCGGGACAGCCGGTAATGCTGCTTTTCAATCAGGGCATGCAGTTCGTCGAAGCTGCTGGCCTCTCCCGGGACGCCGTTGATTTTCTGCAGTCGCGCGCTCAGCCGGTCACGAATTTGCGGATGATCGGCCATCACACCGGCGAGATTCTTTTTCAAGCTGTCCACCATTTCCGCCCGTTTTCGCGCGGTTTCCTGATCGAGCCCGGCGGCAGGTTTTGGCAGAGCGGTGAACCCGGCGATAACCGCTGCGACCAGGCGGGGCCCTTCATCATCTCCATCAGCCACACTGAGTGGTTCCAGCACCTTCACGTAAGAATCGGGGCTTACCGGCAGGTCGACCTCACCATACCGCAGCGAGAATTCATTGCCGTAAGCCAGGATGATTTTGCCTTGTTCGAGGATCTTGCCGTAATGGTCCTCCAGCACGGGAACCAAGACGCGGGGATGATCGCGAGTAATTTCCTCCCTCCATTGTATGTCGAAAAATGACGCATAGGGCGAAAGGCGGCCGCTCTCCAGCACATCGCGCCACCAATGGTTGAGCATGCCGGCAATCCCCATGTGATTGGGCACAAAATCCAGTAGGATGTCACAGCCCTCGCCACGCAGGCGCTTCGCGAGCAAATCAAAGCCATCACTGCCGCCGAGTTCCGGATTTATTTTGCCGTAATCGGTGACATCGTAGCCGTGCAGGCTGCCAGGCGTCGCCGTGAAGATCGGGGAAAGATAAAAGTCGGAAATCCCCAGCGCGCGGAAATACGGCAGCAGGCCGTTCAGGTCGCCAAAGGTGAACCTCCCATGCAGCTGCACGCGGTAGGTGCAGACTGGCACGTGGGCGCTTTCACGTAACGGCATGATGATTTTCCTCCTCGACTGCCTCCAGCCAGACGGCTCCCGGTCCGGCAATCTTCCAGTCATCCAAGGCCCCTGAATCTGCGTTGCCACCAAAACGTGCTGCTTCGCTATGCAGGACGACCCGCCAGACTTGTCCGGAGGGCGGCTCCAGATTTTTTGGCAAAGCCCCCGCCGGAAAACCCTTCGGCCCGAACGTCGCCAGCAGCAGCCGCTCCCCTTCCACCGTCTGGTAGCGGATCGCGATAAATTCGCCCATCCGATCCACTCGCCAGTGCTCCCGCTGCAGGGTCGGCCCGTGAAGCCATAGGTGCCGTTGCTGAAGGCACTCACGGTACAGGGCCAGCGTGGCCCCATGCATTTTATCAGCCCGCTCCTCCCAACGCAGTTTCGAATTCGTGAACGTGGCCGGCGCCTCGGGATCGGGCAAATCCATTCCACTCCACTGCAGACCATGCTGCGCAAATTCACGCTGCCGCCCCGCCGAAATCTGGCTCCCGAGTTCACCTCCATGGTCGGTGAAAAAAAGGAACGGCGTGCTCGCCGCCCATTCCTGCCCCATGAAAATCAACGGCGCATAAGGACTGAGGCAGAGCAGCATGGAGGCCGCACGAAATTGCCGCGGAGTCACGAGATGCTCCAGTCGTTCACCCTTCGCGCGATTCCCGATCTGGTCGTGATTTTCGATGCAAACGACAAAGGCCCCGGGTGGCAGGTGATCGCAGGGCGATCCCCGCGCACGGCCCGCCCAGGGCCCGTAAGATTGTCCGCGATACGTCCATCCATGCGCCAAGGTCGAGGCCAGTTCGGCGGACGTGCCGCGATAGGCCGCAAAATAGGCGTCACGCGTGCCGGTGAGAGCAACGCGGATTTGATGATGGAAATCGTCGGCCCAAACTGCATCAAGACCGAATCCCCCGCCCTCTGGCAGCCTCAAGATTTCAGCGTGATTGCGTTCGTCCTCCGCGATCAAAAAACCACCGCGCAGGTGCACCGCCGCTGCAATCTCCTCCAAGAGATGGGGGGAAGATCGGTCAGGAATGGCATGCGTGGCGTCGAGCCGAAGCCCATCGAACCTGAACTCATCCAGCCAGTAGGCGGCATTTCCGATCAGAAAATCCCGCACCGGCCGGCTGCGTGGTCCATCCAGGTTGAACGCGCGGCCCCACGGAGTGGCCTCGTTGGCTCGAAAATAATCGGCAGAGTAGTCCGGCAGATAATTTCCCGCCGGTCCGAGATGATTGTAGACCACGTCGAGAATGACAGCCAGGCCGCGATCATGTGCGGCGTCCACCAAGGCACGCAATTCGTCGGGCCGCCCGTAGCATCTCGCAGGCGCGTATAACGCGACACCGTCATAACCCCAGTTGCGGTCTCCCGCGAAATCGGCCAGTGGCATGATCTCGATGGCTTCCGCTCCCAGGTCGCGCACTTGATCCAATTTTTCAATCGCGGCGTGATAAGTGCCGGCGGCCGTCAGGGCGCCAAGATGAACTTCGTAGATCGTCTGCCCCGTCCAGCCGGGGCGGATCCATGAACCGCATCGCCAGCGATAGCCCGTGGCATCGATACACTCCGATGGGCCGTGAACGCCCTTCGGCTGGAATCGCGAGGCGACATCAGGCAGAAGGCGCCCGTCCGAGCGTCTGAAACGATACAAGTCCCCGGCGCGGCCCGTGGCGTCGAAGACACTCCAGTAACCGTGCTCCTCGCGGACCAGCCGCAGCGGCCGGGTGACCGTGTCCCGCTCCACCAGAACAGACATTTCCGCCTGATCGGGTGCCCACACCCGATAACTCACCCCGGTCGCGCTCACGCGCGCTCCCGCTGCATCGGTGACTGCATCGCTCGAGTCCTTCACGCGGTTCATGCCTCCAGCACCGGTTGCGGGCGAGTGAGCAGGACGAATGCGCGGGCCTCCAGCTTGAACACCTGACTTTTTTTCCCCGGCTCAGGATTTTCCACCGCCTGAATCCGCGCCGTGTCAAAGACGATTTTCCAGCGAGCACGCGCGCCCCGCAGTGAGAGGCGAAACTCCACCGGCTCATGGTGGGCATTCAACAAAATAAAGAAATCATCATCTCGAACACAGCGTCCTTCATGGTCCCGGATTTCCGGTGCGACGCCGGGCAGAAACATCCCCAAGGTTCGCATCCATCCGCCGTTCTCCCAATCCTCCTTTTTCATTTCCGCGCCATCCGCGCGAAACCAACGCACGTAGCCCCCGCTGGTGGAGAGGTCGGGATCTTTTTCACGGAAACTGCGCCGGTGGAATCCCGGATGATCCCGTCGCAGCGCGATGATGCGGCAGGCAAAGTCAAAAAAACGCTGCCTCCTTTCGTCCAATTTCCAGTCGAGCCACGAGATTTCGTTATCCTGGCAGTAGCCGTTGTTGTTTCCGCCCTGGGTGCGTCCGAGTTCGTCGCCGGCACAAATCATCGGAACTCCCTGCGCCAGCATCAGGGTGGCCCACAGATTGCGCTTCTGCCGTTCGCGGAGTTCGATGATCCCCGGATCATCGGTCGCGCCCTCATGGCCGCAGTTCCAGGAGTTGTTGTCATCAGTGCCGTCGCGATTGCCGTCACCATTGGCCTCGTTGTGCTTCTGTTCGTAACTCACCAGATCGTGAAGCGTGAAACCATCGTGCGCCGTGACAAAATTGATGCTCGCGGAAGGCAGGCGGCCGGTGTGTTCGTAAAGATCGGCGCTCCCGCCAAGCCGGGTCGCGATATCGGAATGCAACCCCATATCGCCTTTCCAGAACTTCCGCACCGTGTCGCGGAATTTGCCGTTCCATTCCGTCCAGCCCACGGGGAAATTTCCCACCTGATAGCCACCCTCGCCCAGATCCCAGGGTTCGGCGATCAATTTGACCGTGGCGAGTGTCGGGTCCTGATAAAGGGTGTCGAAGAACGCTCCCAGCTGGTTGACGTCCTTTAATTCGCGGGCCAGGGCGGCCGCGAGGTCAAAGCGAAAGCCGTCGACATGCATTTCGCTGACCCAGTAACGGAGGCTGTCCATGAGCATTTGCAGGGAATGCGGGCTCATCATGTTGAGGGTGTTCCCGCATCCCGTGTAATCCATATAATAGCGGGCGTCGTCCGGCACCGTGCGATAATAGGCGAGATTGTCGATGCCGCGGAATGACAGCGTGGGCCCCGCGTGATTGCCCTCGGCCGTATGGTTGTAAACCACGTCGAGAATGACCTCGAAGCCGGCATTGTGGAATCGCTTCACCATTTCCTTGAACTCGCGCACCACGGCTGCCGGTTCACGGGTTGCACCATAAGCCGGCTCCGGCGCGAAGAACCCCAGCGTATTATAGCCCCAGTAATTGCGCAGGCCCTTTTCCACCAAGTGCCGGTCCTGCACGTAATGATGCACCGGCATGAGCTCGACCGTCGTCACCCCCAGTTTTTTGAGATGCGCCAAAATCGGATCTGACGCCATGCCGGTGTAGGTGCCGCGCAGTTCGGGCGGCAACTCAGGATGCTGACTCGTCATGCCGCGAACATGCGCTTCGTAGATGATGGTTTCCGGCCATGAGGTGTCCGGCCGCCGCTCATCGCTCCAGTCAAAGGAGCCATCGATGACGACACCCAAGGGGGCAAAAGGCGCGCTGTCCCGCTCATCGAATGAAAGATCTTCGTCCGCGTGACCGATCTGGTAGCCAAACAATTCATCCGCCCATTTCAATTCACGGCCGATCGCTTTCGCATAGGGATCGAGCAATAACTTATGGGGGTTGAAACGAAGTCCTTGCGCCGGGGCATAAGGGCCATGCACGCGGTAGCCATAAAGTTGCTGGGGTTGAATCCCAGGAAGGTAAATGTGCCAGACGCCGTTGGTGCGTTCGCGCAGGCGAATGCGATGCGATTCCTGCGTCTGATCCGCATGATCAAAAAGGCAAAGTTCGACCGATTCAGAGGCAGCCGAATAAAGCGCGAAATTGACCCCGGCCCCGTCCCAGGTCGCGCCCTGGGGAAAGGGTTTACCCGGCTGATAAGCACGGCCGAGCACGGCAGTATCGTTAAGGAAGGCCGGCGATTGGGCCGCGCTCTTTGGCTCTGATAGGGAGCCGAGTGGCAGTGCATGCCTGTGCGGGGAGGAGCGGGGCCTCTCGAGAATTTTCTTCATGATGGCGCGCCTTGGAACGCAGCGGCCGCTTAAAGTTCGCAAATATAAGCTATTTCTAGCGCCAAAAGGCGATTTGTGCGGTCAGTTGCAATTAACGAGCAGATTATGAGTTATTATCATAACGCGTGGTTTGCTGCCCGTTGGATAATTGCCTAAACCGTCTGTCCCGGAGACGATCCCACACTCTATTCCAATCGTCGGAAGAGCCCAAAATGCAGGGTAGCTTCAATGAAACGCCAAATTGACCGGCACATTTGTGCCCGAAGACAGGTGGCTGCTATAAAAGCCGGGGCGCCCTTGGTGTTCTTATAGAATATAGGCCGGGATAACGATCTCGTGCTGCGACAGAAGTGCAGCCGCTGGATTGTGTAATGACGATTTTGTCGCACTTTTCACCAGCTTGTACGACAGCGCTCGAACATGAATGATTTTTTCTTTGCCCGCTCGCAGATGGCGATGTCCCTGGCCTTCCATATTGTGTTCGCGGCCCTCGGCATCGGGATGCCGTTGCTCATGGTCATGGCGGAGGGGGCTTATCTCCGCACCCGGCAGCCGGTCTATCTTGAGCTCAGCAAACGGTGGGCGAAGGGCACCGCGATTCTGTTCGCGGTGGGCGCAGTCTCCGGCACGGTTCTGTCCTTCGAACTCGGGTTGCTCTGGCCGGGTTTCATGGAAAAGGCCGGGGCGATTATCGGCATGCCTTTTTCCCTCGAAGGCTTCGCATTTTTCACCGAGGCGATTTTCATCGGCGTGTATCTTTATGGCCGGGACCGTCTGCCGCCGTTGTTGCACTGGCTGTCGGGAGTCGTCGTCGCCATCAGTGGCATCCTGTCCGGTATTTTCGTCGTGACGGCCAACGCATGGATGAATGCGCCGGCCGGTTTCAAATTCATCAACGGCCGGTTTACCGCGATCCACCCGGTCGCAGCCATGCTGAATCCAGCCAGCTTTCATGAAGTCCTGCACATGACTCTGGCCGCCTTTGTCGCAACGGGTTTCGCGGTGGCAGCGGTTCATGCGTTCTTTCTGCTGCGAAATCCGAACAGCCTTTTCCATCGCAGCGCGCTGGGCCTGGCGCTGGCCGTCGGGTGTATCAGCATTCCACTGCAAATCGCGAGCGGCGACCTGAGCGCCCGCGCCGTGGGTCGGTTGCAGCCGGCAAAACTCGCGGCGATGGAAGCGCACTACCGGAGCCAGGAGGGGGCGCCACTGCTCATCGGTGGAATTCCCGACGATGCGACGCGCACGACCGGCTATGCGCTAAGCATTCCGCGCGGTTTGAGTTTCCTTCTTGCCGACAATCCCAATGCCTGGGTCATCGGCCTGGAGGAGTTCCCGCGCAACAACTGGCCCAACGTGCTGATCGTGCATTGGTCGTTTGACCTGATGGTTCTCTGCGGCTTCGCGCTGCTGGCCGTGGCCGGATGGTCGGCCTGGCTCTGGTGGCGACGTCTGCGGTTCGCCGACCATCGATGGCTCTTGCGCGCGCTGGTCATCACCGGCCCGCTGGGATTTGTGGCCATCGAAGCCGGCTGGGTGGTGACTGAAGTCGGACGTCAGCCGTGGATCATTTACAATGTGATGCGAACGGCTGACGCCGTCACGCCCATGCCCGGGATCGCGGTTCCTTTCGTCGCCTTCACCGTCCTGTACGTCTTTCTCGCTTTCGTCGTTTGCACCCTCTTGCGCCGCCAGTTTCTGGATACGGAGGGAGCGGCTTCCCAGTCATCGTCCGCCTGACGCCATGCTCCCACTCACCATCGCCGTTTCCGTTTTGCTGTCGCTGATTCTCTATGCGCTGATGGGCGGCGCGGACTTTGGCGGCGGCATGTGGGATTTGCTGGCGGTCGGGCCGCACGCCGTGCGGCAGCGGAAAGCGATCGCGGAAACCATCGCGCCCATCTGGGAGGCCAATCATGTCTGGCTCATCCTGGTGGTGGTGCTGCTGTTCACCGGTTTCCCGGCCGCTTTCGCAGCGATGATGACGGCATTGAACATTCCCGTCACGGTGATGCTCATCGGGATCGTGTTGCGCGGCTCGGCGTTCATTTTCCGCAACTACGATTCGCGATCGGACATGGTGCAGCGGCGCTGGAGCACGGCATTCGGCATCGCCAGTTTCTTCACCCCATTTTTCCAAGGCATCATCCTGGGCGCTCTGGCCACCGGACAGATTCACGTCGTGAACGGCCAGGTGACAACGGGTTTTTGGGCGGGCTGGCTGACGTTGTTTGCACTCGCCTGCGGCGTGTTTGCGCTCGGTCTGTTCGCATTTCTCGCCGCCACCTACCTGACCGTCGCCATGAAGGACCACGCTGGCCTGCAAAATGATTTCCGGCTGCGGGCCATCTGGTCCGGTCTGGCCCTGGTGCCAGTTGCAACGGTGGTTTTTCTCACGGCAAAGCAAGGCGCGCCGGAACTCTTTCACGGATTGACGCATTGGTGGGCGCCGCTGCTGCTCAGCGCGACGGGCCTCTGCGCCGTTACCGCTTTCGTGGCCCTGTGGCGGCGGCGGTTTGTCGTGGCGCGAATGGCGGCCGTGGGCCAGGTGACGTTCATTCTCGTGGGATGGTGCCTGGCGCAATATCCCAATCTCGTCACACCGGATGTCACGGTCGCGAATGCCCACGCACCGGAAGCGACGTTGCGCCTGCTGGTCGCGGCCTTGGCCGCCGGCGCCTTCATACTGTTTCCATCGCTGTTTTTTCTGTTCCGCCTTTTCAAGGATAACTCGCGCCATTGACCGAGAAACCATCCATGAAATCAAACCAACCATAGCCATGGCTGCACAAATCTTCCTGATCCGCCACGGGGAAACCCAGTGGTCCCTCACCGGCCGGCATACCGGCCGCACCGACCTGCCGCTCACCGAAAACGGCGAACGCGACGCGACGCGTCTCCACACACTACTGCAAAAGATCACCTTCACCCACGTGCTCACCAGTCCCCTGCAGCGTGCCCGACAGACCTGCGAACTGGCCGGCTTCAGCACAGCGGCACGGGTGGAGCCCGATCTCCAGGAATGGGATTACGGCAACTACGAAGGCCGGACGACCGCAGAAATTCACACGGAGCAGGCGCGATGGAACCTGTTTCAAGACGGCTGTCCGCAGGGTGAATCGGTGGAACAAATTTCCCAACGAGCCGACCGGTTGCTGGCTGCTGTCCGATCGATGGATGGAACGGTTGCCCTGTTTTCGCACGGCCACTTCCTGCGTGCGCTTGCCGTGCGCTGGATCGGGCGGCCGGTCCAGCAGGGCCAGCATTTTGCCCTGGATACCGCTTCGCTCAGCATTCTCGACCACGAACACCCTGACCGTGCGACCCCGGTCATCTCGCTTTGGAACGCCAAACCAGCAAGACTGGCAGGGGAAGATACAGGACCTTAAATCCTGCCCCGTCGCAAAATGCCAGAAGTCTCTCGCCTCGTAGACAGCGAGATATCGCCTGTCACCATCAAGATTGAAAACCACATGATGGAAACCAAAGGAACGAGAAATTCATTCATGCCACCAATTTCAGCTGTGTGCGCCCCTGGAGACAAAACTGACTGGCGGATTTTGATCACTGACAGCGGATTAAGCCACCTCCATTGGCCGCAGTGATGTAGTGAGCAACCAGCCACTGGAAGCGTCAACATCAGCCGATCCTCAACTTCCATGATGGCAGGGAGTTGTCGACTGAACCGAAGTCGCTCACCGATTGCGAAAGAACCTATAATGTCCGCTGAAAATCAGTTTGCTCACGGCTACTTTACCAGCCGGGCCGTTCTGATGGGAATCGGCAATTAAATCGCCCTGTTTTCGCGGAAATTTGCATCAGCCAGGCGTCGTGTTTGTTGCACCCGACACAAGATCGTCACCAACGCTTCGAGCATTGCTGCGGATGATTCACACACTTTTAAGCCAATTGCAAATGATTGGTATTGACTCGGACGCTTGCAAAGAATTCTTGCAAATTGTTTTCGATAATCTCCCTGCCCGCCGGGCAAACACGGGATAATTTAGCCATCAACAGCACTCAAAAAAGGAAATAATCATGATTCAGGTCACTTCACCGGGTGTTTATATCGAAGAGTTGCCGAGCGGCGTGCACACCATCACCGGTGTAGCGACCTCGATCACCGCCTTCGTTGGTTACACCAAGCGCGGTCTGGACAACCGGGCCACCCAACTCCTCAGCTACGCGGATTTTGAACGCCAGTTTGGCGGACTCGCCGCCGACAGCGAAGTCAGCTACGCCGTCCAGCAATTCTTCAACAACGGCGGCAATCAGGCCTACGTCGTGCGCGTGCCTCGCGATGGTTCGACCGATGCCGGCGTCACCCTGCGCGACAAGCTCAGCGCCGGAAAAAGCGCCCTCAAGGTCGCCGCGCTCAGCGCCGGCTCCTGGGCCAACGGCATGCTTATCGACATCGACTACGACGGCATCGTTTCCACCGACACCACCTCTTATAACATCACCATCACCGATCCTTCCACCGGCACGGTCGAAAGCTTTCTCGTTTCCCAGGACTCCACTAAAAACAACTACGTCGTCTCCATCATTAACGATGAGGATAACGGCTCGCAGCTCATCAGCGTCACCGTACCGGATGCAACCGCCGGCCGCCCCATGCAAAGCGGCACTTCCGGTGGCGATATCACCATACCGAGTTCGGGCCTTGCCGGACCGCTTACGATCACGGTCACGAGCGATGTGCCCGGCAGCGGCACGACCATCACCGCCCTCTCCGTGCCCATTCTGGCCACCGGCGAATCCGCCACCACGATTCCCGGCCTCGCGCGCGTGGTCGAGCGCAAGCTGAACCAGGCGCTCGGCAACCAGCTCGCCGGCACCTCCGCCAGCTGCGAACCGAATGAAAACGGCAAGGGCCTCCGCATTGTCGCCCAGTTTTCCCAGGATCTGCTGCCCGGCACCGCCGATGCGCAGCTCACGTTCGCCGGCGCTGATGCCGCCACGCTTAAGCTCAACGCGGCCTCCGCCGATGCCAATGTCGCCCATTACGTCCTCGGCTCCGGCCGGACCGTCTTCGCGCAAACCGGGGCCTCCTCCGGCTCCGATGGCACGGCCCTGCCGAATGCAACCGAACTGATCGGCGATTCCGGGGCCATTCCTCCCACCGGAATTTACGCCCTCGATAAGGTGGACCTGTTTAATATCCTCTGCATTCCCGATGCGACGCGGGCCACGGCGGGCGACCCGAATACACCCGACTTCGACGCGGTCACGATCCAGACCATCTTCAGCACCGCGCTGACCTACTGCGTCTCGCGCCGGGCCTTTCTGCTCGTCGATCCGCCTCCCAACATCAACAATGTGGACAAGGCCACCGACTGGAAGGCAAACGTCCTCTCCAATCTCGGCGAGTCCTACGGCGCCGCTTATTTCCCCCGCATCCGGCTGGCGGATCCACTCAACGATTACCAGCTCCGCACTTTCGCGCCCTGCGGCGTCATCGCCGGCCTCTACGCCCGCATCGACAGCACCCGCGGCGTCTGGAAGGCCCCGGCCGGCATCGAGGCCACCCTGGCCAATGTGCAGGGCCCGGTTTACAAACTCTCCGACCTTGAAAACGGCGTGCTGAACCCGCTCGGCCTGAACTGCCTTCGCTCGTTCCCCGTTTACGGCAACATCTGCTGGGGCGCGCGTACGCTGCGCGGCGCCGACGCGCTGGCCGACGACTGGAAATATGTTCCGATCCGCCGGCTCGCGCTCTTCATGGAGGAGAGCCTCGTCCGCGGCACCCAGTGGGCCGTCTTCGAGCCCAACGACGAGCCGCTCTGGGCGCGCATCCGCCTTAACATCGGCGTCTTCATGATGGGTCTCTTCCGGCAGGGCGCCTTCCAGGGCTCCACGCCCGACCAGGCCTTCTATGTCAAATGCGACAGCGAGACCACGACACAGGCCGACCGCAATCTCGGCATCGTCAACATCCAGATCGGTTTTGCCCCGCTCAAGCCCGCTGAATTCGTCGTCATCAGCATCCAGCAGATGGCGGGCGATCTCTCATAAAACCATTAACCGGAGAAAACTTTTATGGCTACAGGCTTTGTCACCAATCCGCACCGCGTCGATCCCTACAAGAACTTCAAGTTCCGCATCGTCTGGGACGGCAAGACCGTCCTCGGCATCAGCAAGGTCGGTTCGCTCAAGCGCACGACCGAACTCGTCAAACACCGTGAAGGCGGTGAAAACTCCACCGACCATAAATCGCCCGGCCGCACCAGTTATGACGCCGTGACGATGGAACGCGGCATCACCCACGATCTGGCCTTCGAGGCGTGGGCGAACATGGTCCATCCCTACGGCGGCGACGCCGGCATGGACCTGGCCAATTACAAAAAGGAGCTCACCCTCGAGGTCCTGAACGAACGCGGCCAGGTCGCCAAACGCTACTTCCTTCACAATTGCTGGGTCAGCGAATTCAGCGCCGTGCCCGATCTCGACGCCAACGCCAATGCCGTGGCCATCGAACATCTCAAAATCGAGCTCGAAGGCTGGGAACGCGATCCCAACACGAAGGAACCTGACGAAACCGGAGCCGTGCCTCCCGCTCCGTAACGCCGCCCTTCATCCCGTCCCGCCATGGCGGCTCCTGCACCACGAGCGGATGCCAGCGATGCCGCCGCGGCTGCGCCTCACTCCGCAACCGCGGCCTTCGCCCTCCGTACCACCGACTGGGAACGCACGCTTCTCGCGTGCGACTTCGCCTCGCGTGACCGCCCCGCGCTGGTCACGGCCCTGCTGCTCGCGTTCCTGACGAAGCCTGACGGCACACCCGTCGAACCGGTCGAAGTCTGGAATCTGCCCGTAAGCACGCGCCATCTTTCGCTCGTGCGCATCAGCACCGCGCTGGATCATACGGACACGTTTGCCCTGCAGCTGCGTTGCCCACACGACGACTGCCGCGAACTTTTGGAAGTGCCGCTGGCCATCGCCGCGCTCACCGCGCTCCACGATGAACATGCCGCACAAAAAAACCTGGCTATGCCCGGTGACGGTACGGCCACCAGCACCCTTCGCCGGCCGACCGGTGATGACCTCCGCCGCTGGCGCGCCGCCGGTGAATCCATCGCTCATCACGCCATGCTGCGCGACCTCGTCCTGGCCGGCGAAACGCCGGCTGATCCCGACCCGCTGACCGAGGCCTTGGAAGCTTTCGATCCATTACTCGCCTTCACGCTGTCGCTCACCTGTCCCTCCTGCGGACGGAGTGCGGATCACCTGGTCGATCTTGAGGCGCTCGCACTGGCGCGCCTGCAAGCCCGCCAGACGCTCCTGCTGCGTGAAATCCACCGGCTCGCGGGCGCTTATGGCTGGACCGAATCCGAAATCCTCGCCGTGCCCGCCGCCCGGCGCGTGCGTTATCTCGAACTGGTTGAAGCCGCGTCCTCGCCATGAGCCGCTACTTCCAACAACTCGCCCGCCATGCCGGCCTCGCTCCCTCTGCGCCGGTCCCGGCCGGTTTGCCTGCGACTGCCATACCTGCCGTTCCTCACGCTGATATCACGGAGGAAATCGTCGAACGCGATGCCGTTCCCACCCAGCCGGGCGTGGCGACCGCATTCGCATCCCCGCCCGATTCGATCGCCCAGCCAGCCTCGAATCCGCCCGCGGAAGCCGGCTTCTCCGCCCACGCCCAGGCCTCTGAAAAGATTTCGATTCCGGTCCTCCCGGAAAAAGATCCGGCGCCCTCCCGATCCATTCCAGCGGAGCATACAACGAAAAATCCGGCGGCTCCCGGTCGCTCGCCCGTCTCGACGAAGCCTCCGGCCACACCGGATGCCGCAACCGTGATCCAGCAGGTCATCGCCTGGGTCTCCGAGCCGGAGCGCGCCCGCGCCGCACCGTCCGCCGCTTCTCCCGCCTCGGCGCTTCCCGCCGGCAAAAGCATTTCCTCTCCTGTTCCATCCCTGACCCCGGCCGCAAATACGCTCCCGGCCGTCTCGCAACCAGCGACGGTGAAAATCATGCCGGCTTCCCGGAAGGCCCCAGCCCGGCCATCGCCCGCGCCGGATAAAAAAGACCCCGCGGCCGATCAAGGCACCCCAGCCCGGCTGGAAGTCATGGCCTCGCCGGCGTCCCCCCCCCGGTCCCGGCCTGGTCCGCCCGCCAGAACCTCAGCCCCGCGGAGTGATGATTCCGCCCAAGAATTTCATGTATCCATTGGATCAATACATTTGACCGTCGAGACTCCGCCTCCGGCCCCGCCGCCCCGGGCGCCCGCGCCGCGCCCGGCCCCCGCCTCCACCGCGCCGGCGCGCACCGGCGGCCTGCCGACCAGCGCCCGCCGCCACTACCTGCGCTCCTTCACCTGACACCATGGCCCTCGCCGACACCACGGGCGCCATCGGCGCCGTCACCAATCTCCTGAGCGACTACCTTGTGCGTCGCGCCCAGCCTGCCGTGACCCACGTCTCCGTCGGGCGGCCTGAGTCGGCCGCGAACAATATCAACAACCCCAAGTTCAACCTCTTTCTCTACGAGGTTCATTTTGACGGCAGCATGCGCAACGTTTCCCTGCAGGAGGGCCAGCCGCCGCCGCTTTGGCTGACGCTCAAATACCTTATCACCGGTTTCGACGAGGATGGCGAAAGCGACTCCGCCGACGCGCAGGCGATCCTCGGCCTCGGCCTCAATGCCCTGCAGGAGCTCAATTATCTCCGTCTCGACAGTCTCGTAGCAGCCGATGTCCAGAAGGCCCTCTCCAGCAATCCCGAACCGCTCAAGATCACCTTCGACGATTCCACGCCCGACCTGCTGGGGCGCATCATGCAGGGCACGGATGAAAAATACCGCCTGTCGGTCGGCTTCCAGGTCCGTCCCGTCTTAATCGCGCCCGCGCAACCCTCGTCGTTCTCGCTGCTCGTCGGCATCGACTACACCGTTTCGCCCCCCGGACTCACCGGACCCGATGCGGTCGGCCTCGACATTCTGCCCTCGATGGGTCCGCAACCTGACGACGTTAATCCCGCCCTCGTGCAAATCGGCGACACATTCGATGTCACCGGCAACAACCTCAAGATTGCCGACCTCGAGGCCCTGCTCGGCGACGCTTCGCTGACCATCACTGAACAGCATCCCGACCGGCTGACCTGCAGCGTCGATACCTCGCTCGGCTCCGGCACCGTGCTATCGGCCGGCGATCTTCCGCTGACCATCCGGCAGGATCTTCCCGGCGGCCGTTTCCGTTCCGGCCCGCTGCTGGTCGTCACGCTTCTGCCCACGCTCTCCACTGCCGCCCCCGGCACGCTCACGATCTCCGCCGGCCAGGCCTCCGGCACGATCCTCCTCACCGGTCTGCTGCTCGGCACCTCCGACGACGATGTGCTCGTGGCGCTTTACGATGCCAACGGCGCGATCGCCGGCACCTTCGACACTGTCACGAGCGTGGCCAACCAGAAAAAGCTTACGGTCACGATTCCGGCCACCCGCGCCGTGCCCACCGGCAATTACCGCGTCATCCTGCGCGTCAACGGCGCCCAGGCCAAAAGTTCACCCGCCATCACCCTCGCCTGATGCCTGCCGCCGCTCCAGCTGTTGCCTCCACCCCGCGCTCCTCGCCATCGTCGCGCGCCCCGGCTGTTCCTGCCGTCTTCCTGCCCTCGCTCAAGGCCGGCGACGTGGTGGCCAACCATTGGCTGCGCCAGGTCACCCTGCGGCTGCGCCGTGAAATCTCCTGGCTCTGGCATGAACGCGGTGGCCAGGCCGTGGAAAGCTCCGGCCGGCTGCCCCCCTTCCACGACAAACTCGCCACGGTGCTCGACCTCGCCCGTTACGCGGAGCAGAAAGCCGCATTTTTCTCCACCGACACCGCCGCGCGCTATCTCACGTCGCTGCTCGCGGAGCCTTCTCCAGCGCCGGCCGAAAATTCCGCTCACGGCACCTTTGCCTGGGCCGTGCATTCGCTCGCGCTCGACAAAGCCGCAACCTTCGTGCTCGCGCTCGGGCTCATGCCCGCGGTCGATCACGCGGCTGGCACCGTTTTTGCCTCCATCCTCAACGACCCCGGCCGGACTTTTCCCACCCTTGGCCTCGCGCAACGCCTTTGGGAGCAGCCCAATGAGATTCTCGCCCTGGCTGATCCCGCGCATCCGCTCTGGCGCAGCGGGCTTCTCTCCCGCCCGATCGAGTCGGCTGCGGTGGAATGGGATACCCCGCTGGTGGTGCCGGCCCTGCTGACTTCTGCCCTGCTTTTTCCCGCTTCACCCCAGCCTTCCGCTTTGCGGGTGCTTTCCGCCGCGCCCGACGTGCCTCTGCCCGCCGGAGCCGATCTTGTGCTGGCGCGTCTTCGTGCCGCCCCCGCTGACCTCCCGCGCCTGCAGCCCCTCATCGGCGCGCCCGGCGCCACGCTCACCGATACAGCCGCCGTCCTGGCCCGCTCCGCCGGTCACACGTTGCTTTCCCCGGTTCCCGGTCTTCCCGTGCCGCTCGCCACGCTCTGCACCTTCGCCTGGCTGCACGGCGCCGACCTTTTCATCGAGCTCGATTCGTCCCGCGACGGGCATGAGGAAAAATTCCCCGCCACGCCGGCCCTGCCCGTCACCCTGTTTCTCGGCCTCCATGACCGCGCAGCACTCAAACGCCTGCCCGCGGCCGGCCTTCTGCCCGCCCTCACCCTGCCGGCACTCACGTACGCCCAGCGCCGTGAGCTCTGGCATCGCGTGCTCAAACCCGTGCTCACACCCGCACTGATTCCAGCCGTCGATGAATTTGCCCGGCGCTTCCGTTGCGAACGCGCCTCCATTCTCGCCGCCGGCCGCAGCCTCGTCGCGCTCGGCCGTCCGCTCACGTCCGACGATCTCATGGCCGCCTGCCGGGCCGAACTGAATATTGAAGTCAGTGATCTCGCGCAGCTCGTCACGCCACGGTTCGAGGAACAGGACCTCATGCTGCCGCCGAAGCAGTCGCGGCAGATCCGCGAGGTCGTCACCGCCATGCAGGCCATCACCGAGGTGCATTATGGCTGGGGCGCGGCCCGCGCGTGGAACGAATGCGGCCTCTCCGCCCTCTTCGCCGGTCCGCCCGGCACGGGCAAGACCATGGCCGCCGAAGTCATCGCGGGACGCCTCAACCTGCCGCTCTACCGCATCGACCTCTCCCAGGTCGTAAACAAATACATCGGCGAAACGGAAAAGAACCTCCGCCGCCTTTTTGACGCGGCCGACGCCTCCGACGCGGTGCTCTTTTTCGATGAGGCCGACGCCATCTTCGGCAAGCGCACGGAGGTGAAGGATGCGCATGACCGCTACGCCAACCTCGAGGTCAGTTACCTGCTTGAGCGCATGGAGCGCTTCAAGGGCCTCGCCATCCTCGCCACCAACCGCAAGAAGGACCTCGACGAGGCCTTTTTGCGCCGGCTGCGCTACATTGTCGATTTCCCGCTGCCCGGCTACGACGAGCGCCTGCGCATCTGGCGCCAGATCCTGCCGGGCAACGTCGACTGCTCGCGGCTCGACCTGCCGTTCCTCGCCCAGAAGCTCCCCCTGGCCGGCGGCCATCTGCGCTCCATCGTCTTCAACGCCTGCCTGCAGTCCGCCCGCCGCGGCTCGAAGGCCGTCCTCACCATGCCGGCCGTCCTCGCCGCCGCCAAGCGCGAGTACGAAAAGCTCGACCGACCGCTGAGCCGCGACCAGCTCGGCGCCCATGTTGCCGCCGTCGAAAGCCTCGACACTTCGCCATGAAATCCACGCTGCATCTCGATTCGCTCCACCTGAAGCTGCGCGGCCTGCCCGCGGCCACCGCCGCAGCCGCCGTGCGCGACCTCGGCCCGGCGCTCGCGCGCGAACTCGCCGGCGGCGTGAAATCCGCCACCTCCGGGCCGCTGGCGGTCTCGCGTAATGTATCGGCCCAGGCATTACGCGGTGCCATCGCCACACGCGTGGCCGGCGCGCTCCAGTCCCACCTTGGCCCCCAACGCTGACGACACTTCACTATGGCCTACCTTCTCCGCGGCGCTCTCATCGAATACGGCTCGGGCCTCATCGGCCCGATCCCCAACATTGTCATTTTCCAGTTCAATCCCGAGAGCCTCACCCGCAGCCTTACCATCCCGCCGCGGCCGACGGGCGCCTCGGCGCGCGAAACGACCCAGGCCGGTGAGATCACGGTCGAGACGATTTCGTTCAAGGCCCAGTTTTCCGCGGCCGACATGCTCAAGGACAACAACGTCCTGGCCCGCACCTTCGGTATCGGCCCGCAACTCTGTGCCCTCGAGAAAATGGCCCACCCCAGTTCGGAAATCGCCGGCCTGATCGGTGCGGCACTGGACGCCATCGGCGGCGCGCTCGGCCTCGGTGGCGCCTCCAGCGATCCGCCCACGCAGCCCATCCCGCGTGAACCCTATCCCAAGCTTCTTTTCATCTGGGGGCTCACCCGCGTCCTCCCCGTCACGCTCAGCTCCCTTCGCATCACCGAGCTCCTCTACGACCAGATTCTCAATCCCATCCAGGCCGACGTCGACATCGAGCTCACCGTGAACGAGGTCGACAACAGCTCCGACGACGACATCGCCAAAGGCGCCTACGAATACACCACGATCGCCAAGGAAGCCCAGGCCATCGCCAACCTCGCCAATACCGCCAGCCAGGCCGTCCAGCTCATTCCGTTCTGACCGCCATGTTTCTCGACAACTCACGCTACGCCAAGCAGCCCACCGCCGACGTCACCACGCCCGACGGCCGCACCGTCACCGCGCTGACGCTCCGCACCCTGCCCGCCGTTTCCGGCAATCCGCACACTGTCCTCGACCAGGACCGGCTCGACCTGCTCGCGAGCGACACCTATAGCGACCCGACCAAATTCTGGCATGTCGCCGACGCCAATACGGCGCTCGACGCCGCGCGCGAGCTCACCGCCGAGCCCGGCGACACGCTCAACCTCCCTCCGACCTGATGCCCTCCAAGCAATTCAGAATGTATTTCAACGGTACGGCCGCGACGCAGGACCAGCTCAACCGCGTCGAGGAGATTGCCGTCGAGCAGGCCGCCGATGCGGCCTGGGAGGCTCGCATCCAGCTCATTGTCTCGCTCGATGAAAACGGCAACTGGCAGAATACGGACGACACTTTCACGGACGACTTCTCCCGCGTCCGCATCGAACTGCAATTCGACACCGACCCGTGGGTCGCTCTCATCGACGGATCCGTCGTCGGCGTCGACAACAGCCTGCACAATGAACCCGGCCGGAGCACGATCACGCTGATCGTGCAGGACGACAGCGTGCTGCTCAACCGCACCGCGCAAACCCAGGTCTTCGAAGGCCAGTCCGATTCCGATATCGCGAGCCAGCTCTTCAGCGCCGTGCCCGGCATCACCCCCGGCAACATCCAGACCACCACGCCCTCCTCCGATCCGCTCGGCGGCGTCACCGTGCAGCGCGAAACCAGCATGCAGCTGCTCCGCCGCCTCGCCCGCCGCAACGGCTTTCACGCCTACGTGCTGCCCGGCGACACGCCCGGCCAGAGCCAGGGCTGCTTCGCGCCCTATCCCAGCGATCCCACCCCCGGCCTGTCCACGCTCATCCTCCTCGGCACCGACCGCAACATGGAGAGCTTCTCCGCCACCAACGACGCCCAGGCTCCCACCACTTACAGCGCGAGCACGCTCGGCATCAGCGACCGGTCCACGGACGACCAGACGTCCAGTTTCAGCGACCTGCCCCAACTCGGTGACGAGACGGCCTATGACAACCCGTCGTCGACCGGCCAGGATTTTCTCTCGCCGTCCGACCTCGACGAGGATCCCGACCGCGCCACGAGCGCGGCCACCACCCGCTCAGCCTACAGCATCCACGCCAACGGCCGCACCCTGCCCGACTGCTACGACAGCATTCTCTGGCCCTACGATGTGGTCACGGTCCAGGCCGGCCCGATGCAGCACAGCGGCGACTACGTCGTGACCAAGGTGCGCCACCTCATCAACCGTTCGCTCCACTCGCAGGAGTTCGAACTCGTCAGCGATTCCCGCTCGAGCGTGAGCAGCAGCGGCGGCAACCCCCTTTCTGGCGTATTCTAAAAATGAATACCGACATCCAGTCCCTTGCCCTGCGCACGGCGGAGAACGCCAATTCCCGGTTCTTCGGCAAGTACCGCGGCACCGTGGCCGAGCTCGAGAGCGACGGCAGTCTCTGCCGCCTGCGCGCCTACGTGCCCGATGTCTACGGTTCGGGCGTCAAGTCGCCGCTGGCGCTCCCCGCACTGCCGTTCGCCGGCCCCTCCCACGGCTTCGTCCTCATGCCGGAGCAGAACGACGGCGTGTGGATCGAGTTCGAGGCCGGCGACATTTCGCGCCCGATCTGGACCGGCTGCTGGTTTGCCCAGGGCGACCGGCCCGACCCGAGCACCGCGAAGGCGCGCGTCCTCGCCACCACCGCCGGCCACAAGCTCGTGCTCGATGACGACGCACAGAAGGTGCAGCTCCTCCACGGCGGCGGCGCCGAGCTCACCATGGAGCAGAACCAGATCACGCTCAAGCTCGGCTCCTGCTCCATCGTGATCTCGCAAAGCGACATCAACATCAACGACGGCATGGTCAAAATCACCACCAGCGGCGCCAGCCTGGTGAACGATGCCTTGAAAGTCGGCAGCTGAAACTCCCATGCCCGCCATTCTCACCACCCTAAGCACCGCCCAATGCCCGCATGGCGGCACCGTGCAGCTGACCACGACGGCCAACGCCGTCGCTCAGATCGACGGCGGCTATGCGCTGCTCGAATCCGACATCCACATCGTGGCCGGCTGCTCGTTCAACATTTCGGGCAGCCCTTCGCCCTGCGTCACGGTGCAATGGTCCGGCGGTTCCACCCAGGTGAAAGTCAACCAGGTGGGCGTGCTGACCAGTTCCAGCACCGGCCTGTGCATGGGCGCGGGCGCACAGGGCTCCGCGATCATCGGCAGCGTTCAAAGCAAAGCCACCGCCCAATGAGCACCAATCCCGACGGCCGCCATCTCGCCTTTCCCTTCCAGATCGCCTCGGATGGTCGCACTGCCACGCCCGACTCGTTCGCCGACCATGTGCGCGACGAGGTACTCCAACTTATCCTCACTTCCCCGGGCGAACGCGCCTTCCTGCCCGATTTCGGCGGCGGCGCGCGCAAGATCGTTTTCGAGCCCACCAGCGACGTGCTGCGCGGCATGCTTCAGGCCCGCCTCACCCAGGCTTTCAAAAAGTGGCTCAACACCCGCTGCACGCTCGAAAACCTTGATGTCAACTTCCAGGGCGAGCTCGTCGAGATCACCGTCCAATACCGCATCGCCGGCACCACCGATTCGCAGGTGCTCAAGTTCCAGCGCACCGGCAGCTGATTCCCGCCATGAGCATCATCCACCAAGACGCCCTGAACGACCGCGCCAACAACCTTGGCACGTTCAACGGCGCGCGCCTCGTCCTCGTGACGCTGCTGCCGGCGGGCACGCCGACCACGGCGCAGCTGGAGGTCACCTTCTATAACAAGAACCACCTGCACCAGATTCTTCACGACCTCACGCTGCATCCCAGTCACCTCGGCTCGACCTTCACCCTGCGCGGTGGCCAGCGTTTGCGCGCCGGTTCCGCCACCGGCCAGGTGCAGATCACCGGCATCGCGGCCGGCGGGGCCGCCAACCAGCTGCTTCTCACCGTCGCGCCCATCGGGGACTATTCGACCTACACGCTCGTCATCCTGGCCGATGGGTTCGACCCGCTGCTCAGCGAAATTCCCTTCAAGTTCCGCCCCGGCTGCTTCACCAACGACTGCGCGCCCGCCTGGGATCCCGGCGTGCCGGCCCAGCCCGCGCCCGCGATCGATTATCTGGCCAAGGATTACGATTCCTTCCGCCACACGCTCATCGCGGCGATGATGCAGCGCGTGCCCGGCTGGCAGGCCACCAGCGAGGCCGACCTCGACCAGGTGCTCATCGACCTCTTCGCTGCTGCGGCCGACGAGCTGAGCGATTATCAGGATCGCGTCATGGCCGAGGCGTTTTTCGGCACCGCGCGCAAGCGCGTCTCCCTCGCCCGTCATGCGCGGCTCATGGATTACCACATCCAGCAGGGCAACCAGTCCAGCAGCTGGCTCGCGCTCGAAATCGACGGCACGGCGGCGGCGGCGTTCACCCTGCCCGAAGGTTTCCTCGTGTGGGCCGGCGATCCCGCCCAGCCCGCGGCCGGCATCCCTTTCGCCACGCGCGCGCCCGCGACCTTGAAGCAAATTTTCAACGAATTACAGCTCTACACCTGGAACGACGTCATCCCCTCGCTCTCGGCGGGTGACACCAGTGCCGACCTCGTGCCTGCGTCGTCCTTTGGAGGCAAGGCCGATTGCGACACCATCGTCGCGGACATCCAGTCCGGCGCCATCACGCAGCTGCTCATCCAGGAATGGCTGAACCCATCGACCGGGCGGCCCGCCGGCGCCAACCCCGACAAACGCCAGCTCCTGCGCCTGCTGCCCGGCACCGCCGGCGCCGCTACCATGCACGATCCGGTGCAGGACGTCTGGTTCGTCCGCATCACCTGGCAGGACGAGGACCAGCTAAAATTCAATTACTGCTTCACCGTCTTTTGCCCCGGCACCAAGGTCGAAAACTGCACGCTTTTCCACGGCAATCTCGCGCTCGTGCACCAGGGCTTTCCGGCCCAGACGGTCTTCCGCGACACCGATGCAATCACCGGCCCCAATGAACTGCATTACGAGCGCGACCCGGATCTGGCCACGCGCTACGGCATCCTCTGCCGCCTGCCCAGTTCACCACTGGCCTACCTGCCGACGCCCACCGGCGGCGAGATCCCGCCGCAATCCACCTTGACCGTGCAGGTCGAAATCCCCGGCAGCGGCACCGAGACGTGGGAAGAGGTCATCAGCCTCGTGCACAGCGATGACGAAAGCATGGATTACGCGGTCGAAACCGACGAACGCCAGCGCAGCCTGATCCGTTTCGGCAATGGCACCAATGGCATGCTGCTTCCACCCGGCACCGTGGTGACGTGCGATTACCAGGTGGGCGGAGGCGCCGGCGGCAACGTCGGACGCGACACGCTGGATAATTTCTTCACCGTGCTTCCCGCCGACCACAACTCGCTCGGCGTGCTGCGCACCTATTTCGAGAATTACTTCACGCTGTATCCCACCACGCGCGTCACCGCCTGCTGGAATCCCTTCGATGTCACCGATGGCGCCGATCCTGAACCGGTGGATAAAATCCTCCGCAATGCGCCCGAGGCCTACAGCGCGCGCCAGCTCCGCGCAGTCACCCTGTGCGACTACATCGCCCGCGCCGAGGAAGTGCCCGGCGTTTCCCGTGCCGTGGCCAGTTACGCGTGGACCGGCAGCTGGCGCACTGTGCGGATCGCCGTCGATCCGGTTGGCACGTCCGAGCTGACCGAGCCGCTTTACGAGGCGATCTCGGCCCACCTCGAAACCGTACGGCTCATCGGCGAGGATCTTGAAATCCGCCCGCCGCTCTTCGCGCCACTGGCCATCGAGGTCTCCCTCTGCGTCAGCTCCGACGTGTGGCCCGAGGATGTGCAGTACGTGCTCGAGCAGGAATTTTCCGACAGCTACACGCCGGACGGCCGCATGGGCTTCTTCCATCCCGACGCCTGGACCTTCGGGCAGGCGTTGCATGCGAGCCAGATCGAGGGACGCATCCATCAGGTGCCTGGCATCGAGCACATCATCTCGATTTCGTTGAAACGCTGGAATGACCCCACCACGCCAGCGAGCGACCTCGTGGAAGTCCGCTTCAACGAGATCATCCAGGTCAAAAACGATCCTGACGCCATGGAACTCGGCTACATCAACTTCACTCTCGAAGGAGGCCGCCAATGAGCGAGGAATGCGTCAACGATTGCGTCGCACCCGACCTGTTTCCGCGCCGCCCCAACAACCGTCCCGCGCTTCCGCGCATCGGCTACCGCATCGGTGCGTACGCGGATTTCCGCCAGCATCTCCTGCGCCAGCTCAATCTCGATCCGATCCTGCAGCCGTGGACCCATCGCACGCCGGACGACCCCGGTATCGCACTGCTGGAAAGCGCCTCCATCCTCGGCGACATCCTCACCTTTTACCAGGACCTCTACGCCAATGAGGCCTTCCTGCGGACCGCACAATGGCGCGACAGTGTCGCGCAACTCGTGCGCCTGCTCGGTTACCGCCTGAAGCCCGGCCTCGGCGGCCAGGGCCGTTTCGCCTTCGAGATCAAGGGCACCGCCACGGTCACCGTGCCCACCGGCTTCCCGCTCAAGGCCCAGCTCGACGGCACCACCGACACGGCGGATTTCGAGACCCTCGCCGATCTCACCGCCTATCCCTTCCTCAGCCGCTTCAACCTTTATCGTCCGCGCAAATACAGATCCCATCTCGGCGCCGGCGCCTACCGTTTCGAACTCGCCTCCGTCGATGGCGCCACCGACGCGCCCAGTGTCGCGGCGGCCGGCCTCAAAAAAGGCGACCGGCTGTTCCTCGTGCCCGACGAATCGATGTGGAGCGTGGCCGGCACCCCTTTCACCACCCAGCAGGCGCATCAAATCGTCACCGTCAGCCAGGTCACGACCACGCTTGGTCGCGTCATCGTCGAAATCGACGGCCATCTGGCCGACACCTGGAGCACGCCAGTCACCGCCTACCGCATCGGCCGCACCTTTCATCACTTCGGCTACAACGCGCCGGTCAAAACCATCACCAATCAGCTGGATGGCAGCAAAAAAATCACCGGGAGCACGCAAAGCGACACCGTGTTCCGCCGCCATCTGGCCTATGATTGCGGGGACTCGGGAGCCAACATCGACCTGCCGCCGGACTTCCTGCCGCTGGATCAAGAGGTCAACGATCTTTCGGTAGGCGCCAAGCTCATCATCACCGGCCGGGCAGACCGCGACGATTTCGATCTCACCGGGACGCAGGAACGCTTTGCCATTGTGCGGACCATAGAGTCCCTCCGCGGCGCATCCATGCAATGGGGCAACCTCAGCGGCAGCTCGACTTTCGTGGACATCAGCCCCCGGCTTTTTCCCAATCTCGACGAAGGCACCGAATACGGCGCCGCCGACATCCGCAACATCCGCGTCTTTGAAGTCCTCGGCCCCGCGCTCACGCTCCGTCATCGCGCAACCTTCCGGAACAAGAAGTTCAACACCTCGCACAAGACCCTCTGTTTTTACGGCACCCAGACCGAGGCGCTCGCGCTCGTCAATCGCCCGCTTCTCCTGCAGCGTGATGCCGACGGCAAGATCGTCGAGCTCACGTGCACGAGCGCCACGAGCGACTTCGCTCCCGGCCCCGGCCGCGATGCGACCAACCCATGGATGTGGGATCTCGCCTTCGACAAGCTCCCGCGCCCGTTCAAGCACCGCCATTTCGACGAAACCACTCCCGCCGTCACCGTCTTCGGCAATCTGATCGACGCCGACCAGGGCAAAACCGAAAAACCCGCCATCCTCGGCAACGGCGATGCGCGCCAGACTTTCCAGACCTTCAAGCTTCCGAAGTCGCCGCTCACCTTTCACACCTCGGCGAGCGCCACGCCGCCCGAGGTGCCGAGCCTCACGATCTACGTCAACAATCGCGAGTGGAGTCGCGTCGATTCCTTTTTCGGCCGCGGTCCGCTCGAGGAGATTTATGTCGTGCGCACCGACAGTTCCGCCACGAGCTATGTGCAGTTTGGCGATGGCGAAACCGGCGCGCGCCTTCCCTCCGGCCTGCAGAATGTCACCGCGCTTTACCGCACCGGCTCGGGCGCGCATGGTGTGATCAAGCCCGGCACGAAAGTCCAAGCCGGTGCGCGCCTCGACAATCTCAACCAGGCCGACCTGCCCGGCGTCATCTCCGGCGGGGCCGATCCCGAGCCCGCCAATCAGGCCCGCACCGCCGCACCCGGCAAAGTGCAGAGCCTCGGCCGTCTCGTCAGCCTGGCCGATTACGAAAGTGAACTCTTAAGCATCGGCGGCGTCAGCCGGGTGGCCGCCGCCTGGGACGATTATGATGGCGTGCCCTCGGTTGTTCTCACCGTGCTGCTGGCCGCAGGCGAAGCCAACGAGTTCAATGACGTGCGCACCACCATCTCCGCCTATCAGCGCAGCCACGGCCCCAACCGTTTCCCGGTCGTCGTCACGCAGGGTCTCCTCCGTTACGTTTATCTCGACGTCCAGTACGCCTTCGACCCGAGCCTGCTGCGCGATGATGTCGAACTCGCCATGCGCACGGCGCTTGGCCTCGCGCCCGACGACACCAGCCCGCCCAGCGGTCTTTTTGCGCTCGGCGACCGCAGTTTCGGGGAGGCCGAATACGCCACTCGCATCGAGGGCACACTGCAGAACGTCCCCGGCATCCGCTGGTGCAAGGTCACCGCCCTCGGCCTGCTCGCTTCCGGCGACGACCCTTCAAAGCTCACCTCGCCCGCCGATCCCAAACCGCTGGCCGAAATCCTGACCTGCGCCGGCGTCGAAATTCTGCAGCTCGACGCCACCCATCTCACCCTCACCAGCGCCGCTCCGGCGGCCACCGATCCCTGCGCCACCACATGAGCACGCCCCGCGTCCCCCTTTTCACGCGCCTGCCGGAAATCTACCGGGTGCGCGACGCCGAGCAGATCCCCGCCGGACAACTCCAGGCCTACATGGCGCTTTTCGAAGACGCCTTCAGCGCGATTCACGCCAACATCAACGAGCTCTATCACGATTTCTTCATCGATACATGCGATGACTGGGTCGTCCCCTATCTCGCCGATCTCGTCGGCACGAGCCACCTCAAGGGCGACCCGCGCACCCTGCGCATGGACGTCGCCGACACGATCGCCCTGCGCCGCCGCAAAGGCACCCTCGGCGCCATCGAGCGCCTCGCCAGCGACCTCACCGGGTGGGCTTCGCACGGCGTCGAGCTGCGCGAAAATCTCGGCTGGCACCAGCACCTCAACCATCAGCGGCCCAACGCGCTCAACGACGAGCCTTATGCTTCGCCCACGCTCACGCGCTTCACCGTGCCGCGCGGCGGCACCCTGCCCGTGCGCGATCCGGCCATGCTCAGCCTGATCGACACGCCGTTCGATCGCTTTGCGCACACGGCCGACGTGAAGCCCGCGCTGCCGGGTGCCGTGCATTATAACCTTCCCAACCTCGCCATTTTCCTCTGGCGGCTCGCCGCCTATCGCATCCCGCTGAGCGTGCCGTTTTCCCCACGCAAGGCGCCCTATCCAAACGGCTACGCGACCATTTCCACCCCCGCGGCCGGCGAGGCGAAATACGGCGTGCACTTCGAGCTGCATCCGCTCGGCCAGCCGCTTCGGCTTTTCAACACCTACCAGTACGATCCCCAGTTGCAGCCTCCCGTGCTCACCCCGATCGACGGCTGTCCCAACCCCGTGCCGTGGGCCCGCCTCACCACCGGCGAGGAAGCCGCGAATCCGGCCGCCTATGTTTCCGTCGACACCTATGATCCCGCCTCGGCCGATCCCGACAGCGATTTCAATCTAAGCAAAGTCGGCCTCAATTTCTTCCTGCCGGACAGTCCCTTCGCCGGCAACACCTGGACTTTCCGCGGCGATAATCTCTGCGCCTGGGAGCCTGGCCTGCGCCGACCGCTGCGCGATCGCGAAATCATCATCGACCCCGAAATCGGACGCGTGACCATCGGCGTGAAAAAGCCCGCCGAACACACGGCACTCATCAAGTACCTGCTCGTCAGTTTCACCTACGGCGCCGTCGGCCCGATCGGCGCACAGCCGGTCACGCGTTCACCGCGGCCCACGACCTGGCAGGGCGATCCCGTCGATTTTCGTCCGATCACGGCCTACAACAATCCCGCCGCGCTGCAGACCGCGCTCAGCAACATCCAGAATTCGACCAATCCCATTGTCATCGAAATCCAGGACAGCCTGGTCCACGATCTGGATCTCTCCACCCTGCCCGGCATCGTGAATGAAGGCGGCCCCACGATTGAACTCAATCGTTCGCTCATTCTCCGCGGTGCCGACGGCCATCGGCCCATCGTGCGTCTCAAGGTGCCGCTGCGTTTCCGCCCGACCAATGTTTACAGCGCCACGCCCGCCACGCAGGACGCCTACGATGCGGCCAACGCCAATCTTGTCGTCCACCTCGAAGGCATCTACCTCACCCGCGCCAAGACGTTTGCGGCCGGCCATCCGCTTATTTCACGCGCGGCCGTCGCCAGCCTGGAGATTCTCGACTGTACGCTCGATCCGGGCGGCTTCCGCCAGCGCGACGGCACGCGTGCGACGCTCTGGCCCTCGCTCGACCTCCGGCAGCCCTATGGCTTCACCAATGCAAACGAAAAGGCCGCCTTCAAGCCCACCCCCAGTGTGCTCATCCAACGCACCCTGGCCGGTTCGCTCCATCTCGATCTCGGTTATCAACTTGAGATCGACGATTCACTGATCGACGCCGGCGCCGGCCCGGGCGACGACGGCTCCGCCGCTTTTGCCCTCGCCAACGCCACTCATCCCGCCACCGACTGGGGGCCGCCGACCATCCTCCATGGCGTCACCTTTCTCGGTCGCGTGCGCGCTGAAACCGCGCAGGGCGACGGCGCGATTTTCTCGCACACGCTCGAGGTGCACAACAACCAGCGCGGCTGCCTCAAGTTCTGCTATTTCTCCAACGAGGGCGACCGCCTGCCGCCGCACCACGCCTGCGTGGACGCAAGCGACGCCCGCCTGCTTTTCACCGACACCTGGTTCGCCGCGCCGGGCTACGGCCAGCTCGCGCTGGCCGCCGACGAGCGCATCCGCACGCGCGGCCCCGCCGACGATGCCATGGGCGCCACCGGGTTTCTGCTCGAGGCGCACAAGTGGGCGAACCTCAACATCCGCTTCCGCGAATTCATGCCGATCGGCGTGCGGCCGCTGCCCATTCCCGTGACCTGATCACGCATCCATAAAATTTCAATCAACCAACCCGCTCCCATTATGAAAGGCGACTTCTCCGACTGGCGCTTCGATCCAACCGAAAACTTCAACGGCGTCCTGCAACAGCAGGGCAAAGTGCTGCTTGATCGCGATTGGAACGAACAGACGCGCATCACCAAACACTGGCAGGACACCGCCGGCCGCGACGCCATCGGCCCGCTGGTCGCCGCCGTGCCCGCCGCCGCGCCGAACGGCTTCAAAATCGAGTCGGCCGCCAAGACCATCATCGGCGGCCAGAATGCCATCGAGCTGACCGTCGATCCCGGCCGCATTTGGGCCGACGGCCTGCTGGCCTACCTTCCGCCCGTCGACCCGGCCCATCCGACCGTCCCGGTCAACCGCGAGGCCACCTATCTCCAGCCCCCGCTGCAGGATCCGCCCGGCGACATCACTTCGCTGGCCACCGGCGTACGCGATTGTGTCGTGCTCGAGCTCAGCCGCGAGTCGTTCAACGGCTTCCAATGGCCGGACCGTCTTATCGAACCGGCGCTCGGCGGCCCCGACACCACCGAACGCGTCCAGACCAAGCTCGCGTTCAAGCTCTGGCGTCTAGCCGACGATGAGGACTGCCACACCATCCACGACAAGCTCCAGGATGATCCGGGCAAATTCGGAAAGCTCACCGTTTCGCTCCAGCCAACCACCGTGGTCCCAGGCGACTGCCCTGTGGTCGAGGGCGGCGGCTACACCGGCTTCGAGCACAATCTCTACCGCGTCGAGATCGCCGACGTCACTTCGGGCGAAGCCATGTTCAAATGGTCGCAGTGGAACGGCGGCCTCGTCGGGCGCGGGCTTTTCGATGCCAGCGGCACCCCAAGCAAAGTCACCCTCACCGCCAACCTGACCGCGATCATCAACTCGGGGCTTACTGATTTTTATCTTGAGGCGCTTGCCTATGACACCGATCTCGGCTGCTGGCGCGTCACCTACGGCGCCACCGCCACGCTGAACAACGACAACGAGCTCGAACTCGGCGCCACCGCCGTCTTCGGCACGTTTCCCACCTCGAGCGACCCGGTTTTCTTCCGGCTCTGGAACGGTCTTGAGCCGGTCTCCGATTACACCAACTCCGCCACGCCCGTGGAATTGCGCGACGGCATCCAGTTCGTCTTCGACGTCCCCGGCGCCAGCGCATTTTACCGTCCCGGCGATTACTGGACGTTTCCCGTGCGCGCCGGCGAAATCAAGAATCCCGACACGCTCATCGATGCGCAGCCGCCGGTCGGCGTCATCTATCACCGCGTCCCGCTCGCCGTCATCACCTGGGGCGCGAGCTTCGACACGACGGTCGACGGCGAGATCGAGGATTGCCGCCGCCGCTTCCGCCCGCTCACCCAGCTGGACACCTGCTGCACCTTCCGCGTCGGCAACGGCGATACCAGCATCGGCGATTTTGAATCGATTCAGGACGCCATCAACGCCCTTCCGCCCGAAGGTGGCGAGGTCTGCATCCTGCCGGGCACCTATACTGAAAACATCACGCTCCTCAATCTGAAGAATGTCACCATCAGCGGTTGCGGCCCGCGCACCGTCATCCAGAGCAAGCCTCCGATCAACGAAACTGGCTCGGCCGATCCGGTCATCTCCGTCATCGGCGGACGGAATATCACGCTCGAGTCATTCGCCGTGGAAGCCGACGACTCCGGGCCGGGCATCCTCATGCAGGGCTATAATTACCTGCTCGATAGCGAGGATGATCTCGCCACCGGCCCGCTGTTCAATGCGACTATTTCGGAAGTCCTGGTCAGCGCCGGACTCAAGAGCGCCGTGCGCGCCGAGTTTGTGCGCGGTTTGGTCATTCGCGGCTGCACGCTGACCAACGACGATGAAACCAACAACGAACACACGCTCGTCGTGCTGGCGGACGATGCCCTCATCGAGCGCAATTCCATCGAAGTCGCCATCCGCTCCAAGGAAATCAACGAGGGCTTTAACTTCAGCTCTTTCGACGCCGGCGGTTACGCCCTCGGCGGCTTGCAGTTGGAAGGCATGTGCGAGCGCGTGCGCGTCATTGACAACCTGATCCGCGGCGGCTCCGGCCACGGCATCACGCTGGGCAGCATCATCCCGGTCAACAACGACGGCAACCCCGTCCCGCCGGACACCACCGGCGGCGGCACGCCCATCGACCCCTGCGCCCCGACGCAGCCGGCGGGAATCCTGATCGACGAAATCGATCTCACCTTCACCTTCGGCGACGGTCAGGTCGCACAAATCGCTTCCGGGGGCGCCCTCTACGAAATCACAATCGAGCGCAACCGCATCTATGAGATGGGTGTATGCGGCATCGGGGTCGTCGGCTTCTTCGATCTCAGCACGACCGACCAGTTCATCTCCGTCTCCGGCCTGAATATCCTCGGCAACGACATCCGCCAAAACCTCCGCCGCGAACTCAGCCCCATCCCCGCGGCCAAGCAAAACACCATGGGCTACGGCGGCATCTCGCTCGCCGACGTCGAGGATCTCGTGGTGCAGGACAACCTCATAGCCCAGAACAGCGACAACGCTTATGACCCGGTGTGCGGCATCTTCGTGCTGCACGCGGAGGGCATCGACATTTCGCGCAACCGGATCCTCGAGAACGGCGAAAACATTCCCGACTCCTCGCTTGGCCTGAACATTCCCAAAACCGGCCACCATGGCGGCATTGTGATCGTCTACGGCCTCGCCCCCGCCACCTTCGGCACCATCGGAACCAATGACGTGGCCCTCGGCACCGGCGCCCCCGCCGTGAAGATCCACGCCAATGTCGTCACTGTCCCGCTCGGGCCGGCGCTTTGGATGCGCGCGCTCGGCCCCGTCTCGGTGCTCGGGAACCAGCTGGCCACGCGCGGCATCGTGCAGAGCGGTGTCAGCAACACCATGATCGGTGCCGCCGTCCTCATCGGAAACCTCGGCCTTTCGGAGGAAATTTATCTCCAGTTCATTTCCTATGCTGCCATCGCCAAGGGCAGCGTTAGCCCGCCCGAAACTCCGGGCAGCGCACCCAGCGCCATCGTGCTCGCGCCCAAGGCCGGCCTTGATGACTACGGCGTCGGACGCCTCCTCGCCAACGGCAATGTGCTCTTCGCCGAGAATCAGGTCCTGCTCAACCTCATCGAGACCGGAACCACGCTCACTTTTGCCGCCATCGCGATCATGTCGCTCGACGATATCAGCTTCCATGGCAACCAGTGCGACTGTGATCTGGCTGTGGATTACGTTTACTACAACGCGATGCTCTTCGGCTTCTCCGTGCGCGCGCATGACAACCGCTTCAAGGAGGGCTTCATGAACGCGTTGTTTTCCGCCGCGGTGCTCGGCTTCATGGCCTCGGCCTCGGGCAACCAGGCCACGCACTGCCTGCAGGTCAAGGGCTTCCTCCCCGCCCTGACCATCAAGACGCCCAACAGCGTTCTCATGAGCGCCCTCCTCCCCAGCTACTGCGAAAAGTTCGCCGTCATGACCGAGGCGTTCGGCAGCCAAACCCATAACTATTCAGCTTATCAGGTTAACCCTCAATCGCCATGATCAATTCCTCCGCCAATTCCGCCCCCGCGCGTGAAATTCCGATCGCCGACCTGCACAAGACGTTTGATGCGCAGATCAGCACGCTCGATCCGCAGCGCGCTCAGGATGTCGCCGATCTGGGTACCGTGCGCTCGGCCAAAGCCGCCACGCTGGCGCACGAGCAGAACTTGCTCACCCGCAAGCTCGGGGCCAATGACCCGCGTATCGCCGCCCTCGTCCAGCAGCAGGCCCGCAACGCCGCGCTGCAAACCGTGCTCACCGCGGAGGTCACCCGCGCGCAGACGCCCGCGCCCGCCGTCTCCGCCCAGAGCTACATCTTCCATGGGTATGTCTTCGATGCACAGAACCAGCCCCTGCCCAAGTTGAGCGTCGCCCTTTACGACGATGAAGGCAATTGGTTCAGCGAACTCGGCTATGGTTGCACGGATGAAAAAGGCTATTTTCTCATGCGTTATGACCGGGCGCAGAAGCCCAAACCGGCACCCGCGCCGCAACCCGCTCCCACCCCCGCCCCGCCGGCGCCGGCACCCGCTCCATCGCCAATTACCGGCAAGCTCTTTGGCACGAGCGAAGCCGATGTCACCAACGTCGTGACGCCGATCGACATAGTCGTGAAAAGATCCGGTGACACCACCGGCCGGTTTGACGTCAACATCCGCGTCTTTGATCAGCAACAAAAGCTGCTCTACTGCGATCCCAAGCCCTTGCAGCCGCAGCTCGGCCAGGTCGACTACCGGGTCATTATCATCGGCGCCGATGCCGCCACCTGCACACCCCCGCCGGATACCTCTTCACCCGGCACGACCGAAAAAAATCCCGGCACTTACACTCCCGCACGCGATATCGCCTCATTGCGCAAGCAGCCGGCCGCGCCACAATCCAAGGTTGCCGCCAAAGCCGCCGTGCCCGTGAAAGCCGCTTCCTCGGCTGCTGCGAAAAAGAAGTCCGCACCGGCCAAGAGCCGCGCCGCTGCTCCGGCAAAAATTGCCGGCGCCAAGCGCCCCGTCAAAAAATCTCCCGCCGCCAAACGCAAGCCACCTTCGCGCAAAAAGAAAAAATCAAAGTGAGGCATGCCCCGCCAGCCCGCGCTTCCGCCTCTGTGCGCCGCCCTGCCGCTGCGCCGCATGCTGCGCGCACGCCGGATTCTGTTTTCCAAGTCCAAAATCCGGCGGTGGGTTCCGCGCTCCTCATCGATGGCTGCCCCTGCGGCGGTGGTTGTCCGCGGTGCCAGAGAAATAATCAGACGTTCCAGGTTAAGTTCGAGAACAGCGAATCCGGAGCCGCCTCATGGCACGAGGCCGAGGATGTCGCCAGGCCGCCGTTGAACACACCGAAACCATCCGCTGCGTTGGCGATGAACGGCAAACCGGCCATGCGGTCTTTAAGGAATTTGCGCGAAATGTACATCGACGGCGGTGGTGAGGCCCCCACTCCGGCGCCGGCACCGCGTGTGCCGATTCCCGAACCGCCGCCGCCCAGGCCGAAAGAGCAAAAAGATAAACCGGCGCCGGCGTGTCCAACTAACATCAAAGTAGCGGGAACCGGAAACCTGCAGATGGACGAGAGCTTCGCTGAGGCCGGCTGGCTGACCGGCTTCGGCGGTTTTGCCATCATGGAGGTTTCCGATGCCAGTGGGAAGAATTGGGCCGGGACGGCCATTCACGAAAACCTCCGGAACATCAAAAACACCTGCGGCCTGAAGGAAGCCTGCTCCAATGCGCATGGCGAAGGCGGCGCCGCAGGCAGCACGTTCAAAATCGGCGAGGAAAGCGATCTGCTGGGAATTACCAAACTGCCGTCGAAAAAGAATTCCTTTTATGACCAGCATTTGCTGGCGATGCAAAACGTGAGCCTGCTGCACCAGTCAGGCAAGCCGGCCTGTGAAATTCAGTGTGAACAGACGTACGATTGCAACGGCCAGCCGTTCGGACCGAAATTTGTCATTACCTATTCGCTTAAGCAGGACTCGCTCAAGGCGAACAAAAAGAAATATGACGTTACAACCGTCGATATGAAGGTGGAGGCCAAACCGTGATTCAGGCCCGGCCTCCAGCCTTGCCGGTCCAATAGAGGTCAAGATGCCAGCCGCGTTTGCCAGATCGGAAAGCAGGGCCAAGGCAAAATCGCCATTGCTGGCTGACGGCTTTGTCCGCCACGTGCCACGCGATAAAAACCCAGCAGCCGGTCCAGCCAACGGGACCTGTCCCTGCGGCGGCGGCTGTCCGCGCTGTCAGACATCCTCCTCGTCAATGCCCCGTTCGCAATTATCGATCGGTGCGCCGGGAGACCGATACGAACAGGAAGCAGAGCAGATGGCCGAACACGTGTTGCGGATGCCGGATCCAGCGACGGACAGGTCACGCGGGGCGCAACAAAGAGTGACACCGCAAATCGGACAGTTCTGCAACAGCAGTGGAGGACAAATCCAGCGTGAGATGCGGCAGCCGTATGCCATTGAAGAAGGAAGTGTCCGGGAAAAGGAGGACCTGGTTCAGGCCCGGGAGCAGCCCGGGCATATCCCGCGACTCTCGCCTGAATTCGAAAGCCGGATTGCCACACTGCAAGGAGGAGGCCAGAGGCTGGCCGAGCCGGTTCGTGCCTCGATGGAATCGCGATTCGGCCACGATTTCAGCCGGATACGCATTCACACCCATGAAACGGCAGCGGCGTTGGCTGCATCGATCAATGCCCGAGCTTTCACACTTGGACGAGATCTCGTGTTTGGAGCGGGCCAGTATGCGCCTGGGAGCGAAACTGGCCGGCGGCTGATCGCCCATGAATTGACCCACTCGATTCAACAGGGGCAAGCGCCTCATTTGAATCAATCCAAACGAAAAGCCTCTGCTCCTGCTTCAGATACCAAAGCCAGGCCCAGCTCCTTCTCCCCGGCGACGCCATCTCCCATGCCATCCCTCTCGACCGCACCAAGCGGCAGCCGCACCATCCGTTGTGTGCGATGGAATCCCAATGTGGACACCGGCAGGAAAGTGAAACCATGGGGAGCCGGTCCCGATGGAAAAATCCTCAGGGCGAACACGGATGCCGGGACTCCGCTCGACATCTGGAAACCAGACGACGGCCAGACCTACTGGTGTCATGGGTTTACTTTCGGCGGCAGAACCGCGACGGGAGGCCCTTATTCGCTCTGGGGCCAGGACGTGCCCACCGTGCTGAACGATGATGGTTGGAGCCCGCAAGTGGATTCCTGCGCGGCCAAACCTGGCGACCTCCTGGTCTTCAACGGAGGCAACCCGGTCACGCACTCCGGGATTGTCCAGAGCGCGGTCAACGCGAGCGGAGGCGTGGATGAATCTGCCAGCATGCTCGACTCCAAACGGGGAAGCGGATCGCAAAATACGAGTTCATGGCAAAGGAACTCCGATTACGGACAATACCGGTGCTTTTCGAAGCACCCTACTTTCGGCAGTTGCCGTTATCGCGGCATAAACGAGACCGGAACGAGTCTGCCGCTTCCTCCCGGAGATTATCCCGCGCCAACCGGAGATACCCGCGTCGGCTGAATTCAATTCAATAACATCCATCACCCGATCATTCGTCTTATGCCGATCACCGCACCAGCCCGAAAAAGTTCGCCCGCTGTGTTGCGCCATGCCGTACAGCCCACGCCCTCATTGTCCAAACCAGCCGGCGCCATCAAATCCGCCGCCGCTTCTGAGTCCACGGCCTGTCCTTGCGGCGGCGGCTGCCCGAACTGCCAAGGGAAAGCTTCATTGCAAACGAGGCTTCCGGTGAGCTGGCCCGGCGACGCCCTCGAACAAGAGGCGGACAGGATTGCTGATCAGGTGATGCACGCCTCTGCGCCGCGCGACGCCAATTCGGCTCTGCCGGGTCATGCTCGCGAGGAAGGCGCCGTGAAACAGCGGACAGCCCTTTCCATAAGCGCCGCCCGTTCCGCGCAGCCCGCATCGCAGACCCCAGGCGAATCCACTGCGTCGGCGCAGGTGACGGATTACGTGAAGGCATCGCGTGGAGCGGGTCGCGAATTGCCCGGCGCCCCACGGGCATTTTTCGAATCACGCTTCGCCCGGGATTTTGGCGGTGTGCGCGTACACGACGACGCGCCGGCAGCCATAGCGGCCGGTTCGATTGGTGCGCGTGCTTTTACGGCCGGACAGGACATTTACTTCGCCCGTGGAGAATACGGGCCGTACAGCACAGCCGGCCGGAACTTACTGGCCCACGAGCTGGTGCACACATTGCAACAATCCTCGGGTCCCGACCCGGCCTCGGCTCCGGACGGAAAAGCCAGAGCGCGCACCGCGGCACCTGCCGTGATCCAACGGTCTCCTTTTGTGATCGAGCATTCGAGCGGCACCAATCACGAAGTGCCCGGGCTCACAGCCGGTGAAACCGAATTTGGCGCGAGCGGTTCCTCCTCTTCGCTCCTGACGCCGGCCAAACCCCGGACCGGCCGGCCCATCACCGGAGGCTTTAAAACGGACCTGGACGTGGACACCGGCTTTGCGACCGGTGTGGACACGGCGGCCAGCAAGGACGTCGACGCCCTGATCAAGTCCGCCGGAACAAAGATCGATGCGAAACTTCTCCCGGCGGTGCGGGCCGTCGCCACCGACAAGTTCGTGCTGACCGCCCTTGAGACCTTCCTCAAGACGGATGGAGGCAGCATCGTGGCGTGGAACAACAATAGCGGAAAATATGACGGCGATAAAAGCCCGCCGACTCTCTCGATCGGCATCGCAACGGACGACCTGGATCTTCGCTCCACGCTGGTTCATGAGTTGCTGCACTACGTCTTCGACAAGAGCGACAGCATCCTTGCCGAAAGCAAAGACGATGGCGGGGCGGATCATCCCGCGATCGAAGCCATCGAGGCACGATACGCGATTGTGAGCATGATTCGCTCGGGCAAGCCGCCGCTGGACAAAAAGGTCGAGGACGCATTCGGGCACTTCCTCAAAGGAGACGATTTCTTTCCCAAGATGCAGGATGCGATCGCCAAGGACGATCGCAAGGGGCTGCAGGCTATGGTCGCGCAAACGGAATTTGTAAGGCAGACTGTGAGCAGCGGCCTTCTGGGCGAAGCATCCGGATTGGGCCTTAAGCTTCCGGGTGACCACTATAACTACAAGGCGGACCAATTTCGCGACCTGGGATTTATCTGGGCGCAAAATGCGGCGATCGTGCGCCACGCCATGAAGACCGCGGCCGCGGTTGCGGACAAAACCAAAATCCCGCTCAAGGATGTTTTTGCGACCGCCGAATGGCAGAAGGTAATGAATGCGTTCCTCGACGCGTTCGTCAAAGGACTGCGGAAAAACCGGACCAAGGGTGTTGTCTCCCTCGAAGCCGGATTGTAACCGACCATGCAATCGCACCACACACCGCAGCGCCGCGGCATATCCTCGCCAGGAAAACGCCAATCCGCTCATCCCGCCAATGGTTCATCGGTCCATGGTCATGGATTTGTTTCCGAACGTCGTGACGCCCACTGTGCCTGTGGCGGCAGCTGCCCTCGCTGCCAGGAGATGGTGCCGGTTCAGGCCAAGCTTGCGGTGAACCAGCCGGGAGACACCCACGAACAACAAGCAGATCGCTTTGCGGATACCGCTCTGCATCCGGACGGCAGGCAAGAGACGGCGTCCATCGGCCCGCCCACGCTGGAAGCCGTCAAATCCAGCCAGCTGGCCGTTGACGGCGAAAGTCTGCAGGGCAGCGGACAAGCGCTGCCGGAATACGACCGCCATTTTTTTGAGTCCCGTCTCGGGCACAATCTGGGCGATGTGCGCATTCACACCGACGCCCAGGCGGCCCGGGCCGCGCAAACGCTTTCGGCACAGGCTTTCACTCACGGACGCGATGTTTATTTCGGCGCCGGCAAGTTCCAGCCCCACGCAGCCGAGGGCCGTCGTTTGCTCGCGCACGAACTCGCCCACACCGTCCAGCAAGCCGCCGGCGGCAGCGGCCCGCGGGTCATGCGCAAACCGCTGCCCGGCGAAAATGCCGCCGCTTATAAAAGGCGCCAGGAAATCATCGACGACGCCAAGGCAACCATCCAAACGCTCGAGCACTGCCTAGCCAAAAAAATCCCGTGCGGGGACGAAACCTTGACTCCGACCGGCGACTTCAAAATCAATGGCTGGGGCGGCGTGGCAGTGATGGAATCAGCCGCCACGCACGACGGACGTTTGAACCAGCTCGTCACCGACCTCAAGGACATCGAGCACCAATTGGAATCCGCACCGCCTTCCGCCGGAGCCCTCTCAGACGTGAAGCATCCTGAGGGGAACGGCATGCAGATATTCAGCGGCTCCGACCTGGACAACATGTATGTCAACTACGCCCTCGCCCACGGCCTGACGTACAAGATCGCCACACTTAACGCACTATACATCGATCACGTCGTTGAGAAAAAAAATCAGCCCAAACCCGCTCCGACCAAGCCAAAAAAGAAACCACCGCCACCGGCCAAGAAAACCGTTCCTCCTGTCACCAAGCCGGCAAAGACAGAAGACGCCGAACCGCCGAGGCATTTTGAAGAGAAAACTCCTTACACCATTGTCGTTCCCGACCCACAGAACGCCCCATTGGTTTATCATCTCCTGCAAAGCGGCTTTGATGACAATCGCGGTCACATCCTTGATGTCTTCCGCGACGAGAAGGGTCATTTCTACCGCGGATATCACGATCAAAAAGTCTATCTGCCGCACTGGCATGATCCCTATTGAGGTGGTGAAGCCATGAATCATGCCCACGTTCCACCGCTGAAAAAGCGGCCTCTCCCCTCACCTTCGCCCGCAGAACCGGCGCCTGCCTCCCAGCATGCATCTGCGAAAAAAAGTCCGGGCGCGACACCCTGCGCCTGCGGCGGCGGCTGTCCGCGCTGTGCCGGCGTCCAGGGCCTGCCATCGGCCGATTTTTCCCAAGTGCGACTGCATCCGGAGGCGGCTGAGGTCACCGCTCCACTGCAGGCGAAAGCCGTCACCCGCGGACAGGATGTTTATTTCCATCCCGGCCAGTTTCAACCCGGCACGCCGAAAGGTCAGGCGCTCATCGCCCATGAACTCGCCCACACCTTGCAGACCCGCCTGTCCGCCCCTGGCGGCAGCCGGCCGGCTTCATTTGTCTCCCAACCCGGCGATGCCTTCGAAAATAATGCCGACGCCCTCGCCCGCGGCACCACCACCCGGGCGCTCGCGGCTCCCGCCGGAGCCGCCCTGCGTTCTCCCTTCGACTCCGAAAACGCCGCTGATCAGGCCCGCCGCGAGCAACTGCTGCAATCGATCAGCAACGCGGCCAACACGCTCATTCGCCTCCTCCAAACGAAGGGGCTGATGAAATTTGAAACGGCTTCGACGCGCAGCGGCGTGCAAGGTGTCGTTTATGCCCCACTCGGGGCGAATTCAATCTTCACCAATTATGCCGACCGCGATGCGCTGATACGCCGCATCATCCGTTTCCTGCAGGCCATGGGCACGCTTTACCGCACCGCGCCCATTCCCAGCCGTTTTTCTGCCCCGACCCTGGATGCCAGCACCGGCAATTATACTTCCTCCGTGCAATATCCGCCCGGCGGCCAGTTACGCGGCGTCAATTATCAGGCCTCCGATCCCCAGTGGGCCGATCTGCAGGCCGCTTACGAACGATACCTCTTATCGCAAGGGCTGACTTCGAATCAGCCGCCCTATGACCTGGATTGGTTGTACCTCGATCCCTCCAACACGGTGGTGCCCGGTGCAGCGAGCGGCGCACCCCGCCTGAGTGGCGGCATTCAAACCGGCGTTAACATGGTCGTGCCGGACATCGAGCATGAACCGCTGCGTTATTGGCGGCTGACCGGGTCTTCGCCCACCCCCAAGGGCAGCGTCATCATCGAACTCTGGCACGACACCCTGGGGTATTATTACATGAATCACGGCCAGCGCATCGATGTGCCAAGCCCCTGGGCCCACTGACCGAGCCAATGAATCTTACGGCTTCCAACAAAGCCTCGACGCGCCGGGCTGATCCAGGCGCCTCGGCCGCGAAGGCAACGGCAGCCGCGCAACCCAGCGTTGCGGCCCCGGTTGCCCGCACGGCTTCATCATGCGCGTGCGGTGGCGGTTGCCCGCGCTGTCGCAGTCAGGAAAATGCACACGCCGAGGCTCCAGGTATATTGGCTGGGCTGCTGCAATCCGTCCTGGCTCCAGGAAACCTTCAGGTCAGCCCGGCCGACGACCCCGCGGAACATGAGGCCGAATGCGTCGCCGGAGAAATCCTGGGCCAGCCGGGCGCTGCGAAATCACCCACGGGCGCCAGCTCCAGGCATGCCGTGTTGCGCGCCCCGGCGGCTGCGGCTTCCGTGCGCGGAATGACCGTCGCCGACTCGTTTGCGCAGCCGCCCGGACCCGGACGCCAGCTTGAAGCCGGGGAGCGCTCTTTTTTTGAGCCCCGGCTGGACATGGATCTGGGCGACGTGCGCGTGCATGCCGATGGTCACGCCGCCTCGTCCGCCGAGGCGCTGAACGCCCGCGCCTATACGATCGGCCGCGACATTGTCTTCGGCGCCGGGCAATACGCGCCACACACCGCCGCCGGGCGGCAATTGCTCGCGCATGAGCTCGTGCATACCGTCCAGCAACGTCGCTCGCCCGCCCTGCAGCGGACCATCCAGCGGACTCCGATAGACGATTTTAAGACAGGGCTCGAAGCAATGGGCCCCCGCCACAAAACGATCATCGACGAACTGTTCAAAAACCCGAAGTTTGTCACCTTGCTCAACTTCATCAAAGGCTGCCCCGCCAGCATCGTCGACTTCAAGGTGGCCCGCAAAACCACCAAGGTAAACGGGAAGGACGTCGACGTGTTCGGTGGTGTATCACAGGCGATCCGCGGCGGGCCCTCCACCCTGACCATCAATCCCCAAATGCCCGACGCCATCAAGAACCCGCTGGAGGTCGTGGACACCGTTGTTCACGAGCTTGTCCATCTCGCTCTCAAATTCCGGACAAAATGCGAGAGCAAGGCGAATCCCTTCCCTCTTTCCTCCGGCATCGTTGATGTGCCGAATGATCCGGAGCTGTTGGATGTCCGGGCCGACGCCATCATCGCAGGGAATGAAACCAGGCCGGACGATCGCAAGCTGGTGGCGGACACCGCCGCGAAAGGAACCACAACGAAATCCGGCGGGAATCCGGTCGAGTACTTCGAACGCAATTACGGTCCGAGCGCGAGCCGGCCCAAAACCAATTATGTCGACCTCAACCGGCAGGGCCTTGAGTTTGTCGCCTCCATCGTCAGCGACATTCGCGCAGCTCATCCCGACATCGGCACGGAGCCCACTTCCTTCGACAACGTGGAACTGTTGAAAGCCGGTGATCTGCTGGCAACCCGGCCCTGGTTGAACGCCACGCAGCGCAATTATTCCATGCAACTGCACAAGGACCGGGTGGCGCAAGCGCGCGGCATCGACCCGAAGACCTTCACCGTGCGGGAGTACGATATGAGCGCGATCCAGGTGGTCGAATCGGCCGACTCGCGCACCTTTGATCCCAACACCGGCGGCGGCTGGGGTCCTGTCGGCGGAGTGTGGTCATGCAAGAAGAAGTCACGCATCACGGGCACGATCATGCACACGTTCGTCACGGGAGCGAAAGGCGCGCCTCCCGGCGGCAAAACCGGCTACCAGATCATCCAGCATACATGACCACTATTGCCACCACCGAAAACCAGCCGTGACCCACCTGCATAGCAAAAAGAAAAGCTCTTCGCCTGCCGTCCGGCGTGACGGCGCACGTCCGCCCATGGCTGACGCGACAGCAAACCGCTCGCCCCCGACAGCGGCCTCGTGTGCCTGCGGCGGCGGTTGTCCACGCTGCCAGGCGAGTCCGGCCACAGCGGCGGGCAGCACGGGCGCAGCCCTGCCGTCGCTCGACACACAAAAAGAAACAGGACCTGCTTCGCTTCCAACCATTGTGCAAGCCGGCCTCGCCTCTGCGGGAACCACCTTGAATGAGGAGACCCGGGCACAAATGGAATCACGGTTTGAGTTCGATTTCAGCCAGGTGCGCATCCATGCGAGCCCCCGGGCCGCGAATTCGGCGGCGGCCTTGAGCGCCCGGGCCTATACCGTGGGAACAGACATTGTGTTCGGCCGCAATCAGTACTCCCCGGCCTCTTCCTCTGGACGCAAGCTGATTGCCCACGAACTCGCCCATGTCGTTCAGCAGCGCGGAAAAGCCAGTGGGACTCCCCGGGCGATCAGCACCACCGGAGAACAGGAAGCGGCGGCCGCCTCCGAAGCGGCCACGGCGGGACATCCGGTGCGTGTCGGTCCGATATCCGCACCGGGCGTGCAACGCGAAGCCCAGTCGTTTGATCAAGCCAAGCAAAGCGTACTCGAAGAACTGCATCGAAGCATGCCTGCGGCCATTCTTCCGATGCTCGATTTCATGGATGCACCGATCCGTGCCCAGCTGCAGAACGACCCGGATGTCTTGAGCGCAATCAAGGGATTGCCGAAGGGAGCCCAGGCCATCGTGATGAAGCATCTCATGAAGGCGGGACCGGCAGCAGCGACTCAGGCACAGCCCAAGCCGGCGGAGCAAATTCCTTTTTCCACTTCGCCGGATTATGAAAGCTTCGGCCTCCATGGCGACAACGCGCAACAGGCCGTCGCGATCTTTGGGCGGACCGATGTGGCCAATCGATTGGTAAACTGGCTGGCCAAGAACAAGATTCAGTCCAAAATTGAATTTCTCGCACGCCGAAAAAATCTTCCGAGCGGCAAAGGCGACGCCGGTGGCGTCGACGGCACATACGAGCGAAGCGGCCAGGGATTCACCGTCTACGTCATGGGGTCGGACGTTTCCATCGGGCAGGATGGGGCCGCGACGGACAATGCTTCTGACCGGCGCGCGGGAGAAATGGCCAAGACCATTTTCCACGAACTGCTGCACGTCTGGTTCATCAATGCGGCCAAGCTCAGCCCGAGCGACCCGTTCTACACCGGGCACACCGCCGAAGTGAAGCCGCCTGCCATCGGCCTCGGAGGCGGCACCACCTACGACGAACAAAATTACGATCCCCAGTTCCTGGCCAAGCTTAAGGAATTCGACGCCGAGCTGGCGGCCCGAAAACAGCAGGCGGCAGCGCGTCCTTGATTTCATTTCATGCCTGCCGCTCACGCCATTGCCCGCAAAAAATCCTCCGGTCCGCCCAAGCGCGAGCCGGGGACGGCCGTCGACAACCGGCCAGCTGAGGCTTTCACGCTTAGTCCAAGTCCCGGCGCCTGCGCCTGCGGCGGCGGTTGTCCGCGCTGCGAGGCGAAGGCCGGATCGGCGGCGCCGGTCAGCCTCAAGATAGGCCCGCCGGGCGACGTGGCGGAACAGGAAGCGGACGAAGTAGCGGAACAGGTGATGCACACCCTGCACGCCGCCCCGCCGGGAGATCCGGGGCCAAATTCAAAAACGGATTTCCGCATATCGCCCCAGGCCACGGCAGCAACGACGGGAAATTCTCCCGCGCCGTCCATTGTGCAGGATGTCCTGCAGTCTCCCGGACAGGAGCTCAGCGCGGAAGCCCGCGCCATGATGGAGCCACGATTCGGTCGCAGTTTCGCCGATGTGCAGGTTCATGCAAACACCCAGGCCGCGAATTCGGCAGATGCCGTGAACGCGCGGGCCTACACCGTCGGGCGCCATCTGGTATTCGGCGCCGGACAGTATGCTCCCGGCACTTTCGCAGGCCGTCATCTGCTCGCGCATGAACTTACTCACGTCGCCCAATCCCGGGCTGGATCGGCCGCAGAGGCGACGATGTTACGACGGAATCCTGTCACCACCGATCTGCCGTCAGTGGCGCAATACGAATGGACCGGCACGGAACAGCGCAAGACCAACACCCGCCTCAATCAGGCCTATGTCAGCCTCAGTTACGAGCCGACCAATGGTGAATTTACCTGCAGCTTCCACCTCCGCTGGCGTTTCCCCGCCGCTTGGGCGGAACCGCGGCGGGCGGCCTACATCGATGACTTCGTCAAAGTGGTCAAAGGTGCCTGGGAAAACAAATTCCCGCTGGTGAAGTACGACAAGGGCGCCGCTACCTCGACAACGGCCAAGGTCCTGCTCGCCTTTGACCACATCCGCGCGCCGGACATGGGCAATGACACCGAATACGTCAACTGGCTGATGAACGACCAGGATCCGTCGCACAACATGCGATGGACGATGAATGTTCACGATTCATTCCAATACCGCGACAAGGTGGACGCCCCCGGCGTGCATCTCGATCCCGGCGCAAACAGCCCGCAGACGGTGGATACCTCCGCTTTCAAGGACAAGACCTACACCAGCGGCGCCGGCGGCTCGCTGCAACCGCCGCCCTACCAGCATTACTTCGACAAGGGCATCAACCCGAGCCAAGGGTCCGCGCCCGGTGGCAAGTACACCCAGACCACCTCGGCGCACGAGTTCGGGCATATGATCGGACTGGCGGATGAATACGTGATGTCCGCCGACGACTACAACGATCTCAGCAAAGCGAAGGGCAAACCAGCTGCTGATGCCGAACTGGGCAAGCGAAAGACGGCATCGGCCCGGATCGAGAATGTCGGCGGGCAAGTGACCCGTGACGCCTATGGTCCCTTCGCCGACTTTCTGCACACCCTGACGGCCGAAGACTGGCGGGTTCAATAGCGCATTATTTAATAAAATGCCTGCCGCCTTCGACATCGCACGGAAAAGGAGCCCCCAGGCCGCCCCGCGGGCCAATTTAAAGGCCGATACTTCACGCTCCAATTTAACATTCCCAAAATCTGGACGCGGAACGTTGAACCCTGCACGGCACGCCGCGCCGTCCGGTGTGGCATGCCCCTGCGGCGGCGGTTGTCCACGCTGCCAGGCAGAAAAGCAATCGTCACTCGCAAACCCAAGACTGAGCCAGCCCGGAGACGCCGCGGAGCACGAGGCGGATCACGTGGCGGACCATGTGATCCGCACACCGTCTGCCGGCACCTCAACCCACGCCAGTATAACCGGCCAAACGGATCTCCGTATTTCGCGTCATCCCGCAACATCGGCATCCGGACATTCGCAAAACGCACCGCCCAGCGTCCATCATGTGCTTAAGTCCCGGGGCCAGGCGCTCGGTACAGACGCACGGTCATTGATGGAGCCACGGTTTGGCCGCAACTTTTCCGACGTACAAATTCACACGGATGCCAAAGCAGCCGAGTCCGCGGATGCAGTGAATGCCCGCGCGTACACCGTTGGGCCGCATGTTGTGTTTGGCCGCGGGCAGTACGATCCATCCACCTTGATCGGCCGCCACTTGCTCGCCCACGAGCTGACCCACGTTGTCCAGCAATCAGCTCATGGCGCTCACGCTTTGCAGCGGCAACCGAAACAATCGGCCGCGCCCGACTCCACAGCCATCGACCCGAAAAATTTGGGCACCCTGGGCCCCGCCTTTAAGAAGTCCGAGACTGAGGTGCGAAAGCTTCATCTTAAAGAAATGCGCCTCGGCGACAGCACCGACGATCCCGACTTCGTTTTATTTTGGGCCCAAAATTCGACGGTTCCCTTACGCAAACTCCGCCCCGGGACACCCGTCTTTTCAACGGGAACCGCCAAGGGTAAAAAAACATTGGTCTGGGCCTATCCTGACGGCGAAGCCGATATGTTCATGGGGTTTGTCAAAACTGAATTATTACAAGACCCATGGGCCGCGGACTGGGTTAAACGACAGCCGCCATGGTTTAGTTTAAAACCGCCGGATTTGAGTGCACCAGATTTAAGCGCGCCCTCATTGGCTCCTGAACCGCCATTCAAAAGCTCTTGGGACGAGGCGATGGGGACCTCGGATCCGGACCAACCGGTCGCGGATCTCCCACAATCTAACGATCCGACGCGTATCGATTGGAAAATATTTCACAAGATCGTCTCCGAAGCCCTGGCCAAACATAACAACATCGCATGGGACGCGTTTGGTGACGTCTACGCACAACGCAACGCCATCGCCCACATTGAAGGCGAACCTAATCCCTGCCTTGATCCAAATTTAGCGGCAGCCGACCACTATCTCTTTGCCCGCAGCCTGGTCATGGATTTTCACTTCCCGGCTTATTTCGTTAAGTTGATGGATGCCGGCTACAAACCGTTTAAAAACGCGCTGCTAAGCCAAGGATTTGATCCAGCCTTGGGCAAATGCCAAACGTCACCCGGAACAGTCGAGCAACAGTTGGCCGGAGATATGGGAGCGGATTCAGGGTCGCTCATTGATCATCCGGAGAATTGGAAATACCATCCCTTCGGAGGGAAACTCAATTATTAGGAAGCGCCTTATTAGCGTTTTTAGTTCACCAGCACTTACCAAGACACGCTCATTTTAAAACATGCCGCCGCGCAATCCATAATTCCGTTCCATGCCCGCCGCCCGCGCCACCGCTCAAAAAAAATCCCCTGCACCAGCCAAAAGCGGGGCGAGCCCCACCGTCGGCAATCCGCAAACCGAAACGGTTACCTCCATCTTGAATCCGGGGACCTGTCCCTGTGGCGGAGGTTGTCCGCGCTGCGGTGGTGCTTATCACGGCGGTGTTCCGCTCGATGGCAGCGTGCGCAGCGCGTTTGAATCCCGGTTCCGACAGGATTTTTCCCACGTGCGCGTGCATACCGGTCCATCGGCTCACCCTGCCTTGCAAAGCGAAAGCGCCAGCGCCGCCACCCTGGGCCACGACATCTATTTCGCTCCCGGCCGCTATGCGCCGAGCCACCCCGAGGGACGGCGGCTCCTGGCCCATGAACTCACCCATGTTGTCCAACAGAACCTGCCGGGTGCGACTTCGCCGTCGACCACCCATGAAACCGAGGCCGCCAGCCTGGCCCATGACTTTACCTCGAGCAGCGCAAACCTCCGACCCTCCCGTGCCGCCGCGCACCAGCTCCAATTCGACAAAGGCTATCCGAAGACGGTCACCATCGGCACCGCCACTGTCACCGTCGCTTCGAAGGCCGAGGAAACCGAGGCCAACAAGCTCATCGCGGACATCAAATCCATCTACAATATCGACTTCGACTCACCCAAAGGACTGCAGGCGGTAAAAGACAAGGTCGTCGGCGATCCCGACCAGCCCCAGACCATCTCGCAATCGCTCGCGAACGAACCCCGCCAGAAGGTCAAGGACCTGCTGCACACTTCGGCCTGGACGCTGGCCCAGCTTCGCGCGGTGAAGCACGGTCTCTCCTATTTCAGTCCCGTCCTCGGCATGGCGCGCTCCCTGTCCACGCGATCCACCAATCCCCAGGAACTTTCCAGTCTGAGCCGCTTGAATACCGGCCTCAATAAAACCAAGGATGCCACTAGCAGCGATGTCCAGGGCGAATACTTTTCCTCCGCCAACAACGCCGCCCTGTATGATTCGGCCGGGGCCAGCACGGAGTTGGCCGACAAGACCAAGGCCTTTGAAGGCACCGTCGTTCACGAGGCAGCCCATGCGCTGCTCGGTTACGGCGAATCAGATTTCGTCAGCAAGCTCAGTCCGCAATACTGGAAGGATTCCAATACTCCTACCAATGACGCGGGTGCGGAAAAGCCCGTCACGCCCTACGGCACAAAAAATGCCGGAGAGGATCTGGCCGATGCCGTCATGTTTTATTTCCTCGAACGGTCCACCCTCCAGAGCAAGTGCCAGCAACGCGATCGCATTGTCGACGCGCTGGTAAAAGGCTGGGCCATGCCTTCACCCTCCTCCGGACCAAGCCCCAAGCCTTGAAGACTTGGATTTTGCCCCATGCCCGCGGCCCGCGCCACCGCTCAAAAAAAATTCCCCGAGCCGTCCAAAGGCGAATCGACCATGGCCTGCCGGCCGGCCGAAGCCTCCTCCCTTGCCTTGAATCCGGGGGCTTGTCCCTGCGGTGGCGGCTGCCCAAGTTGCGCCGGCCATGACACGATTTCTTCCGCGCTGAATACGCCTGGCGAGCCGCTGGATACGGTGACGCGCGCTTACATGGAGCCACGTCTGGGCCATGATCTCGGTTCCGTGCGCGTGCATCACGATTCAACGGCGGCCCGTTCCGCCAGGTCGGAAAACGCTCAAGCTTACGCCGTGGGACGCGACCTTGTCTTTGGCGACGGCCGGTACGCGCCGCATACTGTCGCCGGGCGCAAACTGCTGGCCCATGAACTGACGCACGCCGTGCAGCAAGGCCTTGCGCCCAACCGCACGCAAACCGAGCCACCGGCCAACGCGGATTCATCCATCGAAGCCGAGGCCGGCCGCGCCGCGGATGCCCTCACCGCCGGCCGGTCTTTCCAGCCCGCGCTGCGCGGTCCGCTGGCGCTGGCCCGCCAGATCATCACACAGAATCCGTTTGATGCCGGGATTGTCGGCGAAGCAGCTCATGGTCCCACGCATTATAACGAGGCCCATTACGAGCAAAACTCTCATGGCCATTATGCCCTCCAAACCATGCGTGGCACGGAAAATTATACTCTCACCCGCATGGCCAACGCGGTGCAGGTGATCGTGCGCATCCATCTCGTCTGGGCCACTTCTCCCCACGAGACCTTTTTTCCCATGAATGAAACCCGTGACCGGTGGCTCAACGGAATACGCTCGGTCTGGAACAATCGCTTCACCCTGACCAACCGCTCGACAAATCTGCGGCTTGTTTTTGTGCCGATTTTCACCGAGTCGGAGGCCCACCATCGGGTGCGAATCCATGGCGAGGATTCGCCCACCGTCCGCACGGATGAAACCAATTGGAATGACAATGATGACGCCATCACGATTGCCCACGAATTCGGCCACATGCTGGGCAATCCCGACGAGTATCGCATTCCCGGAAGGAATATCGACATCTCGCGCCGGTCCGGCCTCAGCCGCTCCGAGCGACGGCGTTCGAGCTGGGAGGGAATTTATGGCGAAAGGCGCCCCGCCCATCAGGGCGGCTATAACGCGCCCAACAGCATCATGAGCGATACGGCGGTCGCCAACACCGCCACCCTCGTTCCCCAGCCGCGCCACGTGCAAAGCATCCTTCATTTTTTCAATGCTCGCCTGCTGCAGTCAAATGAGGCCCAGTTTCGTCTCGGCCCCTGACTGCCATGCCCCGCGCCGCTGCTCCCGCTTCCTCAAAAAAATCGCCGGCCAAATCCGGGATGCAAACTTCGGCGTCGCGTCATTTGAAAGGCAACACTCCCCGTTCCTTGCCCCCCGCCTCTCCCGGCATGGCCGCCTGTCCGTGCGGCGGAGGATGTCCGCGATGTGTCGATACAGCCACACACGTGAATGCCGCTCTTGCTTCGCCGGCAGTCACCCTTGATCCCGGGGAACTGGCCCGCATTGGAAACGGATGGCCGGCCCATCTGCCAGCGCCGCAATTTCATACTGGGGCGGCAGCCGCGCGTTCTGCCCAGCTGCTCGGCGCGCACGCCTACCAAAGCGGCCCACATCTTGTCTTCGGCTCCGGCCAGTATCGCCGCGGCACTCCTGCAGGCGACCAGTTGCTTCGTCATGAGCTTGCACACGTGGCTCAGAGCGATGGACGCAGTCCAACCCGCCACCGGATCGTCCCCAAAAACGATCAGACCGAATTTGCAGCCTCCACCTTTGCGGCCGATCCTCACGCTTCGCTCACCACACTGGCAACCGCCGCGGCCGCTCCGACCGGCCTGCGACTCGAGCGCAATCCACAGCTCGATGAGGCGCTCCACCGCGTCCGCCAGATTCCCCTCGTTTATACAGATGCCGCCACCGTTGATGAGATCCTTTCCCGCATGGGAAGCATTGATTTGGCCGACCGGGATAATTCCGAACCGTTGCTGACCGTTGTCATGTCCTCTTTCGGACTGCGCGTATTTGACGCCTTGAATGCGCGATTGGGCGGCGCCGCAGAAAGCAGCTCTGCCACCGCCCCAGCCACTCATTCCGCCCCGCCCGCTCCCCACGGCCCGGCAGCCGCTCCCGCCCACGCCGCCGACATCCAGGCGCTGGCCACCGTCGCGCGCGCCAGGCCGGACCTGTCCGGCCACATACAGGATGCGCTGGCGATCACCGGATTTGCACTCGGCTTTCTTGATGGCGCGCAGGCCGAGATTCCACCTGAGGCATTTGCCAATCTCGACCGCGAGACCCGCGAATCGCCCGCTACGTTTGAACTCGGCAACATGGCCGGCCTGATCGCTGGCGCGGGCCGTGAAGTCTGGGGCGCCATTGAGGGATTGATCGAGCTGGCCGGTTTTCTGGCCTCGCTGACTCCCGGGGGACTCATGCACCGGGCCATGGATGAAGCGGTGGCCTACGCCAGCGATCCGGGGGGATATACGCAGCGGCGCGCAGAGGAAGCCCGACAGGCGCGCGATATTGCGATGGCGCTCATTCAACTCGCCCAAACTATTCATGACGACCCGGCATTCCTGCTGGTGCACGGGAACGAACTCGGGCTCATCGTCGGTCATCAGGCCGGCCAGTGGTTCACGGATGATTTCATGCACCGCAGCACATTCGACAAAGGTGAAACCATCGGTGAAATCGAGGGGCGGGTCATCATTGAGATCGCAATGCTTTTTATCGGTCCGGAGGAATGGGTGGCACGGGGAGGCGCAGTCATCGGTGAAGGCGTCCGCATAGGCGGCGAGCTCATGGAGGCCGTGCGCGTCGCCATGGAAGGCATCCCTGCCTTGCGCCGCATCATGGAAGCCCGCGGTCTGGTGCGTGCCGCCGAGGACACTGTCGAGGCCGGGCGGGCCGTGGGCGGCGCAGGACATGTGATCGAGGATCTGAGCCAGGTAACGCACGGCACCAGCGAACTCGCCCATGCCGGGGAAGGTGCCGGCGACGCCGCGCGCACCACCGAGCACGCAGCTGGGGATGCGCGGGACAACGTCATCGATCTCCAGGCCGAGCGTGAACGGCGGGCGGCACTGGCACGTGCGCGCACCCAGCAGGTCGCACGGCGCCAACGTCTGGCCGCCGGCGCCGAAGGTGATACCCCCATGGCCAGCGCGTTCGATGATGAGGAGATCGCCGAGGTTATGCAGCAGGAACAATCACGCGGGGTGGACAGCGATCGGGCCCTTGATCCTGGTGACCTCAATGAGCCTCGCTCTTCCCGCCATGCCCGGCTCGGCGATGCCAGCCTTGGCTCACCCTCGGAAATCCTTGGCCGCCGGCTTCGCGCCGCCGGCTTTGATCCGCCGGGGCCCGGTTACGAGGCCCATCACATCATCCCGATCGACGATCCGCGCGCCGCCCACCTGCAGGAACTGCTTGAATCCAGAGGCATTGACATCAATTCGCCCGATAATGGCGTGTGGCTGCCACGCGGAGCCGACACCCCCAATGTCGGCGGCGAGTTTCGCCATGAATTCACCTTCGACGACGAATATTTCGAAACCATCAATGAAATCCTCACGGCCCCGACCGAATCAGGCCGCCCGCCCAGCACGCCCACGCTCCGCCTGCGGCTGCGCAACATGCGCACACAAATGATGAGCGGCCGGATGCCCTCGCTCTGAACCCGTCAATGGGCCGGACCCCAGCGGCGCGTGAGCGGATAGTAGATGAACAACGGCCGGCCGACGACGGCTCCCGCCGGCACATAGCCCCAGAAGCGGCCGTCGAGACTTTCCGGCGAGTTGTCACCCAGCGCCAAATAATATCCGGGTGGCACGGTCATGCTCTGGCCCGCGGACAGTGACTCAGCGTTGTAATAGCCGGGATAGCTGTCGATTTGCTGTGCCTCTTTTTGAAATGACGCCGCGCCCTCGATGGGCCGTCCGTTCCGATAAAGCACGGGCTGGCGGATTTCGAGCGTATCGCCGGGCACGCCGACCAGCCGCTTGATGAAATAGCTGCCCCGTTCCTTCTCGGGAATTCGCGGAATGTCATCCGTGCGAAAAACAAACCCGCTGCCGACCTTGGGCCGGACAAAATGATAGCTGAAACGATCGACGAACAGCATGTCGCCGGCCAGCACGTCAAAGCTCATCACCGATTCGCCCGCCCTCACCGTTTTCCCGAGATTGATGCGCCAGGCGCGCACGGCGTTGCCCGGGCTCAACTGATGAACGACCTGCTCGGCGCGGCCGCCCTGAACGTCATCATCCAATCGCCGCTCGAACGCCGCGTTGTCGCCGCCGAAGAAAACCCTCGCCATCAACTTGCCAAATTCAAGGTCGAAGTCCTCCGGCACATCCACGGCCACGGGCGTGTCGTTCACATAAAAGGTGTATTCGTGCACCGTGGTCGGAATGACGAGCCATTTGCGACTGCGCTTCTCCGTGAAGAGCGGCGTAAAGTTGTATCTTGAACTGTAGAAAAAATTCATCGCCACTTCGCCCGACTGCGGTGCGATGGCTTCATGGTGCACCGCGCCGAACGTCAAGAAGCGCATCGTCTTCTTCAGGAACCCGGGATTTTCCTGCGGCGTTTGATAGACCTCCCCGGTCATGCCGTAGTAGCTCGGCCACATGGAATTCGTGGGAATCTGGAAGTTCGTCACGAAATACGCGCGGAAACCGAGCAGGACGATGCCCGCCACGAGAAAAAACTCCACCCACTCGGTCAGCTCGCTTTTCGGATAAATCTTTCCTCCCGTGCGCCGCAGCACGGGCTCGAGGGCCTCGACGCTCAGCTTGAGCTTTTCAGCCTCGGCACGCTGGCTGAGCTTGAGGCGGAGATCCTCGGTGCATTTTCCCAGCTCGGCGGACTCGGCGGTGCTGAGTTCGTCGCGGCGGTAGTTGAAGATTTTATCGGCCAGCTCGAGCCAGTGGGCGGCGCTGACGCGCATCCTTTTTTCCTGCGAGGTGAATAGTCCGAACACGTGGCTCCTTTTCTGGATTTAGTTTTTCAGCACCTGGATGAACGCATCCGGTGGGATCGAGATTTTGCCGATTTGTTTCATCTTCTTTTTGCCCTCTTTCTGCTTGTCGAGGAGCTTGCGCTTGCGGGAGATGTCGCCGCCGTAGCATTTCGCGGTGACGTCCTTGCGCATCATGCGGACGTTGTCGCGGGCGATGATCTTGCCGCCGATGGCGGCCTGGATCGCGACCTTGAACATCTGCGGAGGGATGATTTCGGCGAGTTTTTCGCAGAGCTGGCGGCCCTTGGCCTCGGCTTTTTCGCGGTGCACGATGCAGGCGAAGGCGTCCACCGGGTCGCCGTTGATCATGATGTCCATCTTGACGAGGTCGGCCGCGAGATAATCGCCGAGCTCATAGTCCATCGAGCCATAGCCGTGAGTGATGCTTTTCAGACGGTCGTTGAAGTCGACGAGGATCTCGTTGAGCGGGAGTATGCAGCGGAGCATCACGCGATTCATGTCGAGCGTGTCGGTGTGTTCGCAGATGCCGCGCTTTTCCATGATCAGCGCCAGGATGTCCCCCATCGAGTCGTTCGGCAGAATGATCGAAGCCTTGATGGTCGGCTCCTTGATTTCAAGAATCGTGCCGGGGTCCGGCATGTTGACGGGGTTATCCACCTCGATCTCAACGCCGCCGTGCTTGATGATGTGGTAAATGACGCTCGGGTACGTCGAGATGATTTCCACATCGTGTTCACGGCGGATGCGCTCCTGGATGATTTCCATGTGCAGCAGGCCGAGGAAGCCGCAGCGAAAGCCGAAGCCGAGCGCGATCGAGCTTTCCGACGAATAGACAAAGGCGGCGTCGTTGAGCCGCAGGCGGCCCAGGGCGGCCTTGAGCTTTTCGTAGTCATCGCTCTCGAGCGGATAGAGGCCGCAGAACACCAGCGGGCGCACCTCCTTGTAGCCGGGCAGCATCTGGGTGGCGGGCCGGGCCGCGAGCGTGATGGTGTCGCCAGTTTTGACGTCGGCGGTGTTTTTGATGCTGGAGATGATGTAGCCCACGTCGCCGGCGCCAAGGGAGCCGATCTTCGTCATCTTGGGCATGAAGACACCGACTTCCTTGACCTCGGCCTTCTGACCGTTGCTCATCAGCATCATCATGTCGTTCGCCTTGACCGTGCCGGAGAAGACGCGCACGTACGCGATGCAGCCGCGATAAGCGTCATAGAGGGAATCAAACACGAGGCAGCGCGTCTGCGGGTAATCGGCCCAGCGCGGTGGCGGGACGCGTTGCACAACAGCCTCCAGAATGTCCTCGATGCCGATGCCCGATTTGCCGCTGGCGAGGATGGCCTCTTCGGCGGGAATCGAAAGGATGTCCTCCAGCTGGCGCATGCAGAGCTCGAGATTCGCGCTGGGCAGGTCGATCTTGTTGATGACGGGGATGACCTTGAGGTTTTGCCCGAATGCGAGGTGGGCGTTCGCCACGGTCTGCGCCTCGACGCCCTGGGCGGCGTCCACGAGCAGCACTGCGCCCTCGCACGCCGCAAGGCTGCGCGAGACCTCGTAGGAAAAATCCACGTGGCCCGGCGTGTCCATGAGGTTGAGCTTGTAGGTGCGGCCGTCCTTCGCGCGGTAGGTCATCGTGACCGGATGAGACTTGATCGTGATGCCGCGCTCCTTCTCGAGATCCATCGAGTCGAGATGCTGGTCGGTCATCACGCGCTGCTCGATGGTGTTGGTATGCTCGAGCAGCCGGTCAGAGAGCGTGGTTTTGCCGTGGTCAACGTGAGCAATGATGCAAAAATTTCGTGTGAGCGTGACGTCCATACTGCGCGAAGACTGAATCAGGCCGCGGCCAGATCGGCAAACTCGCTGAAACTTTTCACCAGCCAGCTCTTTTCCGTGCGTCGCGCCAGGCCGGCCAGCACGCCGCCAGGCCCGAGCTCCCAGAACTGCGCCACACCCGCCGCCGCGGCACTGCGCATGCAGTCTTCCCATAGCACGGGTGACACGATCTGCTTCACGAGCGCGGCCTTGATCGCAGCAGGTTCACTGACGGACTGACCGGTCGTGTTGGTGAAAACGACAAAGCGCGGCACAGCAAAGGGGATTTCTTCCAAAAACGCAGCAAAGGCCGCGCGCGCGGGCTCCATCAGGCGGCTGTGGTAGGCGCCGGCCACCTTGAGGGAGATGACTTTCTTGATCCCGCGCTCTTTCGCCGCGCCGACGGCCGCTTCGACTTTCGCTTTTTCGCCGGAAACGATGATCTGGCCGGGGCCGTTGAAATTGGCCGCCTCGATGTCGAATTCACGGCAGAGTTCCGCGACTTTCGCATGCTCCTCGCCCATCACGGCGGCCATGCCGCCGTTCGTTTGCTCGCAGGCGAGCTGCATCAGCCGGCCGCGCTCGGCCACGATGCGCAGGCCGGTCGCAAAATCGAAAACCCCGGCTGCAGCCAGGGCGGTTACTTCGCCCAGCGAAAGGCCGAGCGCAAAATGAGGTTCACCGGCGGGCAGCTTTCCCAGTTCGCGCAACGCGGCCAGCAGGGCAAGGCCATGCACGAAAAGCGCGGGCTGGCAGACCTTCGTCTGCGTCAGATCGGCTTCCGGACCATCGAAACTGACTTTCGCAAGATCCCAGCCGAGCACGGTGTTAGCTTCGTCATAGAGAGCGCGCGCCGCGGAAGATTGCTCGCAAAGCGTGCGGCCCATGCCGACTTTTTGAGCGCCCTGCCCGGCGAAAAGAAGTGCGAGTGCCATGTGCAAAGGACTCGTTTAATCGCCGGGCGGCGAAAAAACCAAGCCCTAAAAGCGATTCTTCAACTGGGGAAAATATTTGTCGTTGTCGTCAGTGGGCGCAAAGGGCGGCGGCACGGCAGGCGGGGGGGCAGCCGGCGCCACCATCGGCGATGGAGGCTGGGGCGGACCGGCCGGTTCGAACGGCGCCACCGTCGTTGCGCCGGAAGGCGATGACAGCGCGTCAAAGGAAAGATCGGGGCCGGAGGACAAATAGAGATTCGGCTTCGTCCCGGTTGCGGCCGGCGAGCCCGGGATATTGAACAATTCGGTCGGAGCGGGAGAAGCCAGCGGCGCCACATTTGCGGCGATATCGTCATGCAGATTTTCGGGTTGGATCGAAGAGGCGATGTCGCCACCGGCAGATTCCGAAGAAGGATGCACCAGCAGGGCGTGGTCTTGGGGCGTCATCCACTGCTCGAGATACGGCGTAAGCGGATTGCTCACGGCCGGAGTTTTTTGCGTCAACCCCGTCTCATCAGGCCGGTCGGCATTTTTTTGCGCGCTATCAGGCGAAGATTGATCCTTGTCGGCCGGCTTCTCGTCAGAAAGAAGCCTGTCCGACGGCTTTTTTTGCGCGTCCATGGCGTCAATCAGCCAATGGCTTTTGTCGTCCTTCGGCTTTTGCGCGGGAAGGACGACGGCGTTCAACCCCGGCCCGTTCGGCACCGGCATGGCAATGGGCGCGTTAATCGTGAGATGGACCGTGGAATCATCGCCAAGGAGGCCGTCCTTGCCGGCTTGCAGGGCCTGGAGGTCGTGACGGGCGGCGTCGAGCGGGGCGAAAGCGGATTCCTCCGCCCACGCCCATCCGGCAACGAGCAGCCAGCAGAAGAAAAATTTTGCGGGCCAGCACATGTCAGAATCGGCCAGCAGGAACCGGTTCAGCTTTTAAGGAAAATACCCTTCAGGTTCATTTCCAGCGCTTGGGGATTGGGCGAGAATTTGAGGCCGTCGTTCTTGCTGATTTTGCCGCCCTTGATGAGGCGGTAAAGATCCTGGTTGAAGGAAAGATTTCCAGCGTCGCCGGATTCGAGCATGCCCTGAATTTTATCGAACTGGCCCTCCAGGATGAGGTTTCGCACCACGGCATCGGCCTGCAGGATTTCCAGCGCCGGCATGCGGCCCCCGCCTTCGAGGGCGGGAATAAGCTTCTGGCAGATGATGCCGCGGAGCGCGCCGGCGATCTGGCGGCGGGCCTGCACCTGCTGTTCGGGCGGAAAAAACTCGAAAAGGCGGGTGATGGACTGTTGCACGGTGGCCGCGTGCATCGTCGAGAAAACAAGGTGGCCCGTCTCGGCGGCCGAGATGGCGGTTTCAAAGGTGATGCGGTCGCGCATTTCACCGATGAGGATGATGTCGGGGTTCTGGCGGAGCACGGACTTGATCGCCGCCTCGAAGTCGGGTACGTCAAGGCCGATTTCGCGCTGATTGAAGACCGACTTGTCGTCCTGAAAGGTGAACTCGATGGGATCCTCGATTGTGACAATATGGCGGTCGAGGTTTTGATTTATCCAGCCGAGCATGGCCGCCATGCTTGAACTTTTGCCGGAGCCGGTGGCGCCGCAGACAAGGAGGATGCCATCCTTGGCCTGGGAAAGCTTGATCAGCGGCTCGGACTGAAGGTGAAGCTCGTCGAACGAGGGCACGCGGCTTTTGACGTGACGGAAAACAACGCTCGTCGTGCCGCGCTGCTGGAAGGCGTTCACACGAAAACGCCCGATGCTATCCGCCGTGTAGGCAAAGTCGATCTGGCCGTCCTTTTCCCATTGCTGCTTGAAAACGCGCGGAACCTTCTGATCAACGAATTCCTGCACTTCCGCGCCGGTAAACGGATCCATGTCGACCGGCTTGAGCCGCCCGCCGAGACGGACGTAGCCCGGCTTGTTGGATTTTATGATAATGTCGCTCGCGCCGCTCTCGACGGCGAGCTTCAGGAGATCGTTGAAAACTTCAATGTTCATCGTAAACTTGCGGGAACGTCCAAAAACAAGGTGGATTTTGTAGGTCGGTATGCTTTGTTCGGCAAGGTCTCTTTGTATCAGAAGGCATTTTTTGACACGGTTTTCCGTTTTCCATGAAGCTCCGTCCCCTCACTGGCGCCATCACCGCCCTCGTCACGCCGTTCAAACACGGCCAGGTCGCCTACGACGATCTGGCCAGGCTCGTTGATTTCCAGATCAAAAACGGTATCAACGGCCTCGTCCCGGTCGGAACCACGGGCGAATCGCCGACGCTCTCCAACGAAGAGCACCTGGACGTCATCCGGGCGGTCATCGCCGCGGCGCGCGGACGCGTGCCGGTGCTGGCCGGAACCGGCTCAAACTCCACGCACGAGGCGATCGAGCTCACCCGCCTGTCGCACGAAGCCGGCGCCGACGGGGTGCTGGTGGTCGCGCCCTATTACAACAAGCCGAGCCAGGAAGGCATTTTCCGCCACTATTGTGCGCTGGCCGAGACCACCGACCGGCCCATCGTGTTGTATTCGATTCCTAGCCGCTGTGGCGTGGAGATCAGCGTATCCGTCGTCGAGCGGCTGCGCGCAAAGTATCCACATATTCGTTACATCAAGGAATCGGGCGGCACGGTGGACCGGGTGGACCAGCTCAAGCAGGCGCTCGGTCGCGACATCACCGTGCTCAGCGGCGACGATTCGCTCACCCTGCCCTTCATGTCCGCCGGCGCCGAGGGTGTCATCAGCGTGGCCTCGAACCTTCTGCCGCGTGAAATCGCCCAGCTGGCGGGATTCGCCCTCGCCAATGATTATGCCAAGGCCACCAAGCTGCACCGCCGGCTCTATCCGCTTTCCAAGGCGCTCTTCATCGAGCCCAACCCCGCGCCGATCAAGGTTGCCCTGGCGCGCGCCGGGATCATCGGTTCGCCCGAGGTCCGCCTGCCGCTCTGCGAAATGAGCGCAGCCAACCTAAAGATCCTCAATGGCGTCCTCGCCGCGCTCGGAAAGTAATCCCATGCCGCTCACCATCCTCCTCAACGGGGCCAAGGGCCGCATGGGCCAGGCCATCCTCGCAGCCGCGCCCGGGCTCCGTGTTGCCATCGGCGCGGCGGTCGATACCGGCGACGATGCGCCCGCCGGCGTCAAGCGGTGCGATGCCATCGTCGACTTCAGTTCCCCCTCCGCCACCGCGCATTTGCTCGAACTGGCGATCGCCCAGCACAAGCCGATCATCATCGGCACCACCGGCCACACCGTGGCGGAAAAAAAGAAGCTCCTGACCCTCGCCGCGCGCGTGCCCTGCGTCTGGGCGGGAAATTTCTCGGTGGGCGTGAACCTGCTCTTTGCGTTGACGCGAAAGGCCGCGCACGTGCTCAACGCCGAATACGATGCCGAGGTCATCGAGATGCACCACCGTTTCAAGAAGGACGCGCCCAGCGGCACGGCCGCACGGCTGCTCGAAATCATCCTGGAGGAGCGCAAGCTCAACCCTGCCGCCGCGCGCCATGGACGCTCCGGCCTCACCGGCGAGCGCACCGCACGCGAAGTCGGCGTCCATTCGCTGCGCGGCGGCGACGTGGTGGGTGACCACACCGTCATGTTCGCTGCGCTCGGCGAGCGCCTCGAGCTCACGCACAAGGCCTCGGACCGCAGCATCTTCGCCCGCGGGGCGTTGCGCGCCGCGCAATGGGTGGTCAACCAGCCGCCCGGCGTCTACGACATGCAGGACGTGCTCGGTTTGAAATGATCACGTCGCTCCAGGGCACACTGGCCGCGGCCTCGCCCCTGCGCGCCGTGATCGAGCTGAACGGCTTCGGCTACGAGGTGAACATCCCGGTGACGACCGCGGAAAAACTGCCCGCCAGCGGCGCGCAGGTGAAGCTGCATACCCTCGTCATTTATCGCGAAGACGCACAGACGCTCTACGGCTTCGCCACGCCGGAGGAACGCGATTTCTTTCGTCTGCTGATCGAGCATGTGACCGGGGTCGGACCCAAGGGCGCGCTCACCATCATGAGCAAGCTGTCGCTCTCGCTGCTCGAAAGCGCCATCCGCGCCGGTGACATCGCCACCCTGGCGAAATGCCCCGGCATCGGCAAAAAAACCGCCGAGCGCCTGGTCGTTGAATTGAAAAGCAAGGTCGGTGGACCGGCCGCGGAAGCCGCGTCCGGCCTCGGCAATGCCACGGGAGAAGCGACTGCGCCGGTGGACAGCAAGCAGCACGACGCGGTGAGGGCGCTCGCCGCCCTCGGCTACAAGGCCGCGGACGCCGACCAGGCGGTGCGGCACGCGATGCTCGCACTCGGAGCCAAGGCCACGACGGAAGCACTGGTGAAAAAGGCGCTCAGCGGTTGAACCCGCGCCTAGGGCTGGAATTCAAACGCGGTCATCTCCGCCGCCGGTTGTTCCGCGCGGCGAACATGCTGGAAATGCAGATCAGGCGATGCGGATGCGGACTCGGCGGGAGGGCCAAACACCATCTGCGCATTGTCCGACGCCGGCATCGGCGAAAGTTCGATCCGGTTCATCCACTCAAAAGCGGCGCGCTGGGCACTGGTCATGGCCCGGCTATTGCCGGCGGGGGACGCCCTGTTGGTGGCAAAGACGGTTTGGAATTTCGGTTGATGGGCATCAACACCCGTTGCAGCCGCACGGAATGACTCGGGCGACACGTCCACCTGTGTCGGCTCGGTCACCGCCAATTTTCCGGCTGGTTGTGAAGGGCCGGTTGCAGCCGGCTGGTTGATCAGCACAAAAGCGACACAGGCAGCGGCGACCGCCAGTCCCGCAGCCCCGGCGATACGCGTGAGACGGTGCTGACGGGCCGGAAAAGCGGTGATTTTGCCGTCAGCCTGGCGGAGCGCCTGGGCCAGCGGTGCGGCGGGCGCGCGAAAATTCTCGAAGAGCATCGCACAGCCACGATGCATGCGGCAGTACTGCAGGTAGGTGCGATGGTGTGCGGGGCTCCGGGCAATCTCAGCCTCCAGTTCGGCCGCTTCCTTCGGCGAAATTTGCTGGTCAATGTAAAGATTGAGCAGCTCGATGAAACGCGACTCCTTCATGCGAAGTCCTCCCCCAGTTTGGAGCGCAGGCTTTCGCGCGCGCGCGCGATGCGGCTTTTGACCGTGCCGACGGAAATGCCGAGTATCTCGGCGATTTCCTCGTAGGACAGGTTCTTCACGTTGCGCAGAATTAAAATTTCCCGGTGTTTCGGGCTGAGCTTTTCCATGCCTTCGGCGATGCGGCTGACGAGCTCCTGCGTCACGGTCGCGTCCTCGGGCGTCTCCAGTTCAGCGGCAAAAACCTCGGAAAGCGGCGTGGCGTTGTCGGCCGAGACCGGCTGGTCGAAGGAGACGGTCTTGTCGCGTTTGCGGCGCCACCAATACCAGTAGCGGTTGCGTGCAAGATTGGTGGCGATCTGGTAAAGCCAGGTGGAAAAAGCCGATTCGCCGCGAAAATTGACCAAGCCACGATGGGCCCGGATGAAGGCGTCCTGCGTAACCTCTTCGGCGTCCTGCTGGTTGCGCAACAGGTGGAGCACCATCGAATAGATGCGATCCCAGTATCGCGTCACCATTTCGTTGAAGGCCGCCTGGTCGCCGGCTTTGAACCGGTCAACCAGCATTCGGTCGAGTGCAACTTCTTGGGCCTTCATTGACATACCGTCAAGATGGCTCTGATGCGTATAATCACGAATTGTTCCCACGGTTTTATTTTGAAAGTTAAATACTGGCAGGAAATGGGCTTGTGACAAGGCTTGACGCCACTGGCTGGATCAAGGTTTTACAGAAAATGCCGGTTTTCGCAAGAGTTGCGCAAATCGAGAAAATCCTTGCCAGTGCGGAGGAGTGAAATCTATTTCCGCTACCTTCTGGGATTGGGGGTTCGTAGCTCAATGGTAGAGCAGCATCCTTTTAAGTTGTTGGTTCTGGGTTCGAATCCCAGCGAACCCACCAGCCCGAATTTGACCATGAGGCGTGAAAAGCGCGCGCGGCCCCGGTGGTCGGACTCGCCAAGGGGTTATTCGCCCTCGCCATCGTCCCCGTAATTAAGCGTGGCATAAACCACGCCGATCAAATTTTGCGGCGTGACCAGTTCGAAATCCGCCTCTTCGTTGTTGAGCCCCTCCACGCGCCAGCCGCGGTACGTTTTTTCGATCAGCTTGTGGACGACCTCGACGCCTCGCAGATTGCGATAGGCGACCGTCATGCCGACCTGCAGCGTGTCATAGGGCACCGTGCTGATCACCAGCATGGTGTTGTCACCGTAAACGGGCAGCATCGAACTGCCGGCACCAGCCGCCGGGCTCCGCCCCGCGCCGCGATTGGAAAGCATTTCAGCATCATGCCAGGCCTGTATTTTCGTCACATTGGCCGTGGGCGGCGTCTTCGGCGCGGGATCAGTGCTGGCGCAACCCGCCAGCAAAAAGAGGGATGCCAGCGCCACAAGCAGCCGGAACCAGGCCTGTCGAGGGGATTTTGCACGAAATTTTTCCATCGAAAATTTTATATTTATAACTTTATCTATTTCAGATAGTGCCATAAGTAATTAACGCAGATGAAGCGACTTGTCATCATCGAAGACCAGACAGCCATTCGTGAAATGCTCGTGGAAATCCTCCGCATGGACCCCAACTACAAGCTGGTGGGGGAAAGCGGGGATGGCCAGAGCGCTTATAATCTGTGCATGGAGGTGAAGCCCGACCTGCTCGTGCTTGACGCCAAGCTCCCGGGCCTCAACGGCGTGGATCTTCTCCGCCGCCTCAATAAACAGCTTAAAAACGTCCGCGTACTTGTCTTCTCGGGTCACGAGAACCCCGTGCTCGTGCGCGAGATGCTTGAGGCGGGTGCCCACGGCTTCGTGGAAAAAACCGCCGGCCTTGTCGAATTTAAGAAAGGCCTCGAGACCGTGGCCAATGGTGGCACTTATTTCGGGCCGGCCGTCGCGGCGCTCCTGCGCAATGTCGTGGCCAATCCCAGCGCCAGTGCCACTGCCGATTTCCTCACCGACCGCGAACGCGAGATTCTTCAGCTCGTGGCCGAGAGCCATAGCACCAAGGAGATCGCCTCCAAGCTTGGCATCAGCGTGAAGACGGTGGACAACCATCGCACCAATCTGATGCGCAAGCTGAACCTCCACGACGTCGCCAGCCTCACGCGCTACGCCCTCGAGGTCGGCATCATCGAGCCGAAAAAAGCGCTGCTTTAAGCAGTCCGGTTCATTTGGCGAAGGCCGCCGCCGCTTCGCTATACCGATCGGCCAGTAGTTCGGCGAGCCGTTCATCCGCGCCGACCAGATCCGTCATCGCCACCCGCAGGCCCGGCCGCGCGCGCATCGCCGCCGCGCAAATTTCCGCGATGTCCCCGCCCGGCCCGGCATGACGCCCGGGCGACAGAAATTGCAACGCCACCACCACCTCACCCTGCCCGAAATTTTCGCTGCGCAGCAAATCAGCCAGCAACGGTTCAGTAAAAGCGAACTCCGCTTCCGGTCGGCGTTCCATCGAGGCCACCGCCACTCCCGCAGTCTCGCCACCCAGCAGGCGCCGCAGCTGTCCGCCCAGAAAATCACGCACCGCGGCCACGCCACGCTGCGGACTGCCATGGTCCACCAGCACGACTTTGGGCCGGCTCCATTTGGCGTCCGCCGCCGCCCGCCGCACGCCATCCGCCAGAATCGTCGCCAGGCGCCAATCGTCCAGCGCGTCCGCGTCCACCAGCCACCCCGCCACGTGCACGCGCAATGGCGGGAATTTTTTCTCCAGCACCCGCAACCGCTCCGGCACGTACTCCGTCACCGCCGCGCTCGGACCGAAAAAAAGCGGCAGCAGCACAAAATCATTTTCCCCGCGCTCCAACGCAGCCTCCAGCGCCGGTTCAAGCAATTCGGCCCGCTCACCGCCCAGTTCGCCGGCCCCGACCGCGCTGGAATGCAACAACGACACTGCACGCACCTCCGCGCCGCCCAGCCGCGCCCGCAGCCGGTCTCGGATGCTCCGCAGGCTCAGCGTCGAAGCGGCGCGGAGGGAACCGTTGTCGAACAAAAAGCAGGTAGGTGGCTGACCCATCTTCATGAGTGAAAGATTGCCGAATAAATTCTTGCCGTGCCAATATGATTGCTCAACAATCGCGTAACTTTCCGTCTCACATGAAGCTTCCCTCATCGAAACTGTCCCTCATCCTTTTCAGCACCGCAGTGCTGTTCGCGGGCTGCGCCACCAAATCCAAGCGTCCCACGCCTGACCAGACGGTCCTGGGCCCTGGCGGTGCGACTTCGGGTTCACTCAACCCGGAAGGCGTTGGCACCACCGACAACACCGCGGCCGGCCTGCAGCAGCGCCTGCCCGATGGCGTGATCGACGATGGCAAGCTCATCCACGGCCTGCTCCAGTCCGTTTACTTCGACCTCGACCAGTCCGCCATCAAAAAGGACGAACGCCAGAAGCTTGTCGATGCGGTCAAATATCTTACCGACAACCCGACGAAGAAACTCCTGCTCGAAGGTCATTGCGACTGGCGCGGCACCGACGAGTACAACATGTCGCTGGGTGATCGACGCGCGCAAAGCGTGAAAAGCTACCTCGTCAAGGCCGGCGTGTCCGCCGACCGGCTCGAGACCCTTTCCAAGGGCAGCCTGGAAGCAGCCAAAAATGGCAGCGAAGACCAGATGTCCAAGGACCGCCGCGTTGATCTCGACGTGAAGAAAGAATAACCCTCCGCAGATTTTTACGAAAAAGCCCCGGATGCGTCCGGGGCTTTTTATTGCGCAAAATTTCGAAGCGGAGCCAAAGATCAGCCGGCGGCCAGCGCGGCCAGCACTTTCTGCGACACCGCCATGCCCTTCTGCATGACGCTCAGTTTGAAGCTTTCATCCGGCGCGTGCAGATTATCCTCGGGCAGGAACAGGCCCAGCATGACCGAGTCGAGCCCGAGCACGCGCTTGATGTCGGCGATGATCGGGACGCTCCCGCCCTCGCGCAGATAAAGCGGCGGCTTCCCAAAGACCGCGGCCACGGCCGCATCCGTCGCCTGGAAGGCCCGGGCCAGCACCGCCGGCTGGTCCCGCGGCGTATTCGAACGGCCCGGCGGCACGACGACGTAGGGCACACCTTGATGCTGGTCGATGAGACGGAACGTCACGTCCCTCGGCATGCGCTCGGAGATGGTTTTGTAAAGGAGGTCGCGGATTTTCTCCGGCTGCTGGTTCGCCACAAGCCGGCAGCTGATCTTGGCGAAGGCCTTGCTCGGGATGACCGTCTTGGTGCCCTCCCCCTGGTAACCGCCGCCGATGCCGTTGAACTCGAGCGTGGGCAGGAAGCGGATCGCCTCAAACGGCGTGAAGCCCGGTGGCGTGTGGAACGCCGGGATGCCGAGAAACTCGCGGTATTTTTCCGCGTCGCCGCCCAGCTTGGCCAGTTCCCCGCGCTCCCATGGCTCGACCCCGGCCACATCGTCGTAAAACCCCGGCACGTTCACGCGTCCGTCGGGCGTGTGCAGCGAGGCGCACACCTCGGCTAGCGCTTGTATTGGATTTCTCAATACACCACCGTGCAGCCCCGAGTGCAGGTCGCCCTTCGCGCCGGTGACCTCGAGGTCGCAGAGCACCAGCCCGCGCAGGCCGCAGGTGATGACCACCTGCTCCTCGCTCGGGATGACGGTGTCCGACAAAAAGACCAGGTCGGCCTTCCGCAGCTCGTCCTTGAACGTCTCCAGGAACGGCGGAAAACTCGGACTGCCCATCTCCTCCTCGCCTTCGATGAGAAACGTGATGCGCAGGGGCAGCCGGGGATTTTTTTCCAGCAATTGTGCGACCGCCGCGAGATGCGTCATCAGCGGCCCCTTGTTGTCCGCCGCGCCGCGCCCGTAAAGCCGGCCGCCGCGCTCCACCGGGTCAAACGGCGGCGTCGTCCACAGATTCAGCGGATCGGCCGGCTGCACGTCGTAGTGGCCGTAGATGATGACCTGCGGCCAGCGCTCGTCGCCCCCGCGCCGGGCGAGGATGATGGGATGCAGCTTCGTCGGCACGATCTCCACCGCAAAACCCATCTCGCGCAGCAGGCCGGCCACAAACTCGCGCGCGCCCCGCATGCCCTCCTTGAATTTCGGGTCCGCCGAGACACTCGGGTGGCGGATGAACTCCTTTAATTTTTCAACCGGATCGAACATCCCGCCACCGTGCCGCAAATCCGCGCCGCGCGCTAGCCGGAAAATCCTTCAATGCTTGAAATGCCGGATGCCGGTGAAAACCATCGCCATCCCGCGTTCGTCCGCGGCCTTGATGACCTCGTCGTCGCGGACCGAGCCGCCGGGCTGGATCGCCGCGGTCGCACCCGCCTCAGCCGCGGCAATGAGGCCGTCGGCAAAGGGAAACAACGCCTCGCTGGCCACGGCCGAGCCGTGCAGGTCGAGCCCCGCCTCCTTCGCCTTCCACACCGCGATGCGCGAGCTGTCCACGCGCGCCATTTGGCCCGCGCCGACGCCGAGCGTGCGCTCGCCCCGGGCGTAGACGATGGCATTCGATTTGACGTGCTTGCAGATTTTCCAGCCAAACAGCATGCCCGCCCATTCCTCTGCCGTCGGCTGGCGCTTTGTCACGACCTTGAATTCGTTCACGTTTCCGAGCGTGCGGTCGCGGTCCTGCACCAGCACCCCGCCGATCACCGAGCGGATTTCCTGCAGGGAATCGGCGCCGATGCCCTGCTTCGCGACCATCAGCCGCAGATTTTTCTTTTTGCCAAAAATCGCGAGCGCCTCGTCGCTGAAACACGGCGCGATAATGACTTCAGTGAAGATCTCCCCGATGATTTTGGCGAGCGCCCCGTCGAGCGTCTGGTTGACGACGATGATGCCGCCGAACGGCGCCTGCCGGTCGGTCGCAAACGCCTGCTCCCATGCCTCACCCAGCGTGTCCGCGCTGGCGACGCCGCACGGATTGGTGTGCTTCAGGATCGCCACGGTCGGCCGCTCGAATTCGCCGATGAGATAGGTCGCCGAGGTGATGTCCAAAATATTGTTGTAGCTGAGTTCCTTGCCTTGGAGTTGCTGGAAATGCTCGTGAAACGTGCCGTAGAGCGCCGCCTGCTGGTGCGGATTTTCCCCGTAACGCAGCGCCTGCGTCTTCGTCCATGCCAGCGTAAGCTTGTCAGGAAATCCAGCCAGCGCCGCCAGATCGGGCGCCTCGGCCTGCGACTCGAGGTAACGCGCGATGGCCGCGTCGTAGCTGGACGTGCGCTGAAAGACTTTCAAGGCCAGGCGCCGGCGCAGCGCCGCGAGTCCGGCCGGCTGGTCGAGCGCGGCCAGTACCGCGTCGTAATCAGCCGGATCGCACACGACCGTCACGCTTTCGTGGTTTTTCGCCGCGCTGCGCAGCATTGACGGGCCGCCGATGTCGATGTTCTCGATCGCCTCCTCAAAATGGACCCCTGGCTTCGCGACCGTCTGCTCGAACGGATATAAATTCACCACCACGAGATCGATGAGGGCAATACCGTGCTCCACGGCCTGCGCCAGGTGCTCCGGCTTGTCGCGGCGGGCGAGCAGGCCGCCATGTATCTTCGGGTGCAGCGTCTTCACGCGGCCCTCCATGATTTCGGGCGAGCCGGTGTGCTGGCTCACCTCCGTCACCGGCAGCCCGCGCTCGGCTAGAAGCTTGGCCGTGCCGCCCGTCGAAAGCAGGCGATAACCGTGCTTTTTGACGAGCGCCGTGGCGAAATCGATGAGGCCGCGTTTGTCGCTGACGGACAGCAAAGCCAGTTTTTCCATAAAACCGAGTTTTTGCGCCGTGCAGCAACCGCCCGCAAGTCGAAAGACGTGGTTGGCTGCGAGAAGGTTGCGTGCCGCCAGAAATTGCGTTCATTTTCTCAACTGTGTCCTGCGACTCCAACGAACTGCCCGGCCTGACCGCCCACCTCGACAAACTGGTTTACCACCATGGTGGCCCCAGCCTGTCCCCGGACAAGCCGCATGCGTTTGTTTACTTCATCACCATCAAAAACGAGACCGAGCATACCGTGCGCCTCCTCGGCCGGAAATGGGTCATCCTGCACGCCGACGGCCGACGGCTCGTCGTCGAGGGCGACAAAATCGTCGGCGAGACACCGCGGCTCGCGCCCGGCGAGCAGTTTTCGTACAACAGCTACCACGTCACCAGCTGCGACGCCGAGGCCTGCGGCTGTTTCCATGGCGTGGATGAACAGGGTCAAAAAATCCACGTGGTGCTGCCGCCGTTCGCCATGAAAGTGCCCTCCGCATGACACCCGGCAAATCTTGCTCTTGCTCTTACCCAGCCTGTGCCTCTCCCTCGTCGCTTCCTAAATGAAGCTCATTGACCTGAATCGCGACGGCGGCATCGGTGCAAATTCACTCCTGCTGCAGCTCGGCGACGTGCGTATCCTCCTCGACTGCGGCCTGAATCCCAAGCTCACCGGCCGCCGTGCCACGCCCGATCTCTCCCCGCTGCGCGGCGCACCACCCGACCTGATCATCATCACTCACTGCCATCTCGACCACATTGGCAGCCTGCCCGTGGCCATGCGCGAGTATCCCAATGCGCCTGTCGTGATGACGCAGCCCAGCAGTATGCTCATTGAGCGCATGCTCCACAACTCCGCCAACGTCATGGTGCGCCAGAAGGAGGAGGAAAACATCCCCGACTATCCCCTTTTCACCCACGAGGAAATCGAGCGGTGCGCGAAACGTTTCACCGGCCTGCCCTTCGGCCATGCAAAAAAATTCCGCGGCGCGCACGACGAGATCGAGCTCATTTTCCATCCCGCCGGCCACGTCGCCGGCGCCGCCGGCGTCGAACTGCGCCACAAGCACCGGCAGATCTTCATCACCGGTGACGTGCTTTTCGAGGACCAGCGCACCCTCCCCGGCGCCAAGTTTCCGGCCGGGCATTTCGACACCCTGATCATGGAGACCACGCGCGGCCACACCGAACGCCCCGCCGGCAAGAGCCGCGGCTCCGAGGTCGCCCGTCTCATCGCCAGCATCAACGACACCATCCAGCGCGGCGGCTCGTTTCTCATTCCCGCCTTCGCCCTCGGCCGCCTGCAGGAAATTCTCGCCGTCGTGCACGACGCGCGCAAATTCGGCCGCCTCGTCGACTGCCCCATCTTCGCCTCCGGCCTCGGCCTCGACCTCGCGGATTACTTCGACGAGATCACGCGCAAGACCCGCCAGCTCAATTTCAGCCGCAGCATCATCAAGGAGCTCAAGCTCCGCCCCCTTCCGCGCAAGCTCAACGCGGGCGAGGATCCGCAGCAAAACGCCCTTTATATCGTGAGCAGCGGCATGCTCGTCGAACGCACGCCCAGTTATACGCTCGCCTCCGGCCTCGCCGGCCACGCGCGCAACACCATCGGCTTCGTCGGCTACTGCGATCCCGACACTCCCGGCGGCGCGCTCCTCGCCGCCAAGCCCGGCGAAAACTTTCTTTTCGAAGCCGCGCACGTGAAGGCCAAGCTCAAGGCCCGCGTGGAAAAATTCGAGCTCAGCGGCCATGCCGACCGCGACGAGTTGCTGCAGTTTGCGCTGCAGACCGGCGCGCGCGCCATCGTGCTCACCCACGGCGACCCGCCCGCGCGGGCCTGGTTCGCCCAGCAGTTCGCCGAAAAAATGCCTCAAAGCAAGGTGCTCGATCCCGTGCCTGGGCAGAGTTACCTAGTATGAGAGAAAGTCCGGCTGCCGTGGAAATATCCAGGCCCAAGCCGGCGTTCACCAAAGGTTAAAGTCAGTCCGCGCGTTTCATTCAGGCGGATTAGTTAACAATTTAATTAACTTTCGCCCACTTCGGCATTGTGCATGAGGCGGCAAGGGACTTTCCGTCTTTGCCACCAACCTGCAATTACTCCGCGCGCCATTCGCCATGGAGTTTCCAGCTGCAGGAAAGCTTCCACTAAAACCAATGACCGATGGCAAGGCGTGGGATCTCGCATCCCGGTCCTCCCGCCGTTGGACATTCCAGCCAATCTCCCTCCATGCTTCTTCCCACATTCTCCTCGCGCTTTCGCCGCGCGCTGCTTTTCAGCGCGCTTTTTACCTCATTGATCCTGCGGGCCACGACCGCCACCAGTCTCAGCAGCTTCGGCGGCGAAGAGGAGCCGGCCGTGATTTATTTTCCGGATACCCACACCTTCGTCAGCGACAGCTACGTGAATATCACCGACCTGGGCGGCGGCGTCTTCCAGATGCTGCTTCGCTACAGCCCGACCCAGTGGGATGGTGACCGTACGACTTCGAACACCGACCGCGGCCGGGCCGAAATCAAAACCCTCGGCGCCCACCAGTTCATTCACGACACGTTCGAATACGCCACGACCTGGCGCACCAATCCCGAGTTCGTCGGTTCCGGTGCCTTCTGTCATATCACGCAGCTCAAGCCGGTGGACGGAGTCGAAGGCTCGTCCGGCTCGCCACTGATCACGACTTCGATTTTTTCCGGGACCAGTTCCGCCGCCGTCCGCTATGCGTCCTCATCCTTCTCTCCCGCCAACGTATTCTCCCCCATCGTCGTGCGCAACATCACCTGGGCGCCCGCCACCTGGCTGGCGGAAACCATCCGGGTCCGGACAACCGCCGATGGTGAAAACACCGGGCAGGTGGTTGTCTCCCTCAATGGCGATTCCTTCCAGGGCGTAACCAACGTCGAAGTGTGCCGCCCCTCCTCCACGGAATACTATCCGAAATGGGGCCTTTATCGCGGCACCAGCGTAACCTCCGGTTTCAGCCCCAATGATTACATCCAGCACTCGAACGTCTCAGCCACCCTGACTTCAGTCACCCAGGACCCCGCCTTCAGCCCGGCGGCCGGCTCGTATTCCGCCGCGCAAACCGTAACCATCACTTCAGGCACCAGCGGGGCCTCGATCCGCTACACCACCGACGGCAGTACGCCGAGTGAAACCGCCGGCACGCTTTACTCCGGCCCTGTTACCATCAGCACCAGCGCGACGCTCAAAGCCATCGCCTACTCGAGTTCCTTGCCGGACAGCAATGTGACCAGCGCCACCTATACCATCGGCTCGACGATTATTTCCTTCGAAGCCGAGAGCCTTGGCCGCACCAGCACCGGCGCCGGCACCAGCGTGCAGACCGACGTCAACACCAGCGGCGGCAAATGGATCTCCCTCGATGCCAACGGCGCCGGCCAGTACGTCGAGTACACCCTGCCCAATATCCCGGCTGGCGTCTACAGCCTGCAGATGAGCTATAAGACCAACAACAACCGGGGCATGCTCCAGCTCGCAATCGACGGCACCGACCTGGGCGATGTGCTCGACCAGTACAAGCCGACCCCCTCCATCTACCCGACGCAGACCTTCGGGGTGGTCACCTTCACCTCAGCAAGCGACCATATCGTCCGTCTCACGGTAACCGGCAAGAATTCCGCCTCCAAGGGCTTCGGCCTGTCGGCGGATAAATTTTTCCTGGTGGCCATCCCGGACACCACGCCGCCCGTGCTGACTCTGCCCGCAGATATCATTACCGAGGCCGCTGACGAAGACGGCGCGATCGTCAATTTTTCCGCCAGTGCCAATGACGACAGGGATGGAAACATCCCCGTGACGCTGATTCCCGCTTCCGGCAGCACTTTCCCGCTCGGCACCACCACGGTCACCGCCACCGCCACCGATGCCGCCGGCAACAAGACCACCGGCTCCTTCACCGTCACGGTCCGCGACACCACGCCGCCGATTCTGATTCCGCCGGACAATGTCACCCTTGAAGCCACTGGTCCAAGCGGCGCCGTTGCCACCTTCACCGGCGACGCCATCGACACCGTGGACGGCACTGTGCCCGTTGTCTTCAGCATTCCCTCCGGCAGCACCTTCCCGCTCGGGACCACCACGGTGATGGCCACCGCGACGGACGCCTCCGGCAACAAGGCCACCAAGGCCTTCACCGTCACGGTCCGCGACACCATACCACCCGTCCTTACGCTGCCGCCCAGTCTCACCCTTGAGGCCACCGGCCCCGGAGGCGCCATCGCCCTCTTTGCCGCCACCGCCACGGACATCGTCGACGGCACCGTGCCGGTGGTCTTCAGCGTTCCATCGGGCATCATTTTCCCGCTTGGCACCACGATCGTGACCGCCACCGCCACCGATGCCGCCGGCAACAAAGCCTCCGGCGCCTTCACTATCACCGTCCGCGACACGATACCTCCGGTGCTTGCCCTGCCGGCCGGCCTCGTGCTCGAAGCCACCGGTCCAGCCGGGGCCGTCGCCACTTTCACCGCCAGCGCCAGCGATATCGTCGATGGTGCCGTGCCAGTCACTTTCAACATTGCGTCAGGCAGCACCTTCCCGCTCGGCACCACCACCGTGATGGCCACCGCGGCAGACGCCGCCGGCAATATGACCGCAGGCTCCTTCACCGTCACGGTTCGCGACACGACACCACCCATTCTCACCCTGCCGGCCAATCTTGTGCTTGAAGCCACTGGCCCAGCCGGGGCTATCGCCACTTTTACTGCCAGCGCCAGCGATATCGTCGATGGTATTGTTCCGGTCACCCTCAGCCTTCCTTCGGGCAGCATTTTCCCGCTCGGCACCACCACCGTGACCGCCACGACAACGGATGCCGCCGGCAACAGGACTACGGGCGCCTTCACTATCACCGTGCGCGACACCACGCCGCCTTTGATCAAGAGCCTGAGGCCATCCATTAAAACTCTCTGGCCGCCCAATCATCAAATGGTCCCGGTCAGGATTTTCGCCGACGTGCATGACCTGGTGGATCCGAGGCCGGTCACCCGGATCATCTTTGTCACCAGCAACGAGCCGGTGATGGACAGACATGATGACCATGACAGCCGGCACGATCACGATGACCGCGACGGCAGACGCGATCGCGATGACGGTCCCGATTGGAAAATCACCGGTGATCTCACCCTCCTGCTCCGCGCCGAGCGAAGCGATTCCGGCCATGGCCGGATCTACACCATCACCGTGGAAAGCCGCGATGCCTCGGGCAATGCCAGCACCAAAACGGTCACCGTCGACGTTCCGAAAAGGTGGGATAACAATTAGCCTCACCAGGCTTTTCCGCTTTTCAAAGAGCCCGCGATAACGGGCTCTTTTTGCGCATATGCTTAACGATTTAATCATTTTTTGCTAATTAGATATTGTCGATGAGCGGCAAAACGTCTCCATTTGCCACTCGTCTGCGACTGCCCCCGTCACCCCAGTCTGTGGCGTTCCCCTCCGCCCACGGATAACCTCAAAAAAAACTTATCGTGAAAAAGCCCTCCTTTTTGCGTCCCTCCTTGCTTCGCGTTCTGGCGCTGTCCCTGCTCGCGCCCATCGCCGCCTCCGCGCAAACGCGCATGTTTGCGCCGTATATTGAGATGGATGTCTCGGACAACCTGCCCCAAATTTCCTCGGCCTCCGGCATCAAGGATTTCACCCTGGCTTTCATCATCAGCGGCGGCAGTTGCACGGCCTCCTGGAATGGCTCGACCCCCGTGTCCTCGGACACGGCCTACAAGCCGCTAATCGACAGCCTGCGCAGCGCCGGCGGCGATGTCATCGTCTGCTTCGGCGGCGAAGCGGGCACCGAGGTGGCCGGGACCTGCACCAGCGTATCCAGTATTCAAGCACAGTACCAGCTGGTCGTCACCAAGTACAACGTGAAGATGCTGGACTTCGACATCGAAGGCGCCGCCGTGGCCGATACCGCGGCCATCGACCGGCGCAACCAGGCGCTGGCCAACCTCCAGGCGGCCAACTCCGGGCTGATCATCTCGTACACCCTCCCGGTTGAGCCGAGCGGCCTCGACGATAACTGCCTGAACCTGCTGAAAAACGCCAAGTCTCACGGCGTGAACGTGGCGGTGGTCAACCTCATGACCATGGACTTCGGCGGGAGCGTCAACCCCAACGCCATGGGACAAGCCTCGATTGATTCGGCCAATGCCGTAATCAGCCAGCTTCAGTCCATCGGCGTAAGCGCCAAGATCGGCATCACACCGATGATCGGAAGGAACGACACCTCTCCTGAAATCTTCACTGTGGCGGACGCTCAGAAGGTACTGAGCTACGCGCAGTCGAACAACAACATCAGCCGGCTGACCTTCTGGTCGGTGTCCCGCGACGTATCCTGCCCCGGCAATGCCGCGCAGGTCTCAGATACCTGTAGCGGCATTACGCAAAAACAATGGGATTTTTCCCATGTGTTTGAGGCATTTGGCGGCAGCAGCGGCCCAAGCCAGGTCGCTACGCTCGCTTTCAACCCGGGCGGCGGCACCTACGCCAGCGCGCAAAGCGTGACTATCACCACCTCCACCAGCGGCGCCACCATCCGCTACACGACGGATGGGAGCGCTCCCTCGGAGACTCACGGCACCATTTACTCCGGTCCGGTCAGCATCGGCAGTACGGCGACCCTCAAGGCCATCGGCTATGAGACCGGCTTCACCGACAGCAATATCACCAGTGCCAGCTACACCATCAACACCGGCGGCGGCGGCACCCCGATCACGCTGGAAGCGGAAAATCTTTCCCCGGTCGGCACCGGTGCCACGGTCAGCATCAGCAACGATGCCAACGCCAGCGGCGGCGTCATCGAGTTCCTCAACTCCACCGCGGCCGGCCAGACCATGACCCTGACCACCCCGAGCATCGCCGCCGGCACCTATCAGGTCCAGCTCCGCTACAAAACCAACACGACACGCGGCCAGCATACCGTCAAAATCGACGGAGTTCAGGTCGGCAGCACCATCGACCAGTACGCCACGACCTCCGCCTACACCACTGTGACCCTCGGCAGCGCAACCCTCGCTGCCGGCGCCCACACCATCGTGCTGACCGTGACCGGCAAAAACGCCTCCGCCACCCAGTTCTACATCACGGCCGACTCCTTCACGCTCACACCTTCGTCCGTTCAATCGCAGGCCGCCGCACCCTCGTTCAGCCCGGGCGCGGGCACCTATACCAGTACGCAGAGCGTGACGATCGCCACCTCCACCAGCGGCGCTTCCCTCCGTTACACGACTGACGGCAGCACACCCAGCGAGACCGCCGGCACGGTTTACTCCATCCCGGTGAGCATCAGCGCCACGGCCACACTCAAGGCCATCGCTTACGAGAGCGGCTTCACCGACAGCTCCGTGACCAGCGCGACCTACACCATCAACACCGGCGGCGGCGGCACGACCGTCTCCTTCGAAGCCGAAAGCCTCACCTACACGCCGAATGGCGCGACTGCCTCGGTGCAGACCGATGTCAATTCCAGCGGCGGAAAGTGGATCGAACTCGCCGGTAACAGCGTGGGCGATTACATCAACTTCGCAATTCCCAGCGTGGCCGCCGGCACCTACCAGCTGCAAATGGAATGGAAGGGCAATACCACCCGCGGCATTCTGCAGCTCTCGGTCGACGGCACCAACGTCGGTGGCACGGTCGATCAGTATTCGGCCGCCCAATCCTACCCGACGAGCACGTTCGGCAACGTAACCTTCAGCTCGGCCGGTACCCATACCATCCGCCTGACCGTCACGGGCAAGAACTCAGCCTCGGGCAACTACCAGCTGTCGGCTGACAAGTTTACCTTCGTCGCCCAATAATAATATCCAAGCAATCGGCGCGCGTACGCATCTCTGAAACACCGCCCGCGCGCCCATTTTTCATCGCTGAGGATCATTCGTATTTAAACGTTTTAATATCGCCAACCCTATTATAACGTTTTAACCATTTTGGCGCCATCTCCGTATCCTGAGATACGTTCACTTTCCCCTCATATATCGCTCCCAAAAATGAAAACACAACACCCCCACATGCATTCGTGCCGTCCGTCCCTGAAATTCATGGGCCTGGCGGCATTTCTCTGCGTGCTCTCATTCGGCCTGACCGGTCGTTTGTCAGCCCAGGCCATCACCCTTGAGGCTGAAAGCCTTTCTCCCGTCGGCACCGGCGCCACCGTCAGCATCAGCAATGATGCCAACGCGAGCGGCGGCGTCGTCGAGTTCCTTAATTCCACGGCGGCCGGCCAGGTTATGACCCTGACCACCCCGAGCATCGCGGCAGGCACCTATCAGGTCCAGTTCCGTTACAAGAACAACACGACGCGCGGCCAGCACACCGTGACAATCGATGGCACCCAGGTCGGCGGCACGATTGATCAGTATGCCTCCAGCTCCACCTATGTCTCGGTCAGCCTCGGCAATGCGACTCTCGCCACCACAGGCACGCACACCATCGCACTGACGGTGACCGGCAAGAACGCTTCCGCGACCCAGTTCTATATCACGGCCGACTCCTTCATTTTCACCCCGGTGACCGTGCAGCAACAAGCCGCCACGCCTTCATTCACCCCGGCCGCCGGCACCTATTCCACTTCGCAGTCGGTGACGATCAGCACCACGACCAGCGGAGCCACCATCCGCTACACGACGGATGGCAGCACGCCGAGCGAGACCACCGGCACCGTCTATTCCAGCCCGGTCAGCATCAGCGCCACGGCGACCCTCAAGGCCATCGCGTTTGAAAGTGGCTTCACCGACAGCGCGGTCGCCAGCGCGACCTACACCATCAGCACTGGTGGTGGTGGCAGCGGCGGCACGACCGTCTCCTTCGAAGCCGAAAACCTCACCTATACGGCCAGTGGTGCCACCGACTCGGTCCAGACCGACACCAACTCCAGCGGCGGCAAGTGGGTCGAACTCTCCGGCAACAGCGTGGGTGACTCCATCAGCTTTGCCATCCCCAGTGTGACCGCCGGCACCTATCAGGTGCAGATGGAATACAAGGGGCTCACCAGCCGCGGCATCCTGCAGCTCTCGGTCGACGGCACCAACCTCGGCAGCACGCTCGACCAGTATGCGTCGGGCCAGACCTACCCAACGACCACGTTCGGCACCGTGACCTTCAGCTCGGCTGGCACGCACACCGTCAAGCTGACCGTAACCGGCAAGAATGCTTCCTCCAGTGGCTACCTGCTGTCCGCCGACAAATTCACCTTCCTCGCCTCTGGCGGCGGCGGTGGCGGCACGGTGGCGGCTCCGAGCTTCAGCCCGGCCGGCGGCACCTACGGCAGCGCGCAGAGCGTCACCATCACCACGTCGACCAGCGGCGCCTCCATCCGTTACACCGTTGATGGCAGCACCCCGTCGTCGACCGCCGGCACGCTCTACTCCATCCCGGTGAGCATCAGCGCCACCACCACCCTCAAGGCCATCGCCTTTGCGAGCGGCATGACGAATAGCTCGGTCACTTCCGCCACCTACTCCATCACCACTGGCGGCGGCGGAAACTTCACCGCGGCTCAGGTGTTGGCAGGCATCATGGCGCACGAGTCGTCATCTGACCAGGTGAACACCAAGCCGCACATCAACACAATGACCCGCGCGATGAACGTGAACGTCTATCAGGTCACCACCGGCGTTTTCGTCTACACCTCCAGCATGGCCATCGACGACGACGGCAGCGATCCCGATCCCGATCCCGACCATCAAGGCGAGACCACGTGGCAGGACAGCAGCGGCGCCCAGCTTGGAGCGCACCATGTTCCCTTCTACGTGCTGGGTGATGACTGCTGGGACAACGAAGGCGGCTCCCATATCACTCCCTGCCCGCACTTCTTCTACTCCGAACACAACATCACGGGCCGGCAGTTCGCTTTGATCTTCTACAATGGCAAGGTCATTGGCGCTGTGTTCGGCGATACGCAGACCGCGAACAACCAGACCACATCGGACAACGATGCGCGTGAACTCGGCGAAGCCTCCGTCGAGGCGGCTTCCCTCCTCGGCATTCCCGACAGCGGAACGACCGGCGGCGTCGATAACGGCGTCACCGTCGCCATCTTCTCCGGCTCGCAGTGGGTCGTGAAGGGCACCAACAAGGGCACCGGCCCCGTAGGCTCCGCCACCGGCTCGCTGAACGGCAATGCCCAGGCTTTGGTCCAGCAGGCGTTGAACACGCTCGGAAACGATTTCGGCCTCTAAGCGAAACTAAATCGTAAAATATCGGAGGCACCGTCTGGCGAAATTCCTTTCCCGGACGGTGCCTCTTTTTTTTGCCACCGGCTTGAATGCTGTTTATCATCCGAATAATTCCACACCGGAATCAAGGTATGGGACCATCCGCTAAATCCAAACGAGAGCCCAGCCCCGTGCTGGCCTTCCGCCCGATCCTTTATCGGCCCGGCGCGATCTCGCTGCAGATCGTTGCGCTCGCTTGCCTCCTCCTCCGGGCCGCGGCACAGACGCCCGCTGCGCCCCAGCCACCGACTCCGGCCGCACCGCCTGTGCCGGTGATCACGGTTGAGGAGAAGTCTTTCGATTTCGGGGAAGTCCGACACGGCCAGACCGTTGTCCACGGCTTCAAGGTCTCGAACACCGGCCATGCCATCCTGCATATCAAGGAGGTCCATGCCAACTGCGGATGCACCTCCGCCTTGATCGGAAAAAAGGATTTGGAACCCGGCGAAAGTACGGAGATCGATGCGGAATTCACTCCGGACAAGGAATTCTCGGGCCCCGTGCGCAAGACGATCCTGGTGGTTTCCGACGCGCCCGCCCACTCCAAGTTAATCCTGCGTTTCGCAGCCGATGTGCCGCCGGATCCAGCGCCGGCCAAACCGGCCCCGTGATTTCACAACGCGGAAGCCTGCCCTCCTCGTTCCATCCCAACACCCCAACCTCAGGAACCCCGCGCAGCGCCGTTCCCTGTCACTGCTGATAAACCCGCCTTTGTCGGCAAATGCGTTCTCCAGCGCTCCGTTGATTTCAGTTTGCCGCCGGCCGCCCAAACCACGGACGGCTTGTTTCGATCAGAACACCGCGCTCGCGGCCTGCACATTTGATTCAGTTACCCTTCCCCTCATGAAATTTTGCCCCCCAGTTTTTAAAGCCCTGCTGCTTCTTGGCGGCATTCTCACCCTGCCCGCCGCCGCCGCCCAGTTGACCCTGTCCACCGGATGGTCGCTGCAGTCGTCGACCAAGGCCACCCAGACGGGCAGCGCCATTTCGACCGCCGGGTTCCAAGCCACCGGATGGTACCCGATCACCATGCCCGCCACCGTGATCGCCGGGTTGCTGCAGAACAACGTCTACGCCGATCCTTTTTACTCGAAAAATCTGTCGCTCATAAATCCTGCCGACTTCACGCCGGCCTGGTGGTATCGGACGGAGTTCACCCTTCCCTCCAGCGAAAATGGCAAGCGGGTCTGGCTCAAGCTGGAGGGCCTCAACTATCGGGCCAACGTGTGGTTCAACGGCACCCAGCTCTCGACCACGACCAGCACGGTCGGCCCTTTCCGCTCCTTCGAATTTGATGTCACCTCCCTCGTAAATTACCCGGGAAGCAACGCCCTGGCCGTGCAGATTTCCCCGCCCGTCAATTACAGCAGCGACCTGACCGTTTATTTCGTCGATTGGAGCCCGACGCCTCCCGACAAGAACATGGGCATCCTCAACGACGTCGTCGTCTCGACCAGCGGTTCGGCGAACATCCGCCACCCGCTCGTCAGCACCAAATTCGACCTGCCTTCATTGTCTGTCGCGCACCTCACCGTGGCGGCGGAGGTGACAAACGGCTCGGGTGCCTCCGTCTCGGGCACCGTCGACGGCACGATTGGCGCCATCAGCTTTTCCCAGCCCATCACGCTCGCCGCGCACCAGACCCTGCGCGTGACGTTCACCCCCGCGGCCTATCCGCAATTGAACGTAAGCAATCCGTCCATCTGGTGGCCGTGGGAATATGGCACGCCGAATCTCAATACGCTGAACCTCAGCGTCAGCCTGGGCGGCCAGCTCAGCGACAGCCTGACGACCCAATTCGGCATCCGGCAGGTCACTTCGGCCCTCAACTCCGGCGGCAGCCGCGTTTTCTCCATCAACGGCAAACCCATTCTCATTCGCGGCGCCGCGTGGTCGCCCGACATGTTTCAGCGCCGCAGCCCCGCCCGGCAGGAAGCCGAGGTCCGCTATGCCCGCGACCTGAATTTCAACACCCTCCGGTTTGAGGGCAAGTTCGAGGACGAAAACCTGTTCCAGCTGACCGACAAATACGGCCTCCTCGTGATGATCGGCTGGTGCTGCTGCGACGCCTGGCAGAACAGCAGCAGCTGGAATGCCGAGCAGACCACCGTGGGGACTGATTCCCTGCGCAATCAAATGTACCGCCTGCGCATCCATCCCAGCATGCTCGTCTGGCTGAACGGCAGCGACGAGACCGCGGCATCTTCCGTCGAGCAAAGTTACGTCAGTATGGAAGCCGACCTCCAATGGCCCAATCCCACCATCGCGTGCGCAGCGGACCGTTCGACCACCCCGGAAGGCCCGACCGGCGTGAAAATGAATGGCCCTTACGACTATGAGCCGCCCACTTACTGGGAGACGGACACCAATAAAGTCGGTGGTGGCGCCTGGAATTTTTCGACCGAAATCAGCCCGGGAGCCGATGTTCCTCCGATCGAAAGCCTGCAGCAGTTCATTCCCGCGGCTGATCTCTGGCCCATTGGCTCCTACTGGACCTTCCACTGCGGCCAGGACGTCTTCGGCAACCTCGACGTTTTCACCAATGCGATGACGAAGCGCTACGGCGCCGCCAGTTCCGCCGCCGACTACGCCGCCAAAGCGCAGATTTCCACCTACGAATCCCACCGCGCCATGTTCGAGGCCTACGGCCGGCACAAGTACACTTCAACCGGTGTGATCCAATGGATGATGAACAACGCCTGGCCGGGCATGTTCTGGCACGTATACGACTACTACCTGCGCCCTGGCGGCACGTATTTCGGCGTCAAGAGCGCCCTCGAACCCCTCCACATTCAATACTCGTACGTCAACCAAACCATCACCGTCCTCAATTCCACCCTGCAAGCCTACGGCAACCTGACGGCCAGCATGCAGGTCTACAATCTGGACGGCACGCAGAAATACACTCACTCGATGGCCGTCAGTTCCGTCGGTCCCGACAGCACCAATGACATCTTCACGCTGCCGAGCATCTCCGGCCTGACCGCCACCTACTTCCTCCGGCTGACCCTCACCGATGCCAGCAGCAATATCGTCAGCATCAATACCTATTGGCTCTCCACAACGGCAGACGTGGTGAACTGGAGCACCTATGGCAACCCGTGGCAATATACGCCACAGTCAGCTTATGCCAATCTGACCGCCTTGTCGACCATGCCGGCCGCGAGCATCACCTACAGCCAGCAAACCGCCGATTCCGGCACCCAGCGCACTCAAACCGTGACGCTGACGAACACAGGCTCGACCATCGCCTTCTTCGTTCGCCTGAAGATCAACCAGAGCACGACCGGGAACGAAGTTTTGCCGATCCTCTGGCAGGACAACTACGTCACCTTGCTGCCGGGCGAAAGCCGGCAGATCACCGCGACTTACTTTATTTCCGATCTTGGCGGCGCTTCACCCGTTTTGCAGATCGTGCCTTATCTTTCGAATGTCACCGTCACTCCCGCCGGTGGTGGCAGCACAGCCGCGACGCCGACCTTCAATCCCGTCGCCGGCACCTATTCCACCACGCAAAACGTGACGATCAGCACCACGACCAGCGGCGCCTCCATCCGTTACACGACCGACAGCAGCACACCGAGCGAGACCGCCGGCACGCTCTACTCCGGACCGGTTAGCATCAGTGCGACAACGACCCTCAAAGCCATTGGCTACGAGACCGGTTTCACCGACAGCGCCGTGGCCAGCGGAACTTACACCATCACGACTCCGCCCCCGCCGCAGGTCGCCACCCCCGTCTTCAGCCCGGCCGCGGGAACGTACTCCACTACGCAATCGGTAACGATCAGCACGACGACCAGCGGCGCGACCCTCCGCTACACGACGGACGGTAGCACACCTTCTGAAACGGCCGGCACGATCTATTCCGGCCCGGTCAGCATCAGCAGCACGACGACCCTCAAGGCCATCGGCTATGAAACCGGTTTCACCGACAGCGTCGTGACCAGCGGCATCTACACGATCTCCGTCGGCCCTCCGCCCACGGTGAGCTTCGAGGCCGAGAGCCTTTCCCCGGTCGGCACCGGCGCCACGGTCAGCATCAGCAACGATGCCAACGCCAGCGGCGGCGTGGTTGAGTTCCTCAACTCCACCGCGGCCGGCCAGACCATGACGCTCACCACTCCGAGCATCACGGGTGGCACCTATCAGGTTCAAATGCGCTACAAGCCCAACACCTCCCGCGGACAGCTCACGGTGAAAATCGATGGCACCCAGGTCGGCGGCACGCTCGATGAGTATTCGACCAGCCAGACCTACGTCACCTCCACCCTCGGTAATACGACTCTCGCCACCGGCACGCACACCATCGTGCTCACCGTCACCGGCAAGAACGCCTCCGCCACCCAGTTCTATCTCACCGCCGACAAGTTCACCTTCATCGGTCAATAACCATCACGAAGCCAGCGCGCGGGGACCATCGTTCTCCGCGCGCCGGGCGGAAACCACTTATTGTTTCATCAGCTCGCGCAGACGCGCGCACATCGGAGGGCTGCCCGCAAAATAATGAATGCGGGGCATCTTCAAGTCGAACTGCCGTAGCGGCAGCTGCTCGCCATTGAGGAAATGCACTTCGCCGCCCGCCCCCAGGCAGAGCGGGATGGCCGCCGCCAGATCCCAGATTTTCACATTGTAGTCCAGCGCACCGTCGATCAGCCCCACCGCCACATAGGCCAGATGCAGGGTCGCGCTGCCCAGTCCGCGGATTTTGAAATTGGTCAGAATCGGCTGAAGCTGCGCCACGAGTGATTTGTCCGACGGGCTGTGAAATCCGACGAGGCTTTCCTTGTTCAGCGGTTCGGTCTTCACCTGCGCCAGCCGATCGCCGTCATGCACGCCAAATCCCGGCCCGCCGTGGATGAGGGTGCGCCGCGCAAGGTCATAAACCACGCCGTAAACCGGCTCGCCGTTTTCAAACAGCGCCAGCGCGATGGCGCATTGCGGGATGCCCAGCGCGTAGTTGTTGGTGCCATCGATGGGATCGAGCATCCAGGCAAACCTCGCCGTGACCGGAATGGGCGCCGGCGTTTCCGCCAGCTCCTCGCTGAAAAACTGGTCGCCGGGAAATTGCGCGCCAAGCTCGCGAAAGATATTTTCCGAGATGGCGATGTCCACCGCCGTGACGCGCGTGCCGTCGCTTTTCCAATGGCTTTCGGCACGGCCAAATTCGCGATGCAGCAAGCCGGTTTGCGCGAGCACAGCGCGTTGGGCGGCCTCGATGCGGGCAGGAAGTTCGGGTGAAGGCATGAAGCCGCTAATTCGGGTCAATCAACGCCCGCCTACAACTCAATTAACAAGGATCGGCCAAAAATCGGCGATTCACTCGTAATCGTAAAGCCTCGGATCACGAACCGGCTGGTCGCGACGCGCTCGAAAGCGACGCCGGCCTTCCCTCGCTTCAGCCGCCGCGCCGGGCGCGGGCGGCTCGTCGCTACCCGGAAGATCATTTTCACCGGCCTCACCACCGCCGAGTTGCTCTTCCAGCGAATCCGGATCGGCGCCTTCCTCGAGTTTGCGCACGACCTCCTCCATTTCGCCGTCGATTTTCTCGCCCGTCAATTCCGCCATGCGGCGCATCATGCGGCCCATGGCCCGCGGGTCGTTTTCATCGACGTGCGCAAACTCGTTTTCCATCGCGTTCATCGCCGCCTCCATCCGCGGATCCTCCGCCTCGGCGGGCTGCCCGCTCCCACCTGCGTCCCCGCCAGGCGGCTGCTTCCCGCTTTTTCCCGGACTGGTCACGGCGAATTTCGACAGCAGCTTCACCATGGAAAACGCCGGGTTGTCCGGGCATTTCGGAATGATTTTCCCTTGGGCCAGCGTCTTGGCGTAAAATTGGTAAACCGTGTGGTTCTCCGCACAGTAGAACTCGTAAATCGGCATAACGCACAACAACTAGTCAACGGGCGGCCGCTTGGCAAGTTGATGCCCCCGCTGCACGAGCGGCGCGCGTCCGCCCCGGTTGAGACGGTCGAGCACGTCGGTCAGCCGTCGCTGCTTTTCGTCGCGCCCGGCAAACATTTCCAGTTGCGCCGGGCCGTCCTCGACCCCTGACAACCGCACGCTCACCAGCCGCAGCGGCCGGCGCTTTTTCCATGCAGCCCGCAGCAATGGCGCCACCAGCGGATAAAAGGGCAACTCGAGATCGGTGGCCGATTCAAGGCTGCGGCCATGCGACTCCTGCGAAAAATCCGGATAACGCACTTTCACCGTGATCGTGCGCACGCGTTTTCCATCGGCCCGCACCTTGGGCATGAGTTCATCAAGCATGCGCTTCGCGATGCGCTCGATCTCGGCAAAATCGCCGATGTCTTCCGCAAACGTCTCCTGCTGCGAATAGCTCTTGGCGTCCTCGTCCTCGGTCTCGACCGGCCGGTCATCCTCGCCCCGCGCGAGGGCGAGCATCTCCCGCCAGCCGTCACCCAAAGCCGCCTTCAGCTCCGTCTCGCTGCGGGCCAGCAAATCGCTCACCAGCACCAGGCCGTGCCGGGCCAGCGCCGCCTGGGTTTTCGGCCCGATCCCCGGAATTTTTCCCAACGAGAGCGGCGCGAGAAACCCCGCCTCTGTTCCCGGCGGCACGACAACAAAGCCGTTCGGCTTGCGCAGCTTCGAGGCGATCTGCGCCACCAGCTTGTTCGTCGCGATCCCGAATGACACCGGAATTTTCAGCTCGTCCCGGATGCGCTGCTGCAGACCGCGCACGGCCACCTCGATTTCTTCAACGCACTTCAGTCCGCACGGCCCGAGATCGACGTAACCTTCGTCGATGGAATTGCGCTGCACCAGCGGCGTGAGCGTCTCGCACAAATCGAACATCCGGCGCGAAACCTCGCCGTAGAGCCCGGAGGTGTGCGGAATCAAAATCAACTCCGGGCAGACCTTGAGCGCCCGGGTGGTCGGCATCGGGGTGTAAACGCCGCGCGCCCGCGCCTCGTAACTCGCGGAGGAAATAATGCCGCGCTCGCGTCCGCCCACCGCGCAGATTTTTCCGCGCAGCGCCGGGTCGCGCGCCTGCTCGCACGACACGAAAAAGGCGTCGGCATCGAGGTGGACGATCGTGGGCAGGCGCACCGGCATGAGCCAAAGCACATCCCGGCGTTCATTCGACGCAACTTTATCCCCCGGCGGGCATAAAACGATATAACCATCACCGGGTTTGCCCCGGCCGCCCATCCGTTTCACCCCTGTCTTGCACCGCACGGCGGATTGCGCGAGTTTTCAACCCATCAAACCCCATGAAACTGCTTCCCTTCATTGCTGCGTCCCTGATTTTTAGCCTCGCTTCGGCTGCGACCGATTCCGCCCAGCCAGTGATTTCCCGGGAGGACCGCGGCATGCCCGTCGTGGCCGTCACTCGCTCCGGCGCGACCTGGACCATCGCCGGCCGGCACAACACCGTCACCCTCGACGCCCGGTCGCTCGCGCTGCACGTGCAGGCCGGCCCGGCCGTCTGGGACATGGTTCCATCGGCCGCGACCGACATGCGCGTGAAAGCGGGCGGCAAGGAGTTTTCCGTGCGCCTCGCCGACGCCGGCACCATCGCCGTCGAGCCCTACGACACCGGCTTCAAGACCGGCGTGAAGCTCACTCTCACCAACTGGCTGCAGCCGAACACCACTCCGGCCACCCCGCTCGATCTGACGTTGTATCTCACCATCTGCCTGGAAGGCCATGACGAGGAACTGGTTTTCGACACGACCGCCGACGAGCGCGGCGCCAGCGTGCACCAGCTCGACTGGCCGACCGCCCTCGACGCGCATGACGTCGACTACACCGTGCTGCCCAACGGCCGCGGCAACCTGCTCCCGCGCAACTGGCCGAAGGAATATTATCCCATCCGCCACATCACGCCGGAAGGCAAAGTCGACCCCACCGACCACAGCATGCTGCAAAGCCACGTCATCGAGTCGTGGTCCATGTCCTGGTGGGGTTTTCAAAAGGGCAAATCGACCATGATGGTCATCGTGGAGACACCCGACGACGCGGCCTACCAGTTTTCCCACCCGGCCGGCGGCCCGACCGTGATCGGCCCGCGCTGGCTCGCGACGCTGGGCAGGTTCGGCTACCTGCGCACGGCCCGCATGTGCTTTTTCGATGAAGGCAACTACGTGACCCTGGCCAAACGCTACCGCCGTTACGCCATGGACACCGGCCTGTTTGTCTCGCTGCAGGAAAAGATCGCCCGCACGCCCATCCTCGCCGACCTGATCGGCACGCCGCAGACGCGCGTCGGCATTCTCCACAACATGAGCCACGACAGCGACCGCTGGAACGCGAAGCCGGACGGCGGCCCCGACCAGAACACGCATTATTCGCTGGTCACCTTTGACGAACGGGCCAGACAGCTCCGCGATCTCAAGGCGCGCGGCGTGGACCGCACGCTGGTCTTCGTCTCCGGCTGGGCCAACCTGGGCTACGATCGGCAGCATCCCGATCCCTTGCCGCCCGCCCCGACTGCCGGCGGCTGGGACGGCCTGAAACGCCTGGCCGATACCTGCCGCGAGCTCGGTTACCCTTTTATTTTCCACGACCAATACCGCGATTATTACGTGGATGCACCGTCCTATGATCCGCAATTTGCCATTCACGAGGAGGATGACTCGCTGCCGCCGCGGGCCTTCGCCGGCTCGCGCTTCGGCGACTCGAAGGAGGGACAGATCCCGTTCATGCGCCACTGGGACGGCGGCAAGCAGACCTATCTCGACTCACGCTTCCAGCCCGGCCATCTGCGCAAGAACTACCAGCTCTTCTTCGACCACGGCATCCATCCGCAGGGCATTTACATCGACGTGATCGGCTACGTGCCGCCGGACGAGGATTTCAACCCCGAGCATCCCCTCACCCGCAGCCAGGCCATGCAGGGCCAGATCGCGCTGCTCAACTGGTCGCGCCAGAACCTGGGCTTTACCGCGACCGAGGCCGGCTCCGACTGGGTGGTGCCTTACGTCGACTGCATCAACCAATCCGGCGGCAACGGCAAGTGCGTGCCGGTGCCGCTCTACCAATTGGTTTATCACGACGCCATTTTGATTTCCTACGGCTCGAACCGCAGTGACGGCGAGAAAGGCCTGCTGATGGGACTTCTCTGCGGCGGCGTGCCCGAGCTTCCCGTCATGCACCGGGATAATGACGAAAAAATCCTGAGCCTGATCAGCCGGATGGCCGCGCTGCACAAGCGCGTCGGCCTGCTCGAAATGACCAACCACGAATTCCTCGACGCCAACCACAAAAAGGAACGCTCGACCTTCGCCGACGGCACGACCGTGACCGTGGACTGGGACGCCGGATCAGCCGTCATTTCACCGGATTTGCCGGCAGGAAGGCAGTAGCAGCATAGAAGTGAACTCGACAAGCCAACCGTAGCACGGTGAAGGATAGCGGCAACCAATAGCGTGGATCATGCCCATGCCAATATTGAGAAATTAAGCACTTAAACGAGCTTCTCGAAACAGAGGCCGCAGTCTTGGCATGCTTCTTACCATCGAAACGCAGCAACACAGGCTACTACCTTTGGTTACTATCCTTTTGCATCCTTCTATATCCGATACCGCGTACCTATGAGTGATCCCGCCCCCAGTTTGCTTCATAGGTGTTTTTTCATTGAAGAAAAGAAACCTAGGGTGGTCATTCTGTTCGCTGCGACCGCTGTCGGATTGTTGGTTTACTTTTATTTAAGAGGTATCGTGCTATCGTCTTACGGGTACTTGGTCGATCTGCTGATAAGGTATGTCGTGTATCTTGGCGTATGCTTCTTCTCATTCTTGATTATAAGTGGCTGCTATAACCTGATAAAATTTATCAGACGCGAGAAATGATCGAATAGCCTTTCTGCACGCTTCGCCGTTAAGCAACAGCAGCACGGCTCCCGCCTTGAAATAGCCGCCTCTCCGCGCCTTGGCGTCTTTGCGTTAAAATTCCGTCTCCGCTGTTCGATCCTGATCCTCAGGCCTTTTTCCCAGCGCTACGCCATGCCGCCAGCGCCGCGCCGGTGAGCGAGCGCGGCTCTTTTTCAATCCCACTGCGCGGGCCGGCAAAGACCAGTTCGCCGCCCTCCCCTCCGCCACCCGGCCCAAGATCAACCAGCCAGTCGGCCAAGTCGATGACGTCGAGATTGTGCTCGATGACGATGACGGTGTTGCCCGCGTCGCGCAGCTTGAAGAGCAGGTCCATCAGCCGCTGGATGTCCGTCCAGTGCAGGCCCGTCGTCGGCTCGTCGAGGATGTAGAGCGTTTCGCCCTGCTGCCGCTTGCTGAGCTCGAGCGACAGCTTGATCCGCTGGGCCTCGCCGCCGCTGAGCGTGGTGGCCGACTGGCCGAGCGCGAGGTAGCCGAGGCCGACCGCATCGAGCGTCTCCAGTTTTTCCATCACGCGCGGGATGTTGCGGAAAAGCTGGAGGGCCTCGCGCACGGTCATGGCCAGCACGTCGGCGATGCTGCGCCCGTGAAAGAGCACCTCAAGCGTCTCGCGGTTGAAACGCCGGCCGCCGCAGCTCGGGCACGGCGCATAGGCGTCGGCGAGGAACTGCATGTCGAGCTTGATCACGCCGTCGCCCTGGCAGCGTTCGCAGCGCCCGCCGCGGACGTTGAACGAAAACCGGCCGGCCTTGTAGCCGCGCACCTTCGCCAGCGGCATCTGCGCAAATAGGTCGCGCAGCAGGTCGAACAGGCCGACGTAGGTCGCGGGATTCGAACGCGGGCTGCGGCCGATGGGCTCCTGGTCCACCTGCACGAGCTTCTGGAAAAAATCCAGGTTCTCGATGTGCCGGTGCCGTCCGGGAATGGCCTTCGCACCGTTCAGCTTCCGCGCGGCCGCGGCGGCAAGAATATCGTTCACGAGGGTGCTCTTGCCCGAGCCGCTCACGCCGGTGACGCACGTCAGCAGGCCGACGGGAAATCTCACGTCGATGCCGCGCAGGTTGTGCTCGCGCGCTTCGCGCACGGTGAGCCAGGCATCGCCCGGCTTTTTCGTGGCGACGTCCTTGGTCACGGAAAGCTTGCGCGCGAGATACGCGCCCGTGCGCGACTGGCTGGCGGGCTGCTTCGCACAGGCGGCAGGCGTGCCCTGGAAGAGCAGCTCCCCGCCCTCCGTGCCCGCGCCGGGCCCGAGCTCGATCAATTCGTCGGCCGCGCGGAGCGTTTCCTCGTCATGCTCGACGACGAGCACCGTGTTGCCGCGGTCGCGCAGCTCGGCCAGGGTGGCGAGCAGCTTCTGGTTGTCACGCGGGTGCAGGCCGATGCTGGGCTCGTCGAGCACGTAGATCACGCCGATCAGGCCCATGCCGAGCTGCGTGGCCAGACGCACGCGCTGGGCCTCGCCGCCGCTGAGCGTGGCGTAGTCGCGGTTGAGCGTCAGATAGCCGAGGCCGGTCTCGAGCAGGAAATGCAGCCGCTGCTCGATGCCGGTGACGACCTCGCGCACGGCCTCGTTCGCGCCCAGCGCGGCCACGAGCTCTCCCGCGAGCGCGTGCGCGCCGGCGATGTCGAGCCGCATGAACTCGGGAAACGTTTTCCCCTGCGTGCGCACTGACGCGCTGCGGGCATTGAGCCGCGCGCCGTGGCATTCCGGGCATTCGCCGCTGATCATGAACGTCGTCAGGCGCGCCTGAAACCCTTCGCTCGCCGTGGTGCGCCAGCTCTCGTCGAGCATGGCGAGCACGCCGGCAAACGGCATCGCCTTCGCCTCGCGCATGCGGCGCAGCTTGAAGGCAAACAGCCGGTCGCCCGCGCCGTGCAGCAGGGTCTTGCGCACCTCCTCAGGGAGTTCGCTCCAAGGCTTCTCGGGATCGAACGGCAGCTGCTCGGCCAGCTGCTTGAGAATGGCGTTGTGCTTGATGATGAGATTTTTTCCGCCGATGCGCCACGGCTTGAGCGCGCCCTCGCGCACGCTCTTCGCGGGGTCGGGCACGATCAGCTCGGGCACGAAACGCAGCTTGCGGCCCAGTCCGCCGCAGGTCGGGCAGGCGCCTTCCGCGTGGTTGAAGGAAAAATGCCGCGGCGTGAGCTTTTCAAAGACATCGCCGCAGATCTCGCAGGCAAGCGACTGGCTCAAGGACAGCTCGCGCCAGGGGCCGTCGGGCGTTTTCTGCGCCAGCACGAAAGCGCGGTCGCGGCCCTCGCGAAAGGCCAGCTCGAGCGAATCGGCCAGCCGGCTGCGCTGGTCGGCGCTGGCCACGAGGCGGTCGACGACCAGGTCCACGTTCAGTTCGCGCGTCCCCGCCCCCGTCGGCAAAAGGCGCGAGTCGTCGAGGTTGTGGATCACGCCGTTGAGGCGCACGCGCTGGAAGCCGCGCTGGCGCAGGCGCGGCAGCTCGTCGCGCAGCACGCTGGGCTTCGCGCGCAACGCGGGCGCGAGCAACATCACCCGTTCGCCCGCGCACTCGGTCAGGACGCGGTGGACATTGTCATCCAGCGAGCGCTGCACCACGCGGCCGCCGTCCTTCGGGCAGCGCTGTTCGCCGCACAGCGCCCAGAGCAGGCGGGCGTAGTCGGCGATTTCCGTGGCGGTGGCGATGGTGCTGCGCGGGGAGCCGCCGCCCTCGCGCTGCTCGATCGCGAGCACCGGCGACAGGCCGTGGATGAAATCGACGTCGGGCCGCTTAAGCTGCTCCAGCATCTGGCGCGCGGACACGCTGAGCGACTCGATGTACTTGCGGTGGCCCTCCGCGTAAATCGTGTCGAAGGCGAGCGACGACTTGCCCGAGCCGCTCGGCCCGGTGATGACGACGAGCCGGCCGCGCGGGATGCGCAGCTCAAGGTTCTTGAGGTTGTGCTCGCGCGCGCCTTTGACGTGGATGTGGGTCGCAGCCTGCATGGAGGAACACGCAAAGTAGCCACGCCGGCCCGCCCGTCCAGCGCGCACGGCGTTTTCTGCTGGTCAACCATGACCGCGCAAAAACAGACTGCCGCCATGGACCTTCGCTGGAGGTTTCTCGATCGTTACGCCGACTTCGGCCTGCTCATCCTGCGGATCGGCCTGGGCGCAATGTTCGTGCTGCACCATGGCTGGCCGAAGCTCATCGGCGGCCCCGACGAGTGGCGGAACACCGGCCGCGCCGTGGACTACCTCGGGGTGCACGCCGGCTATGTCCTGTGGGGCTTCATCGCCATGCTGGTCGAGGTCGCCGGCGGCGCCTGTCTTGCGCTGGGCTTCGCCACCCGGCCCGTGGCCCTGGCCTTCGCCCTTGAAATGGGCATCGCCGCCCTCTGGAAATATTATCCTTTCGGCGGCTGGACGTCGGCGGCGCATCCGTTCGAGCTCGCCGTGGTCTTCCTCGCCCTGGTTTTCATCGGCCCGGGCAAACACTCGCTCGATGCCCAGCTTTAGCCGGCACCCGCGGCCATTCCGGCAGTCACACCACTCTGGCTCCGCCCGACCCTCCCGCCGAAATGAACGTCCGCCTGCTTTTGCTGCTCGTGTTTTTCCCGCTGGCGGCGGCCTGCGCCGATTCGCCGTCATTCGCGTTGCGGCCCGGGGAAGCCTTCACCTACCGGGTCGGCTGGGGCATCATCGGCGGAGCGGGCGAAATCAAGATCTCCGCCCACAACGAAACGCTCGCCGGCCTGCCCCTGCTCCGGGTGACCACGGCCACGGCCACCCGCGGATTGATCCACGTGATTTATCCCTTCAAGGCCACGGCGGAGTCACTCTTCGACGGTCGCGATGGCCGGCTGCTCGCCTCGGAAGCCACCTCCACCGCCGGCCCGCGCGGCACCCGCACGAATATCGTCTTCAATTACGCCCAGGGCACGGCGAGCTATGTCGACTACATCCATGCCGAGCGCAACAAGCCCGCATTGCCCATTCCGCCGGGCAGCCCCGCCGACCTCATCACGAGCCTCGTGCAGGCGCGCACTTATGCGATGAAACCCGGCGAAAAACGGCCCGTGCTCGTCCTCTTCGACGACGAATTCTACGAGCTGACGATTTTCGCCGACCATTACGAAAATATCCGCACGCCGCTCGGCCGGTTCGACACGCTCGTGCTCATCCCGCGCATGGAAAAAGACCCGAAAGGCATGTTCAAGCGCGGCGGCGAAGTCCGCGTCTGGATCACCCAGGATGAGCGCCACCTGCCGGTGAAGTTTGAGGTGAAACTCAAATTCGGCACCGCCACAGCCCAGCTCACCAGCTATACGCCGCCGGCGGCCGCGCTGGCCCAGGATACCAGGGCCCACCCCTAGGAACATCACCGGCCGGGCGCCATTTCCGGTTCGCCGCCGGGCTGGCCGTTCAGGTTTCGCGCCCAGCGCTTGATGGCCTGGGCGAGCTCGGGCATGCGGATGGGTTTGGACAGATAGTCATTCATGCCGACGGAAAGGCAGTGCTCCTTTTCCCCATCAATGACATTCGCGGTCATCGCGACGATGGCGATGTGCGAGCCGTTGCCTTCGCGCTTGCGGATTTCCTGGGTGGCTTCGTACCCGTCCATTTCGGGCATCTGGCAATCCATCAGGATGAGATCGTAATTGATGAGGAAGGTGGCATCGAGCGCCTCCTTGCCATTGGCCGCGAGGTCGACCCGGTGCCCGAGCTTTTCCACCATGCGCCGGCCCAGCATCTGGTTCACGGCATTGTCCTCCACGAGCAAAATGCGGGCCGCCATGGCGCTTTTCTCCACCTTCGCCACCATGTGCTCGCCGGCCTTTTGGACGGTCTCGCCAAACCACAGCCGGTGCAACGTCCGCATGAGCGGCGCGTGGCGGACGGGCTTTTGAAACACGGCGAAAATCTTCAGGCTTTCGATGGCCTCGCGATGGTCCCGCGAAAGGGAGGAACTCAGCAGCAGCAGCGACGCGTCGCTGATCAGGGGATCGTCCCGGATCCGGCTCGCCAGTTCCAGGCCGTCCATGTCCGGCATTTGATAATCCAGCAGAACCGCGTCGAACCGCCGGCCCGACCGGCTCATCTCCTGCATTTTCGCCAGGGCGGCCTTGCCGTCGACCGCCTCGTCCGCCGTGGCCCCCCCGCAGCGCAGGAACTGCGTCAAAAGACGGCGGTTGGTCAGGTTGTCGTCGACGATCAGCACGTGCCTGCCCGCAAATGCGTTGTTCGGGGTGGGCACCGCCGCCGGTCGGTTCGAACGGCCAAACGCCGCCGTGAACCAGAAGGTGGAGCCCTGGCCCGGCTCGCTCTCCACCCCGATGGCGCCGCCCATCAGCTCGGCCAGCTGCTTGGAAATCGCCAGGCCGAGGCCGGTGCCGCCGTGCCGCCGCGCGGTCGAGCCGTCGACCTGGGTGAAGGACTGGAACAGCCGGGCCTTGCCGGCCGCGTCCATGCCGATTCCTGTATCCGATATTTCAATACGAAGAACGGCGCTGCCGTCGCCGCCCGGCGCGGCCACCGACATCTTCACCATCACCTCGCCGCGGTCGGTGAACTTGATGGCGTTCCCGACCAGGTTGATCAGAATCTGCCGGAAGCGGCCGGTATCGCCGACCACGTCGGCCGGAACATCGTCGTCGATCCAGTAGACCAGCTCGATCCGCTTGCGTTGCGCCACCTCGGACAGCAGCTCGAGGGCGTCCTCCACGGCTTCCCGCGGGGAGAAATCGCCCCGCTCCAGCTCCAGCTTGCCCGCCTCGATCTTTGAAAAATCCAGGATGTCGTTGATGATCGCAAGCAGGGCCTCGCCCGATTTTTTGACCGTCTCGGCATAGCTGAGCTGCTCCTCGTCCAGCCGGGTGTCCAGCAGCAGCCCCGTCATGCCGATGACACCATTCATCGGCGTGCGGATCTCATGGCTCATGTTGGCGAGGAACATGCTCTTCGACCTTGAGGCCGACTCGGCCTCGGCCTTGGCCGCCAGCGCCTTGGCCTCGGCCTGTTCCGCGGCCTCCTTGGCCAGGGCCAGTTGCTGGGTGCGCTCCTTGATTCTTTTTTCAAGATGCTCCTTCTCCCGACGCATGTGCGCGGTGCGCCAGCGGTAGGTGGTCAAGCCCAGCACACCGGCGCCCGCCGCTGCAAAGACATAAAACCACCAAGTCTGGTAGAAATAGGGGGCCTGCACGATGCTGATGCGATCACCCGCGTCATTCCACAGGCCATCACTGTTGCGCGCCTTGACGATGAAGGTGTAATCCCCCGGCGGCAGGTTGGTGTAGGAGGCGACCCGCCGCGTGCCGCCATCGATCCAGTCCGTGTCATAACCGTCGAGCTTGTAGGCAAAGGAGATGCGGTCGGATCGGACAAAGCTGAGCGCCGTATATTCAATGGTGAGATGACGCGTGCCCGGAGCCAGCCGGATGGCCTGTCCGCGGGAAACCGCCTGTTCATCCACGAGAATCCGCTCAACCAGAACCGGCGGGACCGTCTCCACGGGTTTGATGTCGGCGGGGTCCACGATGATGACACCTTTTCTCGCCGCGAACCACACCTCCCCGGACGAAGTCTTCCAGAAACCCGGAAAGCAGGCCGTTCCGATGGAGCCGGTGCGGCTCGGCTCTGAAATCGTCACCACGCGAAAATTTTTCGGCGCGACCGGCTGATGCAAGGCCGCCAGCACGTCCTTTCGCGACAGGTAGAGCAACCCCCGGGATGTACCCAGCAAAAAGTCCCGCCCCTGGTTGATCTCCACAATCCCGCTGACAAATTGATCGATGGTTTCGCTCACCCAGGCCGGCGCGAGCCAGCGCCCATCGCTGAAAACGGTCAGGCCGGCTCCTTTTATTCCCACCCACAGGTTGCCATCGGCATCCAGCAAAACGGCGCGCACGCTGTCCCCGGGCAAACCCGTGGTGGAATTGATCACGGTGACCCGGTCCCCTTGCAGTTTCAGCACTCCATCAATGACCGTGCCCGCATAGAGAATGTCATGAACCGGATCCTCCGCAAAACTGCAGGGAGAGCATTTCGCCACGGCCTCAGGCAGCGAAACACGGGAAAAAACCCCGGCTTTCCAGCAGACCAGTCCGTCATCCGAAAGCCCGAACCAAATCCGTCCGCGCGAATCCTCAAAAATGGCCCTGACGCTTTTGAATTCCGGATGAGCCTCGGTCTGCCCGCCGCGCTGCATATAAAGCGCCTTGCCGGTGCCAAACCAGGTGTCCCCCGAACGGGTCACATAGACGGAAGTAACATCCTCCTGCTCGAGAAGCGCGCGCGGCAGGGGGGTCGTGACCGTTCCATCCGGCGCAATCCTCGCCACACCCGCGCGAGCCAGGCCCAGCCACATGGCGCCGGTCGAATCTTGCATGACGGTACGGATCAAGTCACTCGGCAGGCCGCTATTGGAATTTAAAAGTCTGCTGAGCACCGGCCGCACGCGCAGCAGGCCCTCGCCATAGGTCGCCACCCAGGTATTGCCCTCCCGGTCCTGACAGATGCTCCGGATGTTCGCGGTGGGCAGCGGCAGGTCCGCCTCCACTTTTTCCCCGTTGCCCGGACTGAGCTTTTTCAAGCCGGTGGTTCCAATCCAGAGACTGCCCCTCGCATCCGCGCACAACGCCCGGATCCAAAAACCGGAGCGCTTGGGATCCAGCCGGGTAAACCTGCCATCGCGCAAAAAGACGAGGCCGCCCGAATCCGTCCCGAATGAGCCCGTCCCAAACCACAGGGTGCCATCCTGTGTCTCGCAGGTGCCGTTCACCGCCTCGGTGATCGCACCCTGCGTGTCGATCCGGCGAAACACGCCCTTCTCATAACAGATGAGGTCGCGGGACCGCACGAAGCCGATCCAGACCCGGCCGTGCGAATCGACAAAGACGGAGGAAGCCGCCCGGTCCGACACCAGCGGATTCGACGCAAAGGAGTCGAGCTTTCCGTCCTGATAGCGAAAAAGCCCGGTGTCGCCCGCTACCCACAATCCCCCCTGCCCGTCGCCCCAGATTTGGTTGATCGAATGCGGTGTGTCCGCGATGTATTCAAATTTCTCTCCGACATGCCGGATCAAGCCGTAGGTCGTCCCGATCCACAGCACGCCCGAACTGTCTTCGAACAGGGAGCGCACCTCCTCGCCCTTCACTCCCAGAAAATCTTCCAAGTTATAATTCACGAAACGCACCCCGTCGAAGCGCGACAGGTTCGCGTAGGAACCGATCCAGAGATAGCCGTCCCGCGTCTGCAGCACGGAGGTGAGATTTTCCTGCGGAAGACCCTGCTCCATTCCCCATGAATCCATCCGGTAATTCGACTGGCCGGCATCCGTGGCCGCCATTGCGGCCGGCCAGGGCAGACCCGACGACAGGCCTAGGAGCCCGATCACCATCAGCTTCATCGCCCCTGCAATCAACGACTTGCAGTCAAACGGCTTCAACTGGCCGCGAGGCCATTGAGATTCGCTGGCACTAGGGAGAAGAGCCATGGGATTACCATTAATCCATTCGGCCAGATAAGCCCTTTCTTTAGCCGGATTCCGACCGAACATCCGGACCGGCGGCCGCTTGAAAATGTCCCCGTCACACTCAGCTGCGCCAAAGCTCAAAGCCATTCAAGCGGCTGATCCGGCCCCCGCCCTGCGGGCCGTTCACCGGCTGCGCACCGTTGGTGTATCCATGGTTTTAATACTCAACGGCAGGGCCGCCGGATCGAAGGTGAACCGCCACTTTTTTTGGGCCCACACCGGGCCGGCGTAATCGATGCCGATGCGCGGCGTCGCCCGCACCAGCCGCCGCGGCACCCGCACGCCCCGGTCCTCGAGCCACAACCCGCTTGCGGGTGCGGCGGCCATGGCATTGAGCTTCCGGTCAATGCCCAGCAGGCGCGTCACGCGACCGGGACCGCTTGCACCCGCCACGCCGCGGATCAGAATCGCCGCCGGATGATCGCGCGGACCGGTCACCAGGTTCAGCATCTCATGCACGCCGTAACAAAGATACACATACCATACGCCGCCAGCCGCGAACATGACGGCATTGCGCGGCGTGCGGCCGCGGCTCGCATGGCTCGCCCGGTCGCGCAATCCATGATAGGCCTCGACCTCGGTGATGAGCACGGCGGTTTCACCGCCCTCCGGGCGGGCGCGGACCAGCACCTTGCCCAGCAACCAGCGGCTGAGCGCGATGGTTTTTTTGGTGCGCAGCATTTTTGCCTTAACGACCCGACGCATGGCGGCTGATTTGTCGGAAAACCCCGCGCCAACGCAATCCCGTCGCATGAAACCTTCCATTTTTACCCTCACGGGCAATCTGCTATGGGAAAAGACCCTCTCGTTTGACCGCTGGTCGGCCGGCCATGCGCAGCGCGCCGCGCACGAATCATTTCAAGTCGGCGGCAAGGGCATCAATGTCGCGAAGATGCTCACGCGCCTCCGCACGCCGGCCACCGCCCTGTGCTTCCCGGGCGGCGCGACCGGCACCGAATGCGTGGCCTGGCTGCGTGGAAAAAAAATCCCGTTTCGCGCCTTTCCCTCTTCCGCGTCCACCCGCATCGGGGTCGTCATACGCGGACGCCGCCACGAGACCACTTTTTTGGGCCGGGATACGCCGCCGGATGCCGCGGCGCTGCGAGCCTGCGCCCGATTTCTTGCTGCACAGCCCCGCCACAGCGCCCTCGCTATTTGCGGAAGTTTTCCCGGCTGGGACTCACCGGCCGCCGCCCCGCTGCGCGCCGCGCTCGACTGCTGGCTGGCGCGCGGCGGTTTTCTCGCCGCCGATACTTACGGGCCGCCGCTGGCCTGGCTGGTGCAGCGCCCGCTCGGCCTCGTTAAAATCAACCGCACCGAATTCGACACGCTTTTCCCGGCCCGGCAGCGCCGTCGCTCCGTTTCGAGCCGGCTACAGCAGGCGTGCCGGCGCTGGCCGGTGGCCGCATGGATCATCACCGACGGACCGGGACCGGTCTGGCTGGCCGAAAAAGAGTCGCCCGCGCCCGTTCGCCTTATTCCGCCGGCAGTACACGAAATTTCTGCCACCGGCTCGGGCGACGTGCTGCTGGCCTGCGTGCTGCAAGCCCTGTTTTATCACCGTGCCACCCTGGCCGGCGCCGTGACCATGGCCCTGCCCTACGCCGCGGCCAATGCCGCAAACCCCGGCGTAGCTGAGTTCGCCCTGAACAAGTTGCCCAAGTTGAGGTCATAACTGGTTAGACTACACTTTTCCCATGAAAAAAGGCCCCACTATCGCCATCATCGCCGTGCTTGCCCTGCTGGCGGCATTTTTTGGCTACCGCAGCTGGAAAGCGACGGCCGAGCGCGACCTGGCCGCCCAACGCGCCGCGGCCGATCAGGCCGAAGCCGAACGCCGCAAGGAAGAAGCCGATAAAAAGGCCTTGGCCCAGGCCGAGGCCGACCGGCTGGCGCAGGAAAAAGCCCGGCTCGATGCGGAGGAAGCCCAGCGCAAGCTCGCCGAGTTGCAGACGGAGCAGGCCGCCGCCGAATCGGCCCGCCAGGCCGCCGAGGAAGAAATGCGCAAGGCCCAGGCCGAGAAGGAACGGCTGGAGAAAGACCGGGCCGCCGCCCGGGCCGAGGCTTCACAACTCGCCGCCGAACGCGAAAAAGCAGAGGCCCAGGCCGAAGCCGCCCGCCAGGCCGCCCTGCAAAAACTGGCCGAACTTGAACAGCAGAAACGCGATATCGCCGACCGGGAGACAGCCCGTCTCGCCGCGCTGAAGCGGCAGCAGGAGCTCGAGCAACAGATCGCGCTCGGCGCCATGGTCTCGCGCGCCATTTATCCCAACGACTACAAACGGCGTGAACATTACTACCTGAACGTCGATATGATCAATGCCGAGATCAAGCGCGAGGCCGAGGATCACGCCCGGCTCACCCCGCTCAAGTAGGCCCCCGGGCCGGGTTTGCGTGCCTTTTTCGCCGCGCCAGCCAGCGCGGCGTTTCCTTTTTAGCAGGCAAATAAACCTTGCGCCGCAGGGCGGAAAACTTTTTATCACTCGTTTCCCTTTATGAAAGCCACGATCAAGACCCAGGGCCGGCAGTTCGCTGTGACCGAGGGCGACATTCTCATCATCAACCGTTATCCCAAGACGGAAGCCGGCTCGACCATCGAGATCACCGATGTTCTCTCCGCCGGGGAAGGCGCTGATTTCCGCGTCGGCACGCCCACCCTCAGCGGCGCGAGCGTCACGGCCACGGTCTTGGAAAACAAGCGCGGCAAGAAGGTCATCATCTTCAAGAAGAACAAGCGCAAGGGCTACGCCCGCAAGCGCGGTCACCGCCAGGAACTCTCCGTCATCAAAATCGAGTCCATTCAAGCTTAAGGAAACGCCATGGCGCATAAAAAAGGCCAGTCCACCACTACCAACGGCCGCGAGAGCCACTCGAAGCGGCTCGGCATCAAGAAATTCGGCGGCCAGTCGGTCATTGCCGGCAACATTATCGTCCGCCAGCGCGGCACGAAGCTCCATCCCGGCGCCGGCGTCGGCCTGGGCCGCGATTTCACCCTCTTCGCGCTGAAGGACGGCACGGTCAAGTACGACAAGCCGCACCGCAAGGTCAGCATCGTCTGATTCCACCCCGAATTTTTCCCTTTCCAACGCAGCCCAAACCGGACTGCGTTTTTTTATGCCTCCGTCCGACGACCGCCTGCAGGATCTGCGCCGCCAGCGAACGCTGGTGCAGGAGCAGCTCGCCTGGCTCGACCGCGAAATCGCCGCGGCCACCGGCGCCGCTGCGCCCCAGCCTCCGGCGCCGTCGCTGGTCCCGCAAAATCCGCCAGCAGCGGCCGCTCCCGCTCCTGCCGACCAGGACGTGGAGGCAATCCTGGAATCCTATCGCGCGGAAGTCAGCGCAGGACCGGCTGACGCCCGCCGCGGCTGCTATATGGTCTTCTTTGCCGGACTCGCCCTTTTCGCCCTCGTCGTGCTCGGCTGGTATTTCTACACCGTCCATCGCCAGCCGCCGGCCCACTAAAAAAAGTTTCGAACCAAGGCGTCATTCACAGGTCTAGCGCGACGCACTTGACCGAATCTACCCTCCAATTGCCGACGGAAGTCGAGACGCGTGATGATGAACGCATCGCCCGGCTCTGCCGGCAGGTCTGTCTCTGTCGCGCCCGCGGACAAATCGCCGAGGCGGATCGCTTGGAAACAACGCTTCCCCAGCATGTTCCGCCGGGCTTCAGCGACGAGGATCTCCGCCAGGTTTTTTTCGCCGAGCAGCGGCGCGTGCTCGATGCGCTCATGCTGGTGGAACTTCTTGGTCCATTGCTCACCGATCGCCTTGCCGTCGCCGCGTCCGGCAAGCGGGCGGTTCCTGCTCCGGCGTCCGGCAGCCGGGGCCGCTCCGCCGCCCCGGCTGAAATCGCGGATCTCATCGAAAGCATGCTCCAGCAGCAGCGCGCCGAGCGCGGACCCGCCGTCTGATTTTTTCCAGCCCCAACAAATGCCAGGCAATCACTAACCATTAAAAAGAACATGAGCACTGCCACCTTGGAAAAATCCTCCGATAAAACGGAAAAGACCGCCCCGCCCACTTCCACCATCCCTGCCGCGTCCGCACCCGCCCGCCGCACCGACCGCAAGGTCGTGCTCGTCGGCTTCGACCTCGGCACCAACAAGTCCTGCCTCCTCACCGGTACGCCCGGCTCGAACGACATCTCCGCCAGTAAAATTGTCCCGACCGCCGTCGGCTACGTGCGCGACGGCATCGTCGATGGCATCATCGCCGGCAATGCCAGCACGCTCTTCGGTGAAGAGGCGGTGCATAATGTCCTGCACGTGAACCTGGTCACCCCGCTCGACCGCGGGGTCATCGCGCACCGCGAGGCGGCACGCGATTTTCTCCAGCACATCCGCACGCTCGCCGACCCGAGCGGCCAGGCCGAGATGCGTATCGTCGTCGGCATTCCCGCCAACGCCGACGAACAGGCCCGCGAGGACATCCGCCAGTCCGCCACCGGCATCTTCGACCGCATCCTGCTCATCCCCGAGCCCTTTCTCGCCGCGCTCGGCTATCGTGACGACTCCCGCCTCGGCCAGCCCGGCTACGTCGATCCGGTGACGAATTCCCTCTTCATCGACATCGGCGGCGGCACGAGCGACCTCTGTCTGGTGCAGGGCTATTTTCCCACACGCGACGACCAGATCAGCATCGCCTTCGCCGGCGACGCGATCGACGCGCTCATGCGGCAGGACATCGACCGCGTTTATCCGAACAATGGCCTCACCCACATGCGCATTCGCGAGATCAAGGAGAACCATTCCTATGTCGGCTCGATCCGCAAGCCCATCGACGTAAAGGTCATCATGGGCGGAAAATCACACACGCTCGAACTCGGCGAGGTCATCGGCCGCGCCTGCAACACACTCATCGACAAAATTTATCCGGCGCTCACCACGCTCATCGCCCGCGCCTCGTCCGACGGCATCGTCACCCTCCTCCAGAACATCGTCATCACCGGCGGCGGTTCACAGGTGAAGGGCCTCGACACCGTGCTTCAGAAAAAACTGGCCGACGACGGTTATGAATCACCCAAGGTCCGCCTCGCGGGTCAGGATTACAAACGCTACGTAGCGATCGGCGCACTGAAGGCCGCCCGCGCCGCCCGCGAAAACCAATGGCAGTATTTGCTGGCCTGATACGGTTGCCCTGAACCGCTACCGGCAAAACGGACGGCACCCCTACGTCCGTCAGAGAAAAGGGAGCGCGGCCTGTCCGCGCTCCCTTTGTTTTTGCCCATCCAGATCGATCGGGCCGCTGGCGTTTCTTATTGTCGATCAACGAGCTTCGCCAATTTTATACGCCTGGTTTGCCCGTTGCATGCCGATATTTTTGCCCTCTAATTCTACAACCTACTGCATATAATTGGATTAAGATATAGGTAATCTTAATAAAGGCGTGCAGGGTGTTCCCTATATAGTCTATTTTCCGGGATTGTCGTACGCTGACCATCCCATGCTTCTAGGCACTCTCAACTCCGACAAGAAAGATTCCCTCGCGGAATTGCTCACGCAGGGCTTTCAGGAAATTTCAGTTCTCTCCCGGCGCGGAAAATTACAGGAGGCAAGATCCCTCGCCTCGGCCCTCGCGCCGATCATGGCCCAAGCCGAAGATCCCCGCCTCGACCTCGATTGCACGACCAGGGCGTTTGAACGGCACCACCGCGGTTATCCGCCCGCGAATGGCCGGATCGACTGGCGCCAGCTTTGGTCCCAGCTCGTGCTGGAATGAAACTGGCGGCGCCCTTCCGCCGCGGACAATCGGCCTAGCTTACGCCCGGATAGCTTCCGAGCCATTTCACCAGCGTGCAGAATTTCTTCAGCTCGGCGAGCGCGGCCTTCATGCCGGCATCATCGTGGTGGCCGGTCACGTCGATGAAGAAATAATAATCCCACGGGCGCTTCTTGCTCGGGCGCGATTCGATTTTTGAAAGATTGATGCCCCGCTTCGCCAGCGGCTGCAGCATCTTGAGCAGCGCGCCCGAATGCGAGGCCGCCTCGTCACCGAGCGAAATGAGAAAGCTGGAGATGTCGCGGCCGCCGCCGACCCGTCCGCTGGGCTTCTTGCCGAGGACGAAAAAGCGGGTGGTGTTGTCGGCCTTGTCCTGGATGTTCCGCTCCACGACCGGCATGCCGTAGAATTGCGCGGCGAGTTCGCCCGCGATCGCCGCGGCGCCGGGCTCCGTCTTCGCGATCTGCACCGCGCGCGACGTGCTGGGCGCATCGATGAGCTGCGCGTGCGGCAGGTGCCGCTGCAGCCAGTGACGGCACTGGGCCAGCGCCTGGTCCTTCGAGTAAACGCGCTCAATTTTCTCCAGCGGAGAGTTGGAGATCAGCGCGTGGGTAATCTCGAGATAAACCTGCGCCACGATTTTCAGGTCGCTCTCGACAAAGCTGTCGAGGGTTTCGCGCACGCTGCCCTCGGTGGAATTCTCAATGGGAATGACCGCGTAATCGGCCTCGCCCTTTTCGACCGCGGTGAAAATGTCGCTGATCGTCGCCATCGCGTGATAATCGACGCTGGCCCCGAATTTTTTCATCGCGGCGGCATGCGTGTTTGTCGCCTCCGGGCCGAGATAGGCGATGCTCAGCGGCTTCTCCAGCGCGATGGCCGCCGACATGATTTCCCGGTAAATGGCCTGCAGGGCGTCGTTTTTGATCGGACCTTGATTGAGCTCGGCGATCTTGCGCAGCACGGCGTCTTCGCGCTCGGGCACATAGATGGCGCCGCCCTGGTCGCGCTTGAGCTTGCCGATCCTGGCGGCGAGTGTCAGGCGCTTGTTGAGCAGCTCGACAATCCGGTGGTCGAGCTGGTCGATCTTTTCGCGAAGGGGGCCGAGGTCCATGTCAGGCGAGCTTTTGTTCGGACGGGGCGGCGGTGCCGTTGGCCGCCGTCAGCGGCAGCGTTTCCTGCTCCAGGCCCATGTCGGCATCGGAAAGGTGCTTCGGGTTCATCGCGTTTTGCAGCCACTCGTCGATCTGACGGGGCGAGAGCACGTCGGAGGCGGGCAGTTCATCGAGCGACTTGACCCCGACAAATTCAAAAAATGCATCCGTCGTGCCGTATTGAATCGGCCGGCCGGGCAGCTCTGCGCGGCCCACGACATAGACCAGCTCACGTTCGAGCAGCTTGTTGAGGCCGGCTTCGGCCGAGACGCCGCGAATATGCTCAATTTCCGCGCGTGTCACCGGCTGGCGGTAGGCGACGACGGCCAGCGTCTCGAGCGCGGACTGCGACAGCTTCGCCGGCGGCGGCTCGTCGCGCAGGATGCGGATCCAGCGCGCGAAGCGCGGATGCGTCACCAGCCGGTAGCCGTTGGAGCCCTCGACAAGCAGGTAAACATTGTCCGCCGCGCGCAGTTCCGCGGTGATTTCGTCCATCGCTTCGCGAATCTGCGCGGCGGTGATGAGCGACGGCACATCGGCGTCCAGCTCCGCCTCCTCTGGCAGCTCGGCGGCAACCTCGGCCGGCTCCTCCAGCCCGGACGCCGGTAACCCGCCCGCTTCCGGCAGCACGGCAGGCGGCGGCACCGCTTGTTCGTGAAAGCGCGTGAACGCGTCCTGAATGTCATTCGTCGTCAGCGGCCGGCTCGATGAGAACAGCAGCGCCTTGAGCACCTTTTTCAGATTGAAAGCCATGCGAAAACTCTGCGCCGAGTGAATGCGCTGCGCCCGGCGCGAAGCAATCCCGAAAGTTGCCCCTTTTTAGAACCTATCTCAAAATTGAAATCTCGTGCCGCTGGGCGCGAGGCAGGCCGCGAGCAAGGCGGAGCCGGGGAGCCAATGCCCGGAGGGCCTTGGGCCCCGGCGACCACGCTGCTCCCGGCCTGTTCTTCGTCCAGCCCGGAGGGTTGGTCTGCAAAATTGTCGGCGCGGCGTTGCGCCGCGAAGGGATAGGTCCTCTGGGCATACCCCCTCGCGGCCCGCCTGGCGGCGACTCATTTTCCAGACCAACGGCATCGGATTTGAATTTTGAGATGAGTTCTGTGCAGTCGCGGCTTGCGCGCCTGCACCCGGTCGCGTAACCGTGTTCACTCCGAGAGTTTTTCCATGAGTTCCAAATCCTCAGCCAAATCTCCCTCCCTGCGTTCCCATTCCGCCATCGTGCTCGACGGCCCCGATCGCGCGCCGAACCGCTCCATGCTGCGCGCCGTCGGCTTCAGCGACGCCGATTTCACGAAGCCCATCGTCGGCATCGCCTCGACCTGGAGCATGGTCACGCCGTGCAACATGCACATCGACCAGCTCGCGCGCGAGGCCGCTGCCGGCGCCGACGCCGCCGGCGGCAAGGCCATCATCTTCGGCACCATCACCGTCTCCGACGGCATCAGCATGGGGACGCCCGGCATGCGCTACTCGCTTGTCTCGCGCGAAGTCATCGCCGACTCGATCGAGACCGTGGCCGGTGCGGAGGGCTTTGACGCCGTCGTGGCCATCGGCGGCTGCGACAAGAACATGCCCGGCTGCATCATGGCCCTCGCCCGCCTCAACCGCCCCGGCGTCTTCGTCTACGGCGGCACCATTCTCCCCGGCATCCATCCCGATTCGAAAAAGGAATGCGACATCGTCTCCGTCTTCGAAGCCGTCGGCCAGCACGCCGCCCACAAGCTCGATGACGCCGGCCTCAAAACCGTCGAAGCCTGCTCCATTCCCGGTCCCGGCTCCTGCGGCGGCATGTACACCGCCAATACCATGGCCTCAGCCATCGAGGCCCTCGGCATGAGCCTGCCCAACAGCTCCGCCCAGCTCGCCGTCGGCGCGGAAAAGAAGGACGATTGCCGCCGCGCCGGCGAAGCCGCCCTCGCCCTCCTCAAGGCCGGCCTCCGCCCGCGCGACATCATGACCAAAAAGGCGTTCGAGAACGCCATCACCGTCGTCATCGCCCTCGGCGGCTCGACCAATGCCGTGCTCCACCTCCTCGCCATGGCACACGCCGCCCATGTGAAGCTCAGCATCGACGACTTCACCCGCATCGGCAAAAAAGTGCCGGTTCTCGCCGATCTCAAGCCGTCGGGCAAATACGGCATGGCCCACCTCGTGCGCATCGGCGGCCTGCCGCCGCTCATGAAAATGCTGCTCGACGCCGGGCTGCTCCATGGCGACTGCCTCACCGTCACCGGCCGGACCATCGCGGAAAACCTGAAAAACGTCGGGCCCTACCCGGCCGACCAGGACGTCGTGCACCCGCTTTCGAATCCCATCAAGCCCGACAGCCACCTGCGCATCCTTTACGGCAACCTCGCGCCCGGCGGTTCCGTCGCCAAGATTTCCGGCAAGGAAGGTCTCACCTTCTCGGGCAGAGCCATTGTCTTCGAATCCGAGGAAACCGCCCTCCACGCCATCCTCGATGGCCGTGTGAAGCCCGGCCACGTCATCGTCATCCGCAACGAAGGCCCGGTCGGCGGCCCCGGCATGCGCGAAATGCTCGCGCCCACCAGCGCCGTCATGGGCAAGGGCCTCGGCAAGGAAGTCGCGCTCATCACCGACGGCCGTTTCTCCGGCGGCAGCCACGGCTTCGTTGTCGGCCACATTACGCCCGAAGCCGCCACCGGCGGCCCCATCGGCCTGATCAAAAATGGCGACCCGATCACCATCGACGCAGTCAAGAACCAGCTCACCCTCGGTCTGTCCGTGAAGGAAATCGCCGCCCGCCGCAAAAGATGGAAAGCGAAGAAACCCAAAGAAACCCGCGGTGTCCTTGCCAAGTACGCGCACACCGTGACCAGCGCTTCCGAAGGCGCCGTGACGGACAAGAATTTGGTTTAAACACAAAACTCCTGAAATCAGGAAAGATTGCTAAGTTTATTCAGTTTCCAGAGTTCCTGAGCTCCACATTGCCGAAACCTGCATGATCTGGTCCCGATTTAAAACCCACTTCTACCATCACGCCGGCCTCGGGCTTTCGCTTGATGTCAGCCGGATGCCGTTTCCCGACGAGTTTCTCGTCACGATGGCGCCGAAGATGGAACAGGCGTTCGCCGACATGGCCGCGCTCGAAAAGGGCGCCATCGCCAATCCGGATGAAAAACGCATGGTCGGCCATTACTGGCTGCGCGCGCCGGAGCTTGCGCCGACCAAGGAACTTTCCGACGAGATCACGTCCACACTCGCTGCCATCAAGGACTTCGCCGCCAAGGTACACAAAGGAGAAATCAGCGGCCCCGCCGGCAAATTTCGCGAACTGCTCGTCATCGGCATCGGCGGCTCAGCACTGGGCCCGGAGTTCGTCAGCCACGCGCTCGGCCGCCTCAAGGCCGGGCGCGACAAGATGAGCGTCCGCTTCTTCGACAACACCGATCCCGACGGCATCGACTACGTTCTGAAGGAACTCGGCCGCAAGCTGCGCCAGACCCTCGTGGTCGTCATCTCGAAGTCCGGCGGCACGGCCGAGACGCGCAACGGCATGCTGGAAGCCGCCGCGGCGTTCAAGGCCGCCAGGCTCGATTATCCAAAACATTTTGTCGCTGTCACCGGCGCCGGCTCCAAGCTCGACCAGACCGCGATCAAAGAAGGCTGGCTGGCCCGTTTCCCGATGTGGGACTGGGTCGGCGGCCGCACCAGCGAACTCTGCGCCGTCGGCCTGCTGCCCGCCGCGCTGCAGGGCATCAAGATCGACCAGCTGCTCGCCGGCGCCAACGCGATGGACAAGGTCACGCGCCAGCCGGTGATTGCAAAAAACCCGGCCGCTCTGCTTGCGCTGATGTGGCATTTCGCCACCGCCGGCCGCGGCGCCAAGGACATGGTCGTGCTGCCCTACAAGGACCGCCTCCTCCTCTTTTCCCGCTATCTTCAGCAGTTGGTAATGGAGTCGCTCGGCAAGGAACTCGATCTCAAGGGGAATGTCGTCAACCAAGGCATCGCCGTTTACGGCAACAAGGGATCGACCGACCAGCACGCCTACGTCCAGCAGCTGCGCGAGGGCGTGAATAATTTCTTCATCACGTTCATCGAAGTGCTCAAGGACCGCAACGCCGCCTCGATGGAAGTCGAAACCGGCGTCACCAGCGGCGATTATTTGCAGGGATTTCTGCTCGGCACCCGCGATGCCCTGAGCGAAAAGGACCGCTGGTCGGTCACCATCACGATCCCCGAGGTCTCGCCGAAGACGGTCGGCATGCTCATCGCGCTTTATGAGCGCGTCGTCGGCCTCTACGCGTCGCTCGTCGGCATCAACGCCTACCACCAGCCGGGAGTCGAGGCCGGCAAGAAGGCCGCCGGCGGCGTCATCGCCCTCAAGCTCAGGATAATCGAGGCCCTGAAGTCCGCATCCGGCACGGCCTTCACCGCCGAGACGCTCGCGGCCAAACTCGGCGCACCCGACAAGACCGAGCATGTTTTCAAAATCCTTGAACATCTCTCCGCCAACCCCGGCGCCGGCGTAAAAAAGACCCCGCGCACGCCCTGGTTCGAGAGCACCTATACCTACGCGGGGTGAATCGTTCAGCCGGGTCTTGCGTCAAGCCTGTTACTGAATACAACCCTGAATTGAATGAAAGCGTTTCCAAAGCCCGTCCTCCTTTTGCTCCTGCTCGCGCTGGCCGCCGTCTTTGCCGGCTGCACCAGCCCAAATGACAAATATTCCTCCCAGCCATGGGATAAGACCGCCGGCTGGGAAGGCCAGATGCCCGGCATGGGCGCCCCGACCCAGGGTAGCGGCGTTCGCTGAGCATCCGACTCCTATTTCAAAAATCCGGCGTCCGCACGCCGGATTTTTTTATGGCTGAAAATACCAACGCCTCCCTCTCCCCGCTGCCCGGCACGCTCTACGTCGTCGCCACGCCCATCGGCAACTTGGCCGATCTCACCGAACGGGCTCGGGCGATTCTCGCCGCGGTCGATCTCGTCGCCTGCGAGGACACGCGCACCACCGGAGCCATGCTCACACGCCTCGGCCTGCGCCGGGAGCTCACGGCCTACCACGATCACAACGAAATCGCGGCGGCCGAAACCCTCGCCGCGCAGCTGGCGGATGGAAAAAGCATCGCCCTCGTCTCCGACGCCGGCACGCCGGCGCTGAGCGATCCTGGCTTTCGCCTCGTCCGCGCCTGCCGCCGTCGCAACCTGGCGGTCGTGCCCGTGCCCGGCCCCAGTGCGCTAACGGCAGTGCTCAGCGCGAGCGGCCTGCCGACCAACGGCTTTCTCTTCGTCGGCTTTCTGCCGCCCAAAAGCGCGGCGCGCCTCGCCTTTTTGGAAAAGCACCGCGATTTTGACTACACGCTGGCGGTTTACGAAAGCTGCCACCGCATCGACAAATTCATGGCGGAAATCGTCGAAAAGCTCGGCCCAGCCCGCGTCATCTGCATCGCCAAGGAAGTCACCAAGATCCACGAGACCTTTCTCATCGGCCCCGCGGCCGAGGTGCAGGCCCGCCTCGCGAAGACAGCGCTCAAGGGCGAATTCGTCGTATTGATTGCACCTGCCGATTTCGTGCTTTGATTCAGCGTCACAACGCCGGAGCTGGCCTGTTTAACATTCCTTGCCTCTTCGCGCCTTTGCGCCTTTGCGTTAAGCATGTCCGTCGCCGTCATCGACATCGGCAGCAACTCGATCAAGCTGCTCGTCGCCGCATGCGACGAGCGCGGACAGCTCGCCGCGCTCCATGCCAGGACGGTCGACGCGCGCATCAGCGCGGGCATCAGCCAGAGTCATCCGCACCTCGGTGAAGCCGGCATGGCCACCGGGCTTGCCGCCGTCCGTGAGTTGCTGGCCGAAGCGGCGCCGCTGGCACCCGTGCAGACCATTCTTGTGGCCACGAGCGCGGTGCGCGACGCAGTCAACGGCGCCGAATTCCGCGCCTGCGTCCACGCTGCCACCGGCCATGACATCCGCATCCTCAGCGGCGATGAGGAAGCCGATCTCATCGGTGCCGGCCTGGTCTGCGATCCCGCGCTTGCGGACCTGCGCGATTTTTATGTCTTCGACCTCGGCGGTGGCAGCCTCGAATGCCTTTCCTTCCGCGACCGTCGCATCGCCCAGGAAGCCAGCCTGCCGCTCGGCTGCGTGCGGCTGATGGAAAAATTCGTGCCCGATCCGGCGTCGTCCTTCCCGGACGACACGCGCCAAGCCGTGGCCGGATACGTACGGCAGGCCCTGGCCGCGAGCAAATTCCACTTCGGACCGGCGGGCGGTCCCGCGGTTTTCGCCGGTGGCAGCATGACGACCGTGCGGGCGATTTTCGCCGCACAGGCGGGTAAGGACATCCATGAAACCCGGTCCATCGTGACCATCACGGAACTGCGCACCCTGCTCGACCGCCTCGCACCGTTGTCGCTGAAGGAGCGCCATAAGATTCCAGGCCTCCCGGCGCGCCGCGCCGATGTGTTTCCCACTGCCCTGGCGACCATCCTCGCCGTGGCCGAGTCGGCCAAGCTCGCCGAATTCCAGCACTCGTTCTACAACCTGCGCTGGGGCGTCGCGGCCAAGGCGTTGGGCAAGGTCTGAACGCGCCAGCCGATCGTTGGCCCTAGAGCGAACGCAACGCCGCAAGCATCTTGTTGAAATCCTCCGGCAGCGGTGCGCGCAGATCGAGCAAGGCGTTCGTGGCGGGATGCGTGAAGACAATGCGCTCGGCATGCAGCATCACGCGCGGCGGCTTCGGCATCGACGGGCTGGCCTTCCAGCCGTAGACCGTGTCGCCAAGCACGGAATGGCCGATGGACTTGAAATGAACGCGAATCTGGTGCGTGCGGCCGGTATGGATGCGGCAGCGCACGAGCGCGGCGCTTTTTTCAAAAGCCTCAACCCGTTCCCAATCCGTGCGCGCGGGCCGGCCGCCCTCGCGCACCGTCATGCGGTGCCGTTGCACCGGATGGCGGCTGATGGCGCGGGTGATGACACCACTGGCGATCTTCGGCACACCGCTCACGAGCGCCAGATATTCCTTGTTCAGCGTGCGGCCGGCAAACTGGCCGGCCAACGCCCGATGCGCGGCATCGGTCTTGGCCACGAGCAGCACGCCCGAGGTCTCCTTGTCGAGACGGTGCACAATACCCGGCCGCGCGACACCGCCAATGCCGCTCAACTCCCCCGCACAATGGGCCAGCAGCGCATGCACCAGCGTGTTCTCGCCAGTACCGACGCCCGGATGCACAACCATGCCGGCTGGCTTGTTCAGGGCGATCAGGTGTTCATCCTCAAACAAAATCTCCAGCGGGATGGCGACGGGCTTGAGTTCCGACGGCTGGGTTTCGGGCAGGGAAAACTCAATCACGTCCCCGGCACGCACTTCGTCGCTCTTGGCCAGCAGCCGGCCGCCGCGACGCATCAGCCCGGCATCGAACGCGCGTTGCAACGCCGCCCGGCTGTGCGCGGGAAATGCCTGCGCGAGTATCTTGTCTGCACGCGTGCGACGAACGCCGGGAGGAACGGTATAGGTCTCAGACATGGGCCAGAAGTTGGTCGATTTCCGCGAGCGCGGCCCGGCGTTGCGCTTCATCCACCAGCGCGACAGCCCAGCCATTGCGGGCGACCTGCGCCAGTTCGACCCGCGTAAAACCAAGATCCGCGGCCAGCGCGGCGTATTCGTCACCGACGGTATTGGCGAACACAAGCGGGTCGTCTGTGCTCACCGTGCAGCGTACGCCGGCCGAGAGGAGCCGTTTGATCGGATGCTCCGTCATCGACGGCACCACGCCGAGGCGGACGTTGCTGATCGGGCACAGGTCAAACGTCACACCGCGGTCGCTGGCCAGGGCCACCACGGCGGGATCCTCGATGGCGCGCACGCCGTGCTCAACGCGCGTCACCCCCAGCTGCTCGATAGCCTCGCGGACCCGATGGGCACCGTCGAATTCACCGGCGTGGCACTTCGTCACCTTGCCCGCCGCGCGCAGGCGCGCCCAGACGCGCGCCGTCCACGGCTCGGTCGGCACCCCCTCGTAGCCGTGCAAGTCGACCCCGGCCAGATCGTCCCAGTTTTCCAGGTCATCAATGATGGCGCGCAGCGGGCCGTTGTAATCGGTGCGCAGCATACCGGCAAAGAGCCGCACTTCCAGCCCGCGCGGAACGGCGCTGCGAATGGCGGCAAGGATTTCCCGGCCGGGGACATTGATGAACTGCGTGACGGGCAGATGGAAACTCGTCTCGACGTAGCGGACGTTCTGCGCCAGGTGCCCGGCAAAAACCGCCCGGGCTGCCTCGTGATAGCGCGCGGCACTGGTGAACCAAGGCAGCGCATGGCCGAGCAGGACGCGGTCAAATTCCGGAAACGAAGCGAAGCGGTGGGCCGCGGCGTGAAAAAACGGCTGCGGCGGAAATTTTTTCGGCTGCCACGCCGTCAACATTCCATAGGGCAGCGCGCCTTCGATATGCAGATGCGTCTCGGTCTTGGGCAGCGACTGGATGAAGCCGCGCATCACGTCTTTTGGCCGAGCAGATAATCTGGGTTCAGCTTCTGCAGCGGCTTGGGCAGGAACAGCCCGTCCTGGCGGATGAGCTTGCCGTCAAACCAGATTTCGCCGCCACCATATTCGGGACGCTGGATGCAGACCATGTCCCAATGCACCTGCGACTTGTTGCCATTGCCGCACTCCTCGTAGGCCTGACCGGGCGTGAAATGGAAACTGCCGGCGATCTTTTCATCGAAAAGAATGTCGCGCATGGGCTCGCGGATGTACGGGTTGAAGCCGAGGGCGAATTCGCCGATGTAGCGGGCGCCGGCATCGCTATCGAGGATTTCGTTGAGGCGCTTCGTGTTGTTGGCCGTGGCCTCGACGATTTTTCCCTGCTTGAAAACCAGCCGGATGTTGTCGAACGACGTGCCGAGGTAAATCGTGGGGGCGTTGTACTGCACGACGCCCTCGACGCTGTCCCTCACCGGACAGGAAAACACCTCGCCATCGGGAATGTTGTAGCGGCCGCCGCATTCCTTCGCCCCGATGCCCTTGATGGAAAACTTAAGATCGGTGCCGGGACCCTTGATCTGCACGCGGTCGGTTTTATTCATCAACCCGGCCAGCGCCGCCATGCCGGGCTCCATGCGCGAATAGTCGAGCGTGCAGACACGGAAATAAAAATCCTCGAATGTTTCGGTGCTCATGGCGGCCTGCTGGGCCATCGAGGGTGTCGGCCAGCGGAGCACGACCCATTTCGTCTTGTTCACCCGGTAATCGAGCACGGGCTTCATCAGCCGGCTGATGAGCTGCACCCGTGCAGCGGGCACGTCCGACGACTCAAAAATATTTTCCGCGCCGCGCAGCGCAATGTAGGCGTCCATTTTTTTCATGCGCGCCAGCTCGATCTCAGCATGCGGAGCGTATTGCGCCTCGTCCGCGCCCAACATGAGCTCACGGTTGATGCGCGCCCGGTGCAGCTGGACATACGGCTGCGCGCCGCATTTCCGGGTCGCACGGATGAGCGCGACGACCATGGCCTCGGGCACGTCGAACGCGTCGATGAGCACGCGCTGGCCTTTTTTCAACCCGGTGGAGAAGTCCGTGAGTATTCCAGCCAGCTCGTGGTAACGGGGATCGATGATCATGGCTGCAGCTAACCCGGGTCGCCCGCGCGGCGGCAAGAGGGAAACGCACTGCCCGCATCACGCCGCCGTGCGCGATCCCGTTTCCGGGAAACAGATCCGGCCGACCGCCTCGTCAAAGTCGGCGGCGCCGTGGATGATTTCGATCTCGAGCCGCAGGTAATACAGCGGCAACGGCGGCAGGTAGGTCGCGGGAATACGCACGGCATCCTTTTCGGTGGTCACGACAAATTCCAGCTTCGCCGCCGCAGCTTGCGTAAAAATCGCGCCGAGGTCCTCGATCGAGAACCGGTGGTGGTCGAGAAAGCGGTGCGCCTGGTCAAATTGGGCGCCGAGGTCGCGCAGGATTTTCTCAAAGCTCTCCGGTGTGGCGATGCCGCTGAAGGC